>Ga0255058_10000951_pt1 | contig 16675 bp, 18 predicted proteins | sample Cases_109_9_MG_FD_188637 | JGI IMG/M metagenome (GOLD analysis project Ga0255058, IMG submission 188637) | Seawater microbial communities from Amundsen Gulf, Northwest Territories, Canada - Cases_109_9 | ecosystem: Environmental > Aquatic > Marine > Gulf | place: Canada: Northwest Territories... | reverse complement strand
ATTTTAGCTGAACATGAGATTTTTATGAATGAAAGTATCGAATGAGTAGTGAGCAGGAGGTGATCTTGATATTTATATGTTATACCTTAGCTTTCCTGACCGGTTGGGTCGTAGCTGAAAGCGAAGCCCAAAGGGTAAAAAATGTGACAAATTTTATACTGTTTTTGGATGTCACCACTGGTCGTTTCCAGAAAACTAAGCCAACTATCTCAGGCTCTTATTTTGTGCAGATTTCTCCAACATATTTGCACATTGGAGAGCTTCGAAAAAGTTATCATATCATCATATCAGTCGATTTTGAACCCACCCTTTGATTCTATATAATCACTTATAGATCAGGACATTTTATCTGTCTATTTGCAAGTTCCTATTTGTTGTATTGACCAGATTTCTTTACTGTATCGACGGCGGCTTTTATGTTCTTTTCAGGAGTGTCACGGTTCAGGTTACAAAGATACAAAACAATTTTTTTTTGCTTTGCACCGGTATGAATGTATGTTTTCACCCGATTTTCAACTTCCTCGACGGAGCCTTCCGCCAGGAGTCTTTGATCTACTCCGAAAATTACTGAAAGATCGTTTTGTTTTGCAAAGTTCATTACTCTCTCCGGACCGATCTTAAACAGATCCGGATCTTGAACTTCTAAGACACCGGGTGATACCGCCAGTTTCTGGTTCCAGAAACGGTCAAGGTCTTTTGCACAGGAATCCCCCCACCAGTTTTTCACAAAAACGTCCCGGCCGCAGATTTTTTTAAGCCGCAGAATGTAGGGAATGCAAAATTCATCCAGCATATCTTGTGTGAGAAAAGGAAGGGAAGCAAGTGCATCTGCCCCATCTGCAGAAGGGCAATCTTCAAACTCCTTAAAAGCAGCCTGGATAAAAGGTGCAATAACTGCTTCGGTGAGAAAATGCAGCACCTTTTTAACAAAATCGGGCCGTTCGTAAATAGCCATCACCAGCTTTTCGTACCCTACAAGAAGCGCCGCCAGGCTAAAGGGAGCACAAAATGTGAACGAGGAAGTGGTACCGGTTAGCTCTTTGAAAATACGGAGGCAATCCAGGGCAAAGGGAAGTCTTCCGGATGAATAGGGGTCCGGCGCTTTGAGTTTCGCCAAATCTTTCTCGTTTTCAATCAGAAGTCTAGATTGATCCATGGCAGGAGATTGATTTTCGTAGAACATTATTTTTGCGCCCAATGCTTCGGCTTCCAAATGATAGGCATCACCTGAATTATCAGGGATGTCTATGCCAAATGCCGAGGCCGTATCTAGAATACCTTTTACAAAAATTTCAGGGGAAGTATAAAATATTTTTCCGGATACACCATTCCATTTCATGGCAAATTCATGAAGTTGTGCAAATACCGGAACCCTATCCCCTGTTCCATTCTTTGCGCCTTTAAGTTGTTTAAAACCATCGTGAAAATCATAAGGCGGCATACGATCAACTCCTTCAGCCAAGTCACGGGATTGCCAATATTTCTTGTCAGTGGTTACTATTTTAGCGTTTTACTTTCACACCTTTGATGAGGTAGGGCGAAACATCACTTGAGACTGCGAATTTAATATTTCGATTAAAGTCGATTGAAGAGCAAGGCCTATGTGCTGTTCCTGTGAAATAACAAAATGCAGGCAATGAAGCTATCCTTTTTTTTGCATGATCGGGAACGGAAGCCAATATTTAGACTCTGTCTTTATCATTGACGCCATTTTTCTTTGATTATATTTGCTGTTGGACGAATATTTTTATAACATATCGGAAAAAACACAATTCAGGTTTCAACCTGAATGTGTTGACCGATGAGGTCCATTTTTATGACAGGTAAAGAGAAAAGAAAATATGTCAGACACCAAGTCAGCATACCGGTTGACATTAGTTTCCAGGATCGTTTTTATCATGGCTGGGTTAAAAACATATCTCAAACCGGCGCATTTATAAAAGTGAGAGGATCGTTTTCAGTTGGGCAGGATATCTCGTTCTATTTTCTCAGGGAAATTAAAATCGCCACGATTGTATGGGTTGGTCAACAAGAAATTGCGGTGAAATTTAGATAACTTTGATACGACTATAGGTGAGACTCCAAAAAGGGGATTACCTGAGAAGCTTGTCGGGACGAGTCGGAGCTATACATACCCCATTCGTTTTTAATAAAGTTTCCAAAATCATGATTACCTGGAGTCTGAGGTGTTATTTCTTGATGCTTTTGACTGTTGAAACATACTGCCCCCCAGCTGCCTCTTTTTCTTTGAACCCTTTGTCGGTAAACTCCTCTAGGTTTTTTTCGGCAAAATTTACTAGGAGCCCTATCAGGTCTAATGTAGTTCGCCATGTATATGACTCTTCTCCCAAATCGATAAGGTGTTTCAGTCGTCTAATTAATGTGGCCTGTTCCTCATAGAATTCCTCAAAAAGGTTGTAGGATACAACACCGGATTCAAATGTTTTTATGCTTATCTTTAGTTTGACATTCCGGTCTTTAAGATCATAAACAGCCGTCTCTCTCATGGAGCGGCTCTCCTTTACATTTGTCTCTTCCATTGTTTTAATCTCCCTTTTTGGTAGACCGATTGTATATTATCATGGTGCTTGATCCGAAACAGCGAGCACGTTACCTGGCCGAAGGCGAGTCTTCTTAAAATCAAAGGTGCGAAACCTGAGATATTCATACCTCTTAATAAAGAATAATTAAAAATTGTCAAGTGGAAAATACCATATATGGTGAATTATAAAAAATATATTTGAATATATTGTGGTTGAGGAATTAATTTCTAGACCTTCTAAGAGAGTATAATAGTTTTCGGGGCTATACACTTAGCCCCACCAAATTTGGTTTAACCAATTGATTTAATTTGTATTTTTACCAATTATAGTAGAATTGACAAAAAATGTTAAAAACCTATTATTTTCAACGGGATAGCGGCTAAGAACTGGAGTAAAGTGCATACAACAGATGAGGCATGAAGTTCACAGCGAACAGCCGGTCAAAAACATTGCCAAACAAATGGTTGTCCAGCATATAAAAAAAATGTTAGGTATAAAAGTGGCCATTCCCGAAGCACGTAGATTTTAACATATGAAATTTATTTCATGGAAATTAATACATTTATTTCATATTGTTTGTGATAATTTATTTGAAAGTTTTTATATCTTATTGTAATTAATGGGAATTAATAAATTCTACCTTCAGTGCCATGATTTTTGCCGCAACATACCAAAATCGCATTGAGTTAATTGGCACAGTATATTCCCCACTAGGTTTTCTTTACAATTAGGAAGGTCAGAGATGACAGAAAACAAATCTGTTACCCTCCGCCACCCGGTTTATACGATTGATAAACAACTCTTGCTTCCCGCAGATACAGAACTTTCAGAGAAGACAATAGATCTGCTTCTTTCATCAAACAGAGGGGATTTTTATCCATCTGCTCCCTTGTTACACCATCGTTCGGTTAAAGATGATCTCTGTCGTTTTCTCAACTCGCCCCCGTACAATGTAATCTTTTCCGATGAAAAACAGATTGAAAACCTCCTCTATGTCGCCGAACGGGCCCATCCGCTTTGTCCGATTCTGGATTCACTCGACTATTTTCATCGTCATGACTTTTATACTTACCGTCATATTCTGATGGTGTTCTCGCTATCGACCCTTCTGGCCAAAGACCTGGTATCTGATTTCCATGGATGGGTCCGGGAGGCGGTAGCCGGCATTACACACGATCTCGGCAAGGTTTGCGTGCCCCTGAACATTTTGAAGAAGCGTGTTCCGCTCACCCGAACCGAACGAAGCATCATGGAACATCATGCTGCTGCCGGTTATGTTCTCCTGTGCTATTATTCCCGGGACAATCAAGGCCTGGCCCTCACGACCGCCAGAGACCATCATGAAAGAAGAGATGGTTCAGGATACCCTCGCAGTATCTTACTAAATGATCCTTTGGTGGAGATCATCGCGGTGAGTGATATTTACGACGCCCTGATTTCATCGAGAGCGTATCGACCTGTTTCCTATGATAATCGAACAGCACTGGAAGAAATCACCAGCATGATGGAACAGGGTAAAATCGGGTGGGAAGTGGTCAGGGCATTGATCGCCCATAACCGCAAGAATAAACCCCACTATAGCGATGTCTCGGTTTCTTTTGAAAAAAGGGGCGTTCCCCCGTCCGGCAATGTCTACGGTATCACAGAGGAAGAGAACCATCCGGTTATAGAAAAATCGAAGAAGTAACGCTTCGTTTTTGGAATCCATGGATTTTTAAAAAGGGTTTGGGATGAGAGGGTTCATGCTCGATGTTTCAGCAAATTTGTTGTAATTTCATAAATATTTGAAAAGGCCTGGCTTGATTGGTCTATCTGAATTAGCGGGATCATGTCGGAAATCATTCTAAAAATTTGCTTATCATAAGGCACACTGCCCAAAGCGATTGATTGGATCATTAAATACCTTTCAGCAACAATCTGAATAATACGGCTTGCGTTTTTTTCTTTGCTATCCTTGATCATGTTGGTAATTACCGCCGGCCGAATTTCTCCAATCTCTTTTTCAAGAGGTTCCGCCACATCTTTCCCGCCTGACTCTTGAATGAATTGTAAAAGCTCTTTGATCGTCCGTATTTTGAGCTCATTTTTTGGATCCATGGCAATTTTAACAAGGGCTTTGAGAGATGGGTTTTTGTTGGAAAGCCGACTCAACCTTCGGTAAACCACATTCCGAACAAAGATGTAGGCATTCTGAATCGATGTGGGCTCAGAGGTGAGGACAACAATTTTTTCATCGGCAGCCAAAAAGAAATCCAGAACGTTAAAAGAAGTCCCGGCACCTAGATCGAGCACCAAATTGTCAGCATCCAACCTGGAAAAATGGTTGATCAGTTTTATCTTTTGGCTAAAATGAGGGTTGGCTAAAGAAAGAACTTCACTTGAACCGCTAATGAGGCGAAGGTTTTTTTCCTCAGTATCGATACAAATATCTTCTAAAGACTTAAATTTTCTGGTGATAAAATCGTTTATAGACCGCGGGGGACTTTTAATCCCCATGAGCGTATGGATATTGGCTCCGCCCAGATCGACATCTATAAGTACAGTCCGTTTTCCCATGCGCGCCAACCAAAAAGCCAGGATTGCACTTACAACACTCTTTCCAGTCCCCCCTTTACCGCCGCCCACGGCCCATATCGTTGGTGCTGCGTCTTTTTTGGTATTCTGCGCTTCTCTCATTTTATCCTTCATCATCTGAAAAAAATAAACGCTACTTTTCCATATATGTGTCCCATAAGGTCCAAATCAGATTTTGCTCACCCTCGGAACCATAATGGTAATCGTTCAGCAGTTTACGGTCTGTTTCGGTCATTTCTTCGAATTGGACTCCCACAGCTGTCATTGTTTTCCCTTCCATAGAAACAACCTTGCTCCAAACAATAGTACCCAGTATAAAGAGATTAACTGCTGCTATCGGTAAACCTATTTTAACCTTAACTCTTGATCCCTTCAGGTTGCCGGGATGACCAGTTTTATACTTCGGACCCAAAACAACACAGGCTCCGCCCATAGAAATATTTTCCGTGAACCCTGCGATATTCAAAGAGGCTTTGCCGGGGTCATCTCGAAAAACTTTAAGATTTAGCTGTGTCGGGAGCTGGCTCCTGGCTGTTTTGCGAACTATCCTTGAAGGCGCTTCTTCATCATATTCGAATCGGGCTTCATAGAGGCCTTCGACCAGCAACTTGATGTTGGGATATTTTCTGCAAAGCGCGATCAGACTTGACTTGGAGACTTTCGCTAATTCAACACAGGTGATTGTTTCAACATCGGACTGAGACAGTTTTTCCTCCTCAAAAGGATAAATTTCACCAAAAAAATTGTTTTCCGCCAGATTTTTTGCTGATTTCTTCTGTGCCTTTTCCGTCTTCTTCAGACGATGATAGAGTCTTTCTTCCAAAGCTCCGGACACAACAAAGTAGAGTTGATTTTCTTCATCGCCAAACCTTTTTATCGTTTTTTCAACAGGAAAATGTTGAAGTTCCAACGAATTCATAAAAGCCATCACTTCAGGACATGTCATTTTGATGAAAAAAGCTTGGATCGCTGTGTCCTTGGATCCAATTTTACAAAGGGATGAATAAAAGGTCTGCTCCTCCTGACTTGACGGTTTAAAGATTTGCCATTCAAGGCTTTTGGCTGCAATTGCCTGCAGCATCGAACCCGCTTTGATAAAAAGCTTGGCGGCATTTCCATATTCGTCAGCTGCAGCTTCAGGTGATTTTTCTTTTTTCAACAGATCAGCAAAGACTCTATGGAGACCCGGATCATTTGGGACGGCCTTGAGCAGGTTTTCAAACTCGGTGATGGAATCGATAGTGATGGAACCATCAATAATATGGCTAATGACGCTGTTCTGTTTGTCAATCCGGTCATTCATATCGCTCCTCCGAATTAAAGGTTACCGCGGCCTTTAATAATTTCTACGATAGCGTCTATGCGTTGGTTCAGGATTTCGTCTTTTTTGTAACAGAGGCATATTATTTCATAAAATGATTTTATTTTTTCATCGAATTTCAGCAACATGTCACCAAATTGGGCAAGGTTAGCTTTGGTCAATTGGATTTGTTTCAATACATCTTTGATCGCTGAAACTGGGGGTTCGTCGAGCTGCTCTTTTCTGAATGCCTTTATCATTTTTTCAAGGTCATCTTTTTCCTCGTCCGAAAGGCCAATAACTATTTCTGTCTCGAATTCTTCGTTCATATTACCCCAGTGGTCAAGAATGATTGAAGAACCCTGCAGCCCCGAATGTCGGGATCTTCGCTACGCTTCAACAAGCTTCGGGGTTAGCGCTCGCTATTTCGGTTCAACTTTTTCAATTCTCTTTTTATCATGGTATCTATTGTTGCAACACTTTCGTCGGTTGTTTTCAGAAAATTCAACATCTCCCCCAGATGTTCTGAATCGTTCCTGGATCTTCTCTTCAGCAGATTGAAACCGAGCAATGCAACAATAATAACCGTAAAAATATTCAAAAAGACCAGTACATATGTATAAACGTTGTAATTTTTAGTAAAAAAAGGGGTTGATTTATCCTGCTTTCCTGATACTTGGTCTGTCTTTTGACCCAATGTTTCTGACACTTTAGTCGGGGATTCTGCTTGGTTTGCAATCTCATCGGATGTTTTTTCTTTCTGTCCACGGGTCGTGTCAGGTGTCGATTTCTGCGAGCCCTTTGATTCAATTTTAAATTGACGTTTCATCACCGCTACTGAGGATTTTTTTGTACCGGGCGCCTGCTTTCTTTGGGTCGGCCCGATTAATACACTGGCAATCGGCTCAGCATGTGGGGATTCTTTCGGCACAATTTCCTCAGGTGGTGAAGACATCCGGTATGCGTCAATTACAACGCGGTCGGGATTTGAAAGATAAAAAGTTTTTAGCCTGAAATATGGAAAGGATAGTGTTATGCTAGCGCTTAAAAAAGACTTTTTCTGAATAAATCTAACCGCGCGAACACCTCTTGTTGTCTTATCTAATAACCGACGGGGTCGAGCCTGGGTGCTGCCGGGAAAAACCACATAAAATTTTCCCCTACCGGTTATTATAGGCTTCTTAGATCGAACAACACCCTTGAATTCGAAAACAATTCTGGTAAAAACGCCATGCTCTCCGGTCCTTGTAGTTGTTAATTTGGCAGCTTGAGCCCATCCGAATGGGAACCAAAAAAGAATCACAATAAAAATCAGATTTAACCCGGACTTCATTAGAATATAGTGAAATAATTATTGAGTCGAGTAAACCGGTTCTTTCCCAGATTACAAGTTGAGGTGCGTTTCTCTCCTCCTTCCTGTTTTCCGGTGGCATTTTTTATGAGATATGAATCACGTTTCAATCGTATATTACTATTCAGTTAGGATCAAGATATTTGAAAGATTTTACAATTTCTGATAATAGATGAAAAAATTGCAGAGATCAACATCAATTTTGGTATTCATAAAATATTTAAGATATAATGGGAAAGTCCCGTAGCCTTTTTTTATCTTTAACGGCCTTTATCTGCTGTATCCGGAAAGGGTAAATTTTACACCAATACCTTGAGAGATTACCCGGGAGATTTTGCCGGTTCTCTTTTCCCTCAGGCCTCGAGGAGACAGATATATCGTTGAGATGTCCTGCCCAACAGAAAATGGCCCTTTTGCGTCGATGAACATCCCCCCTTCGCCAATATCTTTAATCCAGCCCTGGTAAAAACGGTTCTGAACAACAAATTCTACGAGTATATTGACAGATAGCCTGACATATTCTCTTTTCCATTTATCCGTCATATCGGTAAACCCCCCTTTTTTTTGGATCCCCTCTATACTTTTTTTCGGTTATTTTATGTATCCCATTGACCGGTCAGAGGTGCCTTTTCACCTCGTGTCATTGGTGAGGTTGATTTGATTTGAAAAATGGAGTTTCTTGTCTAATCCATGATATCATTTATCCCGGGTTTTCTGGGTAGGGCCCTTATTTTAATCCTGGATTTAGCAGGCCACCTCAAGGCTGCCTCCACCTTATCATAATTATTTAAAAACGCACGACTTTTTTTTGGGGAATCAATACGGAATTAAAATACCTGTTCTGATTTTTTCTAATCATTCCAATTTCAACCTCTTCGATCAATTTCATACAATTCAAAATCGTTCTATAATAACAAAAAGAGACCTATTTCTTGCTTTATACGAAATAGATTGATAACATGGGCGGTGATCAAAGTCGGATTGCCGGTTCCGGGACAGGGGAACTCCTGGCCATGATACTTTTTTCCACGAATAATGCCGAGATTGAGGTAATAGAGCGAAAATTTTTTCTTTCGTTAGAGGGAAAGGATGAATACCAAACACTACAAGGTTAAATTTGACGGGACAATCGCAGAAGGGTTGACAAAAGAGGATGTCAAAAAGAATTTGGCCTCTTTATATAATATAGATGAAAGAAAAATTGAACAAATTTTCTCTTCAAACTCGCCTACTGTACTAAAGAAAAACGTTAACTATCAAACCGCCATAGAATTTGAAGAAGCATTCAAAAAGGCAGGGGCAATATGTACAATTTATGAAACCACGAACCAAGGAGAGGACATCCCCATTGATGGTGATGAACTTAATAACAATCTAAAGCATGTTCGCTCCCACACAATAGAGACTAGAATTAAATCGAAAAATAATGGCCGAGTTAGTTTGAGTAAGACCATGGGTTGGGCCATAACAATCGCCATACTAATCGCCTCCCTATCCGTATCATATTACTTTCTTGTTTATATGCCGAAAATAAAAAAAGAAGCGATCAAATCCATAAAATTACAGGTTGAAGCCATCAAGAGAGAGAAGGAGTTAACGATTAATCAAGCCAAAGTCACCATAAAGGATGCCGCGGTTTATAAAAAACAAGGATATGCCTATAGCAAATCGGGGGAGTATCAAAAAGCGATTGAGGCTTTTAATCATGCCAGCCGTATTGACCCGAATGATTCTGAAATTTATTTGCAAAGGGGGAATGCTTACCATCGTTTAGGCAATTCTAAACGCGCTATAGAGGATTATAACCTGGCAATTCGTCTTGACCCTGAAAATGTCTACGGTTACCACAATCGTGGGATTGTATATCTCAATTTAGATCAAAACGATCGAGCCATTGAAGATTTTAATCATGCCATCCGTCTGGATCCCAATAATTCCGAGGCATATAATAATCGAAGTGTAGTTTACTACAATTTGGGTGAGTATCAACGAGCGGTTGAGGATTCCAACCAGGCAATTCGTCTTGACCCTAATAATTTCAAGGCCTTCAACAACCGGGGGATTGCTTATAATGAATTAGGAGAATATCAGAAAGCGATTGAGGATTTTTATCATGCGATCCGCCTCGATCCGAATAATGCCAAGACTTACAATAATCGAAGTGTAGTTTACTACAATTTGGGTGAGTATCAACGAGCGGTTGAGGATTCCAACCAGGCAATTCGTCTTGACCCCAATAATTCCAAGGCCTTTAATAGTCGAGGGATTGCTTATAATGAATTAGGTAAGTATCAACAAGCCATTGAAGATTTTAATCATGCCATCCGTCTTGAACCGAATAATGCTAAAATTTTTAACAGCCGGGGGAATGCATACTATGGTTTAGGGAATTCAAAACGTGCTGTAGAGGATTATAATAAAAGTATAAGTCTTAACCCAAACGATGCCGGTATCTATTACAGTCGCGGGCGTGCATATAGCAAATTAGGCGAGTATCAACAAGCTCTAGAAGAATATACCAAAGCCATTCATCTTGATCCGAGTGAAGCGCTTTATTACGAAAATAAAGGGTTGGTTTATATAATTTTGGACAACTTTGAAAGTGCGTGTTCTAATTTCCAAAGAGCTTGTGATTTGGGGAATTGCTATAGAATGAATTGGGCTAAGAAAAACGAGATTTGTCATCAAGAAAAGAGCGGCTAGGTTATGTCTTTCATGGCCAACAAAGCACGCTCGATTGTTTCATTGACCAGACTGTCTGTCAACACCGTGGACAGAGCGATCAAACCCCGGGGGGCAATAAAAAGACCATGGTTCAAAGCAGCCAGATGAAACTTCTCAATGATCTCCTGATCCTCTCTCACGTGGTGGGCATAGGAGGCATTCTCAGCGAAGAAAAGATTCATCAGGGAGCCGACACGATTGATCCTCAACGGCAGCCCGGCCTGCCTAGCCGCATTAAATCTCCAATAAGCCTCAATAATCAAGGATAAAATGAACATCGGAATCATTACTGTTAGGGGACATAATTTTCACCCGAACCGGCGATTAATGGAAGCAGCCGATGCAAAGGGCCATCGGATAACCCTTGTTCATCCTTACCGGGTATGGGCCGGGCTCGAAGGAGGTAAGCCGACTCTGGTTGGGCATCCGGGTATGGAAAGCCTGGATGTGGTGTTGCCTCGGCAGGGCGCTACCCTGGGGAACGCATGTCTCTTGTTGATACATCACTTCAGCATGATGGGGATTCCGCTGGTCAACAACCTTAATTCGATCCGATTGGCTAAAAATCAATTTTTTACGTTGCAAACCCTGTCCGCAGCCCGTATTCCGGTGCCCGACACCGTACTGGTGAACTCGGTTAAAGGTTTAGAGGATGCACTGGCATGGTTCGGCGGTTTTCCGGTGGTGGTGAAAAGGGTGAGCAGCCGGCAGGGAGAAGGGGTTATGCTGGTGGAAAAAGACCAAGATGTTGAGCAGGCCATCCGGAATCACCTGGACGAACGCAACGGTCTGCTGGTACAACGGTTTATTCCGACTGGGGGGCGTCATGATATTCGGGTGTTGATTGTGGGCGGGAAGGTTGTTGGCGCCATGGCGCTTAAGCCGAAACAAGGAGATTTCAGGGCCAATTACCATTTGAGTGGGGAGAGTGTTGAAAAAAAATTATCACCGGCGGAACGTGACATTGCGCTCAGGGCTGCGGCTGCGGTCGGACTCGAGATTGCAGGGGTCGATTTGATAGTGGATCGAAACAACCAAATCACCGTGATAGAAGTTAACTATTCGCCCGGTTTTAGAGGACTTGAGAAGGCAACCGGGTTGGACATCGCCGGTCGTATCGTGGACCATGTTCTTTGCAAGTATGCTCCCCATAAATAAACCGGAGAAAAACAGTGCGCATATCAAATTTTGAGCTGGTGCAAAGAGAAAAACTGGTTCGTGTGAGCGCAACGGTGGAATGGGAAGATTGTGAGCAGCCGGTTCGAGAGATCTATATTGAAACAGAAAAATTTTTCTCAGCGGATATCTCCTGCAACCCGCATTCCTTTTTGGTCGGATGCGTCATTCCGGCCATGCATTTTGGTGAAAAGAGAGTCGTCCTGGATGCTGAAATCTGTCCCAGCTTGAAAGAAGGCCTGGAAACCGTGATGGCCCTGATGAAAGAATGGTCTGATGGAAAATATGCGCCTTTGACCATCGAAGCCAAAACAAGTTCTGTAGTCTATCCCTCAGACAGTCAGCGGCAGGCAGGACTTTTCATATCCGGTGGAATAGATTCTCTAGCTGCCTTGCGGATCAACAAAATGGTCTATCCAAAAGAGCACCCCGGTCATGTCAAAGACTGCTTGCTTGTCCACGGCTTTGACATTGGGGGTGTCATCGAGCGTGGAATGAAATACGATGTTTTTGATCGGGCCAAGGCCGCACTTTCAGAGATCGCTGAAGATGCAGAGGTAAATCTGATCCCGGTTTATACCAATATCAGACACTTATGCGATGAAAGAGATCTCTGGCTCGATAAGTTTTTCAGCGCTGTTCTTGCTTCGGTTGGGCATGCTTTTGTCGCCCGGCTGTATCTGGTCTATATCGCCTCGTCATACGATATCCCGAATTTGGTTCCTTGTGGTTCACACCCCATGCTGGATCCGGAATACTCCAGCCACAATATGAGAATCAGGCATCGAGATGTGGCGTTATCCAGACTGGACAAACTCAAATTAATAGCGAAGTGGGATGTTGCTTTTCAGAACTTCAGGGTCTGTTTGGCGAATGTGAAAGGTCGATTGAACTGTGGAAAATGTGAGAAATGTGTCCGAACCATGACTGAGCTTGTCGCATTGGGAATACTCGATAAAACAAAAGCATTCATAGAAAATGACATCTCTGCAGATCAACTGTCTATTTTTAACATAAACATTAGACATCGTGAACCCTTCTATATGGAGATGCTTCCTTTACTAAAAGAACGCGGTCGAGATGACCTGGTAGACACGATTTATAAAATGATCGAGGGAAAAGCGGGTTAACGGTTCACATGATCCTGCCGAAGGATTTTTCAAAAAACCGGAAGGACCAGTTCATCCATGTGGGTCGACCATGGGGGCAGTGTGACGGATTGTCACATTTTTCCAATTGGTCAAGCAGGCCATTGATTTCCTTTTCAGAAAGGGGTTGGTTTGCCCGAATGGCTCCATGGCAGGCCATGAGAATCAGGCTTTGGTCAATGGCACGTTCAATATCGGCGGCAAAACCGGTCTCGACCATTTTTTCCGCGATTTCAACAACCAGTGGTTTGATTTCACGGTTTGCCAGAAGCGCAGGTATCGACTTTACGACAAAAGTGTTACCACCAAAGGGTTCGATTTCAAGCTGGAGTGTTTTGAGCCCTGGAATCATTTTTTCAAGCGCATCTGCTTCCCTATAGCCCAGGTCGATGGTTTCGGGAATGAGGAGTTTCTGCACCTCTTTTCCAAATTTCAAAGACCGGTTTTTTAGTCGTTCGAAAAGGATGCGTTCGTGGGCTGCGTGCTGATCAATGACAATGAGTTCCTCATCTGATTCACAAAGGATGTATGTGTTGTGAAGTTGCCCAATCAACCGCAGATCAACAAATCTCTTTTTTCCCCAAAGGTTTTCCTGCTTTTTTGGTGCCTCTAGTCTTTTATTTTCTGAGCCTTTGTTTTCGATACCGGTCCCGGGAAAATGTGAAACCGACTCTGATACAGAATGTGTTTTTAGTGAGAAAGCGGTATTGGTGGGCCAGCCAGGGCGGTCTGTAGAGCTCAACATTTTTGATACGGCGTCGGCAACTGCATCATGAATCCTTTTTTGTTGCGCAAAACGAATTTCATGTTTAGCCGGGTGCACATTAACATCCACCTGTTCAGCCGGGACGTTCAGCAGTAGGACGGCTATGGGAAACTGGCCTTTTTGAAGTCTTCCGGCATACCCCTCAAACAGGGCATGCTGTATGATCCTGTCCCTAACATTCCTTCCGTTCACATAAACATAGATTCCCCGAGACGTGCTGCGGGTGATCCTGGGAGACGACACCCAGCCGGAAATGGACAGGTCGTCGATATTAAGTCTGATGCGGTGAAGATCATTTTTTATGGTTTTACCGAGAACATCTACCACCCTTTCCATCGGGTTTGATTTTATCGACCATCTGTTCAGCACTCTGCCGTTGTGCAGGAGTTTAAAATAAGTACCTGGCCACGCCAAGGATACCCCAGAAACGACATCTGTTATATGTCCCATTTCGGTACCGGTTGTTTTCAAGAATTTTTTTCTCGCCGGCATATTGAAAAAAAGCTGTTTGATCGTGACCATCGTCCCTTTGGGAGCGCCGACTTCAGAAACTCTCTTTATCTTTCCACCCTCCACAACAATTTCAGTACCCGTGTGGGCGGTGTCATCATTGGTTGTAAGGGTGAATTTTGAAACAGCTGCAATGCTTGGAATGGCTTCACCCCTGAAACCGAGGGTGTTTATCGAGAACAGGTCCTGATCTTTATATATTTTGCTGGTTGCGTAGCGTTCTAAGGATAGAAGCGCATCATCATGACCCATTCCAATGCCATTATCCGCAATCCGTATCAGGGAACGCCCGCCGTTTTCCACCTCGATGGTAATACGGGTACTTGCCGCGTCCAATGCATTTTCCACCAGCTCTTTGACAACTGAAGATGGTCGTTCAACCACTTCGCCGGCAGCAATTTTGTTTGACAGGATTTCAGGTAGGATTTTTATTTTTGACATCTAAATTGGTTTGTCCTTAAGGGATGTGGATCGGAGTAAGAATTCAGCATCCATCGGCGAAAGATCGAATTTTAGGCAGGCCTCCTCGATGAGTTCTTTCAACGTTTTTTCCGAATTAAATTTCTTCTCTTCTAAAACCCATGTGACCGCTTTTCTCAAATTTTCACCTTCCGGCTGTATATTCATTACTAGCTTCCTTCCAATACCGGTTTTTGGGTATGGAAATCGGTAGCCTTCTCAAAATTGTACGCCACCTTGAACATCACTTCTTCGTTAAAATGATTTCCCATTATCTGCAATCCGATCGGGAGCCCTTCGGAAGAGAATCCGCAGGGGATCGACATACCCGGTATCCCGGCAAGATTGGCTGAAAGTGTAAATATATCGGACAGGTACATAGTAAGTGGGTCGTCGTACTTTTCCCCTATTTTAAAAGCCGGGGTCGGAGCCACGGGCGACAAAATCACATGGCAAGTTTTAAAGGCCCGGCGAAAATCCTCCATGATTAACGTTCTCACCTGTGATGCTTTCTTGTAATATGCATCATAATACCCCGCAGAAAGACAGTAGGTTCCGATGATGATCCTTCGCTGGACTTCTGTCCCGAATCCTTTTGACCGGGTACTTCTGTACATTCCCATCAGGTTGCCGTTGCCTTTATCCCTGAAACCATATTTAACCCCATCATATCTGGCAAGGTTCGAACTGGCCTCGGAGGAGGCGATCACATAATAGGCCGCGACCGCATATTCCACATGCGGCAGGGAAACCTCGATGCAGTCGGCGCCTAGGGCTTCAATGGTCTTTACAGCACTTTTTATTGCAGCGGAAACTTCAGGATTAAGCCCTTTTGTCGATTGATACTCCTTTGGTATTCCGACAGTAATTCCCTTGAGACCATCTTGAAATAATAATGTATAATCCGGAACATCTTTGGGTACCGATGTTGAATCAGAGGGATCATAACCTGAGATGACTTTCATCAGCATTGCACAATCCCGGACATTTTTTGTCAATGGGCCGATCTGGTCAAGGGAGGACGCGAAGGCCACCAGTCCGAACCGAGAAACCCTGCCATAGGTGGGTTTCATCCCCACAACACCGCAATGGGATGCGGGCTGACGGATAGATCCCCCGGTGTCTGAGCCGAGGGCCCCTAAACACATATCAGCTGCCACCGCCACGGCAGCTCCACCGCTTGACCCTCCGGGAATTCTCTCCAGATCCCAGGGATTGTGGGTTATTTTCATACTTGAATGCTCAGTTGAAGAACCCATGGCAAATTCATCCATGTTCACTTTTCCAATAATCACGGCGCCTTCGTTTTTCAGCTTTTTTATAACGGCGGCATCGTATGGTGGAATAAAGTTTTCGAGAATTTTTGACGCACATGTGGTGCGGATTCCCTCCGTACAAATAAGATCCTTAATCGCAATAGGAATTCCGGTCAGCGGTAAAGTATTTCCCTCGGAAATAATTTTATCAGCCGAACTGGCCTCCTCCATCGCTGTTTTTTCTGCCACCGTAATGTATGCTTTTGTTTTTTCATCAACCGTTTTGATGCGGTCAATAACAGCAGCTGTCAGTTCCTGGGAAGATATCTCCTTTTCCGATAAAAGCCTGTGAGCTTGTTGTATGGTGAGTTCATAAAGGTTCATATCAATCGATTTTTATCCTCCAATTATTTTTGGAACGATAAAGTGTTCCTCCTCTTTTTCAGGCGCATTGGAAAGTGTCTTCTTCAAATCAAGATGGTTTTTCTTTTCATCTTTCCGGAACGCATTGGTCAAGAAGATCGCGTGGGTTGTGGGTTTCACACCTTCTGTTTTAACGGTGTTCAGCAGGCCAATGTAATCTATAACCCTCCCAATTTGGTTGGCAAATGTTTCCATTGATGCTTTATCCAGTTCGAGGCGGGCTAGATTTGCGACATGAATCACTTCATCTTTGGTAATTTTCATGATAAGCTCATTGAGTTAGCGGTGAATTAACAATGCCTTGCGGTTCTCTTTTTTTAACCGGGCCAGCGTGTGAGTGGCGCCTGCCCGGGTTTTAAAATAACCGATTCGAACTCTATACCATATACCTTTACCCGGTATCACGCCGATCGCGCTGTATGCGGGATATTTCCCTTTTTTTAAT
>Ga0255058_10000949_pt1 | contig 16679 bp, 28 predicted proteins | sample Cases_109_9_MG_FD_188637 | JGI IMG/M metagenome (GOLD analysis project Ga0255058, IMG submission 188637) | Seawater microbial communities from Amundsen Gulf, Northwest Territories, Canada - Cases_109_9 | ecosystem: Environmental > Aquatic > Marine > Gulf | place: Canada: Northwest Territories... | reverse complement strand
TTGTGGGAGAAGGTCCACGGGTCGGCGCGGAGGATCTACAACGGCGACCTCGCCAAGTTCGCCCGCCGAGCTGCCGACAAAGTGGTGGCGGACGCTCCGCGGATGAAGTCGTGGGGGCAGAAGGCGCGGATGCCGAACCCCGGGACGACGGTGCTTCTAGGGCAGTTGATTGAGCTCCACGTCCTCGGGTCCGATGGAAACATCGTGATGTACGTCCCCAAGAAACCACCGCCGCTTCTGTGGTCCCCGGGAGTGCGCAGGGATGAGAGCGATGGCTCACTGTTCGCGTTCGCTGGGATGCGGGTCCCGAACCCCGAGGCAGCGTGTCGCGCTTCCGAGGCGGCGAACCTCTACAAGGCCTGGAACGCGGGCGAGAAGGAGCCGCGCGGCATGTCCCACACCAAGGTCTCCCGGCCCGAGATGTCTGGCGCTGTCCCAGCCATCGCTGTGGTGTATCGATCGGACAAGTTCACGGAGAAGCCGATCGAGTACATCCACCACTTCGAGGAGGGGGTGAGGGCGAGAACGGACGGCAAGGTCTTCTACGTCACCGGCGGCCGGCTCACGCTGACCGAGAGGGGGCTCGAGAAATGAGGGCGCTCGAAAAGATCCTCGTGGCCGCTACGGTCTCGATCCCTCTGGCGCTGATCGTCGTCGGCACCGTCGGCTATTTACGGGAGAAGAAGAAATGAAACGCAGGAAGAATCCCTTCACTGACGAAGAGCTCCAGTTCATCCTGGACGGCACCGCTGAGTCGGAGGGGCTCGAGGGCGCTGACATCACGCCTGCGTTGCGCAAAGAGGCCGACCGCTTCGAGGAGAAGGTCGAGGAGGTCATCGAGAAGACCAAGCCGAAGTCGCCACACGACGTCTACGACGTGATGGACTCCGACGCGGCGTACAACGCCTACCAGACACTGGCCGGTGCCGGAGTCGGGATCTGGGATGGGCGTTGGGACAAGTTCTACACGGAGGAGCAGATCAAGGACATCACCAAGAAGCTCGAGCGCAAAGCCGGGAGCTTCGTCGACTCAACCGGCGGTGGCTCTTTGGAGGATGCTCTGCGGGATGCTGTCCACGAGACGGGGCAACAAGAGAATCCCAAGAGGAGACGACGAAAAGGAAAGTGCGCCGTCCGGTCCGGCAAGCTGTCGTCAGCGAAGGAGGGGCGCTTGAGGAGCAAGACCTTCGGGCTCCCGAAGCAGCGCAAGTATCCGATGCCGGACGCGTCGCACGCGAGGAACGCCAAGGCGCGCGCCTCAGGGGAGTACAAGAAGGGGAACCTGACCCGGAAGCAGTACGCGATGATTCAGCGCAAGGCCAACCGCATCATCAAGGGCTGCGGCGGTGACCCGGCGCCGGTCAAGAATCCGAAAGGGAAGACCATGAAGAAGAACCCCGAGCACGAGACGCGCGGGCTCGAGCTCTTCATCGACAACGACGCGGAGCTTTATCACCAGCGTACGGTGCCTATCCAGAAGAACCTGGTGAAGAAGAAGCTCGCCGGGAAGTTCGACATCAACAAGGCCCCGAAGTTGTTCGGGTACCTGGTCGAGGCCGGTGCCAAGAAGTACGCCCAGGACTTCGGCGGGACGTGGAACAAGATCTTCAGCGTCCAGGACCGCAAGAGCGTGGCGCAAGCTATGGCTCGAGAGTTCGATGAGGCGTACCGAGTCGGCGACTACGACCATTTGATCGAGGAGGTCGCCCCGGTCGCGTACAAACGCGCCGGTTACACGGGGGCTCAGATCCGCAGCATGGCGCCGCTCTCGAAGAAGACACCCAAGAAGAACCCGAAGAAGAACCCACGACGTGAAGTTCGAATTCGATCGGGTGACGTCCGGTACAAGATCATTCTCGAGGAGACCGGAGTCTCTGGCGGCCGTCAGGTTGGCGGGGTCTCGTTCTACAAGCAGAATAAGGGTGGCGACTATCGCCACATCGGCAGCGCCGTGTGGAACGGGACGAACTTCAAGATCGGTGGGAAGGACGTCCCGGCACGGATCAAGGAGCTCGCCGCGCACTGGATGTACCGTGCACAGCAGGAGAACAAGACCCTGATTGAGGTCTCCCTGGACAAGGGTGGCCAGGTCAAGCGCGTGCTGCAGGACTACGTCGAGAAGAATCCCGAGAAGAGACCTCGATATGAAATTCGACGGTCTCCCATAGGGGGTTTTGAGGTTTGGGATCGCCAGGCGGAACGACCTGTGACCGTTCGATTTGAGACCGAAAAACGTGCCACAGAGGCGTTGCTGAAGTTGCTGGAAAAGAAGAAGAAGAACCCCAAGAAGAAGGTCATCATGAAGATCCCCAACCCTGGGGGCAAGATGACCAAGAAGCAGTTCGAGGCCTACTTCAAGACGGAGGTCTTGCCGATCATCATTGCTCAGTACGGACCCACCGACAAGCCGGCCCGGCGCGAGGGCTGGAACAATGTGGTCGACGCCATGATGAAGGCGAAGCTCCTTCCCGCGCGAGCCGGGGACTGGGCGCACCCGAAGTGGCTCGAGACGTACAAGCCGCGCCGCAGCAACCCCAAGAGGAAGAAAGTCAAACGTAAGGTCAAGAAGAAGGTCAAGCGTAAGGTTCGGCGCAAAGCTCCGGCGAGACGTGTGACCAAGACGACGTCCTCCAAGAGTGTGACGGTAACCAAGAACCCGAGCCGCGCGATCTCGGCGTGGATGAGGCTGTGATGAAAAACAAAGACGATGAAATCGAAATCAGGATCGTGAACCCGGAGAGCAACCCCAAGCGACGCAAGCGTCGGAAGAAGGCGACCAAGAAACGACGCAAGCGCCGCAACCCCGAGGAGAAGGCCGAAAATCCTCGTCGACGACGCAAGAAGAAGGCCACCAAGAAGCGTCGCAAGCGTCGCAACCCCGAGACGGCGAAGAAGACCGCGGCGAATCCCCGCAAGCGTCGCCGGAAGAAAGCGACCAAGCGCAAGACGAAGAAGCGCCGTCGTAACCCGGAGACCCCGGCAACTCCTGCGATGAGCGTAGCAACCCAAAACCGCACCCTCGCGGCCTGGCTACGATTCTAGGTAGGTGCCTCCGGTCGTCGTCATCGCGCTGGGGTTCCTGGGGCTGCTCGTCTTTGGGCGGCGTCGGGTACCCCTGCGGCGGGGGGTCCGCGTCCGGCGACAAAGTGTCGTGCTGCGGGATTGGAACGCGTGGATCCCGTACGCGTCGAACGCGATCCGTTCGGCGATTGCCGGTGGGGCAACGGACGCCGAGGAGATCGTCAAGGAGGTCTGGGATGGCGCTCGGCTGCCGGACCCGACCAGCTCGGTCGAGCTCGAGCAGACCTGGCAGAAGCTCGTCGCGGTCACGCGGGGGGCAACCCGACCGACGACCCCAAACGAAGGGGCGCGACTACGAATCGTGAGGTAGGACTATGGCAATCGGTGACGACTTCGGAATCGCAGCGAATGGGGACATTCGGGTAACGGGCACGGCCCCTGCTAACCACACGGTGCTGGCACTCAAAAACTGGCTCGGCGGGTTGCAGGACGACGCCCAGGCTGTGGCCGACGACCTCGCGGACATCACGACGGTGACGATCTTCGAGCGTTCGACCGATAAGATCTTGACGCTCAACGGGGTTTACAACATTGACGACACGGTTGCCCGCCACCTATACGACGGCTCGATCTCCCAGAACAGTGGAGACGACCTCTACTCAGGCGTCGAGTTCGTCGGTACCAATGTGACAGGTACCGAGTTGATGATCATGCAGGACGGCAAGATCCTGCCGCCGTACTGGGGGACTGGGATCAACGCTGATGCGGCCAACCTGATCCTGATGCGCCTGATGATCAAGTCCCGCTCGGGTGGTGCTGACATCGACGGCAAAAGGATCATCACCCGGGCAAATGAGCTCGGAGACAACTTCGCAGAGTTCCCGACCACTATGGGTCTGGGTGTTGCGGTCAGCGCAGTGAGCACCGCTGACGACGGTAACAACAACACCGTCGAGGCGACGATCCGAACGTGGTCGACGATCGCCAACATCGAGGGGCAGCGTCTCCTCGATATCGACAACGATACCGTTACCGAGGAGTACTACAGCGAGTTCGACAAGGGCAGCCAGAGCCTCAACGACGTTCGAGAATTCACCAAGATGGTGCAGCAGCGGGCCTCGGTCGTGCTGAACGGCACCGACACCGCGACCGACTACACGATCGACAACGCGACGATTGTTGGACAAGCGCAGTCATTCACGTCGCGCGCGCTGGCCGGCGGAGAGAAGCTGGTCGAGTGTCGGTTCCGAATCAAGATCGACACGGGGGCACCGACCGGTGACCTGACAGCGGAGATCTACGCTACCGCCGCGGGGATCATTCCAACCGGCGCGGCACTGGCAACCTCCGAGCCTGTGCTCGCGTCGCAGATTACGACGGCCTACGCCGAGACGATTTTCCGTTTCAACGACAACTTCACGATGGCCGCGTCGACCCAGTATGCGATCGTCATCCGACACCCGAACGGCGGCGCGAGCGACTTCTTTGCCGTCGAAGGTGCGGCGGTCGGCGGCGTGGCGGGCGAAAACAAAGCCGAGGAGAACCCCGTGACCATCTGGACTGCACAGGCCGGTGCGGACTTGTGGTTCACGGTCAAAGGCAGCCCCGTGTGGCATGGGAGGGCGGGCGAGCTCCACCGCGGGATCACCCACGAGGTGCTCTATGACACCGAGGTGGGCGGACCGTGGACACAGAATGAGATCATCTTTTGGGGCACCCAGATTACCTACGACAACATCGCCTTGGGCCCGTTCGTCGTCGGCGACTACTGCACCTTCGAGCCCGTCGGTGGAGGTGCCGTCAAGGTCGGCGGCAAGATCCTCAAGCAAACCGCCACGGTCCTGCACGTACAGCTTGACAACATTGCCGGCTCGCTCGTCGCGGACAACGATATCATTCGCGTAGTCGGCAAAACGACTACGGCGGACGTCAACGTCACAATCACCGACGACGACAAGGAGGGCGGCGAGGGTGTCCTGTTTGCGGTCGACGACAACGGCTTGGATGGTGAGCTGTACGTCCAGATCATTTCGGGCAAGGCTCCAGTCAACAACCTCCCGCTCGAGGGCAGAGCGTCCGGCGCGACCGCTCTCGTGGCTACGACCGTCAATGTCCGAACGATCTCCCCGGAGTTCCTCGGCGGCACGACCGGGTCGAACCTCATCGGTGCGTACGGCATCGGGTTCGAGACCACGGACATCGGCAGCCTGGACAAGTTCATCGATCTGTCGAATACCCAGCGGATCCCGCCCAACAACGTGACGGTGACGGTAACCGGTCTCGTGTCCGGTGAGGACCGCGTGCTCGTGGGTCCACGCACGGGGGCGCTGCTGGAGAAGGGCCTCTGGCTCGTGAGTACCTTGCTCTCGGGTGCGGCGGAGCTCGCGATCGTGATCAAGACCGGTGCCGAGGCGTCGCCGATCGCGACCGACACCCCGCAGGACGGGACCACCCTGAACAGCCGGCTGCGGGTCCAGCTCGACTCGGGCATCTATCGTCGACAGGACTACACGTCCTACGCAGCATCGACGTTCACGATCCCGAGCACCAACTACTCGGGTGCCAACCAGGCTTCGGTCAACAACGACGTGTTCCCGGCGTACATCGACGTCCTGGCCGATGCGACGACCGAAAACTACACGGCGGTCTATGGCGGCGACCGGGACATCAAGGTGCGGGTGCGTGACGGCGGTGGCACGCCGATCAAAACCTTCGAGTCCGACGTGGTGTTCGGTTCAACCGACTCCTCAATTCCAGCAACACGGACGCCGGATGCGTGACCCTCGCGACTTACACGTCCGACCTCACGGACATCTATCTGTTCGAGGCCACGACGTCAGTTGGTGCATACGGCGGCGGCGGTGCTGGCCTCAGCGCGTCGCCTGACCTCGCAATCGAGGGGACGAACTGCGTCGACAAGCAGGTCTCCAACGCCGAGAAGGGGTTTCTCCGCGACAACACGAGCAACTTTACGATCGGCGCCGACGATCATTTCTACATCTGGGTGGTGGCGTCGACTCCTGGCCTGAACGACACTCGCAACAATCGCGGGGTGGTCGTGGCCATCGGCGACGACACGTCCAACTTCGTCAAGTTCCACGTTGACGGCAGCGACACGCTTCCTCGCGGTGGCATGCAGCCCTATACGGTCCGGTTCGTCAACACGACGCTGGCCAACTTCCGCACTCTCGTCGGGACACCGGGCACCACGCCATCGCAGATCGGCGGCGGCTGCAGTACGACCGCCACAGTCAAGGGTGCGAACCTTGGGGTCGACGCGGCGAGGATCGGGACCGGCTATGACATCCTGAACGGTACAGGGGTGGACCCCGAGGCCAACTTCGCCGGGATCGAAGCCGACGACGTCAGTACGGCCGAGGGTGTGCTCGTCGCGATCGGTGGTGGCTTCGAGCTCAGGGGAAAGCTACGGATCGGGTCATCCACAACACCCTGCGAGTTCCTGGACAGCGACGTTCAGATTATCGTACCAGACACCCGCCACAGCCTGACGGACTTCTCGGAGGTCCTCGTCGAGCACGCCAGCTCAATCCTCACGCTGACGAGGGTCACGTTCAAAGCTCTAGGGACCAACAACCCTGGACGCTTCGAAATGCTGTCCTCGGCAGCCAGCGCACCCCTCACGTCGGTGACGTTCGATAGCTGGGGCGTGTCGATCCTCGGGTCGGGCACGACAGTCAGCGCCTCGTGGATCAACTGCGACGTTGTCACCGCCAACGGGGGCGACCTCACAGGCTCGTCGATCACTGGATACGAGGGCACGGCCGACACGGCCGGTCTCGTCTGGAACGTCAACACCGACCCCGACGGGCTCATCGACGACATGGTGTTCACGAAGGGGACGGCAGCCACGCACGCTGTGGAGTTCGGAGCCTCGGCACCGCTGACCATGACGATCCGAGACATCGTCACCTCGGGATACAACGCCAGCGATGCCAACAACGACTCGACGTTCTTGTTTGCAGACCGAGGGTCGGATGTGACGTGGACCTTGAACGTGATCGGTGGGACGGGCAACTTTTCCTTCAAGAAGGCGCGAGCTGGCGACACCGTCAACATCGTGCTCGACCCGGTCACGACCTTGATCACTGTTACCGACGAGAACGCGGCAGCCCTCGCCAGCGCTCGAGTCCTGTTCGAAGCCGGCGATGGGACGGGCGACCTGCCGTTCCTCGACACGGTCACGATCACCCGCTCGGGTGCGACGGCGTCAGTCTCCCACACCGCCCACGGCATGGACGACGGTGACAAGGTCGTCATCCGAGGCGCAGACCAACAGGAGTACAACGGCGTCTTCGCGATCACCAACACCACCACGAACGCCTACGATTACACCGTCAGCGGAGCACCAGCCACGCCCGCCACTGGCACCATCTCAGCGTCCGGCGTCATCGTCGAGGGGCTGACCAACGGCTCGGGCCAGGTCTCCGCCTCGAAGGCGTATAGTGTGGATCAGAATGGCATCGGAGTTGTGCGCAAGGCCACGACCACACCGCTCTACAAGTCGTTCGACTTCACCGACACCACCGACAACGTGAACGGCCTCACCAAGGGCATCCAGATGATTCGCGATGACTGACGAAAAAGAACCAGACCTCGAGGGCTACTGCGACGAGATCGTTTCGATCAAGCGGATCCCGTCGATGAACAAGCACCCGCCCCAGATTGCGTGGGGCGCCGAGTACCGAAAATGGCCGATCGGGAAGCGCCTGAGTTACGCCGAGCGCCTGGCGAGCTCCATGAACCACGCCGCGGACGTCCTCCAGCAAGAGCGCAAGGCGTTGAGTGACATCTGCAAGCAGATGGAGCAGCAGATCAAAGCGCACATTCAGAGGTACGCCGAGCAAGGCGCCCTGATGACGCGCCAGGTCAACAAGGCCAACGAGGAGAAGCAGGAACTTTACCAGGAGTCTGAGATCCTTCACGCTCGCATTCGGGAGTTGGAGAACGTTGGCGATCACAGTTGATTGGACGACGTCGGTGGTGTCGATCCCACAGGCTGACCTGACGCTCATCTTGGGCACGCAGTACGAGCTCGACCTCCCCCAGTTTCACCTGAACCTGAAAGCCATCGAGGCGTCCGAGGAGGGGATCGTTTTCGATGACATTCACACGCAACTGACCGCGGAGGTGGTGCTGGGCGGCATCACGTTCGCCAAGATCCTCCAAGTCAATACACCCTACACGGTCACGTTCGAAGACCTGCAATACAAGGTCGACCTCGTGAACGCGAACTCCAACGTCAAGGACCGGAGCAACGACAACCAGGTCTCGGTCGGCTCGCAGAACAGCGCCGGCCTCGTGCGGCTTCCCCTGCTCGACGCACTCGGCATCCTCCTCGGTGGCCAGAAGGACACCGACGTCGTTGTGACACCCACGGGGCGCACCGCCGGGCCGATCGTACAGACCTTCGCCGTCGCCGGCGCGACGGTCACAATCAAGAGGACGTCGTGATCGATATCCTCGCCGTCGCCACAGACGGGTTCCAGGAGGAAGGAGGCGTCCCAACCGGTGTCACCTTCTCGCTCCGCGTGGCGTCGGAGGGCTTCCAGCCGCTGGCTTCCGAGGCCGCTGCTGCTGCCCCAGGTGCCCCTAGTGCGGCGTCAGGGGGCGGAGGGGTGTCGGCCCCGCGGCTGGTCCCTGAGACCGAGGAGGAGCTCGCGGTCGATCTCGAGGACCGCGTGCTGGCGGCGGCCTACGGGACGATCCTATCCGACGGCGACGGAGCCGTCGCGCTGGCCGCTCTGTTCGCCCTCATCCTCGAAGGGGACGACTAATCGCCCCAAGCCGCGATGGCGGCGTCGGTCTCGGCGACGACAGCACCGGTGATCTTCATCTCCTCGAACAGGAGCGCTACGGCGCGCCGTACCTGGTGCAGAGCGGCGTGGAACCCCACCGCCTCCTCGCGTCGCATGCGGACAAAGACGCGCTTCATGACCTCCGGGTGCGACTTCAACGTGCGCACCAGGTTGAAGAAGGTCAGAAGCTTCACTCCGGCTCACTTCCCACGGCGCACCCGCTCGGCAATGCTCTTGAGGTCGAGCCCAAGACCACCGGCTTCGTTCTTGAACTGCTCCCACAACTTCGCGGGTGCGTCCAGGACCTCCTCCGGGTCGATCTCGGTGTTCTTGAAAGTCCGCACCAGTGCCTGCACCAGCTTGGCCCCGTCTTCGGCGTCGATTTTGCTCACGTCTTCATCTCCTATCACGATGACTTCGTATCGGTGTTTCTCGCGCGGTCGAATGTAGAGGACCGCGTCAATGCCCCGCGCCCGGAGCTGAGCGGTTCGGTAAATGGCGTTCTCGAATGCGGTCACGCGTCCCCCACCGGCACTGGGACACCCTTGACCTCGGCCCGCAGCGCGACGAGCTCCTTCTTCAGCAACACGATCTCCTCCTGATGCGCTGCGAGGTGCTCCGACGTCGCGATCCACATGGCGATGAACAGAGGCGAGATAGGCATATCCACGGAGACGGGGACGTTCCGGGGCGCCATAGCCTGCCACGACTTGGCGTTGCCGTCCGTCGGCATCACGATGGAACCGATCCGGTACTCCACCACGCCGGTGCCGATCAACTTCCCGTCCTGGTCAACGAGAGCCATCTTGCTCCTTGCACATGCACAGCATGTTTCCCTCGCGCCACTCGATCTGGTGCTCGGGATGGTTGCACTGGCAGTTCGCCGCCCAGGTGGGGCGACACGAAGTTGGGACGCACGATCGCGTCTTAGCAAGCCACACCACTAAAGCAACGAATGCGACAAGAGCGAAGAAGGCAAACGCGGGGGCAATCCAGTGTTTCACAGCCTCTCTCCCATCTCCGCCACCGCGGGGGCAAGCATCTTCACGGCCATGCGGTGGGCCACACGCCCGGCGGAATCATCCTTCGCCGTAAAAGCAACCCAAAACGCCATGAGTCCGAGAGTGAGATTGATTGGCTTCCACTCGACCTCGACGGGTGTGCCGTAACGACCGACCAAGAAGCGCTCGACGGCGCCCACCCGAGCAAACGGAGCCGCGACAACGCAGGCGATGAAATGGCGGCGGTTCATTCCTGCTCCTGGAGAAGTTTCAGAGTCCGTTCAACGATGTACTTCTCCGTCTGCTCGAGCGTGTAGTTGGCCTCTCGCGCGAGCCGGAGGATTCGTTTCTTGTCGATCCTGCCGATTGCTATGGCGAGTTCGTCGGACGCATCGTCGCACGCCGCCATCAGCAGACCGTGCTTGAATTTGGCACGACCGATCACCTCGGCCTCGATCTTGCGCTGACTCATTCTCTACAGGTCTCCATGAGACTGTGCCACGCACCCTCTAGGTCGATCATCGCCAAGTAGCAATCGTCACCGATCTCACCGTCGAACTCAACTTCAGCCGTTCCCAGGTTCTCGGACCACGAGTCCATCTGGTCGGCGACGTCGCGCAGGACCGCGGCCATTTTCTTCGGATCGGGTGACCGTCCGTCCTTGTAGGGACCACTCGCCGCTACGATGCTGATCCCCCATTCCTTGGGGTGCTGGTATTCCAGGATGAATCGAACGTAGCTCATATCTCCACCTTCGGCTCGAGCACGTACTCCAGCACGACCTCGACGGGCTTCTCCACATCGTAGATCGCCCGCATCTCGATACGCGAGTTGCCCCCGCCCTGGTGGATGGCAGCCTTCACGTGCGCCACCCACTGCGCGGCGTACTGCTGCAGGGCCTCGTCGTTGACCTCGTCAGTCTGCAGAATGAAGTTGCTCATCAGATGTCCATAGCACTCTCGTGCTGGCAGCCTTTGCACATCAAGTGCAGGGTGTAATTCTCGTAGATTTCAGCCGAGAACGGATCCACGTTGATCCCTTGTGCGCTTCTTGGAATCACTAGGCATCTGTGCTCCAAGCCACCGCAACATCGACCGGGAATAGCTCCTTCGCAAGTCGGGCAGACGAGGTTGACCTCGGCACACTTCACGCAGCACGGGGTCTCCCAGTCCTTGGTTTTCGCGGACATTATCTGTGAACCGCACTCGCATTTCCAAGATTCCATTTGCTCCTCGTCGTGCGCCCGCTGACCATCGACGTAGCCCTGCGCTGCTGCTTCAACCATCACAAGCCACGCTTCACCCGTCCCCAGGACGCCTTCCTTCTCGATCGCTTTCACCAGCTCGTCGGCGAGTTCCTGGCTTTCGGGTATTTCCAATTCGACTCCCTTTCGCCGCAGGGCATCGCGGACGGACTCGATCTGCGCCATGGTCGTCACGCGTACCTCCGGACCCAGGTTGCATAGCGCTCGCCGAGTACGTCCCACGGGACGCGCTCCCCAAGCTTGTCCCACTGCTTCTCCAGGCGCTTCGACGCGGCGCAGGTCAACCGGGCTCGACGCTTCCTCAACCACGTCAGGAGCTTCACGCGCCACGAGATCCTCCACTTGAGCCACCGCTTGCGGCGCTTGCTCCGGGCCCTCCCCAGGCGGCGGCGGAACGTGTCGATCCGAGCCTCGACGAAACCAATGAGCTTCCGGATCCCCCACTTCACCAGCCGGCGGATCAGCCAGCGCCCGGCTCTGGCGATGACAGCGACCAGCTCGCCGAAGAGCGCGCTCACTTCTTCTCGATCTCCAGCGTCGCGTGTACGACGACGGGTACGTTCAGGATGTTGCGGCAGTGGACCTCGACGGGACTCCTCGTCAAGACCGCGACGCCCACCTGCACTATCCCCACGTCGGTGGTGAAGTCTCCGGGGAACATGGGGAACCCGTCGGCCTGTGACGACTTCAGGACGAGCGCGGACACCTCGGTGCCGTCCTCCACCATGTAGGCTCCAACGAACATGCGCCGGATCTGCCCTCGGACCGGAGAGTGGAGGACCACCATCCCCTCCTCCCCGGGCTTCAGGAGTTGGCTACCCCCGACGCAGGAGCGCTCGGGCACCTTCTCGAGGGAATAGTCTACGCGGAACGTATCCCCGAAGCGCCGGAGGTTCTCGATCGTGGCGGCGACGCCGGTGTCGACCTCCTGAGAGCTGCCGTCCGCGAACGCGGTGTGCTGCCAGATGCTCCCGTCACGGATGAACCGGGTACATAGGAATTCCTGCTCCTCTTCCTCCACGTAGCCGCTCGCGTAGATCGTGATCTTCCAGGTCTTCCCGTCGCGCACCTCGTACTTGGTCTCGACGACGTCCCCCTTGGACTCCTGGATTCGCTCCTCGCGCGGGACCGGGTTTTCGCCGCCGTCCTTCAGGTATGCCCGCATTCGCGCGTTCTCGCTGCACGTCTCGCACAGACAATCAGCCTGGTGCTCTGATGGATGTGCCCCCACAACCGGATGGCGCCGCGCCCACTCCGTGTACGCGTCGAACCGGCCGTTGAGGACGTCTCCTGTAGGCTTGCACGTGCGGCACGGCTCGCGCTCGCGCATCAGCGGCTGGTAGAAGCCGGTGCCGTTGCAGTCGTCGCACTTTGTTCGTGTCCGCTCCGCCACTTTTTCACCGCTCTCGGGTAACTTTGCACTAGGAGTCTCTAACTCCTTGAAATCATTGGGGTTTTCGTATATACACATAGTACGCGACTGATGTGCGAAGATATCAGTTCCGAGGTAAGGTGGCAAGGATGGATCGAAACAAGAAGCGGTGCTTCGCTTGCGGCCAGTCCGCGACGGAAGAAGACCACTTCCCCATCCCCAAGCGCTACGGCGGAATGACTACAGTCCCTCTCTGCCGAGGATGCCACGACTCGAAGGATCGGATCCCAATGGCACACTGGCCCGTCGAGGAGATCTGGAACTCGGCGGCCTCCCTCTGGGCAAAGGCGAACGCGTCCGAGCGGCGATTCATCATGAAGATCGTGGTACTGCTCGCAACGATCGCTCACGAACCTTCTAGTCTGATCTACCCGATTCTTCGACAGATTAAACAACGAGTGCTGTCGTTGTGACTGACGATCTCGCGCTTGAGCTGCGCGGCGGCCTGCAAACGTGGATCGAGCGCCTGGCTCCTCACACCCGACGCTCCTACGAGTGTGGCCTGCGGGACTTTTCTTCCTATCTGCACGGAAGAGATCTCCTTCCTACGGCGTCAGTTCCTCTTGCCGGCGAGTTGCTGCTCGGGCTGCAACCCGGGCGCGCCAACGCGTTGGTGCAGGCGTACCTCGAGCACCTGAATGAGAAGTACTCCAAGCGCACCGTCTCGGCCCGGCTCGCCGCACTGCGCTGGGCCGTCCGTGAGGCCCGAAGGCTCGGGCGCATCGTCTGGGCGCTCGACGTCGACCTCCCCAAGGTAAAGAAGGACCCGAAGACCGGCCGCATTGAGCACCGCGGCCGCGACATGACCGGGCCGCCAGTGCCGGTGGTCATGCAGATGTTCGACGTCGCAGAAGCGGACCCGGATCCCAAAGTATTACTGGTACTGAGCCTCATCTACGCCGAAACGCTACGCTCACACGAGGTCAGCCAACTCGACCTCGTCGACGTCCGCGGAGATAACATCTGGGTGATACGCAAGAAACGGGATGAACCCAAACCCACGCCGCTGTCTACATCGACGCGTCGAGCTCTGGCGCGCTGGCTCGAAGTCCGTGGAAATGAGCCAGGTCCCCTCATCCGCAGCACCCGCGGACGAATTAGTGGATCAGGGATCACCTGGATCATCCGGCGCCTGGGAAACGCCTGTGGAATCTGGACCTCTCCTCACCGCGTCCGGCACACGTCCATCCGCGCCGGCGAGGCTCTGCTCACCGAGCTCGGTGTCCCACGCCCGGACGCCATGGCCCGCAGCGGTCACCGCTCCATGGCCGGCTACGAGGCGTACCTCGACCCCGACCTCGACAACGTCCGTCGCATCACCGAAACCGTCATGAAGGGAATAGGAAGATGATCAAACCCATCGTCGAAGAAGCCTCCCGCCGCCACCATCGAGGCGAAAAGGTAAACTGGCACGACGTCGTCATCGACATACACGACGCCTTGCAGTCGAGAAAGCCTCCGGTCTTCAAGGGCGCCGCCCACTATGAGGACGCCGGGAATATCATCGACGAAATGACGCGGGAGGGTTATAGGCTCCACCACTGGCAGGCCCAGCAAAACAGCATCGTGATGTTGTTCTTCCCGCACCCACACCCTCAAGGCACCGTCGATGTCCTGTGGCTGCAGTCGCACATCCAGGACTGGCGCGACGCCCAGCCGAGCGGTGAGGCTCGCGCCGCCTTCGACAAGATGCTCGATCTACTCCCGTAGAGCTCGCCGCTTCCAGTACAGCGCAAGTCGTCGTCCAGCCCGGCGGGCGTGGACGAGTCGCCGAGCATCCTCCAGAAAATTAATCACGTCTTCCGCGTCGACCGCATCGTCGAAGTCGGCCTGCGCCACGCGGGCGCCGAGATAGAAGGACGCGCCGCAGCAGGCCAGGAGACCGAGGATGAACACGACGATCATGGATAGTCCATTCGACGAATCGCGACGCGGCCGTCAGCACCGATGCCGATCTGTATTTCTGTCTTTTCACCCTCGACGTCAATCTCGACGGTGACAAGCGCGGGCACCTTGATACTCGAATTCTGGACCTGAATCCTCTCTAGATCACTCGTCCTCATCTCAATTTTTGCTCTCATGCGACCTCCAGTGGTGTCGTGTCCGAGTCGAACCCTTCGAGCCAGTCCGGCGGCAACTCCGTGCCCGAACCGACGACGGGACCGAGGCGCATCCCCAGCTCGTTCATGGCGGGGACCCCGACCTGCCGGAAGATCTTCCCGCCGGGGTCTCCGGTGCGGTCATCGCGGGACTGACGGTGCGCCATCATGACGACGTCGCGGTCGCGGTGCGCCATCAGGTCCTCGTGGACATAGCGGACCAAGATCAAGGACGCAGCCACCTGCTTCTCCGTCAGCGCCCCGTCGGAGTCCGACAGCTCGATGCCGACCGAGAACCGGTTGGCTGCGTGGCCGTGGTACACCAGTGCGTCGTTCGGGTGGCAGAGCACGATCGAGGCGTCGTTGGCGACCGCGCCGTGGCACGGCGTCCCCAGGAAGCGGTGCGGCCCCATCTCCTCGACGTCGGTCCGGTGCAGCATGATCGCCGTCCGCTTCTCCCACGGCAGCCGCCCGCGGGCGCGTCCTCTCTTGGGGATATTCTTGCCCCTCGTCTTGTCGCGGAAGTACCCCCAGATCTTCGTGGGATAGTGCTCGAGCCGGTTCATTCCGCGAAAGTCGTAGATCACCACCCCAAGCTCGCGCGCTGACTCCTGCAGACGATGCTCGGCGTAGGTTGGAAGACCAGGTGCGGACTCGGGATCCGGTGCCGGGTCGCTCGGGAGCAGGACGCCGGGAAGGTCACGCCAGGTGCCACGTTCGACCCAGTCGACGAGCCACCTAGCCGTTGTGCGTGGGTCAGTCATCGAAAATCTCCGAAAGAGCAACCGAAAGCATGAACCACTTCGTCTCGTAGTTCTTCATGGCCCACTGGTGCTGATTCTTCACCCTCTGCAGGGCACCTGGCGGGAGGGGAGCCCTCGCAGCTTGATCCCTGGCGTCAAGAAACTCCACGAGCCTCTCCATACACACGGCGATCTTCTTCGCGCGCTCTACTTTCATCGAACCGACTTCACCTTCACTTCGAGCCTCGGGTTGTTCGGGTCCCAGAACTTCGTCGCTGCGACGCGGCGGACCCTCTTGTCGTCTTCGATCACACGCGCGGCCTGCAGGGCATCGAGCACCCCCTTGATCGGGGCGTCGACGTCCCCCTTGTCGTCGGGCCAGTACTCGACGATCTCCACGTCGACCCACCCGGCGTACGTCTCACCGTCGTATGCAAGCCGGAGCTCGTCGCGCAGGAGGTTCCGACTGTCCTTGTAGACCGCGGACTTCGCCATGCCGTCCGGCGTCTTCCGCCAGGCCCGGTTAATGGCGAGATCCCCCGGCGGGATCGCGACCGAGACCTCGAGCTTCAAAAACTTCACCACCACCGCAGACACCCGCGGCATGTAATCTTCTGGGTCAGTGTCGTCTGGATAAGTCACTCGTTCTCCAGTCGACGAAAAACAAGGCCCCTATCAATGTCCTGCGCGTGCTCGATGTCCGCGACCATCCCCTTCGACATACCGCGGTCCACGTAGACGGCGACCACCTCGCAGTCCGCCATCCACTCGCGACCCATCTTCATACCGAGTTCACGATCCACCTCGTTGGTGTCGTCGAGGACCTGGGTGTAAAAGAGGTGACCGGCGAACGGGGTCTCCTGACGCCCGATTGAGTCGAGCAGGCACTTCTTCCCGTAGGCGACGTTTGCCTCGACATCACCGGAGTATGGGGACACGATGAAGACCTTCATTTTGGTAGCCATCCGATCTTGGAATATTCCTTGTCGAAGTTCTTGCGTTGCTCCGGCGTCGCATTCCACAGGACGTACGCCGAGTCGTAGCGGTTCTGCTTCGCCGGCTCGCCAGTCTCGGGATCCAAGAACTCGATGCGCCCGTGCACGAAGCAGATCCGCTGCGCGACTCCCCAGATGTACCTGTGCCAGTACCTCGACGCCGTGGCGACGTGGAGCAGCCCCAGCACCGGCGCGCTAGCGTTCCACGCCCACTCCACCCACTTCGGAGCCTGCGAGTAGAGCGGGTTCATGAACGTCCGCGCACCACAGGAATCGACCTCCAGGCCGTTCTCGGTGATCTCGCGGCC
>Ga0255058_10000946_pt1 | contig 16694 bp, 19 predicted proteins | sample Cases_109_9_MG_FD_188637 | JGI IMG/M metagenome (GOLD analysis project Ga0255058, IMG submission 188637) | Seawater microbial communities from Amundsen Gulf, Northwest Territories, Canada - Cases_109_9 | ecosystem: Environmental > Aquatic > Marine > Gulf | place: Canada: Northwest Territories... | reverse complement strand
CGCGCTGCCCCGAACGTGCGGCCGGCGACCCATGAGCCGCCGACGGCCGGCGCGGCCGAGCTTGATCTGGCTGTGCTCCGCGTTACCCACCTGGCCGATCGTCGCCATGCAGTCGGCGAAGATGCGACGGACCTCTCCAGAGGGCAGCCGGACGAGCGCGTAAGCCTCCTCGTCGCGAGCCAGGAGCTGTGCTGAGCCGCCGGCGCCGCGCACGAGTTGCGCGCCCTTGCCCTTGTGCAGCTCCAGATTGTGGACGATCGTGCCGGACGGGATGTTCCGCAACGGCAGGGCGTTGCCGGTCTTGATCTCCGCCTCGGGTCCGGACACAACCGTGTCGCCGACCTTGAGGCCGACCGGCCAGACGATGTAGCGCTTCTCGCCGTCGACGTAGTGGAGAAGAGCGATACGCGCTGTGCGGTTCGGGTCGTATTCAACAGAGGCAACCTTCGCCGGGATGCCGAGCTTGTCCCGCTTGAAGTCTATGATGCGCAGACGCCTTTTGTGGCCGCCGCCGCGGTGCCGAACGCTGATGCGCCCGCGGTTGTTGCGGCCGGCGTTCTGCTTCTTGCCGAACGTGAGCGACTTTTCCGGCTTCTTGCGGGTGATCTCTTCGAACGTATAGCCAGTCGCGCCACGGCGACCGGGTGATGTGGGCTTGTACTGCTTAACGGCCATCTCTATACGCCCTCAAATAGCTCCAGCTTGTCGTCCGGGTGCAGGGTGACGACGGCCTTCTTCCAATTGGGCCGGTGCTTGACGCGGTTACCGCGAACGAGCTTCGGTTTGCCCTTCATGATCATTGTGTTGACGTTCAACACCTTCACGTCGAAGCCTTTTTCGACGGCTTCCTTGATCTGCGTCTTGTTCGCGACCCTCCGCACCTCGAAGCAGTACTTGTTCTCGCCGCCGAGGCGTGTCGCCTTCTCTGTGATGAGCGGCCGGACGAGGACAGCGAGCGGGTTCAGTGCTTTTGCCACAGCCTATCCCTCGCTCTCTTCCGTCTTCTTTGTCGCGCGGCGCGTCGTCTTCGGCCTGGCCTCGCCGTCAGCAGTCTTCGCCCTGGCGCGGGTTGCCCGCTTAGGCTTCGGCTTGTCGTCGGTCGACGCCTTAGCCTTCGGAGCGCGTCGAGTGGTCGTCTTCTTGGCGGCGCCCTCTTCCTTTGGCTTTGCGGCGGCACGAGTCCGGCGAGCAGCCTTCTTCGGCTTGGCCGGTGCTTCCGCAACTGCCTCGGCGTCGGCCGCGACCTCGGGCTTCGCTTCAGCTTCGTCCTCGGCCTTCGGCCTGGAGGCGGCCTTCTTGCGAGCGGGCTTCTTTGCCGCTTTGGGTGCGCCCGCTACCGCCCACAGCGACTCGGCGATGCGAACCGCGTCCTCCGTCATGAGGAGACTCTGGTGGTTAAGCATGTCGCCGACGTTGAGGTAGCGCGCCGGGAGCACTTTTGTCCTGTGGAGGTTTCGCGTGCTCGCCAGCACGGAGCGGTCGGACTCGCTGGTCACGATGAGCGCCGAGCGGTTGATGCCAACGTTGTGCAGTATGCGAGCGATCTCTTTCGTCTTCGGCTCCTCGAAGGCGAGCTGGTCGATGACGACGAGCTGGCCGTCGGCCGCCTTGCCCGAGAGCGCGGAACGGATCGCAAGGCGCCGCATCTTCTTCGGCATCGCCTGGCTGTAGTCACGCACGCGCGGTCCGAACGCAGTGCCGCCACCGACGCGTGTAGGCGAGCCGGCTGTGCCCGCGCGGGCGCGGCCGGTGCCCTTCTGCCGGTGGAGCTTTCGCGTGCTGCCCACGACCTCGCCGCGCGTCTTCGTTTGCGCAGTACCGGCGCGCTGGTTGTTGCGCTGCCTGACGTAAGCCTGGTGGAGGACGGTGCCGTTGGGGTCAATACCGAAGACGCTGTCGTCGACGTTGAGCTTTCGCAGCTCTTTGCCCTCGGCGTTCAGTACCGCGAGCTTCATTGCTTGACCTTCAGTGCCGGCGACCTGCGTACGCGGACGACGATGCCTTCGTTACCCGGTACTGGACCGCCAAGGAGGAGTACGCCCTTGTCTGCATCGACTCGAACGACCTTAAGGTTCTTTACGGTGGCTTCGCCAGTGCCCATGTGACCGCCCATCTTGAGGCCCTTGATCACACGCCCGGGAGACGTCCCGGCGCCGATGGACCCTGGCGCGCGGTGGCGGTCGGACTGGCCGTGCGTCTTGGGGCCGCCGCGGAAGCCCCAGCGCTTGACGACGCCAGCGAATCCCTTGCCCTTCGTCGTACCGGAGACATCGACGAGGTCACCGACCTTGAAGATGTCGCAGCCGACCTTGCCGCCGGCTTCCGCCGACTCGACGTCATCGGTGCCGAACTCGCGCAGCACCTGGAACTGGCCAAAGTCCTTCATGTGCCCCTTGAGCGGCTTCGTGATGTGCTTACGCTCGCCAAAGCCAAGTTGGACAGCCTCGTAGCCGTCCTTCTCCTTCGTCTTGACCTGAACGATCGTGCAGGAGGCGGTATCGATGACGGTTACGGGCACGGCTGTGCCGTCGTCTTCAAAGATCTGCGTCATGCCGATCTTGCGGCCCAGCAGTCCTTCAACGCTCATAGCTTGATCTCGATGTCCACACCGGACGGCAGCTGCAACCGCATCAGAGCGTCGACCGTCTTTGGAGACGGCTCTTGTATCTCGATGATGCGCTTGTGCGTCCGAGTCTCGAACTGCTCACGGGAATCTTTATCGATGTGCGGCGAGCGGATCACAGTGTACTTCTCGATGTGGGTCGGCAGCGGGATCGGCCCGGCCACTGCGGCGCCGGTGCGCTCAGCCGCTTCGACGATGAGCACCGCAGACTGATCGAGTATCCGGTGGTCAAACGCTTTGAGGCGAATTCTAATTTTTTGCCGTGCCATCTGTTATCTCCGTACCGCCCCTTGCATGCGCCCGGACACCTGTTCGGCGATGGACGCGGGAACCTCGTTATAGTGGTCGAACTCCATTGTGTAGCTCGCGCGGCCCTGCGTGACGGAGCGCAATGTCGTGGCGTAGCCAAACGTCTCCGCAAGCGGGACGTGCGCCGAAATCACACGCAGGTGGCCGCGGTGGTCCACATCGGAGACCTGACCCCGACGAGAACTGGCGTCGCTCAGGACTTCGCCGAAGAACTCATCAGGTGTCGCCACCTCTACCTTCATGACGGGTTCGAGAAGAACGGGGCGGCCCCTCTTCGTCGCTTCCTGGATCGCCAGGGACCCCGCCATCTTGAAGGCCAGCTCGGATGAGTCTACAGGGTGATGCTGCCCATCCACAAGCTCCACGCGCACGTCGACGACTGGATATCCTGCTTTGACGCCGGTCTCCAGCGCCTCTCGGACGCCGTGCTCGACGGCCGAGACGAACTCGCGCGGGACGGCGCCGCCGACGATCTTGTTCTCGAACTGGAAGCCGGTGCCGCGCTCCAGCGGCTCGACGTGGAGCTTGACGACGCCGAACTGGCCGCGGCCGCCGGTCTGGCGCACGAAGCGCCCCTCGGCGTCAGCAGTCTCTCTGATCGTCTCTTTGTAGGCGACTTCCGGCCGGCCGACGTCCGCCTGCACGTTGAACTCGCGCAGCATGCGGTCGACGATGATCTCCAGGTGCAGCTCACCCATACCGGAGATGATCGTCTGTCCGGTCTCGTCGTCGTAGCGGGCATGGAATGTCGGGTCCTCTTCGACCAGGCGGACGAGCGCGTCGCCCATGCGCTCCTGGTCCTCCTTGGTCTTCGGTTCGATGGCGACGGCGATCACGGGCTCCGGGAACTTGATCGCCTCAAGGAGGATCTTGTCCTTCTGGTCGCACAGCGTGTCGCCGGTGAACGTGTTCTTGAGGGCGACCGTGGCGGCGATCTGCCCGGCCGAAATCTCCGTCAGTTCTTCGCGCCGGTTGGAGTGCATGCGCAGGATGCGGCCCAGGCGCTCTTTCTGCCCGCGGCTGCTGTTAATCACCATTCCGCCCTGCTTGACGACCCCCGAGTAGACGCGGAAGTAAACGAGTCGGCCAACGTACGGGTCGGCAACGATCTTGAAGGCGAGCGCGGAGAACGGCTCGTCGAGGCTTGGCCCGCGTTCGATAAGTTCGCCGGTCTTCGGGTCGGTGCCAGTGATGGCCGGCACCTCGACAGGAGAAGGCAAGTAGTCGATAACGGAGTCGAGCAACGGCTGCACACCTTTGTTCTTAAGGGCAGTGCCGCAGAGGACGGGGTTGAGGAGGCCGGCGATCGTCGCGCGGCGAATCGCCTTCTTCAGCTCCGCCGCTGTCACCTCGTGCTGCTCGACGAAGCTGATCAGCATCTGGTCGTCAACCTCGGCGATCGATTCGATGAGATCCTCTCGACGCCTGGCGGCCTCTTCCTTGAGGTCGGCCGGTATCTCGCCGACGGATACCTCGAACTCCTCCCCGGGAAAAGTGTAGGCGACCATTTCCACGAGGTCGATGGCGCCCTGGTGCTTGTCCTCTTCGCCTATCGGCATCTGAACGGCGAGCGGGCGCGCGTTCAAGCGCTCGCGGATGCTCTCAATCGCCGCCCAGAAGTCGGCGCCGACGCGGTCCATCTTGTTGATGAAGCAGACACGTGGGATGTGATAGCGATCAGCCTGGCGCCAGACAGTCTCCGACTGGCTCTGGACGCCGGCCACGGCGTCGAACACAACAACGCCCCCGTCAAGAACACGGAGGCTTCGCTCGACTTCGACGGTGAAGTCCACGTGGCCGGGTGTATCTACGATGTTGATCTGGTGGTCGTTCCACGTGGTCGTCGTGGCAGCGGCGGTGATGGTGATGCCGCGCTCTCGTTCCTGCGCCATCCAGTCCATGACGGCAGTACCGGCGTCGACATCACCGATCTTGTACGTGATCCCCGTGTGAAAAAGGATCCGCTCCGTCACGGTGGTCTTACCGGCATCGATGTGCGCGATAACACCTATGTTTCGTACCCGCTCAACGGGCACAGACTCACTCATATCTGCCACTTACACTTCCCGGAAGGAATAGCTTAGTTGACTGTCATTGGCCGCGCCTGCTCCTCAGCCTCTACCACCTGTAGTGGACGAAGGCTTTGTTGGCTTCGGCCATGCGGTGCGTGTCTTCACGCTTTTTGATTGCACTGCCCTGCTCCCGATAGGCGTCCAGCAACTCCGCTGAGAGCCGCTCCGCCATCGGCCTGCCGCTGCGGGCACGCGCGGCAAGGAGGAGCCAGCGCATGGCCAGCGAGACCTGTCGCACCGGACGAACCTCCAGTGGGATCTGGTACGTGGCACCACCAACGCGGCGGGGACGTACCTCGAGAATCGGCATTGTGTTGCGGATCGCCTGCTCGACGACCTGCCGCGGGTCTTCCTTGGTGCGCTCGGCCACCTGGTCCATCGCCGTGTAGACGATACGCTCGGCGGTGCTCTTCTTGCCGTTGTACATCACCTTGTTGATCAGCGTCTGAACCAGGACGCTGTTGAACTTGGAGTCCGGCAGGATCGTGCGTTTAACGGATTTTCCACGTCGCGGCATCTTGTCGTCCTCGGACCCTACTCGGCGTCCTTGCGAGTGCCGTACTTGCTGCGCTGCTGCTTCCGGCCCTGGACGCCGCCGGTGTCAAGCGCGCCGCGGATGATGTGGTAGCGGACTCCGGAAAGGTCCTTCACTCGCCCGCCGCGGATAAGCACAACGGAGTGCTCCTGGAGCGTGTGGCCTTCACCCGGGATGTAGGCGGTGACCTCCATGCCGTTCGTCAGGCGCACGCGGGCAACCTTTCGGAGCGCCGAGTTCGGCTTGCGGGGCGTGACTGTGCGAACGTTGGTGCAGACGCCACGCTTCTGCGGGCTGCCGGTGCCGCGAATCATGCGGTTCTTGAGGGCGTTGAAATGGAAGCGCAGGGCCGGCGCCTTTGTCTTCTTCGACATCGGCTTCCGCCCTTTTCGCACCAGTTGGTTGATCGTTGGCACTTTCTCGCGTTTCCTTTCTGGACTTGCATTCGACGCAAACAAAAAGCCGAAAGCTTGCCGCATTTACCCTGGCTCGGAGCGCCACAGCCTATGCACGGGCAAGTCTTCCGACCGTTGAAACAGCCGCACGCCCGCACTATACGAGCGCCAAAGAGAAATGGTAGCTACCAATGGGGGTCTGTGTCAACTGAAACCGCGTCGTCCGCCGGCCCGCCAGCGAGGGTGCTAGACGCCGGCGTAGCTGTGCAAGCCGGAGATCCAGAGGTTGACCACGAAGTATGTGAACAGCACGCCGACAAATCCGATCACGAGTACCGCGGACGCGCGCCCTCCAGACCACTTGCGCAGGCCGCGCATGTGCAGATACACGCCGTAGATCAGCAGCGTGACTAGCGCCGCCGACTCCTTGGGGTCCCAGCCCCAGTAGCGGCCCCAGGCGCTGTTCGCCCAGTAGGCACCCAGCGCGATGCCACCTGCCAGCAGCGGAAATCCCACCGCCACGCTCTTGTAGCCGATCTCATCCAGTCGCTTTGCCTTCGGCAGGCGCTCGAAGCGGTTCTGCGCGCCCTGCACCAGGTACAGCACACCTGAGGCGAAAGAGACGCTCAGCGCCGCGTAAGCCAGAATCATCGCCGCGACGTGTATCGCCAGCAGATCCGTGTTCTGCAGCGCCGGCACGAGCGGCCGCACGTTCGACGGAAAATAGAGCGCCGCGACGACGAGGCCGGTGAGCACGACAGGCAGCGCTACGCTACCGAGCGCCCGCGGCGAGCGCGTCCCCCGCCTTCTGTCCCCCGTTCCCTGCCTCGCCACGTAGACCTGCTCAAAGATGGCGTAGAATGCCGCAATCGCCGTCGCGAAAGCGATCGTGAATTCGTACATGTTCGACCACGGCGCGTGATCGACGGCCTGCCAGCGAGCGATGAGCGAAACGGAGAGCAGGGTTAGCGCTGTCCACGTTGCGAGGGTGGCGAAGCGTCCGCTGGCATGCGCCCAACCGTCGGCGTCGCTACGCTCGATCGAGGCGACGGCCGGGCCCTCGCCGATTGGCGTCGCCAGCCGGCGCACAACGAGGCCGAGTCCGAGCGTATGCACCCAGTATGCCGTCGTCGCCATCGCACAGGCGGCGATCGCCATGTACAGGGTCGTGCTGGCGAGCGACTCCATCGCCTAGCGCCACGCCATACGGCGGAACGACTCTGCCAGCTTGAAGTTCTGGTCCTTGGCCGCCTCTGCCATGCGCTCCTTGACCCGCCTGCGGATCTCACGGATAGGCGCCTGGCCGAGCTGGCTCTTGTGCTTCTTGAGCGCGTTGATCTTGCGCTTGAATGCGTCCTCGGGTATCTCGATCCAGTGATCCGGATCCTCGTGTCCGGCGAGCAGCAGCTCCATCACGCGATGCGGTTCCAGTCCGTCGATCTGGTGCTCCGGGTAGGCCAGCGGATCGCGGGCGAGCGGGAAGACGGCGTCGACCACGGACTGGCCTGTGAGGCGGTGATCGCGGTGCGTGAACGAGGAGCGGTAAGGGTTCCAGGTGATCACGGTCCATGGCTTGAGCCGGCGCAGCTCGCGAACGATGCGCCCGCGCATCTCAGCCGTGTCCTCGACGAAGCCGTCAGGGTAGCGCAGGAAGACTAGCTCCTTGACGCCGAGCACGTCGCAGGCGGCGCGCTGCTCTTTCTCGCGGATCTGGGCTAGTCTTTCGCGCGTCAGTGAGGTGTCCTTCGTGCCCATGTCGCCGCTGGTCGTGAGCATGTAGTGTACGTCCCAGCCTTCGGAGGCCCACCGGGCGGCAGTGCCACCGCAGAGGAACTCCGCGTCGTCCGGGTGCGCAACGACAACGAGCGCCGTCTTCGGGTGCTTTGCCTTCGGGTCGACGTGGGTCATCAGGGAGTAGTCTAGGCGACGTGCGCGCCGACGGCGACTCCGCGGTTGCTACCAACGAGGTCGTGATACAAAGACTCCACCTGTTCGGCGACGTGCGACCAGCGGTAGGTCTCGGCAACGACGCGGGCTTCGCGGCCGAGGCTGCGCCGCAGCGGCCCGTTCGTGAGCAAGAGGTCCAGGCGCTCAGCGAACGGCTCCGGGCAACGCCAGGGCACCAGATAGCCCGTGCGGCCGTCCCTCACCGTGTCCTTTAGTCCACCAACGCGCGTGGCAACGACCGGCACGCCGCAGGCCATCGCCTCCAGCGCGACGAGGCCGAAGCTTTCGTAGAACGAGGGCACCGCGCAGACGTCGGCGGCGTTGTAGTAGTACGGCAGGTCCTCACGGGTCGCGGCGTCGGTGAAGGTGACGCGCTCCTCAACGCCCAGTTCGCGCGCCAGGCGCAGGAGGTCACCCAAGCGGCGCCCGTCCTTCTCATCGCCACCGACGACGAGCACGCGGAACGGCCCCTCGAGATGGCTCGCCGCCTGTAGCAGCACGTCGATCCCCTTTAGAGGCTCGATGCGACCGACGAAGAGGATCACGGGCTCGTCGGCGTCGAGCCCAACGTGGGCCCGGGCCTCAGCCTGGTCGATCGGCCGGAAATGGTCGACGTCGACGCCGCAGGGGATGACGCTGATGCCGGAAGGCTGAGCGCGGTAGAGGTCGGTCAGCATTCGCGCTTCGGCCTCGCCGGCACAGATGATGCGGTCGGCGCCGGCGACGACCGTGCGCTCACCGGCGATCCTGTACTTCGGTTCGCGCTCGCCAAGGTGGTGCCGGTTCTTGGCTTCTGCCAGCGTGTGAAACATGACGACGTGGGGCGTTTCCCAGCAATCGGCCAGCGTGCGACCGACCCAGCCGGACATCCAGTAGTGGCTGTGCACGAGGTCGTACGAAAGACCGTTGCGCTCCTGGAACGCGACTACGCCGCGGCGGAACTCCTCAAGATAGCGTCGCTGGGCGCGCTTGTCGGCGTCGAGCGGCCCGGCAGCGACCTGGATAACGCGCGTGCGGTCGTCAAGCTGAGTGATCTCGGGCGAGCCAGTGTCCGTGCGGCGCGTGAAGACGTCCATCGTGTGGCCGCGTCTGGCCATCTCGCGGCCGAGCGAGCGCACGTAGACGTTCAGTCCGCCGCTATCGCGAGTGCCAGGCCGAGCGAGAGGCGACGTATGTACGGAAATGACCGCTATGTTGCACATATACCCTGCGATGATACTACGAAGGGTCGCTTCCGGGCGTGTGAGATGGCTCACACGAGGCAGGCATCGCGCCTCGCCGGGCTACTTGCCTTGAACGAGCGAGAGGAATTCGCCGCGGGTGACGCCCCGCCGACGGAAGCTGCCCCGGATCGCCGAGGTGATCATGCGGGAGCCGGGCTTCTGAGCGCCACGCATCGTCAGGCAGAGGTGCTCGGCCTCGATCACGACGGCGACGCCGTCCGGGCGCAGACCCTCCATGATCGCGTCGGCGACCTGACTCGTCAGGCGCTCTTGCATCTGTGGGCGGCGGGCGAGAATGTCGACGACGCGGGCGAGCTTGCTAACGCCAACGATGCGCCCCTCCGGCACGTAGCCGACGTGCGCCTCGCCGTGGAACGGCAGGAAATGGTGCTCGCAGAGGGAGTAGAAAGGGATGCTCTTGAGGATCACCATCTCCTTGTGCTCTTCATCGAACCCTTTGCGCAGCACGTCCAGCGGGTCCTCGCGCAGCCCCGAAAAGAGCTCGGCGTAGAGCCGCCCGATTCGTTCCGGCGTTTCGGCCAGCCCTTCGCGCGTGCCGTCCTCGCCGATCGCCGCGATGATCTCGCGAACGGCGGCGGCGATACGCTCCTGGTCGACGCCAACGATGCGTGTGTCCATAGCGGGGAAATTGTATCAGGCGGCGGGTCAGGCGAGGCCCATCGCGGACTCGACGGCCGCGAGGTCGGCGTCGACCTCGGGTGCCTCGGTCTCGATGGCGAGGGCGGTCTCGGGGTCCTTGAGTCCGTGGCCGGTGATGATGCAAACGATGGTCTGGTCGCGCAGGCTTTCAGGTCCTTCGAGAGCCTCAGGACGAGCGGCGTACTTGAGGAGGCCGGCGACGCAGGCGGCGGAGGCCGGCTCGCAAAAGATGCCCTCTTCTTCGGCCAGGAGGTGGTATGTATTGAGGATCTCTTCGTCGGTCACGGCGTTGATCTCGCCGCCGGACTCTTCGCGAGCAGCGACGGCGGCCTCCCACGAAGCCGGGTTGCCGATGCGAATGGCCGTCGCGACGGTCTGCGGGTCGTCAACTGGTTCGCCGTGGACTATGGGCGCCGCGCCGGCCGCCTGCCAGCCGATCATGCGCGGCTTCTGACTCGCCCGTTCCGCCTGGAAGTACTCGACGAAGCCTCGCCAATAGGCTGTGATGTTGCCGGCGTTGCCGACCGGGATGAACAGCAGGTCGGGCGCGTCACCCAGGTCATCGACGATCTCGAAGGCGGCGGTCTTCTGGCCCTCAATGCGGTACGGGTTGACGGAATTCACGAGCGCGACAGGGTGCTTTTCGGAGATTCGGCGGGCGATGGCCAGCGCGTCGTCGAAGTTGCCTCGGACAGACAGCATTCGGGCGCCGTGGGCGACGGCCTGGGCCAGCTTGCCCCTGGCGACGCGACCGTGGGGGACGAGCACAAAGGCGTCGAGGCCACTGCGCGCGGCGTAGGCTGCCGCTGAGGCGCTGGTGTTGCCTGTAGAGGCGCAGAGGACGGCCCGCGCGTCGGCCTCCGCGGCCTTGGCCACCGCGACGACCATTCCCCGGTCCTTGAACGAGGAGGTCGGGTTGCACATCTCCAGCTTGAAGTACAGGTCTTTGCAGCCGACGCGCTCGATCAGCCGCCGCGAACTGACGAGTGGGGTACTGCCCTCGCCCAGGCTGAGCCTCGGCGTGTCATCGGTGACGGGCAGCCGGTCCCGGTAGCGCTCGAGAACGCCCCTGGCGGCTGGCGTGCCGGTCATGCGCTCCAAGTTCGAGGCCTCATGACGAGCGGCGCCGGTCTAGTCCGCGGCGTGCAGCTCACCCTGGGTAAGCTCCTTGATCTCCTGGTTCAGTGCTTCAGAGGCGCGCCGGCGCTGGCGGAGGAACGTTTTGTAGACCTTCTTCAGCGCTTGCTTCGTCTGCTCCGTCAGATCCTCCAGTCGCGCAGCCATCGCCATCAGTTCGCTTGCCTGGTTCTGGCTCCGCTGGTCAAGGCGGTCCAGTCCCTTAATGAACTCGTCCGTGCGCTCGGTGATTTCGGTGGCGATGTGTTCGAGGCTGGCCATGCGCTGACTGATCTGCTCGCGCTCGTAGGCAGCGCTCTGTAGCGCTTCCTTGGCCTCTTCCTGCGTGCCGGAGATCACCTCGATCTGTTCCTGACGCTCCATCACCTTGTGCAGCTGATCGAGGGCGAGCGACAGACGGTCAGCGAGCGTCTCGCTGGACGCCTCCAGCCGCTGGAACTCACCGCCGAAGCGAGCAAAGTCCTGGTCCAGCCGCATCGTCGCCTCGCGGCTGCGGGCGGTCTTCGTCTGGATGTCTTCCATCGCCCGCTCGCGGGACTGGGCCGTCAGGCGGATGTTGGCGATCTCCTCCTCCAGGTGCCGTGATACCTCCTCGAACGCCTTCATCCGGCCGTCGAACTGAGCGATCGTCTGGCTGATCGACTCCACCTGTTTGGCGACCATGCTAACGTCATAGCGCTCGCGTCCGGCTTCGGCCTTACGGCCCTTGCCGTCGTGCTCAACACGGCCGGCGAGCTGGCTCTGGCGGTCCTGCACTTTGCCCAGTTGGGCGTTGAGTTCGCGCACTTCCTCCCGAAGCGACTGCATCATCGCCTCCACGGAGCCGGCGACGGCCACGCCCTGCACGACCTTCTGCACATCGGCGTCGAGCGACCAGGCGATCTTGAGCGCCTGCGCCAGCTCGCTCTCCAGCTTATGCACCCGCGCCTTGGTATCGCGGAGTTCGTTTTCGAACCACTCAGTCGAGCCGGAGGGAGGAGCGGCCGTCTTCGTGCGGGCCACTGTCAATCCTCAACCCGGAGGACGGTCCCGACCTTTCGCACCTCATCCTTCAATCCCTCGATCTGGGAGATGCTGCGCTGGACGTCGTCCTCCCTGGCGGCATGGGTGATGATCACGAGTTCGGCCGTCTGCGCCTCGTCGTCGGTCTCCTTCTGGATGACCGAGGCGATGCTGACACCGTTGTCGCCGCAGGCACGGGCGATCTCGGCGAGCACGCCGGGACGGTCGCTCACCTCGACGCGGATGTAGTAGCGAGTGGTGAGCTGGGATATCGTCTTCATCGCCATGTCGGCAGTATAACGCCAGGGTGAAGGCCGGTTGCCTTGAACGATCGAGCGCGACGCCTCCAGGACGTCCGCCATGATCGCCGACGTGGTGGGCATCGAGCCCGCTCCGGCGCCCTGGAAGAGTACCCGGCCGATCAAATCGCCTTCCACCTGCACGGCGTTGAGGACGCCGTCCACTTTGGCGAGCAGCTCGTCGTTCGGGACGAGCGCGGGGTGCACGCGTACACAGATGCCGTTGGCGTCGCGATGGCCGATGGCCAACAGCTTAATCGCGTATCCCAGTTCGGCCGCGTAACGGAAATCGCGCGGCATCAGATCCGTGATCCCCTCCCGATAGACGTCTTCCACGCGGACGTGCCCGTGGAACGCCAGGCTGGAGAGTATGGCGATCTTGTAGACGGAGTCGAAGCCCTCGACGTCGCTGGACGGGTCGGGCTTTTCCGCATAGCCCAGGTCCTGGGCCTGGCGAAGAGCGTCGTCAAACGCGGCGCCTTCGCGGCTCATTTGCGTCAGGATGTAGTTCGTCGTGCCGTTGATGATCGCGCGCACGCTCGTGATCTGGTTGGCGGAAAGGTCGCGCCTGAGGGGCGAGACGACCGGCATGCCGCCGCCGACGCTGGCCTCGAACAGGATGTCCGCACCGCCGGCCGTGGCCTGAGCCAGCAACTCAGGCCCGTACTTGGCCATCAGCTCCTTGTTCGCAGTCACTACCCAGCGCCCCCGGCTGAGGCTTTCCCGGATGTAGTCGTGGGCCGGGTCTTCGCCGCCCATGACTTCGACGACGATGTCGCAGTCAGTGCCCAGCGCCTCGGCCGCGTCCGTCGTGATAAGCGATCGCTCAGGGGCGAAGTCACGCTCGCGCGTGGCGTCGCGCACCAGAACCTTGCGCAGCTCGATCCGGGCGCCAACGCGCTCGGCGTAAGTCTCTGCGCGTTCGGTTAGTGCGCGGGCGACACCGCTGCCGACGACTCCGAGACCCAGCAGGACGATACCGACGCTCTCGCGCTCAGCCATCGCAGCCCTTTCTCGTTGGCTAGTTATCCTCCGTGCACGGGTGCAGGTGCAGCGTGCCCAGCCTGGTTAGGTACGGAGAGATTAGCGTGATTGATGACGTACCCGATCTTGTCGGCGTCGCCGGTCTGGCCGTCCATTTCGTTCTCGATATCGATCTCGAGCTGCTTCCCGGTCAACCAATCGTTATAGGCAACGGTGCCGAGGATGTCCTTGAAGTCCTGGGCAACCTCGTGGCTGTCCGATTTCTCCAGTAGCTGGAAGATGAATACAGAATCGCTTGCGAAGTATGGCGCAAACTCGTTCACATCGAGGGCAAACAGCGCACTCTCCACCGATTCGTCAAGTACGCCTTCCGGCACCCAGGTGGCCTCACCGCCGGCCTGGTCCAGGACCAGAGAACTCTCGCTGGCCAGGGTCGCGAAATCAGCCCCGTCGTCAAGCTGTGCGATGAGGTCGTCCGCAGTCTCCTCATCGGCAACCTGGATCTGGCGATAGTTGACGGAAGGCAGGGAGTCAGGCGCTTCCAGCTGGAACGTCACCAACATGTTCTCCCCTAGGACGCCGGCCCGCACTACGTCTGTAAACTGCTCTTCGGTGAGCCCACTGCGAGTCAACTCCTCGCCGAGACGAGCATCAAAGTTCGGATCGTCGGCTTCGATACCGAGCTTGGACGCAGTCTCGGCGCGAATCTCGTCCTCTGAGGCGGTCACAGACCGCTCGTCGGCGAACTGCAGGAGAATCGCTTCCGTGATTAGACTTGCATTGAGCGCGGGTATGATCGTGTTGGCGTCGGTGACGCCAACTTCCTGGGAAAACAGGCTCGCGCGTTGCGAGTACTCGCTGACGGTGAGCTCCCGATCAGCGACGCGAAGGCCCAACGACCCGGGCCGCTGCTGATCCCCGATGTAGTCGGAGAGGAAGGCCCAGCCGACGACACTCAGTGAGGCGACGACGAGAGCCATGATGCCGGCCGTGGCCCAGAGCTGCCAGCGATTGGCCTCAAGCTTACGAGTGATGCCAGTTGACTCGTGCTCCCAGGTAGGTGTCGGTATCTTAGCGTGTCGTTTTGCCATAGTTTTGCCTACCTTAACAACAGACGAGCGCTGTCATCTGTTTCGATGCCAACCAGCGCTAGCGGCCCTGCGACACTCTGATGTGATCCGGTGTGTAGGGAAGAAGCGCCAAGTGGCGGGCGCGCTTGATGGCGTTGGAGATCGCTCGCTGGTGCTTGGCACAGGCGCTCGTACGGCGCCGTGTCTCGATCCGGGCGCGATCGGAGACGAAGCGGCGCAGGAACGAGACGTTCTTGTAGTCCACGTATCTGATGTGCTCGGCACACATGATGCAGACGCGCCGTCGGCGGCCGCCAGGGCGACCTCGTGGCCGGTCGTCGTCGTCCCGTGACCGCCCGCCGCCTGAGGGGCGTGGACGTGGCCGATCGCCTCCCGCCGGAGCCGCCGCCCGGGTGGGCGCCGGGGCGGGCGCCGGGGTGCTCGTGGTGGTTGTTTCGCTGTCAGTCATCGCTTGTCCTATTCAAACGGGACGTCTTCGGGTTTCAGGTCCATCGCGGCGTCCTGACCTTCGGCCTGAGGGGCGCCGCCGGGCCTGCTATCAAGAAATAGTACGTTCTCCGCTATCACTTCGGTCTTATATCGCTTCTGGCCGTCTGGCGTATCCCAGGACCGCGTCTGCAGCCGGCCCTCGACGTAGACACGGCGGCCCTTCTGGAGGTACTGGCTGCATTGCTCGGCAAGCTTGCGCCAGGCGACGACGGAGAACCATTCAGTCTCTTCCTTGCGCTCGCCGTCGGAGCCGGTGTAGCTACGGCTGGCGGCGATCCGGAAGTTGGTAACGGCGGCGCCGTCCGCTGTGTAGCGCATCTCCGGGTCAGCGCCGAGGTTGCCGATGACCATGACCTTGTTAAGACCGGCCATGCTAGTTCTCTGCAGCCGCCTCTACGGGCTTCTCTTCTGGCTCTTCAACCGGTGCCTCTACCGGTTCCTCGGCGGGTGCTTCAGCCGGTTCCTCGGCGGGTGCTTCAGCCGGTTCCTCGGCGGGTGCTCCAGCCGGTTCCTCGGCGGGTGCCTCTACCGGTTCCTCGGCGGGTGCTCCAGCCGGTTCCTCGGCGGGTGCCTCTACCGGTTCCTCGGCGGGTGCTTCAGCCGACTCCTCGGCAGGTGCTTCCGCAGCCTCGGCCCCTGGCTCAGCGGATGCTTCGGCCGACGGCTCCGCACCTTCCGCGGGCTTGTCCGCGGGTACCTCGACGGGTGCATCCGGGTCGAGTTCGGGCCTGATCACTATCGGCTCATCCATTCGTACGACGAGATGACGCAGGATGTCCTCCGCCAGGTCGAGGCTGCTTTCGATCTCGCGCACGGCCTGCGGGTCGAGCGTGAACTGCGTGATGCTGTAGTAGCCCTCGGTGTATTTCTCGACTGGATAGGCGAGCCGGCGGCGGCCCCAGCGGTCGACGTTTTTTACCTCGCCGCCGCGCTCCTTAATCAGGCCGTGAACGCGATCGACGATGGCGGGGAAGTCTTCTTCTCCGCCTTCGGGGCTAACGACAAGTACTAGCTCGTAATCTCGCAATGGTTCCTCTCAACACAAAGTAAGCCCCGTGAGTTTCGGCCACAACGGGCCGTTCCCACAGGCACCAGCGGATTATAACACCACGCTATTGGTCGAACAACGCGTCGCTGGCGAAGCAATGCGCGAGAAATGTCGATGTTCTTATTGCTGAGCGAATGGGGCTAGAGACTCGAGAACTTTCTCAAGCTCAGCGAACGCTTCCTCGCGCTCGGCGGGCGAAGGATCCAGCCCAACCCGTATGTCCACGGTGAATGATATCCCGCCCGGTGTCGTGGTCTCAGCATCGTATAGTTTGAGGATCTGGCCGTCTGGTTGCGGGTAGCTCAGCAACCAGTAGGACCATGATCGCCCACCGATCGAGAGCGTCCCTTCTTCATCGCTTGACTGAGCAGGTTTCGCTGGAATCTCATAAGCCCGGTTCGTTTGCCACACATGCACTGCAGGCCGGAAATCAGCGCCTGATCCCGCGGGAACCGTGTATAGCAGGTCAAGCGTAGCCTCGTCGCCAGACGCCATTAGGTTATACCGCTCAAGGGCCAGCCCCTCCGGGACGTACTGGGCGAGGAGTGGTAAGAATGGAGCCTCGCCGATGTCCCGCTTGAGGTTGTTAGCCGCAGTCGAGAATCCGACGGCCTCGGCGCGAGAGAATTCTAACTCCGGCAGGTTCGCATTATCGAGAGGGTGCGCGGTCTCACCGTCCGCTTGGCCATCGGCCTCCGGTGGGAACGCTGGGCCCGCCTCTAGTTCATTGCCACCGTTACCAAGAGCTATCCATGTAGCAACCGCAACGGAACCCAGGGCCATCAATGTAAGGATTAGCGCTTTCTTCATGCTGTCTCCAAGGCCGCTCACTCACGAAAGCAGAATACGTCGACCATCAGGTATCTTGTTGAGCCGTCAC
>Ga0255058_10000945_pt1 | contig 16714 bp, 17 predicted proteins | sample Cases_109_9_MG_FD_188637 | JGI IMG/M metagenome (GOLD analysis project Ga0255058, IMG submission 188637) | Seawater microbial communities from Amundsen Gulf, Northwest Territories, Canada - Cases_109_9 | ecosystem: Environmental > Aquatic > Marine > Gulf | place: Canada: Northwest Territories... | reverse complement strand
GGGCGAGGGAGCTCGGCGGGCGGGCAGTCACGCGGCTGCGGGAGATTGCCGACGCTGACACCCGCATTCGCGACGTGCGGGGCATCGGTCTGCTTGTGGGAGTGGAGCTCGCGCCCGAGAGCGACGCGGGCGCGTCGGCGCTCGCCGAGACTCTCATGTACCGTTGCCTGGCCCGCGGCTTGAGTTTCAAGATATCCATGGGACGCATCGTCACTCTGGCGCCGGCGCTCACTATCGAAGAACAAGAGCTGGAGCGCGGTCTGGATATACTGGAGCAAAGCCTCGCCGCATCCCCCTGAAGGGGCCGGCGGCGAACCTATGTTGCAACGCACCATTTTCACCGTATAATGTCACCATTCAAATGACATCCACGCTTCATGGAGGGGATCCAACAATGAACGACGTCGTCATCGCATCCGCTGCCCGCACCCCTATCGGCGCCTTCAACGGCGCACTGTCGTCGGTGAGCGCTTCTTATCTCGGTGAAGTGGCCATTGCCGAGGCGCTGAAACGCGCCGGCGTCAGTCCCGAGGACGTCAGCGAAGTGATCATGGGCCAGATTCTCACCGCCGGCACGGGCCAGAACCCTGCACGCCAGGCGGCTGTGGGTGCCGGCATTCCGGTGGAGAAGACCGCCTACAACATCAACCAGCTGTGTGGCTCGGGCCTGCGCGCCGTGGCCCTGGGTTACCAGGCCATCAAGGTGGGCGACAGCGAGGTAGTGGTTGCCGGCGGCCAGGAAAACATGAGCCAGGCACCCCACTGCGTGCACTTGAGGAACGGCCAGAAACTGGGCGACACCAAACTCGTCGACACCATGATCAAGGACGGCCTGTGGGATGCTTTCAACGGCTACCACATGGGCAACACCGCCGAGAACGTGGCCGAGAAGTGGCAGATTACCCGCGAAGAGCAGGACGCCTTCGCCGCTCACTCCCAGCAGAAGGCCGAGAAGGCCCAGAAGGCCGGTGAATTCGACGCCGAGCTGACGCCGGTCACGATCAAGTCACGGCGCGGCGAGACGGTCGTCTCCGCCGACGAGTATCCCAAGCACGGCACCACCGCGGAAGGCCTGGCGGGACTGCGCCCGGCCTTCGACAAGGAAGGCACGGTCACCGCCGGCAACGCCTCGGGCATCAACGACGGCGGCGCGGCGCTGGTGCTGATGAGCGCGGCGGAAGCAGACAAGCGTGGCATCACGCCGATGGCACGCATCGTCTCCTGGGCAACCGCGGGCGTGGACCCGGCGATCATGGGCAGCGGCCCGATCCCCGCCAGCCGTGCCGCCCTGGAGAAGGCCGGCTGGAATATCGGCGATCTGGATCTCATCGAGGCCAACGAAGCGTTCGCCGCCCAGGCTTGCGCGGTCAACAAGGATCTCGGCTGGGATACGGAAAAGGTCAACGTCAAAGGCGGCGCCATCGCCCTGGGACACCCGGTGGGTGCTTCCGGAGCGCGGGTGCTCATCACCCTGCTCTACGGCATGCAGCAGCGCGATGCCAAGAAGGGTCTCGCCACCCTTTGCATCGGCGGCGGCATGGGTATCGCCATGTGCGTGGAGCGCGACTGAGTTTACAAAGAACAAATCACTCCCAGGGAGTAAGGAGCAACAACCATGTCACGCGTAGCAATTGTGACCGGCGGCACCCGCGGTATCGGCGAAGCCATCTCGGTGGGATTGAAGGATGCCGGATACGACGTCGCGGCGACCTACGCCGGAAACGACGAAGCGGCTCAACGCTTCACCGAGAATACCGGCATCGCAGCCTACAAGTTCGACGTCTCGGATTACGGGCAATGCGCCGAATCGGTGGAGAAAATTGTCGGCGACCTCGGCCCGGTGGATATTCTGATCAACAACGCCGGCATCACCCGGGATGGCACCCTGCACCGCATGTCCTTCGAACAGTGGAACAGCGTCATCCAGACCAATCTGAGCTCGTGTTTCAACATGTGCCATTGCGTCATCGAGAGCATGCGCGAACGCGGCTTCGGACGCATCGTCAACATCGGCTCGGTGAACGGCCAGGCCGGCCAGTACGGCCAGGTGAACTACGCCGCGGCCAAGTCGGGGATCCACGGATTCACCAAGGCTCTGGCCCAGGAAGGCGCCGCCAAGGGCGTGACGGTGAACGCCATCGCCCCCGGCTACATCGACACCGAGATGGTGCGCGCCGTGCCAGAGCGGGTGCTGGAGAAGATCATCTCCGGCATTCCCGTGGGCCGGCTCGGCCATGCCGACGAGATCGCCCGCGGTGTGCTGTTCTTAGTGGCCGATGAGGCCGGCTTCGTTACCGGGTCGACCATGTCGATAAACGGCGGACAGCATATGTATTAACAACGGCCCGCTGGCCGTAGGTTGGGCTTTTGAGGGGACAGTTTAAGAGATCAACGTCCGTCTAGGCTTCGACTCCTTAAACTGTCCCCTCAAAAGCCCAACCTACGACGAAAAAAAAGGGCGCCGGGGGCGCCCTTTTAATTGCCTAAGTCAGGAACTGCTCGAAAGGGGAGTTCAAGCGACCTTCTTGGCGGCCTTGGTGGTCTTGACGACCGTGGGAACGTTGGCGGCCTTTAAGCCGTCCTCGACCAGCGTCGTGACCTCGTCACGGGCCTGGGCCTGGATGTCCATGGCTTCCTGAGCCACGGCCACCAGCTTCTCGCCGAGCTCCACGGCAACCTCGGTCTGACGCGCCATCAGCTCCTTGGGATCACGGGACTCACTGACCAGCTGCAGATTCCTGCTGCCGGCGTCGAAAAGCTTCTCCATGGCGACCAGCTGCTGACCAGCCAGCAAACCCTGGGTGCGCACGGCGATCTTGTTGAAACCCATGAGGGCGTCGACCGCCTTCTTGTGGGCCTCGGTGACATTCTCGAAAACGTTGCTTACTGACGTGTCCATGTTTGCTACCTCTACTGCCCACCGTGTGGGCAAATTGTTGAAAATCCGGGCAATTGTGCGGTGCATCAATTGATGCAGTGCAACATATCCCTTCCGGGTCCCGCTGTCAACACATTTTTGTGCGTTGCACAAATTCGGTGGGGATCAGGTCTTCCAGCGCTCGGCGGCCCGCTCGTCGCTGGCCCGGGACTCCACCCATCGTGCCTCCTGGGAATTTTCTTCCTTCTTCCAGAAGGGCGCCCGGGTCTTGAGAAAATCCATGATGAACTCACAGGCCTGGAAAGCGTCCCTGCGGTGCGCGCTGGCCACGGCCACCAGCACGATGGCATCCGTGGGACGCAGCTCACCGACCCGGTGCACAACGGCCGCATCGATCAGATCCCAGCGCTCATTCGCCTCCGCGACGATCGCCTCCAACGCCTTCTCTGTCATGCCGGGATAGTGCTCCAGGATCATGCTCGTCACCGGCGCGCCGTCGTTCAGGTCACGCACCAGGCCGATGAAGCTCGCGATGGCGCCGACGGCGGGATTACCGGCACGCAGACCGTCGATGACCGCGGCGACGTCGAAGGCTTCTCGTTGCACTCGGATGCCGGATTGGGTGCTCATGGCTACGGATCGCCGTATCAGAAAATCAGCTCGGCAAAGGGATAATAAGGTACCAGATCCCCCGGCTCGATCGTGTCGCCTTCCCTGATCTCCACCAGGCCATCGGCCCACACGGTGGAAGTCAGCACGTCGGATCCCTGCTTTGGATAGATGTTCACGGCGACGCCGTCGCTGCCCTGCTCCAGGCGTGCACGCACGTATTCGCGCCGCCGCCCCGGGCGCGGCCAGCGAAACGCCGCCGGTACCGACAGCGCCTTGCCGAGCACCTCGCGCACTCCCTGACGGCGGAGCAGAAACGGGCGCACGAACAGGCAGAATGTCAGCAGGGTCGAGACCGGATTGCCGGGCAGACCGATGAAGTCCGCCGTAGCGATGCGCCCGTAGGCCAGCGGCTTGCCGGGCTTGACGGCAACCTGCCACATTTCAAGCTTCCCGGCCCGCTCCACCGCCTGCTTCACATGGTCCTCGTCACCCACCGACATGCCACCGCTGGTGACCACCACGTCGGCCTTGGCGGCAGCCTCCACCAGCGCCGCTTCGGTGGCGGCGAGACTGTCCTCGACGCTACCCAGATCGATGCTCTCGCAGCCGAGCGCCGACAGCAGCCCGCGCAGGATGTAACGATTGGAGTTGTAGATGGCACCGGCCGCCAGCGGCTCGCCGGGCTGGACCAGCTCGTCGCCGCTGGAGAAAATCGCCACGCGCAGGCGCCGCACGACATCCAATTCCGCCAAACCCACCGACGCTGCCAATCCCAGCTCCTGGGGGCGCAGACGGGTACCCGCCGCCAGCACTTCGTGACCGGCAACGATGTCGTTGCCCCGCGGGCGGACGTTGTCGCCGGCGGCCACCGGGCCGCGAAAACGCACCTGGTCGCCGTCCTGCTGGCAGTCTTCCTGAATGACCACCGCATCGGCGCCCTCGGGCAGGGGTGCTCCGGTGAAAATGCGCGCCGCCTCCCCCGACGCCAGTGTCACGCCGAGCTCACCCGCCGCGATACGCTGCGCGACCCGCAACGACACCGGCGCGTCGCCGATCACGTCGGCGGCGCGTAGCGCATAGCCGTCCATGGAACTGTTGGCATAGCCGGGCACATCGATGGGCGAAGTCTCGGCGCGGGCCAGCACACGTCCGAGGGCTTCGGTCAGGGGCACACTCTCGATCTCCTCGAGCGCCCGCGCGCGCGCCAGCATGAACGCACGCGCCTGATCGACACTGATTAAGCCCGGCGCCCGGGCCGCATCGGTGGTGGCACGCTGACTGCTGCTCATTTTCTTTTCCCGGGGGCTATTCTCGGTATGTCGTCGCAAAAATCGGCCAAGCTTGTGTTTGCGGCCGGATTCGGGTGTTGTGTGCCGCTGGGGGCGGTGCCGAGGCCGCAAAGGCCGCCCACGAGTGACGAGATTCGCCATTGTATACGAACCCGAGCCCACAGCAGGGAGATCCGCCGGCTGCGCGAGAGGACGCACAGCCCACCGGCGTGCTGATTACCAATCTGGGCACGCCGGCGGCGCCGACGACCGCGGCCGTGCGCCGTTACCTGGCCGAGTTCCTTTCCGACCCAAGAGTGGTGGAGCTGCCCCGCTGGCTGTGGTTGCCGGTTCTGCACGCCGTCATTCTGCGCCTGCGTCCGCGCCACTCGGCGGCGGCTTACCGGAAAATCTGGTCCGAGCAAGGCTCGCCGCTGCTGGTCAACGCGCAGCGCCAGGCGACCGCCCTGGAAAGTGCGCTGGCGGAGCGCTGGCAGGGAAGTGTGAAAGTGGCACTGGGAATGCGCTACGGTAAACCCTCCATTGCCGCCGCCTTGAAGAGATTGCAGGACCGTGGCGCGCGCCGCGTGCTGGTGCTGCCTCTCTACCCCCAATACTCCGCCACTACCACCGGATCCACTTACGATGCTCTGCTCGAGGCCCTGACGGCCGAACGCTGCGTGCCGGAGCTGCGCGTCGTGTCCGGCTACCACGATCATCCCGGATACATCGACGCCCTGGCGGCGAGTGTGCGCGACGCCCGGGACAAGCACGGTCAGGACGGGCGGCTGCTGATGTCCTTCCACGGACTGCCCCAGCGATACTGCGACGCCGGCGATCCTTACTACGAGCAGTGTCTGGAAACCGCCCGCCTGGTGGCAGCCCGCCTCCAGGAAGCACCGGAAAACTGGGCCCTGGCCTTTCAATCCCGGGTCGGGCGTGAACGTTGGCTGCAACCCTATACGGAGAGCCTGCTTCGCGAATGGGCAGAGTCCGGTGTACGCACGCTCCACGTGCTGTGCCCCGGCTTCTCGGCGGACTGCCTGGAGACCCTGGAGGAAATCGGCATTCGCGCCGCCGCCCTGTTTCGATCCTGGGGCGGCGAAAGCCTGCATTACATTCCGGCTCTCAACGACCGTCGCGATCACATCACGGCGCTCAGCGACATCGTCATCGGTCAGACCCAGGATTGGCAACAGGCAAATCGCAATTGAGCCAGAGTCAAGGTCGCCATTCCCCCCCCGCGGACTTTGAAACGCGTTGTTTCTGTGAGATGGTTGGCACGTCTCGCTCTCGCCGAGAACGAACTTTGTGAATAAACGGTCGAGACGCTACCCCTCACTTCGCCTGGCAATCACCATCAGCGGTCTGATCGCCCTCCTCTGGCAGCAGCAGTCGGGCGCTGCCGAATCAGAATGGGCCCAATGCGGTAGCGTGTTGCAGCTTCCGCCGCGACCGGTGTTTGCGGCCTCGTCCGCGGACGCGGGAGGCATCGCCGTCTCCAGTGATGTGGCCAACATGCACGAGGGTGGTGTCTCGAAATTGAGCGGCAATGTCGAGATGCAGCGTGGGACCCAGCAAATGACGGCCAACCATCTCGAGTACCACGAGGCCGAGGAGCTCATCGACGTGCAGGGCAATGTGCGATTCTGGGACGAAGACGCCTATGCGTCCGGCGACCAGGCACACATCAACCTGCTGACCGACACGACAAAACTTACCGCCACGAGCTACATCTTCCTCGAAAAACACAGCCGCGGCGAAGCCGACGAGGTGGTGATTAGGGGCGAAGATATCGTAATCATCAACGACGGCGACTACACCACCTGCAATCCCGGCTCCAACACCTGGAAGCTCCATGCGAAGGAGCTCGAGCTCGATTTTACCGAGGACGTGGGCACCGCCTACAACGTGTGGCTGGAGGTCGGTGACGTTCCGATCTTCTATACGCCCTACGCGACCTTTCCTCTGAGCGACAAGCGTAAGTCCGGTTTTCTGGTGCCCAAGGTACGCATTTCGAATTCCACCGGCTTCGATCTGACGATTCCCTATTACTTCAATATCGCACCCAACCATGACGCGACCCTGGCAGGGCGTCTGATGACGAAACGCGGCCTGCAGCTTCAGGGCGAGTACCGCTATCTCACCGGCCGCGGCGGCGGCCTCCTGGCCGGGGAGTACCTGCCCGACGACAGGGAATCCGGCGGCTATCGTGGCGCGTTCCGTTATCTGCACGGCGGTACGTTCGCTCCCCGGTGGAGCACCAATATCAACTACAACTGGGTCTCCGACTCGGACTACTTCACCGACCTCGGGACCAATCTCGCCATTGCAAGCCAAAGTTTTCTGGAACAAACCGGGGACATCAACTACGCCGGAAACGGCTGGAGCGCTCTCGCGCGAGTGCAGTCCTTTCAGACCATCGACGCCACCATCGCGCCCCCGAATCGCCCCTACAAGCGCCTGCCCCAGCTTCGCGTATCGGCAGTCGATAGACAGCGAAATCGAATGTTCAACCCGGGAGGTCACGGAGAGTACGTCAACTTCGACCGCGACGGCAGCGTAACCGGCCAACGAGTGGATTTGAAGCCGACTCTTGATTATCAGTGGCGCAACGCCGCCTGGTTCATAGTGCCCAAGGCGAGCGTGCGTTTCACCCACTACGACCTGGAGAACACCGCGCCCGCGCAGTCCAATAGTCTGACGCGCACGATCCCCACCGCCAGTCTGGACGCCGGCATGTTTTTCGAGCGGGACTGGTCATTCGGCAAGCGCGGATTCCTGCAAACCCTGGAGCCGCGGCTGTTTTATCTTTATGTGCCGTTCAAAAATCAGGACGACCTGCCGATTTTCGATACCGGGAACTTCGACTTCGCCTTCTCCCAGCTGTTCCGGGAAAACCGCTTCACCGGGGCCGATCGCATCGGTGATGCGAATCAGCTGAGCATTGCCTTGACCTCGCGCTTGATTGCCAGCGGCACCGGCGAAGAGTACCTGCGTCTCGACATTGGTCAGATTCGCTACTTTCGTGATCGCGAAGTGACCCTGCCCAATGTACCCGTCGAGACGTCGAACGCCTCTCCGCTGGTTGTGGATCTCACCGCCACGATCGCTCGCCAATGGCGATTCTTTACCGGCACTCAGTGGGATATTGGCGAAGGCCGGATTGAGAGGAACAACACGGGTCTGCGCTATCAGCCGGACCCTCTGCGAGTCGTCAATCTCTCATACAATTTTTCATCCAACAACTTCGAGCAAACCGACGTGTCGATGGCCTGGCCCATCGTCAAGGACTGGCGTTTCGTGGGCCGCTGGGCCTACTCTCTGCAGCAGGGTGAGACCGTGGAGGCCTTCGGTGGCGTAGAATACGAAAGCTGTTGCTGGGCATTCCGCACCGTGATACGTCGGTACTTGAGCGGCACCCAGACCACGAACGCGTTTTTTTTCCAGCTCGAATTCAAGGGATTGACGGGATTCGGCGGCGGGACCGTTGATTTCCTGGAGCGCAGCATTCCCGGGTACGAGAACGACTTTTGAAGCTTTTCAGCACATTACCCACGGCTGCCCTGGTCGCCGGCCTTTCCCTGGCCTCACCGGCCAGTGCGCAATCCCAGGCGGCACCAGAGATCGTCGAAATCGACCGGATCGTGGCGGTGGTCAACGACGACGTCATCGTCTACAGCGAAATGCAGACGCGCCTGCGAAGCGTCGTCGAGCAGCTCGAAAATGCCGGCGTGCCCGCCCCTCCGAAGGACGTTCTGGAGAAGCAGGTGCTCGAGCAACTGATTCTCGATCGCCTGCAAATGCAGATCGGAGCTGCCACGGGAATTCGTGTCGACGACGAGACCCTGAATCGACAGATGGCGGATATCGCCCGGCAGAACAATCTGAGCCTGCGCGAATTCCGTGACATTCTCGCTCGTGACGGCTACGACTTCGCCGTTGTCCGCAAAGAAATTCGCAGCGAGCTCATCAAGGGCCAGGTTCAGCAACGTCAAGTCCAGGATCGCGTCCAGGTCACCGACCGGGACATCGATAACTACCTCGCGACCCGGGAAAAGCAGGGCGGCAACACTCCCGAGTATCGCGTCGGCCACATTTTGATCGCGGTTCCCGACGGCGCCTCGCCGGAAGAGCTGGCCGAGGCCAGGGACGAGGCCGAGGATGTCGTCGCCCGACTCAACGCTGGCGCCAATTTCGGCCGCACCGCGGCCGCCGAGTCCGACGGCAGGCAGGCACTGGAAGGCGGGGATCTCGGCTGGCGCAAGGCCGAGGAGCTGCCGACGATGCTCGAGAACGTCGTGCCGAAGCTGAACAAGGGCGAGCTCTCCGATATCGTGCGCAGCTCCAGCGGCTTTCACATAATCAAGATGATAGACGTTCGCGGCGCCGAGCGTCTTGTCATCAACCAGACCCACGCCCGCCACATTCTCATCAAGACCAGCGAAATCATCAGCAAGGATCAAGCGCGTTCCCGGTTGAGTATGCTTCGCTCCCGAATCGTGAACGGCGCCGATTTCGACGAGCTCGCCCGGGCCAACTCCGACGATGCGGGATCCGCCGTCAAGGGCGGAGATCTGGGCTGGCTGAGTCCCAGTGACACGATACCGCCGTTCGAGAAGGCCATGGACGCGCTTGCCGTCGGTGCAATCAGCCAGCCCTTCGAAACCCAGTTCGGATGGCACGTCGTACAGGTGCTCGGTCGCCGTGATCGCGACAGCACCGAGGAAGTACAGCGGGCCAGGGCCATGGAGACCCTTCGCAAGCGGAAGACCGACGAGGAGCTGGAAACCTGGTTTCGGCAAATTCGCGACGAAGCGTACATCGAGTATCGTCTCGACGAGTGAGTTTGATCCGGTGCGCACTCATCGACCGCGCAAGCGCTTCGGCCAGCACTTCCTCCACGACAATTTCGTGGCGGCGCGTATCGTTCGCGCCATCGGCGCGAAGCCCGGCGAGCGGATCGTGGAAATCGGCCCTGGCCTGGGGGCTCTTACGGCTGGGTTGTTGGAATGCTGCGAAAGCCTCGATGTCATCGAGCTGGACCGGGACCTGGCGGCAAGGTTGAAAGCCGAGTACCAGGGCGACCAGCGACTCAGGGTTCATACCGGTGATGCCCTGCGCTTCGATTTCCGGCAGCTGGTGTCTCCCGGTGAGCAGCTGCGGGTAGTGGGTAATCTCCCCTACAACGTGTCGACGCCCCTGCTGTTCCACCTGTTGGACCAGGCGCCGATCATTGCCGACATGCATTTCTTACTGCAGCGGGAGGTCGTGAACCGGCTGATCGCTCCGCCCGGCGGTGGAGACTACGGCCGGCTCACCGTAATGGTGCGACTCGCGTGTGAGAGTGAGAAGCTCTTCGATGTGGGTGCCGGAGCCTTTCGCCCGGCGCCGCGAGTAACATCGGCGATGGTGCGCCTGCGCGTGCGCCACAAACCCGAGGCACAGCCGGCGGATCTGCCCACCTTCCAGCGCCTCGTGTCGCATCTGTTCTCCCGGCGCCGCAAGACCCTGCGCAACAGCTTGCGCGGGCAATTGAGCGAAGCCGAGCTCGAGGGTCTGGGAATCGATCCGAATGCACGGCCCGAGACACTGGATGTCAGCGCTTTCGCAGTGCTCGCCAACGCGGTATACGGCGCTGGAATGCGTGACTGACAGGGGCCGCACCGGACGATCGCCTCAGCATCAACTTGTGCACAGTTTCTGTGGATAAGGTTGTGGAGAATTTGCGACAAATGGCTCCCGAAGCTTATCTATCTAGGCTTGGGAACGAATTGGTCACAATTTAGCCGATTCGGCCTATCCGCTGATAAAACAACGGCTTACGTATGGACCGGTGGCCCGCGGCCGGGTTCCGCCGACGACCGCCGAAGCGCCCCCGGGCCTAGCCCCACTTATGTGCATAAGCTCACAGATTGGATGAATACGAAGCGCCTATCTACCTGTCGGATCGACACTTTCGCCGATTCGGTGTGTTCTAGTCTGGCGCCGCGAGCTGCTCGCGCAACGCCTTTATCACCTCACGGGTCCGTGGACGCACACTGCGCCACAGGAAGAACGCCTCGGCGGCCTGCTCGACGAGCATGCCGGTGCCGTCCACGTTGCAGTCCACGGCCGAGTCGCGCGCCCAGCGCATGAAGGGCGTCGGCTCGGCGGCATACATCAAGTCGTAGCAGCACCCGCCTTTCGCCACCGCCGAGACCGGGATGTCGGGAACCTGGTCTTGCAGACTGGCGGATGTCGCGTTGATCAGCAGATCGAAGGCACGGCCCTCGACCGCACTCAGGGCGAGCGCCGACACGGGACCGATGGGTTGGAAGCGGCGCGCGAGCTCGACGGCACGCCCGTGGGTACGATTCGCAATCGCCAGCGATTGCGGTTTCGCCGCCAGCAACGGCGCGACGACGCCGCGCGCCGCACCGCCTGCGCCGAGCAGCAGCACGCGCAGCCCTTGGAGTGCGATACCGTGATTATCGCGAAGATCGCGCACCAGACCGATACCATCGGTGTTGTCGGCCTGCCGCTTGCCGGCCGCGTCGAGGCACAACGTGTTGGCGGCGCCGGCAAGCCGGGCCCGTTCACTCGCAATGTCGGCGATGGCGAACGCCTCTTCCTTGAACGGCAGCGTCACGTTGAGTCCCCGGCCACCGGCGTCCTGAAACGCCGCCACCGCTTCGGCGAAGGTACCGGGTTCGACGCAAATGGCCTCGTAGCGGAGCTGCTCGCCGGTCTGCGCGGCAAACGCGGCGTGAATGAATGGTGACTGGCTGTGGGCGATGGGGTGGCCCATGACCGCGTAGCGATCCAGGGGCTCGGATATTCCGGGGTCGATGTCGCCTAACCGCCCGGAGACTGGGTGATGGCCTGCAGGCCACCCTTGAGCACATGGCTGTCGAAACCCGCCTCGCTCATTATGTAGGCTGCGGCTTGACTGCGCCGGCCGGTCTCACAGTAACAGATGTAGCTCTTGCTGGTATCGAAACCCTCCGATTTCAGCCGCAGCATGAACAGAGGTACGTTGACGCTTCCCTTGATACTGCCAGCCTTGTGCTCGCTCTCCATGCGCACGTCGATGAGAATCGCGCCCTGCGTGACCATGGCCTTGGCCTGCTCGAGATCCACTTCCTTGAGCATCGGCTCCTTGAGCAGTTGATTGAAGTCGGTCTTCGACAACCGCATGAGCAGCCCGTCGCTTTCCATGATCACGGTGGCATTGCGTTTGCCCTCAGAAAGCAGTGCCTCTTCCCCGAACGCATCGCCATCGCCCAGCTGCGCAAGCGTCACCCGCGACCCGGAGGAAGACGCTCGCGTGACCTTACACTTGCCGTGGCAGATGATGTAGTAATAGTCACCCTCGCTGCCCTGCTTCACGATTACCTGCTCGGCCTTTACGGGCATCTCATGAAGGCGCATGAACATGTGCTGGATGTTCGCGGGAGGAATTCGCAGGAATGCCTTGGATTGCAGGATGCGCGTCATCCAGTCGCCGCTGGTGCCGGCGTCGACGGCGCTGGCGCCGGAGGAGCCGCCGTCCATGGAAATATCGCTCACCTCGATGCCGGAGAGCTGATCCCAGGTGAGCAGAATGTCCAGCAGGTCGGTATCGAATCGGACCACCGTGACCTTGCTCTTGGCTCTGGCGGTCACCTGGCGCGGCTGCTGATTGGCAATCGGGTGCTTGGATTCCTTGCTGCCGCCGCGTAGAACGCCGGCTATTCCGGTGTCGTTGCGAAGTTCCAGCTCGCCTTCCAGCAGGTACACCGTTTTGCGGTCCATATCGCCCTTCTTGAAGACGTCACGGCCCGCGGGCACGTTTTCAACGACCGCCTTCTGCGCCAGCTCCTGAAAATTTTCATGGTTCAGCGATTGGGGCGGAACCAATGTCCTCAGGACTGCCTTGTCGAGGAGTTTCTCGGGCATCTTGAACCTCGTCTGCGGGCGAGTTCGACAGTTCCGGCCGCCAGCTTGCCGGTCAGACACATATTTTAGGTATCCTCCGCGACTTTGGATAGGGGCGGCGATGGCGACCGAACGACGATGCAAGACATTATCTGCGCGCATATTGGGAAGTACTTGGCATTTTCGGGGTGGTCGGCGGGAACGCCGTTCCGCGGCTTTGCGGGCCACGTTCTCGCGGGACGCGCTTGTGACATTACCCGAGGTCGGGCTAAATGTCGGCTACCGGCACCGAACGCGTGCCAATCGGGCGATAACAAACATGATCGATCCCAAGAGCCTCGATGCGCTGGTTGCCAGGATTGCCGAAGGCCTGCCGGCCGGTTTCGGTCAGGTCCACGAAGACCTGCGCAACAATCTCCACGCTGCGCTATCGGCGGCGTTGGCGCGCATGGATCTCGTGTCCCGGGAAGAATTTGATGTGCAATCGGCCGTTCTGGCACGCACGCGGGAGAAGCTGACGGCGCTCGAAGCAAAGGTCACCGAGCTCGAGGGCACCGTTGACGTGGATCAAGAGCCCCCCAGCCCCAGGCCGCCAAGCTGAAGTCCGCTTAAATCCGCGCCGGTTGACCCTGGGCCCGAACGCCGCCCGGCGTTAGCGTGCTGGCATGGAAACCGGTCCCCGGGACAAATCTCTCGCAGTGGTGTTCGGACGCGCGCGTCTCGGCGTCGAGGCACCGCTCGTCACTGTGGAAGTTCATCTCACCGGCGGATTGCCACGCTGGACTATCGTCGGGCTCCCGGCGGCCACCGTCAGGGAAAGCCGGGACCGCGTGCGCGGTGCATTGATGAATAGCGGCTTCGAATTTCCGACCGGCCATATTACGGTCAATCTTGCGCCCGCGGATCTTCCCAAGGAAGGTGGGCGTTTCGACCTGCCTATCGCCATCGGCATTCTCGTCGCCAGCGAGCAAGCCCCAAACCTGGTTCTCGCCGACCACGAATTCGTCGGCGAGCTGGCGCTCACCGGCGCCATGCGGGCGACCGGTAGTGTGTTGCCCGCATCGCTCGCGGTCAGGGACGCCGGACGCGCGCTGGTCGTGGCGCGTGCCGACGCCGACGAAGCGGCGCTGGCCCGCAATGCCCGGGTGCTACCGGCCGAAAGTCTGCGCGAAGTCTACGGGCATTTGAGTATTGGCAAGAACATCGATGCCCACGTTTCGAGCATCGCCTTCGGGTCCGACACGCCGGGCACCGATCTTGGCGATATCGCAGGACAGTACCACGCCAAGCGGGTCTTGGAGATCGCCGCGGCCGGCGCACACAATCTGCTGCTGGTGGGCCCGCCCGGTACTGGCAAGACCATGCTGGCGACGCGCCTTGCCGGCATTCTGCCACCCATGTCCGAGAGCGAAGCCCTCGAATGCGCAACCGTCTTGTCGGTCAGCGACCGGCCCTTCCGGCCGGACCGGTGGGGCAAGCGCGCATTTCGCGCCCCGCATCACACAGCGTCGGGCGTGGCGTTGGTGGGCGGCGGCAGCCGCCCACGCCCGGGCGAGATTTCGCTGGCGCATCATGGGGTGCTGTTTCTGGACGAGTTGCCCGAGTTCGACCGCCGCGTGCTGGAGGTACTGCGCGAGCCGCTGGAGTCGGGCATTGTGAGCATCGCACGTGCCGCGCACCATTGCGTATTCCCGGCACGATTCCAGCTGGTAGCCGCCATGAATCCATGCCCCTGCGGGCATCTGGGCGACGGCAGTGAGCGCTGCCATTGCACCTCGGAGCACGTGCGGCGTTACCGCAGTCGCGTCTCCGGAGCCTTGCTCGACCGCATCGACATGCAGATCGAGATGCCGCCAGTGCCGCATCACGATATGGTCTCGGCACAGCAGTCCGGGAAGCAGGAAAGCGCGCTGGTGCGCGTGCGCGTGGCGCACGCCCGGGATCGGCAGCTGCACCGTAGCGGCTGCCCCAATCAATACCTCGTGGCGAGAGATGTCGAGAACCACTGTCGACTCCGGCCCGCCGATCGGCGCCTGCTGGCAATGGCCATCGAGCGCTTGCACCTTTCGGCACGCGCTCGGCATCGGGTGCTGCGCGTAGCGCGGACAATCGCCGATCTGGCGGATACCGACGGCATCGAGACCGCCCATCTGAGCGAGGCGTTACAGCATCGCAATATTGAGAAATTATTGACTTTTTAAGCAGCTGGAAAGAACGGGAATTTGCGCGCGGGAATCCGTTACATGACCGTAACCCGCTTGCAAGGGTTACACGATTCGGTTCAAATGCGCGGCATGATGGAACAGGCCCCTGACTACAGAATCGAAATCGCGGTTCAGAGCGTGTACATAGACGACGAGTCCGAGCCGGACGACAATAAGTACGTGTTCGCCTACACGGTCACGATCCGCAACGTGGGCACGGTCCCGGCCCAGCTTCTCACGCGTCACTGGACCATCACCGATGCCGACGGAAAGGTCCAGGAGGTTCGCGGCGAAGGCGTGGTTGGCGAGCAACCGAGACTCGTGCCGGGTGAAGACTTTCAGTACACCAGTGCCGCTCTCATCGAGACACCGGTGGGGACCATGGGAGGAAGCTATCAGATGGTGGCGGACGACGGTGTGTCATTCGACGCGGAGATCCCGCTATTCCGCTTGTCGATTCCGAATATACTTCACTGAGAGCAGCGCAGACGCCGGGCGAACACCCTCTCCCCGGAAATCCATTGCAATGATCTTTCGAGGACCCTGTCCGTGGCCATCTATGCGATAGGCGACATTCAGGGTTGTTTCGACGAGCTCCAGGACCTCCTGCGCCACGTTCGCTTCCAACGCGGCAAGGACCAGCTATGGTTCGTCGGCGATCTCGTCAATCGCGGCCCGAAATCACTCGAGGTTCTTCGATTCGTCTCGGAGCTCGGACGCGACGCCCGAATCGTGCTGGGTAATCACGACTTGAACCTCATCGCGATTGCCGAGGGCGTACGCGAAATTCGCTCCCACGACACAGTGCAGGACGTTCTCGACGCGCCGGACGGCGGTAAGCTCATTGACTGGCTGACCGAACAGCCGTTGCTGCTACGCGAGCCCGGTATTCCCTACACCATGGTTCACGCCGGGCTGGCGCCACCGTGGGACGTGGCGCAAGCGGCCATGCTCGCCCGCGAGGTGGAAACCGCGCTGGCCGGCGACGATCGCCCGGGTTTTCTCGCCCACATGTACGGCAACCAACCAGATCGCTGGAAGGAAGAGCTCGAGAAGCGAGAACGCCTGCGCTTCATCACCAACGCATTCACCCGCATCCGCTACGTCGATGCTGACGGGCGACTGGATCTGGCCGAAAGCGGCCCACCGGGCAGTCAGCCCGACGCGCTGGTGCCCTGGTTCGCATCAAAGAAACGCCACAGTCACGGCGAGCCCATTATCTTCGGGCACTGGGCCACCTTGCAGCTGGCGCAGAAGGTCGATCCCGTGCACCGTGTCTTTCATCTGGACACCGGCTGCGTGTGGGGCGGACGACTCACGGCGCTGCGATTGGATGACGAGCGTTATTTCAGCGTTCAAAGCCGGCATGGAAATGTTTAATGGGGACAGATCTATTTTTCATTTCGACGGAGCCCGTCGAAATGAAAAATAGATCTGTCCCCATTAAACACTCTCCAGGTCCACAAAGCTGAACGCACAGGGGGAATCTGCGTCTGGCTCATGGTCCTCGCGGTAGTGCTCTCGCCATCGGCGATGGTCGTACTCCGGAAACCAGGTGTCGCCGCTGAAGCTGCCGTGGAGCAGGGTCAAGTGTAATCGATGTGCCTGCGGAAGCGCTTCGGCGTAAAGCTGCGCGCCACCGATGACCATCGGCTGGTCCTCGTCATCGCACACGCCCAACGCTTCATCCAGATCCGCGACCACCACGCAGCCCGGTGCCCGATAGTCGGGATTGTGGCTCAGTACGATGTTTCTGCGCCCGGGTAGAACCTTGCCGATGGATTCGTGGGTACGACGACCCATGATGATCGGCTTGCCCATGGTCAGTGCGCGGAAACGGCACATGTCCGCCG
>Ga0255058_10000944_pt1 | contig 16715 bp, 11 predicted proteins | sample Cases_109_9_MG_FD_188637 | JGI IMG/M metagenome (GOLD analysis project Ga0255058, IMG submission 188637) | Seawater microbial communities from Amundsen Gulf, Northwest Territories, Canada - Cases_109_9 | ecosystem: Environmental > Aquatic > Marine > Gulf | place: Canada: Northwest Territories... | reverse complement strand
TATTTCAGCAGTCGATCGCATCGAGTAAGGGGAGTCCGTTAACCCGTGAAGCAGCACCGCCACGCCGCGTGCTGCCGGCGCAACGATCTCATAGGAGTAATTCCAGTTTTGCGGATAATTATCGGGAAAGGTCAGGCTGGCAGCCGAGAAGCGATCAACGAGACTGTCCGGCCTCACGTCGCTATGAATTTTTTCTTCCAGTTCGATCGCAAGCTTTTTCTCGATTTCCAGATACGCGGACCAGTCAACCCGCTCTTCCTGAGATTCATCGAACTCATGCTCGAACACAATTCGGTACTCGGGACCGAGCGCCGGCATGTTTCTGGAGTCGTAGGCACGAACGAAGTAGATCGTCAGCAAAAGAACCACGACCATTGACGCGACCCACTTGACTATCCTGACAACAATTGACATGGCAAAAAGACTAACAGGCCGGGCCTGTCAGTACTACGACGAGACTAGGTAGGCGGCGTCATCCTACTTCGCTCGCATTGGTACGTACGCCGGCGTGGCCTCGACGCGGTCGAGCCATTTGCGAACCGCCGGGTATTTCTTCAAGTCGAAGCCGCCATCAGAGGCGACATGTGTATACGCATAGAGCGCGATATCGGCGAGGCTATATTTGTCATCAACAAAGAATTCTTTGTTCGCTAATTCCCCTTCCATCACGTCCAGTGCTTTATAGCCAGCAATTCGCTTCTCCTCCAACGCTGCCTGGCGATCCGGCGGACTGCCGAGATACTGAACGATAAAACGCGAGGTCGCGATGTTCGGCTCGTGACTGTACTGCTCGAAAAACATCCACTGCAAAATCTCCGCGCGCGTGTACCGATCCCGGCCTGCAAACTCCGAGTCAGCGGCGAGATAGCATAAAATTGCATTGGATTCAGAAAGATAGCGCCCATCCGGCAACGCCAGCAATGGGATTTTTCCATTGGCGTTCATGGCGAGAAACTCATTCGTGCGGGTGTCTCCCTTCAGAATATCGACTTCCTGCCAGTCGTATGAAATGTCCAGCTGCGCGCACAGCAGTTGTATCTTGTAACAATTGCCCGATATCGAATCGCCGTAGACGAGAATTCTTCCATCGCTCATTTCTGTGATTCCTTATCTTTCCGCAGTGCCAGGACTTCATACCGATTCAAGCGTCTCTTGGCGTAAAACGTCGCAACCCCAACTGCGCAAAGCGCATAGATAACGTCAATGCCCGATACGATATTCTCGAAAAAGCTTCGCAAGATTTGCCACCCGCCGTTGCGTACTGCACCAGTCTCTGTCGTGGTAAATAAGAGCGCAATGAACAGATTGCCGCTAAACGAGCCTACCCAGGCTGCAACGCCCGCAATTAATGGAAAGCGCCAGTCCAGGCCGCGGCCACTTTTTTGAACGGCGATGCCGATGGCCGCGCCCTGAATGATAGCAATCCACGGGAAAAATCTGCCCGACGCCGACGCTGAGTACGCCCAGAGAATGTTCGAAACGATAATCGCAATAGCTGCGCCGGTAGTTGCTGCGCGCACCGACTGGGCGGCGATCAACTTCTCTGCGCTGACCGCCGGCCTTTTCTGGTCAAGATGGCGGGAATGCCGTTGCTTGAGCCTGAACATGGATTCAATGTCTCTGATCCGTTTGAGCAATGCTAAACCTGCGGTACACTGCCAGCACAGGTTGGTCGCCGTATGGTAAGGAATACTGGAGAAACAAGCGATGCCAAACCGTAGCACCACCGCCGTTTACTGTTCCATGATTCTCGCGCTAGCCGCTTGTTCCACCACGACTACGCAGAGCTTTCGGGTGGCCGAATCATCCAACGTCGAAGCGGCATTCATCGCGACCGACGCCGACTTCTCCAAGTATCACCAGCTGCTTGCCCGCGATATGGGCATATTTTTCCCACAAAACGTATCTATGTCGGATGAAGACATCGCGCGCCTGCGTCAGATTTTCCGCGATGCCTTTTTGCCCAAGCTTGACCACTACACGATCGTCAATGTACCGGCCCCTGGCACGATGGCGGTACAGGCTTCTTTGATCGATCTACGCAAAGCCGCAAACACGGATGTGCCCGGTCTCAGTATCGAACTTCGCGACATTGCGAAACCGGGCGCCCTGGTGTTTCTCATGGAGTTTCAAGACCCACAGACAGACAAAGTACTGGGGCGCGCCGCCGACAGCACAGCAGCACCGGAATTCGCCTACGGGAAAGGGGGCGCGACCGACTGGGGTGCTGTCGAGGACGCCGCGGAACACTGGTCCGTCCTGTTCCGTAACTTTCTGGATAGCAACCTCGCCAGGTAGGGGGCCTGAAGTGCGAACGACGAAATTTCACACACACAGAATGCTATGTGTGGGCCTGATTCTTGTGCTTGCCAGCTGTGGCGGATCGACCAGTACAGTCAAGAAAACCCTGGACAATCCGCAATACACGGATCATTCATACAGCGATATCCTGGTAATTGGTGTCGCCGGCGATTACGACAACCGCGCTGCTTTTGAGCGAGCAATGGTGTCCCGCATCAAGGCCGAGGGTGCAACTGCAGTTGCTTATTACACGGTCGTCGGCAGAAACCAACCTATTTCGCGCAGCAATGTCAGCGCCGCAGTAAAGTCAAGGGGATTCGATGCGGTTTTGTTAACACGCGTTCTTAGTCAATCGTCGAGCGTGTCTGTCGAGGCCGGCAAAACCGATACTAAAGTTTCCAGAATGGAAGCCGATCGCGTAATCGATTTGTTTCGATACGACTACGAGCAAATGGCTGAACCTGGCGACATCAATATCTCCAGCACGGTCACTTTATCGGCAGAAATGTTTTCGGGTCCCGACGAGACGAGAATGTGGGCGATTGAATCGACTATTTCCGACAAGGAAAATGTCGGTCAGATTATCGAAGCGGCGGCTGATACGATAATTGGCCAGCTTAAAGAAGACAGACTGGTCGGTGAATAGCAAGGCTGTCGTAGCTAAAATTTGTAGCCGAGTGACGTGATGATTCCGTAGTCGTTCTTCTCAGCGCCGGCCGTTGCCGGTCTGCTATCGTAGCTGTTGTAATAACTCAGCTGCCAGAACAGATCTTCGATCATTTCCCATTGCAATTCGATGTCCAGTTCGCCGCGCACCCTGCCCGTATCGCTCAAGTTGGGAATGACCTCAAGTGAGGTAGACAGATCAAGCTCGGGCGTATCGAATCGGAACCAGTCCCACTGCACCAAGCCATAAGCTTCGATCGTTTCCTCGTCAGTCGTGCTGCCAGCGAGATCTTCCCTCGTGCCCTTCAATCCGCCCTCCAGAAGAATCGCACTATGATCCGTTTGCCGCAGAATTCGGCCGCCACCGCCGCCGATGGAGGTTCGCATGTCGATGCCGAGTTCATCATTTCGATCCATGCCAATGTTCGCGCTCCATAACCACCTTTCACGCAGTAATCGCTTGAAGTCCAATTGCAGACTTTCGCGCTGGTTACTCTCGTTGGTTGCACTGTCTGTGACAGAGCCATTGAACTTCAGGCTAAGGATTCTGATTTCACTCCGCATTTCGAGATCGATGCCCAGGTTCGACTGGGTAGCCTCATCCGCCTTGGCGAAGTTGTAGCCGAAGGTAATGTTGCCGTCGAGCCGGCTTAAGCCTTTATCCTCAATCGGTGTCATCTTGACGATCTGAATACTATTGAGTTTTATCGGCCCCTCGTTCGTCTCGACGATGAGGTTGAATCTGTCCTCGGAACGAACCAGATTTCCCAAATGCCGTGCCCCTAAGAGCGTTTCCACCTGGATATTATGATCACTGCTGAGGTGCGCCACTTCATCCCATTCGATGCTGATCGTATCCGTAGCATCCGTCTTGAATCGTAGGCGCCCGCGTTCGAGGGACTTCACTTCACCCGTCAAACGATCGCCATTTTTGAAAACGACGACGTCTGTCTTCGCGTCCGCGATGCCGATAAATAATATCAACAACAGGCCCAGATACTGGAAATTCCAGCGCTGCCCGCCATTGCCTGAAATGTCTGTACTCATAACAAGCATCCTGTGCTCTCTGCTGTTTGGTCTTAAATCCGACCGTATATTAGGATATCGTACTAATGATATTTCCGATCAGTGGCCGGAAGCTACCTTATGCCCCATCGCCAATCAATCCTCTTAGCACTCAGCGTCATTGTGCTACTTAGCTGCGAACAAGCGCCAACGGAGTTGCGCCTGATCACGCCGAAATCGCCTGTCGATCAGGAAATCGCAACGGACCTCGCGAATCTCGTCGGCCGGGAATCCGGGGTGAATATCGCCCTCGTACCAGCGCCCGAAGATGACGAAACGGTGCTGCAATCGCTTGCCTCGGGCGATGGGGATATCGCGATTATCACGAACAACATGCCGTTCCAGCCGGATATCGCCACCGTAATGCCCCTGTATCCCACCGTCCTGCATATCGCATATCGCAAAGGGCGCCCGACCGGCAACTCTCGCGAATTGATTGCGGGAGCAAGGGTCTTCGCCGGCCTGCCCGGCACTCCATCCAGGCATTTGTTTAAACAGATTGCGGATCGATTCGGCATAACCGAAAAAGACTTTTCCTTTGTTGAATCCTTTGACCAATCCACTGATCTGGTAATCGTGTTTGCGCCAATATCGCCTGATCGCATGCCGGAACTGCCGGACTACGAGCTTTTCAGTCTGGGCAAACCGAGCGATATCGGAACCGGCTCGACCGTCGATGCAGCTACATTACTCCACCCGCAGTTCAAGCCGTTCGTCATTCCCGTCGGCACGTACGGGGCGTTAACACCTGAGCCCGTACTGACGCTGGCGGTTGATCGATTGCTTGTCGCCCGCCGCGACCTGGATGCGACCGTTGTATACGATCTTGTCAGCGACCTCATTAGCCTGCGGCCCGCTTTGTCCTCCCTCCGGCCAGGGCTGTTTCAAGAAATTTCCGGAGATTTCGATCCATCGTCTTCTACATTCATCATTCACCCCGGCGCACAGGCCTACGCCCAGCGTAATGCCCCGACGGTCTATGAACGATACTCGGGCATCGCAGAGGTTGCGGTTACCATTTTGATCGCATTATCCAGCGCGGTCTTCGCGGGCTTAAGAATCTATCGCATGCGCCGCAAGAATCGCATCGACACATTTTATTCGGCGGTCATCGCGATAAGAAACTCCATTACTGATGTTTCTACAGCAGAACAGCGACAAAAAAAATCAGATGAGATTCGCGCGCTTCAGACGACCGCGTTCGAACAACTGGTCGATGAGAAACTCGCGGCCGACGAAAGCTTCCAGATTTTCGTCACGCTGTCGAACGATGTTTTGCGCCAGCTCGGCGCAACAGCTGCCCACTCTACGGACTGACCTCTTCTTTCGGCAAATCTTTGCAGATACTGGCCTCCGCTGAAACTCTGTCCCACAGGCCTTTTGCCAAGAGTGACAATCCGCCTGTCGCAACAGCTGCCCCTGTAGTAGCAACAGAGCTCGCCGCATCAATCTTCAATTGTGGGCTATTTAGAGTTCCACCAAGTTTCAGGAAGGAATTCGCTACGCCGCCAATACTAATACCAATCCCCTCACGGTTTTTCGCCCTCAAAGAAACATCTAATCTCTCGTCGTCAAAATTGATATTGCCGTTCGTTACAACAGTCATTTTGTCGCTCTGTAGCGCGAGAGTTTCTATCGTCGCAACACCACCTTCAATGCCAACGCTATAGATTCCGCACTCGACGTTCGTGTAATCGTTGGCCTTTCGCATCGGATTCAATGCTCGCATAACCTGCAGAATCACATCGCCGAAAATCCGTCCACCGAACAGGTTTCTGGCGCGGCCCTCACCGTGGGTGAAGGACAGGTTTCCGTTTGAAGCCGCCATCAATGCATGCATTGAGTCACCGGTGCTGCGAAGATCAAGCCGTCCGTTCAACGGCGGTAATGTTGATCGATCCTGATCCTCGGATCCCATGACGCCCAGATACACGTTTTCTACAAGAAGCGAAGCCTCCAGAGCATGGCTGCCATTCGACGGCTCCAGGCGCAATCGTCCCGTTAAGCCACCTTCCGGCCCTTTGAAGGAAACCGGGTCAATATCGAGCGTTCCATCCGAGAGCGTAATCCCAATTTGAAAGTTCCGTAAATCACTTTGTTGTAGTCTCAACCGCCCCGTCTTTATCTCGACGTCCACGTTAGCGGCATCGAGCCATTCCAGTGCCAGAGGGTCGTCCGAAAAAAGATATTCGCCTGTGCTCGCGTCAACTTGTGTCGATTCTTCATCAGCAGGCGCCGTACGCCTGCTGAGATCGATGTACGTGGACGAAAGATATCCTTCGACCTCGGGCTTGTCGCGAAGATCTGCCGTGAATCGGCCGTCGATATCATTTTCACCGATTTTTGCAACGAGTTTTTCGATCGCAAAACCTGTTGGGATTCCGTTGACCTCACCGGTCACACTAAATCGCTTGGCTGGCAGTTCGTCGTAGTCGAATATCAAGCCGATTTCCAGAAGCTCTGGCCCGGACCCTGAGAACCGAAGATCGCTGCTGTTCGAAAGCGGCGCGTTGCTAAGCGTGCCGTCTGCGCCGATTGAGTACTCGCCGATTCTCACCGTCACATCGGAGAATTCCAGTTCGGCTTCCAGCTTCTCGATTCTTCCGCCGACCGATACCGCACCGTCCGGCAAATGCGCGAGACCGATCAACTTTCTGAGCTCTTCCGCATCGGGCGAGGACCCGTGGATCGTAACGGCACCGGTCCTATCTGCAATCAAAAAATCGCCTTCGACGTCTATCTCAAAGTCGCTGATACTCGCACTGACCGAATCAAGCTCAAATCTGCCTGCTCGATGGTTAATACGTCCTTCTACCAAGAATGCCTCGCCGGCCAGGCGGTCCAGCCACTCGAACGGGAGGGCCTCAGCCAGGTCGGGCCCGCTTACGGATAAATCGAAACCGAATGCGCCCGTATCACCACCCAGGGCAACCGCACCCTCAACGGTTGCGCTCATGCCACCTACATCTGCTGTGCCTTCGCTCAGGCGCAAACCGTTCTCGTCGATTCGGGCCCGAGCGCCGATATTGAATGGTCCTTCCGGCAAGTACGGCACGCCCGCAAGCAGTGCAACATAGCGAAGATCAGTACCGCCAGCGCGCACACTCAGGTCGGTGCCTGTCTGCCCTTTCGCGGTCCCGACCACGCCGTCAACGCCTATTTGAATTTCGCCGAAATCACCCTTGGCCTCTTCGATTCTGATTCCAACGGGATCCGGTTTAACAATTGCAGAGATGTCGAATGCCCTGGGCTGTATTCCCTGCAATCCTGTCATCGGCCCCAATATGGAAATGTCGGGCCCGGACGCACTAAAACTTATCTCCGTGTCCGGGCTGCCCTGTCCCCCTATTGCACCATTTGCCACGATTCGGTTTTCGCCAACGATCGCTACCACCTCGTCGAATCGCACGCTCGCTCCGGATTTTTGAATTCGCCCGTCAATTTCGAATGCTTCGGCCGGCATGCCTGGAACCTTCGCAAACGGACCGACGACAGAAAAATCCGGCCCGAAGGCCTTGACCGCCACATCTCCATCCGGGACTCCGCCTTTGAAATCGAGCCAGCCGTCGATTCCAAGCGTGTTTTCTCCCAGTTGCACCCGAGTGCCAGAAAACGTCAGTCGTTTTCCATCTTTGTTTAGATCGCCAGTTACCAGGAACGGTACCGCCGGCGCGCCATCGATGCCGAACACCTCGGCAACATACTGTGTGTCCGGCCCTGAAAAATTAAAATCGAGTTGCGCTTTGTTGAATTCGATCAAACTGTCTGCTGTTCCACTCGCGAATATTTTGATTGCACCAAAATTTCCATCGAGCCTGAGCTGGCTGCCAATATCCAATTTTGTGATTCTTCCGTCGATTCCAAATGCACCTTCCGCGAACGGTGGCAATCCCAATCTGCCAGTAACATTCTCGATAGCCGGGCCATTGATACTCAAAGTCAGTTCAGTGCCAACCAGTCTCGGCAAATTGTCGACCGAGCCATCGATTGAGATCCTAATCTGCCCCAGTGTTAGGTCGAGATCTGCCAGTATGTCGTGGCCATCCAGCAGGTTTTGCCATGGCCCGAGCTTGCCATCCGCCCACACCGGGATCTCGTTGATGATTCCATTCAGGTCCAGGTCAAGAACGTGGTTTTCATCAGGGCTGACGGTAAGTTGTTCCAGCTCAATATTGAGTGGTCGACGACGGGCGGGATCCAGGTAAGCGAACTGGACGTCCTGCACTTGTACATTCCAAAACGCGATCAGCCCCCTATCGAACTCAACCTTGGGTTCGCTCTCGTCGCGAACCCTGCCCGTCGCATAATTCGCCTGCGCTTTGTCATCTTTTTCAAGCCTGATCCTGACATTGCGGATATCAAGCTTTTCGATAATTATTGGTCCGGAAATCAACGACCACAAATCCACACTGACTGATAGATGCCCGACACTGGCGATGACCGGATCGGTCTGCCAGTCAGCATTCGCTAATGTAATTTGCTCCGCTGTTACTTCCGTCAGCTTGCCGAAATGAAGTTCGAACAGGCCGTCGACATCAAGCTTGTGGCCGATTGTTTTCGACAGGAATCCTTCGATTTGATCTTCGTAAACGCTCAGGTCGGCATTTCGCAGATACATGAATGCACCTGCCATTAACACGAAGAAAACGGCCAGAACCCAAACTGAAAATCGCAGGACTTTACGCATTACATTGCCAGCCTACGCCGGTTTGTTTTATCGCCGGCGGCGTTGCATCGAGCGCCCTCCGGAAGATCGCCTGCCTCCCGCACTGCTGCGATTGTTGTAGTTCTGATAACCGGTTGTTCGTGCGTTATAACTGCGATTGAGGTCGCTTTGGCGGCTGGAATCGAAAGAACCGGAGTACCGGTTGCTGTCGTAGGTACCACGTGACAGCCCACCGCCGCTGCTGTAGCTGTCGGCAAGTCCGCCCTGACCCATGGTTGATTGGCGTTGGCCTGTTGCGGCCCGATCCGCAGTACGAGCATCCGACGCCCGATTTTGATTGCCCGCCTCTTGCCTTTCGGCAGCAGCGCTTTTTTGTTGATCGATCTGTGCCGCGCGCTCGTCAGGAACTTCGACCGGTGCCCATCCGTCTCCGCTGTTTTGTTGCCAGCCGTTCTCGTCCTTCTTGTAGACCTGGCCATCCTTGCCGGCGTAGAGGTCGCCTTCGTCGGAACGACCAATTACACCCGTTTCTCCGGCTCCTGTTTCGTAGCCAACGAGCGTGCCCTGGTCACCACGAACCGATTTCGTACTGAGCGATTGGTCACCGCGCTCGAATTCACCTGTACCCAAAACCTTGTCTTCGTATTGCTGCCGTTCAAGTTGTCCTGTGGTCCCCTCCGAGGTTCTGAACTGCGTTGAGCGCGAATCCGCGTCCCACTGACTTTGCGTCTCCATCCACTTGTCATTGTGTGTGACCAGCGATTCGCCCCAGCCGCCGCTCTCGTTGGCATAGCGGTTCGTCGCAACGCCGGTTCCCGTCCGGGGGTTGTAGCCGATAGCGGATGCCGCGATTTCGTCATTGTCCCAAACGGCGGCACCACGAGCATATGCCCCCGTCTGCGGATTGTAGGATGCTGCGCGTCCATAACCTCCATACGGCCCGTAGACGCTGCCCGAGCGGCCGTACATGCCGGTGTTCGGGTTATACCAGGCGGATGCGCCGTAGCTGTACGGATAGGGGTAATAATAAGGGTAGCCGTAGTGCGGGTAACCATAATAGGGCGGGTAGTACCATCCGGTGCCGTACATGGCGACACCGAAAGCAACCGTAACGCCGAAGTAACCACTGGTGTATCCGGTCGATACCGAACTCGAATCGGATTCGTCTTCGTAAACATGCACGTGAGTCACGTGATACGAGGCCGACGAAGGTGGAATTTCATAGATCACCGATGGGATCTTGTCAGCGACAACCCACGGGCCTATTGCTGTCGTCGATACGTACCAGACAGCGTTATCGCAAAGATAGTATTCGGCGCCGACTTTGACGATGTCGTTCGAGCTGTTTACCGCCCTTTCCAGACCGACGGTGCCCGGGATCGCTTCAAACTGCGGCTCGCCCTGATAATAGACGCTGACGTCTTTGCCAGCGTCCCGGCTGATCGTTGCTTTTCGTGGCAGTGCTGCCTCGAGCGTTGCGAGCCGCGCCTCATCGGTGTCAGGGATGGCAGCAAGCACATGGCCTTTCTTGTGATCGGGTGGAATAGTCCGGAACACATCCGGTAATTCCTTAACGTACTCCCAAGGCCCGCGCGGCTGCTGCGCGCTGAACCACCGGCCAGAAACCAGGTAATAAAATATCGTCTCGTAACGGAACAGGTCACTTTCGGTATCGTCCACGTATTCGAGACCTTGAACACCCACCGTACGATAAAGCGGCGTGCCGTCGATCAGAATGAGTTCGGCCGGCCTGTCACTGACGAAGACAGTCGGCTCATCATCCTTGCTCTTCGTCGGAGGCATGGCGGCCTTCACCTCGTTCCAGTTGCCATCGTCCGGTAGTTTTTTGAAATGACTTGGCAGGGAATTGTCGTACTTCCATTCGCCACTGAGTTCCTTGTTCTTCAGCCACTGTCGCCCGTTACGTAAATACCAATACTTTTCGTTGTATCTAAACAAGTCCCAGTTCGTATTTACCGCATACTCCAACTTCGTGTCGGGAATCTGTGCCAGTAACGGCTCGCCATCGGTAATTACCAATATTGCCGGCGTGCTCGAGAAAAAGATTGGCGGCGGCTCAAACGACAGCCCTTCCACCTCTGCCGGTTTCGCGTCCGGTGCGATATAACTTAGGATGACATCGAGCGGCACGAACTGCGTCTGTGGTTGTATCGTCGTGCGCACGATCGAATCGAGAAGTTCGCGGCGTGCATCATCTTCAACGGGAAAGCTGGTCGCCGTTATTTTCGTATTCTCGACGGCAACGACACGTAACTCGAGATTCGGATCGGTGTCCGCTATAAATTCGGCCACACCATAAACCGGTTCGTCCTCGCCAGCGGGGGTTACCTCAACTGCGATCCGCGCCCCGACTGCAGCGAAATCCTTCCATGTGTCAATCTGCGGCGTATGAACGACGACTGTTCCAGCATCGCTTGTCATTTCACGTGGGAACGACAGCTGGCTTGACTGCTCCTCTATCGTCGGCTGTTCGGTTTCTTGTGCAGCTGCGGGAAGCGTGCTGCAGAGCGCAATCAGCAACGAAGTTGTTGCGAAGCGTAAGACTCGCGCCGATGTCCTCATGGCTTACTATTCATTCAGAAATTGAATCTGGCACCAATTCCTGGCCCGCTGAAGCTAAAATTCTGAAGCAGGCCGTTGGCGTCCTGATCGTAGTCGAGATGCCGATAGGCGATGACCAGATCGCCCCAGCCATATTCGCGACTCAGCCCGAGCATCGCGTTCCAAGTCAGGTCCGAATCTCCAGCGCCGACATCGACATAATAAGGTACAGACCACTTGCCGCTGCCGATTTTGGAATATCCGCGTACGCCGATGATGCCATCCCAAATATCAACATCTGATGCAATACTGCCCTGCGCCGGCAGCACGACCGTGCCACCGGGTGTCGTAATGTCGACGGTCAGGTCCCAGCTCGTCGTAACATCGGTACTGAAGTAGCGCACACCGGCAATTACGTCAAGAGACGAGCTTTCCGATTCTTGTAAGGAGAATCCTCCGGCTATCATCCAGACCAGGCCATCCAGATCGGTCCGTGTATTCGCATTGAGAGTGGCGCTGACCGGGATGGGGACCGGGACGCCGGGAACAGTAATGTTGTCGTCGACTGAAACCACGCGCCCGTCGTTTTTAGATGTCAGGCTTAGATAAACGAAATCGGAATAGACTGAATACCGGCCTTTTTTTGCGGTGCCGCTAATCAACGCTCCGATATTCAGGAGATCCAGCCATTCCGTTGGTCCGACCTCAATGTCGGGGGCACCGCCCCCTCCGGGCGGCGCGCTGTAATTTAACCTGCCATCAATGGTCGGCAGCCACAGGTACGGCGTCAGACTAAATTGCCAACCTCCTGAATCATCCTGGGCAATAGCAGCTCCGGAGGCGACCGCTAGCGTTGCCACCAATATGGCAGCACAGATTCTCATATTCTTCGTCCTTGCGGTTACGGTTAGTACTTGACCATATAGTCTTTGGCCTCGAGACAGACGCTGAACGCCTTCTTGAAATTGCCCATCTGTTCCTCGGTCGCCTCTTGCTGTACCTCACCTTGTGCCTCGGCTTGTTGTTTTGCCTGTTCCTGGGCTGCCCTGCCCTTGCGCCGACCTCTGATAGCGCCTGCCGCCGCACCGTAAGCTGCGCCTTTACCCGCATCGTCATCGGCTATTTCACCAATTATCGCGCCGGCAGCTGCTCCACGAACTGCGCCCTGGGCGCCAGCGCCCTGGCCAACTTGTTCTGCCTGTGCCTTTGCCTGCTCGGTTTGCGCCGCCTGTGCTTCGCTCTGTTTTGTCAGGTCGAATGGATCATTTCCCGAATTCGTCACCGCCCAGTCGTAACAAGCTGATTCGTCCTGTGACTGCTGGTCGGCTTCCTGGCCCGATTTCGGGAAAACATATACGTCCATGGTCGACGCGAGCGTCGATCCACCTTGTGCAAAGGCAGCCGATACCGCTGCGAAACAAAGAACTACTAACATTATTAAGTTTTTCATTTTCTCTTCTCTTTAGTTATTTTCTGCCGCTATGGCGTGTACCAAATCGGAGATGTATAAGCACGTTCCTGTGTTGATACCGGCGCTCCTTCAGGAATCGGAATACCGTAACGGAATGCTTCGATTGTCGACCAGCGTGGCGTCGGTATCTCGATGACGCGCGCATAATAAAAAGCGCTTTGTGCCGGATCGAAGTCAAGGTCTGTCCAAACAGTTGCAAGTTCCGATGCGCCGATCGTATTCGTGAAGTTCGCTGACGCGGCATCTACGGTATTGCCTACCGGCGGTAACTTGCCTTCGGCCCCGGGGTTTCGATCGCCTGACCAGGCAACGTCGTAGACTTTCTCATGCGTATTGCCGCTGCTATCTGACCAGCCCTTGATGATCTGGATACGATCGAGATTGCCGCTGAATGGATCCTTAAGTGCATAGACCATGAAGGTCGGTGACTTACCGCTGGAATTCTTTCTTAGATCACCGCCCATCGGCACACCTTTGTGGTAACCCGCAAATGCCGGGTTGCGGCTCGCCATATCGGCATCGGTGTATTCCCAGCCGCCAAAGAACCTGACCATCATCCGGCTACCTGTCGTTGCATAGACTTCCTTGCGCGCCATCGCATCGAAAAGGGCTTCACGTGTGTTGTCCATTGCATAAACGGCTGCCAGGCCAGATGACACCATGCCCCAGCCCATGATCGTGCCTTTTTCGTTCGATAGGAACGGATGCTCCATGCGTCCGGGTTTTGGCTCAGCGCCGGTATGTTTGCCGAAGAAGTTATCTTCTTGTGCGGTGGCCAGGGCGGTGTGACTGTCTGTCGAACCCACCATGCCGAACTTGTACGGGTTGGTTCCGAGCTTTGCCTCCAGCACCAAACCGTTCTTCAGCGCCTCGCGAGCATATTCACCCGCGAGCATGTCATCGGTTTTCACCGTAGGCACAGTATCAAGATTGCCGATGTCCCAGGTCTCGTAATCGGAAAATTCATCGTCGGGTGACAGGTAGGGATGCGCTTCGCCGTCTCCCTTGATTTGCGTCGCTTCGTAAAGCGGCTCCCATTTGATGCGTTGCTCTACGTACTCCTTGTCGAGCCGCTTGCCGTCGTACTGCGCCCGCACCGGGAACATGATGCCGTTTGCAAGATTGCCGTTGTGTGCGAGTGCCAAAACATCGCCACCGGTTTTCGCCTCGTACGATTCCAGCCATTTCCACAAGTCTCGTGGGTTCGGACTGCCGTATGGCGGATATGTGGTGTACGGCACCATTTGAGATGCCTTGTCTGCATCGTCGCGATAAATAACGACGCGGTGCATGTTGTTGCCGGTTACGAGCGAGGTCCACTCATAACCGATGAACGCTGTGAACTGTCCCGGATCGTTATAGTCCTCTGCTGCCTCGATGTTTCGCTGCCAAACCGATTTGAATTCCGGCTTGTCGGGCCAGTACATCAGGGACTCCGGAAATTTGCCATTGGCGAACAGGCCGATCATTTCGTAAGCGACTGCCGGGCCGTCGCCGCTCATAATCCGGTCGTACCAGTCTTTGCCCTGTGGGTCCGCCAAAATACTCGGCTTACCGGCAAAGAGATCCATGAAGAAACCCACGTTATCCGAGTGATCGGATACGACCAGCCAATCGAGCGGCCGCGAAAGCTTTACCGGCGTGCCAGTAGATGCAACAACTTCCTCCCCGCGTGCAAAACGATATGCATCTGCAGGCGTTAGTCGGTTTCCGAAAGCACCAGCATCGAATGAGTTGCCCGTGTGCAGATGGGTATCACCCCATAGCGGAAAAGTTGGAAAGTTACGTCCGGCATAAGGCGAGTAACTCTCACCGGTGTAAGAACCGGACAGCATGTCCGATGGATCCTTCGGAGGCGGAATCTGAGCATTTGCCGTCAGCGAAGCGGCGAGAATCCCAAAAACGAAAGCAGGCGTGATGATCAAGCGGCAAACGGGTTTCATTATTTTTCCTTTTTCTGATTCTTATCAATCGATTAGCGTCGGACGACCCAATCGCTTGAGGTCTATATTAGACTAATTCCAGAAATTTCGTTACCTTCTGTCGCCCGCATCAATGCCGCCGATCAAAACAAGAACGATCGGGCAGCGGAATCTTTTCTTCTTGGGAAATAAAAATGAAATTCATTACTACCTTTATCTTTGCTCTGACGTTGTCCGCTTGTGGCGGTGAGTCCGCCACAGACACTGGCGACACTGATTCTTCCGCGACCGAAGAGTTTTCGGTCTCTGACTCCGGCGTTAAAACCAAAAACGTCGAGGGCTTCGGCGGCATCATCGCAGAGAGCTACGATGACTCGCAGGAATGGTGGGCAGCCGAGGAGCGTCCGAATGAAGGCTCGCCGAATGTCATCATCTTCCTGCTCGATGATGTCGGCTTCGCCCAGGTAGAAAGTTTTGGTGGCTTGATTAGTACACCGAACATCGACGCACTCGCCGACAACGGGCTGCGCTACAACAATTTCCACACCACGGCGCTTTGTTCGCCATCGAGAGCATCGTTAATGGCCGGTCGCAACCCACATTCGATCGGTTTGGGCAGCCACGCGTTAACTGCGATGGGCTTCCCTGGTTACAACGCAATGATGCCGGAGTCCGCGAAATCGGTAGCGAACTACCTCGAGAACGCGGGCTACGTCAATTACGCACTCGGCAAGTGGGACCACACCCCGTTATACGAGGTCTCACAGGTCGGGCCATTTGATCGCTGGCCTAGTGGCGAGGGATTCCAGCATGCTTACACGTTTATGGCGGCGGACGTGCATCAGTTCGTTCCTGTCATGTGGAATGATCACACGCCGGAGCCTTATCACAAGTCGGTGCACCTCGACCAGGATCTTGCAGATCGCGCGATCGAGTGGATCACGGGTCACAAGTCCATCAAGTCTGACCTGCCTTTCATGATGCTGTGGGCGTCGGGGTCGATGCATTCTCCTCACCACGCACCCGATAGTCATATCGACAAGTACAAGGGCAAATTCGACATGGGCTGGGACAAAGCTCGTGAAGAAATTCTCGAGCGTCAGAAAGCACTGGGTATCGTTCCGCCGGACACGAAGCTGACGGAACGCATCGATCAGATTCCGGCCTGGGACTCCCTACCACCCGAAGAGCAGTCCCTGTATGCGCGGCAGATGGAAGTGTTTGCAGGACAAATGGAGTGGGTCGATATGCAAATCGGTCGTGTCGTCGCAGAACTCGAGCGCATCGGCGAACTCGACAACACGCTAATATTCGTCACGGCGGACAACGGTGCCAGTGGGGAGGGTGGTCTTGCCGGAACGTTCAACGAAACTTACGTCCTGAACGGCCTGCAAACGTCGCTCGAGGCAAACCTGCGCGCCCAGGAAGACTGGGGTCGTGAGAACACTTACCCGCATTATCACGCCGGTTGGGCGATGGCGGGCAACACGCCGTTCCGTTACTTCAAGCAAAGCGAACACCGCGGCGGCCAGGCAGATCATCTGGTCGTGCATTGGCCGAACGGTATTGAGGCCAAGGGTGAAATTCGTAATCAATACCACCACATCAGCGACATCGCGCCTACGATCATGGAGGCAGCGGGCATTGAGGTGCCGGCAGAACACAATGGCGTGCCGCAGCAGCCGATGGATGGCGTCTCGTTGATGTACTCCTTCAACGACGCAGCCGCGCCTAATAAAAAAGAGCGCCAGTACTACGAGATGTTTGGTAATCGGGCCATCTGGTCCGACGGCTGGAAGGCCGTAACGTTACACGCCAATCGCATGCCGTGGGACGTCAACGTGGTACTGCCATTCGAAAACGACGAGTGGGAGCTGTACCACGTTGCAGAGGATTTCTCGGAGAGCACCAACCTCGCGGAAGAAAACCCTGAGAAGCTTGCAGAATTGGTCGCAATGTTTGACGAGGAAGCCTGGAAGTACAATGTCTATCCCCTGTACGACGACATGATCAAGCGCCTGGGCGCGCAGCAGGATCGTCTGTTTGGTGATCAGAAGGAATT
>Ga0255058_10000943_pt1 | contig 16727 bp, 21 predicted proteins | sample Cases_109_9_MG_FD_188637 | JGI IMG/M metagenome (GOLD analysis project Ga0255058, IMG submission 188637) | Seawater microbial communities from Amundsen Gulf, Northwest Territories, Canada - Cases_109_9 | ecosystem: Environmental > Aquatic > Marine > Gulf | place: Canada: Northwest Territories... | reverse complement strand
CGGGGCGGCTACGCGCTAGCGATCAACGCGGAGGACATTCGCGTGGGCGACATCGTGCGGGCTCTCGAAGGCCCCACCGTGCTCGCTGGCGGGGCCGAAGGTACCGGGACCGGTGACGAGATGAGCCGCGTCGTGACTGAAGAAGTGTTTTCGGAGCTCTCCAATAGCATCGAGGCGTGCTTTGACGCCATCACGATCCAAGATCTATGTGATCGAGGTGACGCGCATGGCGTTCGGCGGGCGCCGCCTCGGCGGTATGTATATTCGATCTGATGTCAGCACCCGTTGTCGATAGCGTCCTCGAGCTCGTTGGCGAAACACCGGTCGTTCGTTTGCGCCACCTCTCGCCCGAAGGTGGGGCGACCGTGTGGGGCAAGTGTGAGCACCTGAATCCGGGCGGTTCCGTCAAGGATCGCATCTGCCTCGCCATGATCGAAGCTGCTGAGCGTGAGGGTCGTCTTCGGTCTGGCGACACCATCGTCGAACCGACCAGCGGCAACACCGGCATCGGTTTGGCGTTGGTCTGTGCGCGCAAGGGCTACAAGCTCATCCTCACCATGCCTGCGAGCATGTCCCTCGAGCGCCGCGCGCTGCTCGAAGCATACGGTGTCGAGATCGTGCTGACCGAGCCCGACCGCGCGATGGAGGGCGCCATCGAGACTGCGCGCCGCATCGTCGAAGAGCGGAGCGCGTTCATGCCCGAACAGTTCTCGAACCCGGCGAACCCCGGCGTGCACAGACTTACGACAGCCCCGGAGCTTCTGGGGGCGTTCGAGGGCGATTCGATCGACGTGCTGGTGGCCGCGGTCGGGACCGGCGGTACGGTGAGCGGCGTTGGTGCGGTACTCAAGGCCCACGATTCGCGTACCCGTGTGATCGCGGTGGAGCCCGCCGCAAGCCCCGTGTTGCTCGGTGGCCCCCCGGGCCCGACCAAGATTCAGGGCCTCAACGCTGGGTTCATTCCAGACAACTACGATGGAGCCATCGTCGACGACGTGATCGGCGTATCGGATAGTGATGCCTGGGACACCAAGCTCGCGCTCGCGAAGCAAGAAGGACTCCTCGTTGGCATCAGCGCAGGCGCCAACGTGTGGGCTGCGATTCGGGTCGCGCGCGAGCTCCAGCCCGAGCAGAACGTCGTGACGATCCTGTGCGATACCGGCGAACGCTACTTCAGTCTTTCGGAGTACTTCGAATGAGCTCGGGGCATCGGATTTTGGTCGTTGGCGCCGGTGGACTCGGCTCCCCGGTGCTGCGCCTGCTCGCCGAGAGCGCTGTCGAGCATGTGACCGTGGTCGATGACGATGTCGTGGAGGAGAGCAACCTTCACCGGCAGACCCTGTATACCGAAAAGGACCTCGGGCGCTCCAAGACCGAGTGCGTGAGGGAGCGCCTGTTCGATGCCGCGCCGGAGCTCAGCGTCACCGTCGTCGAGGGCCGCTTCGTTCCATCGACTGCCATGAAACTCCTCGCTGGGCACACTTTGGTCGTCGAAGGCGCGGACAACCTCGCCACGAAGTTCTTGGTCGCAGACGCCGCCCACCTGGCCGAGATTCCTGCCGTCCAGGCTGGCGCGGTTCGCTGGAATGGGTGGGCCTTGTGTGCCCTCCCCGACTCCGCATGTCTTCGATGTCTCTTCGAGGACATTCCACAGGATCGTGTTGAGGCCTGCGCCGAGGCGGGTGTCGTCGGCCCGGTGGTCGGCGTCCTCGGGGCCCTCCAGGCAGCCCTGGTTTTTCGTTTGCTGGCGGGTGAACTGCCCGGCGGTGAGCTTTGGCACTATCACGGGCTCGAGGGCGTGCTTCGCAAGACGCGGGTGCGTCGCCGAAGCGACTGCCCGCTCTGCTCGGGGGAGATACAAGACCTTCGGATGGAGCGATACACGGCGGCTTGCGCTGCATGACTTCGGCTCGCATCCCTTAGAACTCAGAAAGGAACGAACATGGCTGTCACGGTACGCATTCCAACTCCACTTCGAACGTTGACCGGTGGGCAAGACGAGGTCTCCGCTGACGGCGGCACAGTGGCCCAGGTCATCGAGAATCTCGAAGCGAGCCACCCCGGCATGAAGGACCGGCTCTGCGACGAAAAGGGCGTTCGCCGCTTCGTCAACATCTATCACAACGACGAGGACATCCGCTTCCTCGACAACCTCGAGACCGAGCTCAAAGAGGGCGACACGTTGAGCATCGTTCCTGCCATCGCGGGAGGAACCCAGCGTTGAGCCTCGACGCCACAGCCAGGCGTCGATACGCACGTCAGCTTCTCCTCGGCGAGATCGGTGAGGAAGGCCAAGAGCGTCTGTCCACAGCGGACTTTCGTCCGGGAGCCGAGGGCGATATGGACGCGTACGCTGTGGCGGCGGAGTATCTCCGCCGAGCGGGCTGCCGAGAAGGCGAAAGCGATGGCACGCCCGTGCACGGGTCAACCGTAGATGCCGTAACGCATTTCGCCGGGAGCCCTTCGCTTCACGGACCCGCCGCCGCCGTGCTCGGGGCATTCGCCGCCGTAGAGCACCTAAAGAATGCCCTAGGAGCCGGCGAGCCGCACGCCTTCCCTCCCGACCTCACCCTCCAACCAAAAAGGGGACAGTCCCCTTCTCCCAAGGGTTGAACCGGATGCGCTTCCGGAAGATGGAGTCGATCGTCGAGGCGGTGGGCAACACACCACTCGTTCGTTTGGGCGAGATCGAGAAAGAAACCCCCGGGGTCAAGATCTATTTGAAGCTCGAGTACGCGAACCCGGGCGGCTCGGTCAAAGACCGCCCTGCCCTGCAAATGATGCTCGACGCCATCGAGGATGGGAGGCTGACGACCGACAAGGTGCTGATCGACGCAACGAGCGGGAATACCGGCGTGGCATACAGCTTGTTCGGCGCTGCCATGGGCTATCGGATCGCACTGGTGATGCCGTCCAACGTGTCAAGCGCGCGGAAGGACATCGCCGAGGCCTTCGGGACCGAGATCATCTACAGCGATCCGATGGAAGGCTCGGACGGGGCGATCCAAAAAGTCCGTCAGCTCGTTGCAGAAGAGCCCGACCGCTACTTCTATGCCGATCAATATTCGAATCCAGCGAACCCCAAGGCGCACTACCTGGGCACCGGCCAAGAAATCCTCGACCAGGTTGGCGACGAGATCACGCATTTCGTGGCCGCCCTCGGCACTAGCGGGACATGCATGGGCACTACGCGGCGGCTTCGAGAGCACTCGCGAAAGATCGAGTGCATTGCTTTGGAGCCGGCCGAGGCATTGCATGGGCTCGAGGGCCTCAAGCACATGGGGAGCTCGCTCGTTCCAGAGATCTTCGACCCTCACGTGCCCGACGAGATCCTTCCAGTGGGCACCGAAGCGGGCTGGGATATGTCGGACCGCTTGGCAGAAGATGAAGGCCTCCATGTGGGGCACTCCACCGGCGCCAACGTGGCCGGCGCGCTCGAGGTCGCCAAGCGCGTCGAAGAGGGTTGTGTCGTGGCGATCGCCTGCGACCGCGGCGATCGATACTTCGCTCCAATGAAGTGGGAGAAGCACTATGAATGGTGAGGCCCTGCCTTGGATTTCGGGCGACCTCGAGATCGACAAGTCCGTGATGGACGAAATCGAGCAACACGCGCTCGAGTGTTACCCGAGCGAGAGTTGTGGCTTCGTGTTCGGGCCGGCGAACGAGCCGGCGGTGCTCGATGGCATCCAGCGTGAGGAGAACGAAGCGGACAAATACCACAAGCTCGATCCGGTCACCTTCCCTCGGACCTCGAACACCTATTTCAAGATCAACGAGCTACGTGCTGCGCGCACCTTCGAAAGTGGGCAGAGCGAGGGGCGGCCGGTGAAGGTCATCTATCACTCGCATTGCGACGCAGGAGCGTACTTCTCCGATGAGGACGCGGCGACTTTCGCCAATCAGGGCCAGCTCATGTGGCCGTGCGCGTACATCGTCGTGAGCGTCATGGACGGCAAAGTCGCAGAGCGGCGGCTTTGGGTGCACGTGCCCGGGACAAACGGCTTCGAAGAGTCGACGCTGACGCTCCGAGAGGGCTGACTCAGCCCTCGTCGTGGGTCTGACGCTGACGCTCGCGCAGCCGGGCCTTCTTGCCGCGCAGGCTCCGGAGGTAGTAGAGGCGAGCCCGGCGCACATGACCGCGCGCGGTGACCTCGATCTTCTCGATCCTCGGCGAGTGCAGCGGGAAAATTCGCTCTACACCCACGCCCGAAGAAACCTTTCGGACGGTGAAAGTGGCGCCGGCGCCGCCTCGAGCCTTGCGGATGACGACACCCTTGAAGACCTGAATACGCTCCTTGTCCCCCTCGCGAATCCGGAAGTGCACATTCACCGTGTCGCCCACGCGGAATGCGGGACGCTTGCGCATCTGCGCTTGTTCGATCGCGTCGATTTCTGGAACGCTGCCACTCATCGCCAAGCCTTCTACCAAAACGGAGCCCGGAGTTAGCACGGGGCCAAAAGGGGGTCAAATCGGGTCGTTAGCCGCGGATTCCCTACCGAACAGACGGTCTAGCGTGATCGCTGCCGCTGCGCGAACGGAGAGGTGATTGTAATCGGTTGGCCCCTGAATCGGCTCGAGAAAGGCGTCCGCGCGAGATAAAAGGCGGTCGCTCAGGCCGTGGCCGGTGCCGAAGAGGAGGAGCGTCGGCGTCGGGTCCTGAGCCAGTCTGGCGGCCTCGATCCGGTACGTCGTTCGGTTCACCCCAGAGCGGGCCGAGGTGACCAGCAATCGCGGAGAGCGCCCTTCCCTGGCCTCGATTCGAGCGATCGCATCCTCGACCGACAAGGAGATCTCGACGATGGAAAGCGCCTCGGCTCGCTCTGGGAACCGCTTCTTCCCCGAGCCTTCGCGCCAATGATCCAAGATCCGCTGAACGACCGGATGCTGTGCCTCGATAGGGCTCACGACGAAGTAACCCCGGAGCCCATAGGTGCGTGCGCTTCGTGCGATGTCGTGCACGTCGAGGTTGGTGACCGAAGTGGTGACTTCATCGCCGGCACGGTCGACGACCGGATGATGCACCAGCGCGCAGTAGAAGGGGCTCACCCCTCGCTCGCGATCTCGTCCAGGAGTACACGGTCTTCCTGCGAGAGCTCGGCCGACTCCAACAAGTCCGGCCTTCGCTCGAGCGTGCGCCGAAGCGATTCTTTGCGGCGCCATCTCGCTATCGCGGCGTGGTCTCCGGAGCGGAGGATGTCGGGCACCTCTTGACCTCGAAAGACTTCTGGACGGGTGTACTGGGGGTACTCGAGTAGCCCCTCGGCGTGGGATTCGTCCGCCGCGGATTGTTCGTTTCCGAGAACGCCCGGCAGCAAGCGCGCTGTAGCCTCGATCACGGCGACCGCCGCAGTCTCTCCGCCGAGCAGCACGAAGTCACCGAGCGAAACCTCTTCGTCGACCAAGGGTCGGATGCGCTCATCGAATCCTTCGTAGCGTCCGCAGACCAGCGTCATCGTGTCGAGCTTCGAGAAACGCTGTGCGTGTGACTGAGAAAAAGGCGCTCCTTGCGGCGTGAGCAGCACCCGGTGTGTCGGAGCGCCTTCGCGTTCCTGGTCGAGGTGGTCGAGCGCGCCAGCGAACGGTCCGGGCATCAAGACCATCCCACTGCCGCCGCCATACGGGGCGTCGTCGACGGTGCGATGCTTGTCCTGCGTGTACTCGCGGGGCGTGATCGTCGCCACCTCGATCGCCCCTGTATCCTTGGCCTTGCCGAGAAGACCGTGGTTGAGCACATCGAAGAGCTCTGGGAACAGGGTGACGACTTCGAACCGCATCAGCGTTCCTTCTGCAGAGGGATGTCATCCAAAGCCTTGAGGTGCACCTTGCCGTCCTCGAGATCGACACGATCGAGCCATTTGGGGAGCATGGGGACCTCCAAGAAACCTTCGTCGGTCTTGATTTTCAGGCACTCGACGCTCGGGTAGTCCAGTACGTCGACGACTTCGCCGACCGTGCGGTCCCCTTCGGACGCCTCAAGCCCGATCAAGTCGGCGTGGTAGTACTCGCCTTCATCGAGCTGGGGGAGTGCCTCCCGCGGAACGCATAGGGTCAAACCGCGCAGGGCGTCTGCATCTTCATGCGACTCCACTCCGGCGAGACGCATCAGCAAGGCCTTGGGGCCGCGGCGGGTCGAAACCACCTCCACGAGCGACGGCGGCTCGCCCTCCGCGCCCAGCACGAACACCTCAGCGAGCTTTTCGAGAAGGGTCGAGTCCGGGTTGAACAAGTGCACGCGAACTTCGCCGCCGATGCCGTGGGGCCGCGCGATCACACCAAGCTCGATCCAGGAAATCGGGTCCTCAGCCTCTGTCACACCAAATACCGCTGCGTACCGATAGCATAACCGGCGGCTCGTTCGAGGCCGTGCAAGAGGCTCTCGTGGCGTCTGCTAAAGGCCTAGCGGCGTCCGCACCCCTTGCAGAGAGCTGCAAGGCGGGGGAAGGTAAGACCGATGCGAGTCCGCGCCGCGAGCATGATCCTGAGCCTCTTCGTCGCCGCTTGTGCGCAGGACACCGGTGAGACGGGGATCACGCCGACGTTGACCTACACATTCGAGCCGATCGCCGTGGGATCAGGAGAGGAAGTCTCCGGGGTGTGCCAGAGCTGGACCCTCAACAACACCGAGACGCTCTACGTCTCGAAGATACGCCAACGAAACGGCGGCGCGTGGCACCACTCGAACTGGTCCTTCGTCCCGGAGGACACCTACCCCGGTCCGGACGGGACTTGGGATTGCGACGACCGGGGATTTGACGAAGTGCATGCCGGATTGGCGGGCGGCGCCTTCTTTTCGCAATCGACCCAGACGCTCGTGGAGTTGCAGGCGTTCCCGGAGGGCGCGGTCCTCGAGATCCCTCCGGGACATCAAATCGTTGGTGGGGTGCATCTATTGAACGTGTTGGCCGCACCGATGAACACCGCCCTCACCTTCGACATCGAAACGATCCCCGAGGAGGACGTGCGAGTTCGGCTGCGCCCGATCACCTTCCAGAATACCCACCTCGACATCGAGCCCCAGGCGGAGTCCCGGTTCGGGATGACGTGCAATTTGGAAGCGCCGTTCGAGAACACGCTCGGCGCCCCACCCGACTACAACATCTACTATGTGCTCGCGCACTATCACGAATGGGGGAACTACTTCCGGCTCAGCTTCGTCGACGATGAGGGCGGTGACCGGACGATCTTCGAGCTTCAGAGCTCGGTCGGAGAACCGCTCGGAACTACCATAGACCCCCCGATCAACTCGCAAAGCGCCTCGAGCCTGCGTGTCGAGTGTGGCTATATGAACACCACCGACCGTCGTCTGCAGTACGGACTTGGCGGACATGAGATGTGCGTGTTCCTCGCGTACACCGACGCGGACATCAAGATCGGCGCGACCTCCGGAGGCAACACCGCCATGGGTCCGAACGAGGACGGCGTCTTCATGAACGAAACCACCTGCCTCGGCGTCCTTGGCGCACCGGCAAACTGAGCGTTCCCTCAGCTGTGGGCGGTCGCGTGCCTACTCGAGGATGTCGAGAATGGCGCGCTTGTGGAGTCGGGCGGAGGTGGCGGCGAGCAGCGTTCGCATCGCTCGCGCGGTTCGACCCTCTTTCCCGATGACCTTGCCGAGGTCGTCCGGTGCCACGGTGAGCTCCAGCACGACGGCACGATCTTCTTCGACGACGTTCACCTCGACGGCGTCCGGGTCGTCGACCAACGAGCTTGCGATGTACGCGATGAGGTCCTGTAGTCTGTCTCCAGCCATCGGTCGCTCGCTCAGGAGGCTCCGGCGGCCGCGTCGGCTGCCTTTTTGTGCTGCTTGGCCACGTCGCGTACGCGATGGCTCACTTGGGCCCCAACTCCGACCCAATATTCGAGACGGGGGTGGTCGACCTTGGCCTCCGCGATGGGGCGGCTCGGGTCATACGTGCCGATCTGCTCGATAAAGCGCCCATCCCGGGGCCTTTCTTTATCGGTCACAACGATGTGATAGTAGGGGCGCTTCTTGGCGCCGAAGCGTGCCAGTCGAACCTTGACCATGGAGTCCTCGTCAAACAGCGGGAAAGCCCCGCCAAAAGGGCCCGGAAGCTAGTCAGCGGATGCCCCCGCGTCAAGCCGCGGGCCCTGCTTCTGCTTTTGCGGTTGGCGGCACGGTTGCTAGAACCACGGGAATGCGATGCTTGCTCCTGCTCGTGGCCGTGATCGTTGCTTTGGGCTGCAGCCGCGGCAAGCCCAAGGAGGCCGCGGCTCCTGAGCCCACCCCGACCCTTCGACTGGCGGTCGTCACGGACCTCAAGGGCTATCTCGAGCCCTGCGGGTGCACGAGTCGGCCGCTCGGCGGGATCGACCGGCTCGCCGCTCAGATCCGGGCGCTTCGGGACGGCTCAGCGCCCCTTGTGGTGCTGCTGGCCGGTGACCTGTTCTTCGATACCGATACCCTCGAGCCGACCAGGGTAGACCAGGCCAACCGGAACGCGAGCACGCTCCGGGGGATCCTCGATGACTTGAAGGTCGATGCGGCGTTGCCCGGCCAGCGCGACCGGGCTCAGCCAGCCGAAGCGTTGGCCCGCTTGCAGGCAGAGTCGGAGTTTCCGTGGCTGGCGATGAAGGGCGATACCGAGGTCGTGCGGATCGAGGCTGGCGGGCTTCGAATCGCCGTCGTGGGTGCTCGCCCGGGCGCCGAGCGCGACGTCGTCATGGCGGCGGTTGGTACTGCGCAGGCTGAAACAGACCTGACGGTTGCGCTCGTGTATGGCTCGCGGCGGGATGCGAGTCGGATCGCGGCGATCGACGGCGTCGATTTCGTCGTGCACGGCGGCCTCGATGAAGACACCCCGCTCCCGCCGCACAGAGCCGGTGACGCGTGGGTCTTGCATGCGGGACGGCAGGGCCAAGGGCTCACCGTCGTCGACGTATACCGCAAGAGCGAAGAAGCATTCGCCGACCTGAGCGAGTGGTCACGAAAGGAACGAACCGAGCAATTCGACTCGCAGATCGCAGACCTGTCGGAGAAGATTTCGGAGTGGGAAAAGTCGAAGGGCGTTGATCCTGCAGACCTCCGTGCGCAATCCGTTCGACTCACACAGCTCAAGGCCCAACGGGAAGCCTTGGACGTGCCTCCGATCTCACCGCAGGGCAATGCCTTCAGTGCTCAGTGGGTGGAGCTACCGAAAGAAGCGCCCACGGACGAAGAGGTGACCAAGTTGATGAGGGAGCACGACAAGGTCGTGAATCGAGCCAACCGCGAAGCGTTCGCGGGCCTGACGCCCCCTCCGCTAGGACCTAGCGACATCGCATACGTCGGGACCGCGGCCTGCGGCACCTGCCACAACCCCGCCTATGCGTGGTGGCGAATGAACCCCCACGGTTATGCGTACCTCACACTGCAGAAGCGGAACAAGGAGTTCAATCTCGACTGCGTGGGCTGTCACGTGACTGGCTACGACCAGCCCGGTGGATCGACGGTCACGCACAACTTGAAGGGGGCGTTGACCAACGTCGGCTGCGAAAGCTGTCACGGTGCCGGCAACGCGCATGCCACCAATCCGGAAATCGGCATGGTCGTGGACCCGCCTGAGTCCACCTGCCTGCCCTGCCACAACGAAGAGCACAGCGACCAGTTCGACTACGAGGCCTACAAGAAAGCGCTGATCGTACCCGGTCACGGGCTTCCACCCATCAAACGGTGAAGCCCTTAGGCCGAGCCGCTTAGCGGAAGCGCTGTTCAGGGCCCGAAGGCGTGTAGACCTGGTACGCGAAGAGGGGCCGGGTGCCATCTGGGACGAAGCCGTGAAGCGTTTGCGGCGGCACATAGACGAACGTGCCTGGCTGGATCGAGCGCGTCCCGTCGCCCACGCGCATCGTGCCCGAGCCATCCTGGATCCAAAGCACTTCCGCGGAGCGCTCGTGAATGTGCTCCGGCACGGCGAGCGTCGGATCGCCGTCGAGTGTTCCGAGGCTCGCGACCGGCACGGCGAGCGTCGGATCGCTGTCGAGATAGATCATGACCGATAGGCGACCGCCGGCATGGACGAAAGGCCCGCTTCGTTCCGGGTCGGAGACGACCACCTCTTCTAAGTCGGCGAGGCAGACCGGATCTTCGGGTGTGCGTCCCCAATCGACGGTCTCGACGGGAGCATCTTCCGAAAGCGCCGCGACCGCGAAGAGCTCGGCGCCATCATCGGACATCGCTTGGAGGACCGTCGGTGCGCGAAAGCGGGCCGCCCTTCCCGCTTCGATCCACGTCATGCTCGCGCGTACCGTGCCCTTTTCGACGAACAGCAGGACTTCCTGGCAAGGGCTCGCCTCGAACCGAAAGGTTTGCGAAGGGCCGAGACGTACCCTTGCCATGCTGACCCCGGCCTCATTCCCAAGAACTTCGAGGGGTGACACGGGTTCGAGCACAACCTTTTGTGGCGTGCCTCGCGTGCACGCGAGGAGCGTCGTCGCGGCGAGCGCGAGCAGGAGCGGCCTCATGCCTCGAGCGATCTGGGGGTCACGTTCTCGCGAACCCATGCAATGATCTCGTCGAGCGGCGCGCCCGGGGTGAAGATCGCGCCGACGCCTCGCTCTCGAAGGGCATCCGCGTCTTCCTCCGGAACGATCCCTCCGCCAAACACGATGATATCGTTCCCGCCCCGCTCTTCGAGCGCGTCGAGGACGGCGGGAAAAAGGGTGTTGTGCGCGCCGGACATGATCGAGAGGCCGACGGCGTCGACATCCTCTTGGACCGCGGCAACCGCGATCATCTCGGGCGTCTGATGAAGTCCCGTGTAGACCACCTCGAATCCCGCATCGCGGAGCGCCCGGGCCACGACCTTCGCCCCGCGATCATGCCCATCGAGGCCGGGCTTGGCGACGAGGATGCGGATTTTGGGGGCGGGCACGGGGGGAGGTGTACTGCAGGGTCAGCGCCAGCGCCAGTGTCAGGGTCCGTGCCAGTGTCAGCGACCGCGCCAGTGTCAGCGCCAGTGTCAGGGACCGCGCCAGTGCCGGTGTCGGGGGTCGGTCGCGTGGGGGCGAAGCCCCGTGGACGAGGCGGAGCCTCGACTTTACGGGGGGTTTGTGGTTTCGATCCCTCGTGCTTTGGCCGTTGTCTTCCGTTCGTAGTCTTCATTCTGAGGTGCCCGATGTTCGTCCTCAGGTGGAGCAGTGGTGTGAAGCGGAGGGGATCGCGCGGCCGTCGGATGCGTTGATCGCAGACTTCTACGTACCGATGGCGGGGTGGATTGCCGAGCACGTCGTCGATCGCACCATCGTCGCCGGGCTGAACGGCGCGCAAGGGACCGGGAAGTCGACGCTCGCCCGACTGATGAAGGTGCTGCTCGAGCAACTCTTCGGGCTCCGTGTAGCGATCCTGTCGCTCGACGACCTCTACCTCAGCAAGGCCGCGCGTCATCACCGGGCGGAAACCTATCATCCTCTGCTGGTCACGCGCGGGGTTCCGGGGACGCACGATGTCGAGCTCGGTCTTCACGTCCTCAGAAGCCTTAGGGCGGGCGAAAGCGTCGCGTTACCTCGATTCGACAAAGCCACCGACGACCCCTTCCCTAAGTTCAAATGGCCGATTTGGAACGGCCCGTGCGACGTCGTGCTGTTCGAGGGCTGGTGTGTAGGCGCCCGACCACAGCGAGGCGACGAGCTCAAAGCGCCGGTCAACGGCCTTGAACGGCTCGAGGATTCCGCCGGCGACTGGCGCTGGTACGTGAATCGGCAGCTGGCCGGCGCCTATCAGACGCTCTTCGCGGAGCTCGACTTGTTGGTCTTGTTGCGGCCCCCGAACTTCGACCGCGTCTACGCCTGGCGGGAAAAGCAGGAAGCTCGGCTTCGGGCCGCCGGCGGCACCGAAGTGATGACGCCAACCGCCGTGCGCCGCTTCGTCATGCACTTCGAGCGCCTGACGCGCTTCATCTGGGAGGAGATGCCCGATCGGGCGGATGCGGTCGTGTACCTCGGCGACGACCACATGCCGGTTGAGGTCGATCTCGGTGACGCGTAGCTTCCCAACCACGTTGAAAGCCCAGGGAAAACGTTAGCCGTGTTTCGGACGCTACAGCCGCGTGTATTCGTGATTCCGGGTCGCGAAGGCAAACGGCGAGATGCAGAGAGTGGTGCCAAAGTCGGTCAGACGGCCCGCCAACCAGGCGGGTTCGAGGCCTTGGTTCAGTAGATCGTAGAACGCCAGCACGCTACCCCTCCGCTCGGTGCGTTCCAACGCGAGCTGATGACCTTCCGAATCTATTGCGACGAAGCCCTCGCCGTGCTCGATGCGGTACGGGGCGATCAGCGCGAACGGCTCCGCGAGCGTCGGGTAGACCTGCACTGCGCGTCGGTACGCTTCGGTCAGCTGCGCGAAGTTTCGCCGTCCGACCTGGTAGAGCCGATCCCAGCTTTCCGAGGGGACCTCGGGGCGAACCTCGTACTGCAGCACACGGATGCGCTGCGGCGCTGGGCCAGGTTCGACTTCGGCCAAGCCCACGTGGATCTGCCGAGGACACGGGCCGAGCGAAGCCGTCGCCTGGCCAGGGCGGTCCTCACGATAGATCGCGCCAGCCGTCAAATCGACCAGATACCGCCGCTCGACGCTCGCCCGCTGCCTCCCCGCCAGCCACTCGCGACCGACTTCGACCATCGTGCGGTCGGAGAGCAGCTCGCGCTCTGGGACAGAACCGGGACGCGCACCCAGCCACGCCCGGACGCGTTCCTCCGACGCCTCGGTTGGAGTCTCGACCCGGAGGGCATCTGCGAGCCTTGCGGCGCCCTCGAGAATCCGGGCGGCGCGGCGAGGTTGCCCCGAAAGAACTTCCTGTCGAAGTCGCCCAATGAATCGGCCGAGGCCCGGCGGGGTGGGTTCGGCGGCGACCTCGACGACGCGCTCCAGCGCGGCATCGACCGATGGCGCGTAACGGGCCTTGTCGATACCGACCCTGGTCACCGCGATCAGGAGCTCGTCTAGGGCATCTGCGAGCTCGCCTTGTTGCGGCGGCTCGAGCGAGCGCCGGCCCGTGCCTGCTTCGACCCCTGGCGGCTGGGAGTCGTCGCGCCGTGCGAGCCCGGCAACGAACTCGAGTGCAGAGATCGCGTGCCATCCGTCGTTCTGGCCGTCGCTCGACACGCACTGAAGCTCGCCGTCGCGAAGGCTCAACGTCACCATCTCGATCCGGCCATTCACCTCGATGTCCATCGTCAGGCGGCGCACCGATCCTTCCGGCGAGGTTGCGCCCTGCGCGCGAAGATGACGGATCGCGGCCTCACGCAGCCGAGTGGACATCGTCATGCTCCTCTTTGCGTAGGACGTCGTGCTTTCGTTTGAGCTCGAAGCGCACCGTGCTCGGGGCCCGTCGAAGATCGAGGGTCAGCACCTCGCCGACGAGCCCTCTCGCGATGTCGTCCCGGCCTTCGCGCTCGACCTGCTCGGCGCGGTGAAGGAAGGACTTCGCCATGGCGCGCACGAGAATGTGGTTGCGTTCGATGCGTGGCCTGTCGAGCTCGATTGCCCGGCGGAATGCCGGCAATGCCAACGCGTATTGCTTTCCGTGCGCAAAGGCCATCCCGATCCCGATCACTGGAGACACCCATCCATCGCGCCGCCTCGCGGCGGATTCGAATCGCGCCACAGCCCAGTTGATGCGTCCGAGAACCAACCACAAGCGTCCCATGAAATAGTCGCGCCAGCCAAAGACGATCGCGGGCAAACTGTCACGGGCGCCCTTGCGGGGCACGGGCTTGTTACCCACCTCCGACCAGTCGATCTCCGCCACTTCTTCACCCCGAAGCTCCATGCGGGCCGCGATGGCAGAGCGCGCGTCTTCGATCGCGGCGCGCAACGCGGGCACCGAGGTCGTGTTGTAGAGTTCGGAGAGCGCATCGAGGACTCGGCCGTCGCTGATGCGGGCCAAGGTGCGCACAGCTTGTGTGGCGATCGCGATGTCCGTGTGGTCGAGAAACCGAACGACGAGCTCGCTGTTCTCGGACGACCCCAAACTCTCCATGGCTTCGAGGGTGTGTAAGATCGAAGAGGGCTGCTCCTGTTGGAGCAAGCTTCGGACCTCGGGAAGGCCACGGCAGTCCCCGTGCATCCCGAGCGCGCCGGCAAGCGCGACTCGCTCCTCACTGACGATGCTTCGTTCGAAGCGCTCGACAATCGCAGGGTGCGCCCGTGGATCGTCGATTCCGCCGAGGACGCGGGCTGCCTCGGCCAGGAGCTCGCCGCGTTCGGACTCGATCACAGCCACGAGAGCGGGAACGAGGCGCGTATCGGTCGCGTATCGGAGCGACGCGAGGAGCCCGACGCGAGACTCTCGAGGAACAATTCCGTCGTTTCCTTCGATGATCGCGTTGATGTGGTGCAACACCAGCACGGGGAGCTCAGGCGTGCGCATCAGGAGAAGCGCTCGCTCGTCACCCGGAAGCGCGTGAATCGGTTCGACGTTCGACTGACCATCCCAGAAGCTTCGAACCGTTTCTTTGGTGTCGGCGGCCAGTCGCTTCCACCGTTCGTCCTCGCTGCGGGCCTTGCGACCCGGCGCACCTGGAAGCTCGGTGCGTAATCGGGCGAGCTCGTAGCCGAGCTCCACGTCTCGAAGCTCCGCGATCGTTTGCGTTGCTGCACGCACAGCTTCGTTTGGGACTCCACGCCGCTCGTGGAGGCGCTCGCCGAGTCGCTCGAGAGCCGCCCGACGTTGCTTGCGGGAGCCGGCGCGCAGTACCGCCAAAATCGTGGAGACATCGTCGATCTGCTCGACCGACATCTCTCCGGTGCCGCTTGCAGATAGGCGGCCGAGGAAGGAAGGATCGGCGGCTCCTTCGGGCGGAGGCCGGACCGAAGGGTGTCGCGCAGCCTCGGGGTTGAGGCTCTCGGTGCCGATCTCGGCAATATCGTACGTCGCGGCGGTGCGCACGAGCTCTCGCGCCACGTCGCGGTCCTCTGCGTCCGGGGCACAACCGAGCTCTTCCCGAGGGTTCGCGTACTCAGTGCTTGCTATGCCTTCCCGCAGGAAGTGCTCGAGGGCGATCCAGTTCGGTTCGGGCTTGTCGGTCACGGGCCGATTACAAGGATAGACCTCGTGTCTGGTTTTCGCCCGAAACCGTCAGGTCGGGAACCGGAACAACCGTGGGTCGAAGGAAAACGGCTCCTGCGCCTCGACGGAGAGCCTGTCGTGCTTGGGATGACTCGGGTTGAGAAGGATGTTGTGCTCCTGAGGGAGCACCGCGGACGGCACCTTCAGGGCTAGGGAGCGCCCCTCGGCGAGCCACGCCTTGCCCAAGTTTTGAAGCAGCTGCTGCGAGCGCGCGGCACGCCAATTCCTTGGCAACTCGGAGGGGGCAAGGACCTCGACATCGCGATCCGGCACTTCAATGGTGAGCGCCAAGCGGGCGGGTTGAAGTTGCGCCGGCTCGAGATGGACGAGGTTCTCGAGCACCGCAAGCGAAAGATGTTCCGAGGTGTAGACCATCGCGAAGCCTCGAGGGTTCCACCGCCCGCCGAACATGCGAGCGCCCTCCCCGCCCAACGATGTTTTCGCATGTTTCGGCGCGGACAGTCGGTAGACGCGCACTACGTGTATACTCCGTACTCGATGCGGCCGAGCAGCGTGTGCACCTGCTCCTCGCCGACTTCGGTATCCAAAATAGCGAATGGCGTCTCTCCAGAAAGCGCGCGGTTTGGCGTCCCTAGCCAGTCCACTGCTGTCCCCCGGCTCTCAAACACCTCGGTGGCGCGCGCGACTGCGCGTGCGATGCGATAGAGACGGTCCGACTGCGGCAGTGAAAGCACCTCGTCATTCTTGGTCTTGCGCGCCCACGTCCGCTCCGGAAGCGAGATGAGCTCGAGCAAATACTTCACCGGAACGCCCGTGTTCTCAGCGATCGCAGTGAGGGTGCTCGGCTGAAAGCCTCCGCGAATCAAGGACACCCAAGCGTCAGCCGTGCGCCGCCGGGTCTTGAGCGTCTTCATGCCCCCAAGAAGGCGATAGGTCTCATGGTACAGATCAGTTGTCGCAGCTTCCGCCATTTGGCATATTCTTGCAGCCATTTGGCATGCATGTCAACCCTCGCTGGGACTGGCGCCTGACACGTGGTCACAAGTCCTTGGATCATTTCGATCACGTACGAGTCTGTGGCTCAGGGCAGCTGCGGCGCGCGACTGGGTTCGCGTCGGGGGTAGGAGCTTAAGAGAGAGGGCGGAGACCGGGTGCCGGGTGCGTTCAGGGGTCGTTGACCTATCTTGCCGGTCGCGTTCTCGAACCCCGATCTCGGTCGCTGGACGGTATCACTGACACTCAGCCTCCCGGCACCTCATCCGTTCGCACGAGCCCGTAGCGCTTCCAGCCCGTCCGAGCGAGCCAGGTGCGGGGCTCGGCACAGGGTGGGGGCCCCGTCGCCCGAAAGACGTGGCCCACCGGTTCGCCTGAGCCAAAGGGATCGACCCACGTCGGAGCCGGCTGCGGCCGACCGAGCTTTCGAAGATGGCGTCGGCGGTTGTTGAGGACGTAGGCAAGCGCGTTTCGAACCTGCCGCGGCGTCCGGAGCTGCTCGACGTGGTACCGGTCGGTGAAGACGGTGCCCCCCGGGCACTCGAGGGCCTTGTTGAGCGCCTTGCTCATGCGAATCGACAGCCCCTGCATCCCCCGCGAAAGCGAGCGCCGGTGCGTCGCCTCGACGATCATGTGGAGGTGCCCGCTCTGCACCGACCAGTGGAGCACCCGCATCCCAAAGCGCCCCTGCGCCCGCGCGATCGACC
>Ga0255058_10000942_pt1 | contig 16743 bp, 16 predicted proteins | sample Cases_109_9_MG_FD_188637 | JGI IMG/M metagenome (GOLD analysis project Ga0255058, IMG submission 188637) | Seawater microbial communities from Amundsen Gulf, Northwest Territories, Canada - Cases_109_9 | ecosystem: Environmental > Aquatic > Marine > Gulf | place: Canada: Northwest Territories... | reverse complement strand
GGGACCGCCTCACCGTCGACCGAGGCTTCAACGCCATCGGGAGCGACAACTCCATCCTCACAAGTGTGTCCAGGATGGCGGAGAAGTTCTTCGACCTGACGGGCGATCGCTTTACGAACGCGAACTTTGTTAGCAATGACAGCGCCGACGAAGACGCCACAGCGCGGCTAACCGGCTTCGACTAAGTTAGCCTTCAAGCCCGGCAGCGGCGGGCTCAGGCATCAGTTCGGCCCGGACCACCACGCGATGGCTGTAGTTACCACCATTGGCGGCACGAGAATCGTTGAACCACGTACCGCCACAGGTCACCAGTGTTAGGACGTCCTTCGATGTCTCGCCCATCGCCTTCACCACGTTCGGGTCGTCGAACTCCGCGGCGACGTTTCCGGTGACCCGGTACTGGAGCTGGCTCCCATCCTCAAGGTCGATTTCGATCACATCGCCAATCACCACTTCCCGTAACCGATAGAACACACCCGGTATCGGGAGCCCTTCACGCGTCTGCCAATCGACGTGTCCGGACAGCACTGCGTTATTGCCGTGCCCTGGGGAAGCGCTGAAGTCGTACCATGCCACCTCTTCACCGGTGTCGGGGACGTCTGGCGACCGGTCTTCTGTGACGCCCAGCGTAACTACAGGCGCGTCGACATAAAGTCTTGGAATCGAGAGCCCTACGGGCGCAATAAGTGGTAGATCAGAGACCTCTTCGGGTAGCGCCTGAGGCTCATCTGGGTCTATGCTGTCTGCGAGTATGGACTCCAGAGAGCCCTCGTTTGGCAGGCCAGTTGGGTCATCGGTCAGTGCGGACAGCACACTGACAAGCCCAGCCATCAGCAGCGCAACGGAAGCTACAAGTATCAGCGCGCCGGTTGCGAAGCGACGATCGAGCCGTTTGAGAATGCGTGACATCCAGTTCAAGGTAACAGTGCCGGTTTGCTGACTTCAACGTTCATACGTGCCGAACCAGCACCCCAGACTTCATGGAAACGGGCGATTCTGGGTAACTTTTCCACATTTCTCTGCGTTCTATCCTGTGACGGGGTAAATAGGGTAACATACACGGGCAACCACCTGACGAGCTACAGGGGGCTTGACTGGAAGGGAATGTCCCGTGAGCCCTAATAGCGAAGCTCAGGACGAGCGTCTTATCGTAGACGCCGCTCGAAAGGGCGATGAGCAAGCGCTCTCAGAGCTGTACACGCTCTATTTTCCCCGGGTCTATCGGTACATACTTGCCCGTACGGGCAACACATATGACGCTGAGGATCTGGCGGAAGAAGTCTTCATCCGCGTCCTCGAGGCAATAGAACGTTTCGAGTGGCGCGAAGCACCTTTCTCGGCCTGGCTGTTTCGGATAGCGCACAACGCAGTGATCAGCCAGAGACGAAAGGAAGGCGCGAGAGGACGTTCCACTCAGCTTGCAGAAGGACTGGCCACCGAGTCCGCGGGACCCGATGAACTGGTCGAAAGCAGGCTGGCGCTGAACGCGATCATGAGGGCCGCCGAGAAGCTACCCGAAGCCCAGCGGCAGGTGATAGCCTTCCGCTTCGCAGCCGGACTCTCAGTAGCCGAAACAGCCCGGGCCATGGGCAAGGGCGAAGGGAACGTAAAGGTAATACAGCATAAGGCGATCGTCAAGCTACGGGAGATGATGGGTCAGCCAAAAAAGGCTAAAGCATATGCGAGAGGGAAAGCTTAGAGAGATATTTGAGGAGTGCCTCACAGCGGTGCTTGATGGGCGCCGTTCCGTTGAGGACTGCCTCTCGCTGTACCCCAGCATCGCCTCTGAGCTCGAACCTCTGCTCCGCACCTCCCTTGAGGTATCAGACGCCTACCAGGCCGCAACGCCTTCTTGGCACGTCCAGGAGCGGATCAGGCTCCGCGTACTCGCTGCCGCCCAGGCTCGCAAACGCAGCCGTACCCTCGTTAGCGGCATCAACCTCTCGCCCACTTCCTGGCAAGCGCGGCACTGGGGCGGCCTTGGTGCCGCAGCAGCGGCCGCTGTCGCAGCCGTCTTCGTCGTGTCCGCCATCCTCATCAGCGGCATCGGCGGAAACGACGGACTGGGGGACAGTGTCATTCCTCCGTCAGTCACCGTTGAGCCCGTAGTAGCGGATCTCCGCAGCGATGTTGACGAACTGCGCCAGCTCCTCCTGGCCGAAGGCCGCGTCGAACTGGAACAGATCGCACAGATCTCTCAGTCGACCGGAGCACTTGCTGATCAGATACCGGACTTCGCTGCCTTCTCGGATCTCAACGAATCGAGTCGGCAGGCTGTAATAGACGTGCTGGCCGAAGTCGACGAACTCCTCGCGCCTTTGGTTGCAGAGGACACCGTGACCCCAGAACTGGACGCCGTGAGGGATCTGCTCGGCCAAACCAAGCTGCTCGGGGAGAACACGGCCGAGCCTGAGCCGGCTACTCCGGTCCCCACGGACGAGCCTCAAGCGACCGAGACACCGGCACCGATCGAGACACCAGCACCGACCGAGACGCCGGCACCGACCGGGGAACCATCCGAGACTGACGCTCCGGAGCCGACGCCCACGAAAGCGCCGGAGCCCGGTGACGACCCCGAAGCCACGGAAGTGCCTTCCGAAGACCCGGATCCGATACGCGTTCCTCAGTAAGCACAATTGACACCCTCGGTGGGCACTTCATAGAATGAAGGCCCCATGTCCGAGGTGACACTCTCCGAAGCAGCAGCGCAATTCCTGGCGACCGTCAACGGCGCGTCCAGGCAGCGCGCCATCGCCGAAATCGATCGATTCACAAAGTGGTACGGCGAGGACAAGCGCATCTCACAGATGAGCGGTCACGAAGTTTCCCTCTATGCGGAAGTGCTAGGCCCTGCCCAGAACGACACCAGCAAGCGCGCCGATGAGGTGCGTTCTTTTATGCAGTACCTAAAAAAGGAAGGTCTCGTAGCAACGAACCTCGGCACGCACCTTCGCCTAAAGAAGAGCAGCAAGATGGCGAGATCCAGGGCCAAAGCGGTGGCGAAAGCCATCAAAATCACAGAGGATGGGATCAAGGCGCTGGAGACCGAACTGGAGTCGCTCAAGGATCAGCGCCTTGAAGTGCGCGAGGCGATCAAGCTTGCAATGCTGGACAAGGACTTCCGTGAGAACTCCCCTCTCGACGCCGCGAAAGACAAGCAGGGGCATCTCGAAGCTCGAATCCGTGAGACTGAGGAGATGCTGAAGCAGGCCGTAGTTGCCGATGGAGCCGGCAGCGGCCGCGTGGCCGTTGGAAGTGTCGTCCGCGTCACGAACCTCGGTACTGGCGCCGAGATGCTGTACTCGATCGTGGGTCCCACGGAGGCGGACGCCGCCGTCGGTAAGATCTCCAGCGATTCTCCGGTAGGCAAAGCCCTCATCGATGGCGCTCCGGGCGATGAGGTCGAGGTGTCCGTGCCCGTCGGCAATCTTCGATTCCGCATCGAAGAGATCCAGTCTTAGTCGCATAAGAAACCCTGCTCGATTCAAACGTCGGCTAATCGACCGGCATCCGTAGGAAAGCTGCGATCCCCCCGTACGGACGCTACGGCTGCCGAATCCGCGGCAACCCTTACCACGTACCTTTTGACGGCAGGAATAATATCCCGCCAACGTTCGGCCCGCAGTTGGGGTCACTCAGATGAACGGGCGATGTGGCTGGCAACCCCTTCTGCGGCCGACTTCCTCTTTTGATATGCATCATTCGACGGGCCGAGGACGATTATGGGCGGCGGGTCTTGCGATCGCCGGGCTGGGTCTACTCGTCGCGGCTTGCTCCACCACAAACGGAGAAGATGCCGACGGCGATCCCAACGATGACGGTTCTGACCCCACCCCAACGCGGATTGCTGAACGGTTGATCCCCGGGACCACGGACTGGCCGACGGATTGGTCGAACAGCAGCATCGACCTCGACGAACTGCTCGTCGGGCTCCCAGGCCGCGTCGATAGCCGCGACGGCATCAGGCCCATCGATAACCCCGTCTTCGAAACCGTCGCAGACGCCTCCGACTGGCTCATCGACCGCGAGCCCATCATCATGCTCAAGGTGGACGGGCAGGCGCGGGCGTACCCCCTTCAGATCCTGATCAGCCACGAGATCGTCAACGATGAATTCAACGGCGTACCGGTTGCGATCACATACTGTCCTCTTTGCAACAGCGCCGTCGGCTTCGACCGTCGGGTCGACGGCAAGACCCTGCGCTTCGGCGTCTCCGGGCTGCTCCGCAACAGCGACCTCGTCATGTGGGACGATGACACCACCTCCCTCTGGCAGCAGATCAGTGGCGAGGGAATCGTCGGCGTGCACAACGGAGTCCAGCTCGACCTGATCCCGACGCCCATCGTCCGCTTCGGAGACTTCGCCGAGCAGTACCCGGATGGCGAGGTACTCTCCCAGGACACAGGATTCGGGTTCGCCTACGGGCGCAATCCTTACGCCTTCTACGACACCTCCACATCCCCGTTCCTCTTCGATGGTGAGCTTGATGATCGATATCCGCCCATGGAGCGGGTCGTAGGAGTCACCGTGGACGACGTGAACAAGGCCTACCCGTTCAGCGTCATCCAAGAGGCACGGGTCGTCAACGACCAGGTCGGGGACGTCCCGGTCGTCGTGATGTGGGGAGCTGACGATACCGCCTCTGCGTTGAGCGCCTCAACGATCGCCGCCGGCGATGCGATCGGCACTGGCATCGGCTTCGATCGCACAGTGAACGGACAGGTGCTGACCTTCACTTCGGTCGGAGTTGACGTCTTCGAGGATCAGGAGACCGGCACGACCTGGGACCTGCTCGGTAAATCCATCAACGGCCCGCTGGCTGGAGAAGCGCTTGTGCCGCTGATACAGACCAACGAGTTCTGGTTCGCCTGGGCCGCATTCAACGTCGGTTCGCCGGTCTTCACCGGCTGAAGAAACCGGCTAGCTCGGGCGGAGGATCTTCGGGAGCATGTCCTCAGGACCGCTCGCCACCGTGAAGTGATCGTTAATCTCTGGCTCTTCATAGCCCGCTAAGTACCGCCAGGTGCGCACACCGACAACCGCCACGCCCATCTGCTTACAGAGACTCAGCGCCTCGTCTCCTTTTCCCACCGGCACGTAAAGGTATAGCGGCGCCAGCTCGGAGTAGGGCAGCCACTCGTGGCTGGCGACTCCCTCGCGTATCGTCTCGTTAGTCTCTATCTGCGCCACAATCTTCGTGTAGTTCTCAGGGTGCTGGACCACGACGATGTCCGGATAGGCGACCTTGCCGCCAGCCATCTCGATCCCCATCGTGCGCCCGGGGGTGTTGACGTAGGTCTTGAAGTCCGGGTACTTCTCAGTCGGGAAGTCGAATCTGAGCCGCGCGATGTCATTAGCCGCTCGTCCGTGAATCGTCTCGCGAGCTTCGCTTCTCAGCGCAACCGTGGGCGGCACGTATGCTGAGGGGCCCGTCGCGGGAACGCTGCCGGCCACGTCAGCCAGAAGAAGCGCCTTCGGCAGACCCTCGCGAACGGAGGATGCAGCTTGGTCAGCGGTGTCGCTCAACGCGGGCGCGGGTGGTGGGTCTGCTGATGGTGGTGCGTCAGCCGAAGGGCCCGCTTCGGGAGTGCCGCTTTCGGCGTCCGAAAGCAGGACTGCCTTGGGCAGGCCCTCACGGACCGCTGCTGCCGCCTGGTCCGCGGCGTTTTCGTCAGGCTGGCTCGATTCCTTCTCTTCCGTCATTCGTCTTCTCCAGGTGCGAATCGTGACTCGTAGGCAGTATTGCGAATGCGAGAGTGAAGGGCAAGCAAAGCAGCGCATTTGCTTGACAACAGCGACGGCATTTGTGATATATGGTACAAGCCAAAATCTGGGGATGCCTCACCACATTCACCTGTATGGAAACTCCGGTCGTTGCCAACGGCCTCACACTAGAGAAACAGCTTGCAGGACGCTACGACGATACCGGCCGCGAGGCCAGCTAACACTGGTGCCTTCGGTCGGCTGAAGACCGCCTTCCAGTTCCGCTATTTCGCTGCCTTCACGGTAGTGGCTACCTATGGTCTCATCGTCCTCGGCGGTACGGTCCGTGTCACCGATTCCGGGACAGCCTGTCCCGACTGGCCGCTCTGCCACGGTCAGATCATCCCTCCGGCCGATACCAAGGTCTGGATTGAGTTCTCGCACCGCCTCGTAGCATCCATCGTCGGATTCCTGATCCTCGCCGTCGCCTTCATAGTTTGGCGTCGCTACCGTGACAACCGGATCATGCTGGCCGCCGCGCTCGCATCGGTGGTTTTACTCGGCGGTCAGGTCCTCGTCGGCGGCGTTACCGTCGGCACGGAGACCGCGGCCGGAGTCGTCGCGATTCACCTCACTATCGCCTTGGCGTTGATCTCGTGCTTGATCGTGATTGCGGTTGGCGTCCAGCGCCCCTTCGCCGATAACACATGGGGCCTTCGCGGAGTCGCCGCACGCATGCCACGCTTGGTGATTGCTACGTTCGTCGGACTCTTTGCACTCATCATCGTTGGCGCATTCGTGTCGCAGATGGGTGCTGGCCTCGCGTATCCGGACTGGCCCTTGTTCGACGGAAGTCTGACCTCCTCCGGGTCTCAAAACGGCGACATCCACTACGCGCACCGCGTCCTCGCTGCCGTCGTTGGCGTCGTGGCGTTGTGGTTCGTCGTGAGGGTGATTCGCAGCGAAACCAGCGCCGTCGTTCTCATCGCCGTCGCACTGGCAGCCGCCTTGTTCGTCGCGCAGGTTCTCGTTGGCGCCAGCAACGTCTGGTTGGAGCTTGCGACCTCTGTGCGAATCGTCCATCTTGCGCTGGCGTCAGCGTTATGGGCCGTGCTAGTGTTCGCGTTAATGTGGAGCCACATGCGTTCACCGGAGACGAGCAGCTAGATGCTAGGTACGGCGACTCGACCCACACGCATCGCGCGTGACTTTAGTGGAATGCTTCTTGCGTACCTACGCCTGACGAAACCCCGCGTCGTCGGTCTACTCGTCGTCACCACGATACCGGCCATGATCCTGGCCGAGCGGGGCATGCCCTCCGGTTGGCTCATCCTGGCGACCGTCGCCGGCGGCTCGATCGTCGCCGGTGGCGCCAACGCGCTGAACATGTACTTCGACCGCGACATCGATAAATTGATGTCGCGAACGCGTGGCCGGCCGGTGCCAGCCGGGCAGATCGAGCCGTTAAGAGCCGCGCTGTTTGGTCTCGTGCTGGCGGCCGTCGGCTTCGTCCTGCTTCAGACGTTCGCCAACCTGCTCGCCGCATCACTGACGATCGGCGCCTGCGCCTTCTACGTCGTGATCTACACGCTGTTGCTGAAGCGCAAAACCTCTCTGAACATCGTTATCGGCGGCGCCGCCGGGGCCGCCCCCCCGGTTATCGGCTGGGCTGCGGTAACCGGCGAGATCGCCATTCCAGCGGTGATCATGTTCCTGATCGTCACCGTGTGGACGCCGCCACATTTCTGGGCGCTCTCCCTGAACTTCGGTAGCGACTACGAAAAAGCCGGAGTGCCGATGCTCAACGTGGTTTCTGGCTCGGACGAGACTAAGAAGCAGATCTTGCTCTACTCGATCGCCCTCGTCGTCGTTACGCTACTGCTCCCGATCTGGAGCGCGGCCGGCGCAATATACACAAGCGCAGCCGTGGTTCTGGGGGCAGGATTCCTTTACTACGCCTACCGCCTGTATCGTGACTTCTCGACCGGTACATCCGCAGCTTTGTTCCGCTACTCCCTCGTCTATCTTGCGCTGCTCTTCGGGGCGATCGCGCTCGACGGCCTCATCGATTGATCTGCCCGTTGACGCTGCCTTTAGCGATGGGTGATTATTGTTGATCAGATACTCCCGCACATGATGCAAATTCACCAAAAGATGCACCTCTCAAGAAGTCTCCGCACCATCTGGCGTCACCGCCGCCGGGTGATTATGGGTTTCGCACTACTCGCGATGCTCGCCTTATTCGCGTTCGGCTGCGATGTCGACACGCCCCAGAACACCTTCGATCCAAAGGGGCCGGTCGCCGACAAGGAAAAGAACGTATTCCTCTGGGCGATGTGGCCCGCGCTCGTGATCATGATCGCTGTTCTCGCTGCGACTGTGATCATCATGCTCCGCTTTCGCCGGCGCAGTGAGGACTATATCCCCAAACAGACGCACGGCAACACGACCCTTGAGCTGGCGTGGACGCTCGCGCCGGCGCTCCTTCTCCTTGGCCTTGGTATTCCCATGGTGGCAGTGCTCTGGGATATCGGACGCGATCCCTCGGACGACGCGTTCGTCGTCAACGTCGAGGGCCAGAGGTTCCTCTGGCGCTTCGAGTATCCGGAGCTGATCGATGAGAACGGCAACCCAGCGCAGACGTTCACTGAGGTCACCGTACCCGCCGGCCGCGAGGTTGCACTTCACATAACATCGATCGATGTTATCCACAGCTTCTGGGTTCCTAAGCTTGCCGGAAAGCTGGACGCGGTTCCCGGTCGCACAAACACCATGTGGCTCAAGGCCGACGAGCCCGGTTCGTTCGCCGGTCAGTGTGCGGAGTTCTGTGGTCTCGACCACGCCAATATGTCGCTCATCATGCACGCGCTCGGCGAAGAAGACTTCGATGCCTGGGCTAACGAATTGACGGCGGGTGACGCCGCCGCCGCGATCGCCCCAGACGGGGATACGGGGGGATAACGATGGCCACTGTCGCACAGCCGGCCGGAAATCCACTTGCTCAGGCCCTCCGAGACGTTCGCCAGTTGGCGGAGGACAAGTACAGCATCTGGAGCTGGATCGCCACCGTCGACCACAAGCGCATCGGCGTCATGTACGGCGTCACGGCGTTTATCTTCTTCCTCCTCGGCGGCGCCGAGGCGCTCCTCCTTCGCTTGCAACTCTCTAGCCCAAACGCCACGGTTCTCGACCCAGACCAGTTCAACCGCCTCTTCACGATGCACGGCACGACGATGGTGTTCCTGGTCGTCATGCCCTTGAGCGCTGCCTTCTTCAACCTCCTCGTCCCGCTGATGATCGGCGCGCGCGACGTCGCCTTCCCCCGCTTGAACTCCTTCAGCTTCTGGGCTTTCCTGGGCGCTGGCATCTTCCTCAACGCCAGCTTCTTCATCCGCGGAAACATCTTCAACGGGGATCTCGGAGCGCCCGACGGTGGCTGGTTCGGTTACTCGCCGCTCACCTCCAACGAATTTTCGCCCGGCAACGGAATCGACTTCTGGATTCTCGGTCTTCTAATGCTTGGTGTGGCGTCGCTCGCCGGTGGCTTCAACTTCGTCGTCACCATCCTCAACATGCGGGCGCCCGGCATGACCATGCTTCGCATGCCGCTCTTCGTCTGGATGACGCTCGTCACCTCGCTCCTGATCGTCTTCGCGATGCCGGTGATCACGGTCGCCTTGTTCGAGCTCTTGTTCGACCGGTTATATAACGCCAACTTCTTCAATACAGAGATGGGGGGTAGCCCTCTGCTCTGGCAGCATATGTTCTGGCTGTTCGGGCACCCGGAGGTGTATATCCTCATCCTGCCCGCTATGGGTATCGTCTCCGAGATATTACCCACCTTCTCCAAGAAGCCGTTGTTCGGCTATCCGTTCGTTGTCTTCTCCGGCGTTGCCATCGGCTTCATGAGCTGGGGCGTCTGGGTCCACCACATGTACACGACGGGCTTGGGTACTATCGCCACCTCAGCGTTTGGCATATCGACTCTCCTGATCGGCGTTCCCACAGGCGTAAAGATCTTCAACTGGCTCGGCACCATGTGGGGCGGTTCCATCAGCCTGAAGGCGCCGCTTATGTTCTCCGCCGGGTTCATCACGATGTTCACCATCGGGGGCCTCAGCGGCATCCTCCATTCCATGGTGCCGTCTGACTTTCAGCAGCAAGACACCTACTTCGTCGTCGCCCACTTCCACTACGTTCTTTTCGGTGGCGCCATCTTCGCTTTGTTCGCCGGCGCCTACTACTGGTTCTCGAAGTTCACCGGCAAGATGCTGCACGATGGCCTCGGACAGTTGCACTTCTGGATCATGTTCATCGGCTTCAACCTGACCTTCTTCCCGATGCATATGTCGGGCCTCCTCGGCATGCCGAGGCGCGTCTACACATACCAGGAGGGCCTCGGCTTCGATATCTGGAACCTCCTCTCCACCGTCGGCGGCTTTCTCATCGCCGCGTCGATGCTGGTCTTTATCTTCAACGTCATCTACAGCCTGCGAAAGAGCGAGAAGGCGGATCGAGACCCATGGGACGGGCGCACCCTGGAGTGGTCGCTGCCATCTCCGGTCCCGCACTACAACTTCAAGGAGATCCCTGTAGTGGAGTCCCGCGATGCTTTCTGGAACGAGAAGTACAAAGAGGACGAAGCCGGCGTCGTGATCCCCGTCGTCGCCGGTGCTTCCGATGATGAAGAGGAACACGACGGCCACGGCATTCACATGCCCTCGCCTTCGTTCTTCCCCCTCATCGCCGCCGCTGGTCTGCCGGTCCTCGCGACCGGGCTCATCTACGACCCGGCATTGGTGGCGGTCGGCGCTGCCACGACCATGATCGGCGTATTCGGCTGGGCTATCGAGCCTGCGACGGAGGGCGAGTAGACAGTGGCGCACGCCGAAACGGGACAGCTCGAAACATCCACCGGTATCGACAACCGGAAGCTCTTCATGTGGCTCTTCCTGGCGTCAGAGTGCCTCTTCTTCGGGTCCCTCATCGCCGCCTACCTCCTCTACCGTGGCCAGCACGATGTTCCCTGTCTCGGTGGCGATCTCAGTGCCTGTGTGTTCCCGACGGACCGCACGATCAATGGCGTCGAGTACGAAGGTATCTTCGATATCCCGTTCACCTCGGTCAGCGCCTTTGTGCTGCTGATGAGCAGTGTCAGCATGGTCCTGGCCCTCGCCGCAATCCAGCGTGGCAACATACGCGCGATGCGGATTTGGCTCTTCACGACCGCGCTCCTCGGCGCGCTCTTTGTCGGCGGCCAGGCCTTCGAGTTCACGGAGTTCTACCGCGAAGGCCTCGACCTCGACACGAACCTCTTCGGCTCGACGTTCTTCGTCCTCACCGGATTCCACGGCGCGCACGTCACGGTGGGTGTGTTGGTCCTTTTATCTATGCTCGTATGGTCCGGGCGGGGGAAAGTGCAGCAGAAGGACAGCCTTAACATCGAGTTAGTGGGTCTCTACTGGCACTTTGTCGACGTCGTCTGGATCGTGATCTTCACGCTCATATACTTGATACAACCGTAATGGGCTCTCTACTGAACGAAGAAGCAGGAGGCGGTCTTAGATGACGCTGGCTGACCTACGCAAGCGGCAAGGAATCGAAGCGCCCGAGGCCGATGACGGCCACGGCGGCGATCACGGCCACCCGAGTGCTTTTGAATACGCCAGGATCGGTGTGATACTCGCCATCATCACTGCCGCCGAGATTGCCCTCTACTACATCGACATGAGCCGTAACCTGTTGATCGTGACTCTGATCGTGCTGTCGGCCATTAAGTTCCTCTTCGTCGTCCTCTGGTTCATGCACCTCAAATTCGATAACCGCCTTTTCTCAACGATGTTCGCCGGTGGCTTCGTCCTCGCGCTGGCGCTCTTTGTGATCGTGTTCTCGACGCTCGGCGGTAAATTAGTCTGACCTAGGCACCGGCGCGCCGCGGGCAACGACGCGCTGAGGGAGGCGATCTCACTTGCCGCTTCTGCACATAAGCACCGGTGGACCCAACTGGTTCCAGTGGTCCATTCAGCTTGATGTGTTGATCTTGTGTGCCGTCCTCTTCTTCGGCTACTTCTACGTCGTCTCCAACCTTCGTTATCGCGTCATTGACGCCGGCCGCGTGAAGCGCAGCCAGGTCGCCTACTTCACTGCGGGCGTCGCTGTCATCTACCTCGCCGCCGGTGGGCCGCTGCACGATCTCGCAGACGGCCGGCTCGTCAGCGCGCACATGTTCCAGCACCTGCTTCTGATGATGGTCGTGCCGCCGCTGTTCATCGCCGGCATTCCCAGCTGGGTCTGGCAGTCGCTACTGCGGCGGCCGGGCGTTCTGCCCGCCGCAAAGTTCATCACCCGGCCGCTTATCACCCTTGGCATCGTAAACGCGGTGTTCCTCTTCACCCATCTGCCGGAAGCCGTAGACCTGCAGCTAGAATCCTCGGCCGTCCATCTCGGCGTCCACATCGCTCAGGTCAACGCCGGGATTCTGATGTGGTGGCTGATCCTCAGTCCCGTCGCTGAGCTTCCCCGGCTCAGCTATCCGGCGCAGATGGGGTACCTCTTCCTGCAATCGCTGATCCCGTCGGTGTTCGCCGGCGTGTTCACTTTTGCCGAGGGCGCGATCTACGACGCCTACGCTGAGCCCTACTGGGGGGTCAAGGTAATCGAAGATCAGCAGATCGCCGCGGCGATCATGAAGATCGGCGGTACGCTCATCCTCTGGTCGTTCATTGGCTACGCCTTCTTCAAGTGGTTCGCGGACGAGGAGGCGGCCGCGCGCGGCCCCCGTCTGTCCGATGTTGAAGATGAACTGCAGGAGATGGGGTTCAGCGCTAAGGGCTAGCGGTCCGTGCGCCCGGCGCCACTCAGTTACTCCATAAAGGAGTTCAGGATCCGAGAGCGCAGCTTCGGTGTCTCACCGGTCTTAAATTCTGCCGAATCGACTGACTCCGCAAGCGAACGGATCGCCTTCACGCCCGCCCAGCGCAGCGGTTCTGGCTCCCATTTCGGGAACGGCCGGCCCACCCACGGTAGACCAACCAGTTCGGTCTCTCTCTCCAGTATCAGGTCGGCCAGAGTACGGCCCGCCAGGTTCGAGGCTGCGACCCCCTCCCCGACATAACCGCCTGCCCAGGCAAAGCCCGTCCACCGGTTCAGACCAACGGATGGGTGCCAGTCGCGCGGCACGCCGATCGGGCCGCCCCAGCGATGCGTGATCTCCACTCCCCGGAGGCCCGGAAAGAGCTCGGTCAGCGTGCGGTGGACGTTCGTGAAGAGGGCGTCACTGGCGTCGAACATATCCTTGATCCCGGAGCCGAAGTAGTACTCGCCTCGTCCTCCAAAGGCGAGACGTCCGTCCGCTGTCCGCTGGCCGTAGATGACGACACGGCGCGGGTCCCCGAAAGTCTCACGCTCGGACAGGCCGATCGTGTCCCACAGAGATTGCGGCAGCCGCTCCGTCGCGATCATCATCGTGTGTATCGGGATCAGCTTGTGACGGTGCCCCTCAAGCCTCGGCGTATAGCCCTCCGTCGCGCGCAGTACAACCTCTGCGTCGATCCGGCCTGAGTCGGTTCGAACCGTGCGATCGCGCACCGATCGCGCCGGCGTTCGCTCGTAGATCGCGACGCCAAGCCGCTCGACGACATCTGCCAGCCCGCGAACCAGTTTCGCCGGATGGATCGCCGCACAATGAGGCGTATACATACCACCGAGGTTGGGAGAGGTGCGGATCCGCGAGCTGCATTCGTCGGGTTCGAGCCACCTGTAGTCCTCCGCGCCGAACCCCAACGATCTCAGCGATTCCACCTGACGCTTCAGCGTTCTCACATGCGGTGGCGACGTGGCCACCTGGATCGTCCCACCCTTGGCGAAATCGCACGATATCTCCTCTGCGTCGGCCACCCGGCCCACCTCGTCCACCGTCTCGAACATCGCCCGCATCAAGGACACAGCGCCATCGCGCTTAGCGGGATCAGCGATCAGCGGATCGATCCCGGCGAGCGCCCCCAAGCACCAGCCCCCGTTGCGCCCCGAAGCGCCAAATCCCGCGATCTCCGCCTCGACTATAGCGACTTCTATCTCCGGACGGAGCTTCTTAAGATAGTAGGCTGTCCACAGTCCGGTGTATCCGGCGCCGACGATCGCGACATCGACCTTGCGGTCGCCTGTGAGACGTGGCCGCGGGGCGAGATCGTCCGCCAGCGAGTCGTGCCAGAAGCTCAGGGCGCGGTATCGATCCGACATCATCAGACCCTCGCGATCTTTGTTCTGGGCCGACGCTGCGAGCGTCGCCTAGGGGCTTACTGGACGACGAGCGTCCCGACCATCTCGGTCGGATGGAAGTCGCAGCGGAAATTGTACGTGCCCGCCGAGTCGATCTGTATCGTGATCGTCGCTTCGGCGCCGCCCGAAATGACGCCCGGGTCCGAACATGCGGTCGAAGCGTCGCCCGGTTTGCAAATGGCGATGTCGAACGTGTTGTCCGTGCCATTGACTTGCATGTTGTGAACAGCGACGCCGCCGTTCGTGATGTTCAAGGTGACCGCTTCGCCTGCGGCGATCGGGATCGCCGGCGCCCTCTCTCCTCCGACCTCGAAGAAGTTGTCGCCCATCGTGATCAACGTTTCACCACTCCCGCCCGGACCCGGATCGGGAGTGGGCTCCTCGTTCCCCACGGCAGGCTCGTTCCCTTCGCCTGCCGCGTCATCATCCTCCACGAGCGCCCAGATCGTGCCGCCCACCAGTGCGGCGACCGCGACCATCAAGACTCCACCTATCTGCCAGGCCGGCGCCTTCACATTACTCGCGAAGTACCCTGCCGAAAGCAGAACCGCGATCGCAACTCCGGCTGCGAGAGCCGTTGCGCCCGTTGAACTCAACTCCAGGTAAATGCGGGACAGCCCGTAGATCACCAACAAGGCGAACGCCAGTATGCCCACCGGGATCATGATCGGTAGGATCACCCGCTCGCGGCCCTTCTCTGCCGCCTCCGCCGGTGCCCACGACGACTCCGTGCGCAGCGCCTCCATGTCGAGCACCTGGATGCTGTCAGCGACGATGATGTCTTGGTGCTTGCGTACTATCGCCGCGACGTTCGGCTCGTTCGTTTCGTATCGGACCAGGCTGTCGTCGCTCGACCAGCGCGTCTCAACCAGCAACAGCACGTTGCCTTCGGGGTTGATCGAGCGCGTTATCCGCATATCGACGAACCCCGGTTGGCCCTTCAGGTAGTCGCGGTGCTCATCCAGCTCGGGGATTAGCCCCCCGGCCCGGCTCGCCTGTTCGAGGCTCGCAGACGTTACCTGAAAGAGGATAGTTTGTATGTATTCCATGTAGGCTCCCTATCGAGCTAGCTGTGTCCATTTCGTGGTGCAACAGACCTACGGCATTCTGCTCGTAACAGGTATCACAAACGCCGGCGGAGCGTCAAGAAATTCGGCGATTCCTCTATAGCTCGATTGACAATGGCTCGTTAAGTGGTTGACAATGTGGCTTGCTTGGGTTGACAATGATGCAAGCGTTGGTTGCTAAACATCACTGAAGCGGGTGACAAAATGCCTACAAAAGCAAATCCGAGTACCCAGGTGAGCCAAATTAGAGAGTTCATTCTGGACAGCATAATAGACCACCCCCGGGATCTCGCGCGCTTGACCTCGGACCGATTTAGCATCTCACGGCAATCCGTCTCTAAGCATCTCCAGAGTCTCGTGAAGGACGGCCTCATAATCGCCACAGGCAAGACCCGCGCGAGGCTTTACCACTTAAAGGATATCGTCGATCACTTCTTTATGCTTCGTGTAACTCCAACGCTCGCCGAAGACGTTGAGTGGCGGCAGAAAATCCTGCCGCTGATGGGTGACGTGGCGGAGAACGTGAAGGACATCTGCCAATATGGGTTCACTGAGATGGTGAACAACGTGATTGACCACTCGGAATCGAGCGAGGCCAACATCGGAATCCGCCGGACGGCTCGCAACATCGACCTAGCGATCTTCGACGAGGGCGTGGGCATCTTCAACAAACTTCAGAAGGTGTTCGGTCTTGATGATCCCAGACACGCCCTGCTAGAGCTCTCTAAGGGCAAGTTGACGACCGATCCTAATGCTCACACAGGTGAAGGCGTCTTTTTCACATCTAGGATGTTCGACAAATTTGTGATCACCTCTGGGACTATGGTGTTTACGAGGTTCAACAGGTTGGATGACGACTGGCTGATCGAGGTCACCGAGCAATCTCCAGTCAAAGGCACAAACATCGCGCTATCAATCCATCCCAATGCGACCCATACTACCAAGGAGATCTTCGACAAATTCGCCGACGAGGATTACGGTTTCTCGAGAACCCATGTGCCGATTCAGATGGCCCTTTACGAGGGCGAGAAGCTGGTTTCCCGATCGCAGGCCCGCCGAGTCCTGGCCCGAGTGGATCGATTCAGTGAGATAATGCTGGATTTCACGGGCGTTGTCGAGATCGGCCAAGCGTTCGCCGACGAGATTTTCCGGGTGTTTCATCGCCAGCATCCGGAGATCGTTTTGAAGACATTCTTCACCAACCCGGACATCGATCGCATGATTCAACGAGTCACGTCTGGATCATCTGATTCGAGCACTGCGATTCCCTAGCTCACCGGCTCGCCGTCACTCGATCTGGCGCTTGGCGCCGATCCCCAGCGCGAACACCAGCGGCGTCAGAATGCCAAGCACGATGAGGTCGATGACGATCCCGAAATGGCCGTCGCTATCTGCGTACACTGCGATCTGAAGCAGGTCCACCGCGTACGAGATTGGGTTCACTGCCGCAAGCACCTTCAGCCAGTCCGGCAGCCCGTCGAGCGGGAAAAACGCGCCTGAGAGGAACAGCAAAGGGAACAGGATCAAGTTCATCACCAGATGGAAGCCCTGCATCGTTCGGATCCGTGAGGCCACCAACTGTGCAAACCCGTTAAGGAACAGCGCTAGGAGTAGCACCGCCAGCACCGCCAGGCCGATTCCCGGCAGCACACCGTGTTGCCACTCCAGTTCGATACCCGGGATCGCTACCGCGATC
>Ga0255058_10000941_pt1 | contig 16753 bp, 13 predicted proteins | sample Cases_109_9_MG_FD_188637 | JGI IMG/M metagenome (GOLD analysis project Ga0255058, IMG submission 188637) | Seawater microbial communities from Amundsen Gulf, Northwest Territories, Canada - Cases_109_9 | ecosystem: Environmental > Aquatic > Marine > Gulf | place: Canada: Northwest Territories... | reverse complement strand
GGCTGCGTGCCAGGAATGTGCCACCATGCTCGACGAACTCCTTGCGCAGACGTACCGGCATTTGTCTGAACGTCAATTAGCTTTCGCGCCATTGCTCCCCGATGATGACAGGCCCACCGCCATCCGCACTGAGGCGATGGCGCAATGGTGCGAGGGCTTCCTGCACGGCCTGGTCTCCAGGGCGCAGGGGGAGGAGTTGCGTAAGCGGCTGGCAGCGGAACCGTTGAGCGATATCATCAAGGATATGCTGCAAATTACCCGGGCCACGGTGGGTGAGGAAGCCGGTGACGGAGCCGACGAAGAGGCCTATGCCGAATTGCTTGAGTATTTGCGGGTTGCGGTGCAGCTTGCTTATGAAGAACTGGCGCAACTTCGTGGGTCAGCAACCGGGCAGCCGCCCGGCAATCCCGATATCCTTCACTGAGCCGATTAGCCCTTACACGTTTCATGAACAACAAAGAATTTGCCAAACGGCGCAAACAACTGATGCGCATGGTCGGTGAGGATGGTATCGCCATCCTGCCGAGTGCTCCGCTGAAGATCCGCAGCAGGGATGTCGAATACCGATTCCGTCAGGACAGCGATTTTTATTACCTGACCGGATTCGACGAACCGCAATCCGTCGCGGTGCTGGTGCCTGGCAGAGCTGCCGGTGAATTCATCCTTTTCTGTCGTGAGCGCGATAGCGACAAGGAGCGTTGGGATGGTTCACGCCACGGGCCGGATGGCGCGGTTGAGCATTACGATGCCAACGACGCGTTTCCGATCGACGATATCGACGATATCTTACCCGGTATCATGGAGTCGCGGAGTAGCGTTTACTACACTATGGGCGCCTACGCGGACTTCGATCAGCATGTCGCGGACTGGGTCAAATCCCTGCGTTCGAAGGGGGCCGCGGGCATACACACACCGCACGAATTCGTGGCGCTGGATCATTTGCTGCATGACATGCGCTTATACAAGAGCCGGGCGGAAATATCAGCGATGCGCAAAGCGGCAAAGATCGCAGTCAGCGCACATCGGCGCGCTATCGCCGGGGTCGAGCCCGGCATGTACGAATACGAAGTGGAAGCGGTATACCTGCACGAATTTCGCCGCCACAACGCGACCTCATCCTACAGTCCTATCGTTGGTTCCGGTGTCAATGCCTGCACCCTGCACTACGTAGACAATGATCACCGGATCGCAGATGGCGAGCTGTTGTTGGTCGACGCCGGCTGCGAATACGACTATTACGCGTCTGACGTTACCCGCACTTTCCCGGTCAGCGGGCGCTTTTCGCCGGAGCAAGCTGCGATCTACGAGATTGTCCTTGAAGCGCAGCTCGCCGCCATCGAAAAAACGCGCGTCGGTAATCACTGGAACGACCCGCATGATGCAGCGGTCAGGGTCATTGCCCGGGGGCTGAAAAAACTCGGCCTGCTGGACGGGTCCCTGCCGAAGCTTATCCGCGACGGCGCCTACCGGGATTATTTCATGCATCGAACTGGTCACTGGCTCGGCATGGACGTGCACGATGTTGGCGATTACAAGGTGGGAGATGAGTGGCGCCTGCTTGAATCCGGCATGGTGATGACGGTAGAACCGGGTATTTATACACCAGCCAACCGCAAGGTGCCGGCAAGATGGAGAAACATCGGGGTGCGCATCGAAGATGATGTCGCCGTGGCACGCGCAGGTCCGGATGTGCTGACCAAAGGATTGGCCAAAGCCCCGGACGAAGTAGAGAAGCTGATGGCAGGCTAGCCGCTGCCACAGCCGATCGACAGCCGCAACCGCTAAAATGTCAGCCATGATCGCTGCAAACGACATTGACTTCGACATCGTGATCGCCGGAGGCGGCATGATCGGCACGACTTTGAGTCTTGCGCTGGCGCCGCTCAAGTTGCGTGTTGCCGTAGTCGAAGCTGTGGCGCGCGCAGAGCGACAACAGCCCAGTTTTGACGATCGCTCCACAGCACTGTCGCGCAGCAGCCAGCGCTGCTTCGAGGCTATGGGCTTATGGCCCGAAATCGTCGCCACTGCGACGCCGATTCGCAGCATTCACGTATCTGAGCGCGGACGCTTCGGTTTTTCGCATATCGATGCTGAGCAGCAGAATGTCGAGGCACTCGGCTATGTTGTCATCAATCGCGTGCTTGGCGGTGTGCTGCAGCAAGCGGTAACTGGCATCGACAAACTCGACTGGATTTGTCCGGGAAAAATCACCGCGGTCGACATTGCTGAAGATCGGGCAACGGTCATTGTCGAATCACCGGAGGGTAAAACAAGCTTATCGTGTCGGTTGCTGGTGGCCGCCGACGGCGCCAATTCTGCGGTACGCGAGATGATTGGCATCAGCGCCCGCCATACGGACTATGGGCAACGCGCAGTTATCGGTAACTTGCTGCCCGAGATCGCGCCGGGTAATCGTGCGTTTGAACGTTTCACGGACTCAGGCCCGCTCGCAATGTTGCCCGTTGCTGACAATCGAGCCGCGTTCGTCTGGATATTGCCGCCGGCGGAGGCCGACTTCGTATTGCAATTGTCCGATGATGCCTTTACCGCGCACTTGCAGGAGGCTTTCGGTCTGCGCCTCGGGAAGTTTTCCAGGGTCGGCAAGCGCGCCGCATATCCTCTGACCATGAGCAAAGCGAATGGTTTGACCGGCAGGCGTAGTGTTCTGGTGGGCAACGCCGCGCACGGACTGCACCCGGTTGCCGCGCAGGGCTTTAATCTCGGCGTACGGGACATCGCGGCGCTGTGCGATTGCGTTGCAGAGGCCCGACCCGGTTGCGGTGGCCGGCCTGATCCCGGGGCTGTGCAGGTCCTCGAAAGCTATGCGGAGTGGCGAAAAGCAGATCAATCCAAGCTGGTTCGGTTTACGGATGGGATTGTGCGTCTGTTCGGCAGTCAGCGGCCGCCAGTCAGAATCCTGCGCAACATCGGCATGCTTGGCTTCGACCTTGTACCGGGCATCCGCAAGCTGTTCGCAAGGCATACGATGGGACTCGCCGGGCGCTTGCCGCGGCTGTCCCGCGGAGTGCCGCTGGAATGAATGAACGATACGAGCTTGTCGTTGTGGGGGCCGGTGTCGTCGGCCTGACCATGGCCGGGCTGATTGCCAGGGGTTTGCACGGCGATCGCCTCAATCTCACCTTGATAGACGCGGGCGCCAGGCCGGGCTTTCGTATCGATGACGACATCAGTCTGCGGGTATCGGCAATCGCACCGGGTTCGGCAGCGATTCTGTCGGAGATCGGCGTGTGGGAAAGCATAATATCGACTCGTGTCTGCGCTTATCGGGACATGCGTGTCTGGGACGCCGGTGGCAGTATCGAAGGGCCGGAGACGCTGCGATTCGACGCGGCCGAGTTTGCAGTGCCGCAATTGGGTCATATTGTCGAAAACGTCCTGATTCAGGATGCACTACTATGCCAACTCGAATCCCTGCAATGTTCGATCCTGTTCAATACGTCGATTCGTGAGTTTGCCCGCAACGGGCGGCGCTTCGACCTGAAACTCGACGATGGACGCGAACTGGCTGCCGATATTCTGATCGGCGCAGACGGTGCCAGATCGTTCGTCCGCAGTCAGGCGGGCATCGATGTACACAGCTGGCGCTACCCGCAAGTTGCATTCGTGACACACCTGCAGCCGGAAATCGGGCATCGACATACTGCGTGGCAGAGGTTTCTCAAGGCGGGCCCGGTGGCCTTGTTACCTCTCGCCGACGGGCGGGTGTCAACTGTATGGTCGACGACCAGCGAACAGGCGCAAGCGGCGCGTGAAGCAAGCGATGATGAGCTCGGGCGAATGCTCAGCATAGCAACTGACGAGGTGCTGGGTAAGCTGACGCCGCAGGGTCCCCGTGGGGTGTTTCCGCTGCGGGCGCAACATGCCGAGCGCTATGTATTACCGGGTCTTGCCCTGATCGGCGACGCCGCGCACAGTGTGCACCCACTGGCTGGGCAGGGTGCGAACCTTGGTATTGCCGATGCCGCCTGTCTCGCGTCGCTCATCAGCGAGGCATTCGCCACCGATGAGCACCCGGGAGATCTGCCGTTGCTGCGCCGCTACGAGCGCGCACGCAAAGGCGCTAACAAGACCATGCTGCATTTCATCGACGGCATCAATCGCCTGTTCTCGACGGATGCGGCGGCGCTTGCACGCATGCGGGGTGCCGGCATGGCGTTATTCAACCGCAGTGGCCCGTTTCGGCGCCACGCTGTGCAGGTGGCACTCGGCATCAATCGCGCCGGCAGACTGACATGACAAAGCGCTACGTATACGGGCTTGCGTTGTTATTTGTCGTGATCGGGCTGTCGACATTCGTGTACAAATGGCGCGTACTGGGATTCCCGCTGACACAAGGTCAGGAAACGCCTGCGTGGACGGTCGAAACAGCGATCCGATTCGACAGCGGACCGGGATCGATCAAGGTCAACCTGCAAATTCCCGGCCTGACCCCCGGCTTTGGTAAGCTGAATCATTATTCGGTTTCCAAGAACTTCGGCTTTGGCATCAACTACGTCGGTGGAGGTCGCGAGGCCCAGTGGACGGTGCGGCGCGCCGACGGCGTGCAGACACTTTATTATCGGATCGTCGTCTACGAGGATCGGGCCAGTGATCAGTCGGATACGACGCCGCCGTTTCCGTTGCCACCGGTGATCAATGAGCCATTGAAAACTGCGGTCGAGGTTGTGGTGCTGGATGTTCGCGAGCATTCTGCAGATGCGGCATCGTTTACGGCGGAGTTATTGCGACTCATGAATGACCCGTCTCCCGATCCGAATATCGAGCTGTTGCTCGCCGACGCCGGGTCGTCAGCAGATTTTGTGCAGACGGTGACAACGATCCTGGCATCAGCCAGGATTCCAGCGCGTATGACTCGCGGCATAATATTGCAGGATCAGCAGCGCCGGGTTGCACCCGTACCCTGGCTGGAAATTCACGATGGCGATCGCTGGCGCTATTTTGATCCGGAAACAGGCGAAGAAAATTTGCCCGATCGTTACCTGATCTGGTGGCGAGGCGCCGATCCGCTGGTGCGAGTGGAGGGAGGCAGCAATGTCGATGTTAATTTCGCAGTGCAAAAAAATTATCTCGATACAATGGCAATTGCCGAGCAACGGGCACAGATCAAGCAGTCGATGCTGGTGGACTTTTCGTTGTTCAGCCTGCCGATCCAGACCCAGGCTGTGTACGGTGTGCTGCTGATGATTCCAATCGGTGCGCTGATTATGGTACTAATGCGTAACGTTGTTGGCATCGATGCATTCGGCACATTCATGCCGGTTTTGATTGCGCTGTCTTTTCGCGAAACACAACTTTTCTGGGGCCTCATTCTGTTTACGCTGCTGGTGGCGCTGGGTCTGACCATTCGCTTCCTTCTGGAACGCCTTAGATTGCTGTTGGTGCCAAGACTCAGCGCCGTGCTGATTGTCGTGGTCATCCTGATGCTTTTTATCAGCGTGGTGTCGCACAAGCTGGGCATGGATACGGGGCTTTCGGTGGCTTTGTTTCCGATGGTGATCATTGCTATGACCATCGAGCGCATGTCGGTTGTCTGGGAAGAGCGTGGGGCAGGCGATGCAATTCGCGCTGGTGCCGGTAGCATGGCGGTCGCGATCGTCGCCTACCTGGCAATGGGTATGCAGTGGCTCGAACATCTGATTTTCGCGTTCCCCGAGTTGCTGTTGGTGATCCTTGCCATCGTCATCCTGCTGGGTCGGTATACCGGGTACCGGCTGACCGAACTGGCCCGATTCAAGGCATTGAGCAGCAACTGACATGGTTGCGCCGAGTCAAAAGCTGAAAGACGCAGGTGTTCTCGGTATCAACGAGCGCAACACCGATTTCATCATGCGCCTGAATCCGCGCCGGCTTTATCCGTGTGTTGACGACAAACTTCTGACCAAGAAACTCGCACTCGAAGCTGGCATGGCGGTTCCCGAACTGTACGGTGTCATCAGTAATCAGGCCGAGGTGCGCAAGTTGCCGGAAATTGTTGCGGATCGTGAGTGCTTCGTTATCAAACCGGCAAGGGGCAGCGGCGGCAATGGCATTGCCGTCATTATCGGACGCAGTCAACGCAAGCGCGATTGCTTTCGGCTTGCAACGGGCGTTCTGATCTCAGAGTCCGATCTGCGACATCACACGTCAAATATTGTCGGCGGCCAGTACAGCCTGAGCGGCAATCCGGACAACGCGATTATCGAGTACTGTGTGCGCTTCGATCCGCTGTTCGCGGAAGTCAGTTACCAGGGCGTACCGGACATTCGCATCATCGTATACCGGGGTTATCCCATCATGGCGATGGTGCGGCTGCCGACGCGTTCCTCGAACGGCAAGGCCAACCTCCATCAAGGCGCGGTCGGCGCGGGCATCGATATCAGTTCTGGCGAGACTCTGCACGGCGTCCTCGGAAATGACATTGTCCAGGATCATCCGGATACCGGTGCACTGATTGCGGGCCTGACTATTCGACAGTGGGACTTTATTCTGCAGCTTGCCGCCAAGGGCCGGGAAGTTACGGGTCTCGGGTACCTCGGTGTTGATATCGTGATTGATCGGGTTCGCGGTCCACTGATCCTCGAGATGAATGCGCGGCCCGGTCTCAATATTCAGATTGCCAATTGCGCCGGGCTGACCAAAAGAATCGCCCGCGTCGATGAAATCTTTGATGAGCGCGCGAAACCGGTCAATCGTGCCAGGATTGCACGCCGGGAATTTGCGGCCGAGCGCCAGACAGAACTGCCGCTATACGGCACTGGTTGACGGAGTACTAGCTGGAATCGGACTTTCTACGGCGAATGATCAGGCGGATCAGAAGCAAAAATGCTCCGGCCATGATGCATAACATGCCGAGTAGCCAGATCAATAGAGTCGGTGCGTACTCATAACGTCTCAGCACCAGGGTAACGAACAGAATGCCTACCGCAATCAAAAAGTACGGTACGCCTTCGTAAACTGGTTTGGGCAACCACATGATGGAATTCCTGATAATCCGCCCGGACTTCTGATGGCGGCGATATTAGTGTAACAATAAGGTTAGCGTCGTATCCATGTCCACAGATTGTACCCGCCCGTGCCGATTAGCTCGATCTTTTGTGGTCCAGTTCTCAGATTGCGCTTCGGGTCCATTTTTCTAACGCCCCCCCAGCTGCTCTGCCAGCCACCGTTCCATGCGAGTCTCAAGAACTTCGAGCGGCAGCGACCCGCCGCCTAACAGTGTATCGTGAAACCTGCGAATGTCGAAGTCGTCGCCCAGCGTCTGCTCGGCCCTGGTGCGTAACTCGAGGATCTTCAGCTGACCGATTTTGTAAGCCAGGGCCTGGCCGGGCATCGCCAGGTAACGATCGATTTCGTTGACGATATCGAGCTCGGTCTTGGCAGCATTATCCATGAAAAAATCGATCGCCTGCTGGCGGGTCCAGCCTTTGTAGTGCATGCCGGTATCGACAACCAGGCGCACCGCACGCCACATTTCATAAGTCAGCGCACCGAACTTCGAGTACGGGTCCTGATATAAGCCGAGATCGGAGCCGAGGCTTTCGCTGTACAGGCCCCAGCCTTCCACGAACGCCGTGAAAAACGAGAAGCGCCGGAAGTCCGGCATTTCGCCGAGTTCCATCTGTAACGCGATCTGCAGGTGATGCCCGGGCACGGCCTCGTGTACCGACAGCACTTCCATTTCATACTTGGGCCGCACGTCGGGTTTGTACAGGTTGACGTAGTAGTAGCCGGCGCGACTGCCGTCGGCGGCTGGCGGGCTGTAGTAAGCGGTGGTCGTATCCGGCGCTATGCTGTCGGGTATCGGCCGCAGTCCATAAGGCATCCGTGGCAGCACGCCGAACAGCTTCAGGAGTTGCGGATCGATGCGCTTGCAGATCGCAAGATAGGCATTAAAAAGTTCTTCGGGCGTTTCGTAATAAAACTGCGGGTCCGTACGCAGGTATTGCAGAAAATCCTTGAAGTCACCATCGAACTCCAATTCATCGATGATCAGTTGCATCTCATTTCTTATACGACTTACCTCGGACAGGCCGAGCCGGTGAATCTCATCCGGTGTCATCTGCGTGGTTGTGTACGATCGTGCCAGGTACTCGTAATTGGCTGCGCCGTCTGGCAAAGCGGACACACCGATACTGTCACGGCTGGCCGGCAGGTAGGCGTCGTTGAAGTAACGGCTGAAACGCCGATACGCTGGTACGATCGAGTCGTCGATCAGATCCCGGGCGGCCTGCTGCAACCTGTCCCGCTCGTCGCCGGCAACCGACTCAGGCATGATTTCAAACGCTGCGTAGAATGGACTGTCGCGGGCATCCTCTACCAGTTGTGCCTGTATCTGCTTCGGCACTCGGTCCATCAGGATTCTTGGTTGCACATATCCGCGGCGGCGGCCTTCTTCCAGCAAATCGATGGTCTGTTTGACCACAGAATCAATCGCGGCCATGCGGGTCAGCCAGTCTTCGTAATCCTTGACGTTCGCCAGCGGAATACTTTCCGCTGTACTTTGGAGATTTTGCACGCCGCCTCGCTGCGAGACCGGCATGAGGTAAGCGTGAAAACGATGGCCTTCGACGTCATTTTGAAGATCACGGCGGAACAGGTCATACGTGAGCTGATTATTAGCATCGAGTTGCGCGGGATCTATTGCCAGCAGACGTCTTAAGAAAGTACGCTGTTCTGCCTGCCTCCTCTCTATCGCTTCAAGAGTCAAGTCTCTCCAGCGGTCATTGAAACGGCGCTCGCCGAGCCTGGACGCGAATACCGGATTCTCACTGAGTTGCCACTCCCAGTGTTCCTCCAGCAGCGCGGCGAACTCGTCAGGCGGCGCGGCAGTGGCGACAAAACCATTAAATATCAACAGGATTGCTACTAGGTGTCGAGATAACATTATTCTTGGTCTCCGCCGGGTTGCAGGCGGCATTGTTGCTGTCCGGCAGGCTGCTGGCAACTGTCGGCCCTGTTGGCTATGATTGCGCCCACCAATCGACAGCGACTGCAAGAGAGACCCTGCACAGACAGGGCGCCGAAGGCGCAACTCGCTCGGAAACGCTCAGGCACCCGGACTGCATTCGCTGATTGGCTCTGGAGAGAGGCCGAAACCGGCCCACCGAAGGGGTACGCGGCATTGCAGCCGCCTGATCTCTCAGGTACTGGGACAGAGGGGCGATCGAAACAGCTTTAGCCACTGTTTCGATCGCCCTTTTTCGGTTCATGGGCTATGTGATGGAGTGAGGAGGTCGAATTGGGAGACAAGACGCCGCTTTACGGCAAACACGTTGAGGCCGGCGCGCGCATCGTGGATTTCGGTGGCTGGGATATGCCACTGCATTACGGGTCGCAGATCGAGGAGCATCATGCCGTCAGGCAGCATGCAGGCATGTTCGATGTATCGCACATGACGGTCGTCGACCTGCGTGGCGAAATGACACAGGCATTCCTGCGGAAACTTCTTGCCAACGATGTTGCCAAACTGAAGGCAGAGGGAAAGGCACTGTATAGCTGCATGCTGACCCCCGACGGTGGCGTCATCGACGATCTCATCGTCTATTTTCTCGGACCGGCCCGATATCGGCTGATCGTCAACGCTGCGACCCGCGGAAAAGATGTTGCCTGGATAACTGAGCAGGCGACGCCGTTTGCGGTGGCCGTGGTCGAGCGACCCGAGCTCGCGATGGTTGCCGTCCAGGGACCGAAGGCCAGAGAACTGGCGGCAAGTGCGATCGGCGCAGAATGGCGGGCAGCGGCGCTCGCACTGCAACCGTTCTCCGCATTGGAAGCCGGAGACTGGTTCATCGCCCGGACCGGCTATACCGGCGAGGACGGCTGGGAAATCGTGTTGCCGGCGGCAGACGCCGTGACACTATGGCAGGCTTGTATGGACGTCGGCGTGCGACCCTGCGGCCTCGGGGCGCGCGATACGCTACGACTGGAAGCCGGCATGAATCTGTATGGCACAGACATGGACGAAACGACATCGCCGTTGGAGTCCGGTCTTGGCTGGACCATCGCATGGGGGCCCGACGAGCGGGACTTTATCGGCCGCGAAGCCCTTGGCAAGGTCCATGCAAATACGGAACGACGAAAATTTGCCGGACTGCTATTGGAAGGAAAAGGTGTATTGCGCAATCACCAGCGGGTAGTGGTGGATGGCCGGCCCGACGGTGAAATTACCAGTGGTGGTTTTTCACCGACCATCGAGCGTTCGATTGCCATGGCGCGCATACCGTCCGGTGACTATGACCAGGCACAGGTTGAGGTGCGCGGCCGGTTGCTTGACGTGCGCGTCGTGCGGCCGCCGTTCGTGCGCAACGGCAAAGTCTGTATCGATCTGTAGTTTCAAGAGGGGAGAAGAACAATGGATGAATTGCCCGGCGATCTCGTATATACCAGCGACCATGAGTGGCTGCGCAAGGAGGAAGACGGCAGTGTCACGATCGGCATAACCGACCATGCGCAGGCGGCGCTGGGTGACCTGGTTTTTGTCGAGTTGCCGGAAGTCGGCCAGGAGCTGGAAGCCGGCGGTGACATGGCGGTAGTAGAATCTGTCAAAGCAGCATCAGACGTTTATGCTCCGGTTGGCGGCATTGTCCTCGACGTCAATGGAGTGCTGGCCGATGATCCCGAGAAAATAAATGTCGATCCGTACGGCGATGGCTGGATAGTTCGACTGCAGCCGGGGGACGGTGATAAGGGGGATACCATGGATCCGGATGCATACCAGGCGCTGCTCGATGAACTCGACTGACACCGCATTCCAGCTGTAGACAGTACGCAAGAATGCCTTTCATACCGCACACTGACGACGACGTTCGCCACATGCTGAGCGTAATTGGTGCGAGCAGCATTGACGATCTGTTTGATGAAATTCCGCGTGAGCTGCTGATCAGCGACCTGGACAGCATGCCGAATGCGCTCTCAGAAATGGAGATAATACGACTGATGCGCGCACGTGCGGCCCAGGATGGAGCGCCGTTTTGCTTTATCGGTGCCGGCGCGTACGAGCATCATATTCCGACGGTCGTCTGGGACATCGCTACCCGCGGCGAGTTCTACAGTGCCTACACGCCGTACCAGGCTGAAGCCAGCCAGGGTACTTTGCAGACGATTTACGAATTCCAGTCGATGATCACCAGCCTGACGGCAATGGACGTCAGCAATGCGTCAGTTTATGACGGTGCATCCGCGCTCGCCGAAGCGGCACTGATGGCGGTGCGGGCCAACAGGGCGAACATGTCGAGGCGGATCCTGCTGGCGTCCGGCGTCAACGAGACCTATCACAACGTAGCAAGCGCGATCGCCGGCAACCAGGGACTGACCTTCGAGCGGCTGGCCCTGGACGGCGCAAGCGGTACGACGGATGCCAGGTCGCTGGTTGACACTGCGGGCGCGCCGGTTGCGGTGGTCATTCAGCAGCCGACGTTCTTCGGCACACTGGAACAGATCGACGCCATTACGGACTGGGCGCATGCGCTCGGCGCGCTGGTAATAGCAATCGTCAATCCGACTTCGTTGGCAATCCTGAAAGCGCCCGGTCACTGGGGTGAAAGGGGTGCCGATATCGTCTGCGGCGAAGGGCAACCACTGGGGGTACCGTTGTCATCCGGTGGCCCGTATTTCGGTTTCATGGCCTGTAAGCAAAAACTGGTGCGTCAGTTGCCAGGCCGCATCGTCGGCCGGACTACAGACCTCGATGACAATCCCGGCTATACCTTGACCTTGCAGGCGCGTGAGCAGCATATTCGCCGTGCCAAGGCGACCTCGAACATCTGCACCAACCAGGGGCTGATGGTGACGGCGGCGACGATCTACATGTCTTTGCTTGGCCATGAGGGACTGGCGCGCGTCGCACTGACATCACAGAGCCAGACGGCAAAACTGGCCGGCATGCTCTGTGACATCGACGGCGTCGAGCCGCTTTTCCCAGGTCCGCATTTCCACGAGTGTGCACTGCGCCTGGATCGACCGGTTGTGCCGGTGCTCGAGGCACTGGCGGCTGGCAATATTCTCGGTGGCTATGACTTATCGGCTGATTATCCGGAGCTGGGCAATGGCTTGCTCATCTGCGCGACAGAAACGAAAACCGATGCAGATTTGCGGCGTTATGCGCTAGCGCTTAACGAGATCATGACGGCGCAGCAGGCGAAAAGCGCGTGAGCCAGGGCGACCGCTAATGCACAGAATCAGCTATGAAGGCGGCAGCTACCAGACATTTGGCGAATTACCGACCGTCGGCAGCCGTGCGCCGGACGTATCACTGGTCAACACCGAGTTGCAGGATGTTTCACTGGCTAACTGGATGGGCATGCGCAAAGTGATCAACATCTTCCCGAGCATCGATACGCCAGTGTGCGCCAAATCGGTGGTCGTGTTTGACCGGCTGGCGGCAGATTATGACGACGTGGCGACGTTGATGGTGTCCTACGATTTGCCATTTGCCCATCGGCGCTTCCATGAACAGCATCTCCTGCAGCGAGTGGTTGGGCTGTCGGCGATCCGCCACGCGGGGTTTGGCGAAAATTACGGCGTACAGATCACAGAAGGCCCACTGGCCGGCATGTTTTCCAGGGCGGTCGTGGTGCTCGATGAAAACAACACCGTCGTACATCGCGAGCAGATCGAGGATATTGGCAACGAACCGGACTACGTCGCCGCTTACCAGTCGCTGGGGATCACGATAGATCCCAGGGAATTGGAGGATTGATGCGGCTCGCTGAGTGGCGTCGAGAATCAGCAATGAGTGAAAAAGTAATTTTTGAAAAGTCCCGCCAGGGCCGGCGCGCATTTTCGCAGGCACCTTTTGACGCCGCCGACAGCAACATACCGCAGGCGTTCCTGCGTGATGATGTGCCGCTATTGCCGGAAGTATCCGAAATGCAGGTGGTGCGACATTACACGCGCTTGTCACAGGAAAATTTCTCCATCGACACCCATTTCTACCCACTGGGTTCGTGCACCATGAAGTACAATCCGCGGGCCTGCAATGCCCTGGCTTTGCTGCCGGGCCTGGCCAATCGCCACCCACTTGGCCCGGCCAGCCATGGGCAGGGATTCCTGACCTGTATGTATGAACTGCAGGAGATGCTGAAATCGGTCACTGGCATGAAAGCGGTGTCACTCACGCCGATGGCGGGCGCTCAGGGCGAATTGGCGGGCGTCGCCATGATTCGGGCGTACCATCTGGCTCGTGGTGAAGAGCAGCGCAATGAAATTATCGTGCCGGATGCGGCACACGGCACCAATCCGGCAACTGCCACGATGTGCGGTTGCGTGGTGCGAGAGCTGCCAACCGGTGCAGACGGCGACATCGATGTGGCCGCGCTCAAAGATGCCGTCGGCCCGCATACCGCTGGCATCATGCTGACGAATCCATCGACGCTCGGCGTATTCGAGCGCAAGATCATGGAAATTGCCGAAATAGTGCACGAGTCCGGTGGCCTGCTGTATTACGATGGCGCAAACCTGAACGCGATTCTCGGCAAAGTCAGGCCCGGTGACATGGGGTTTGACGTAATTCACATGAATTTGCACAAGACCTTTTCGACGCCACATGGCGGTGGTGGTCCGGGTTCGGGTGCCGTGGGCGTTGGCGAGCGACTGCTGCCTTTCATGCCGATCCCGGTGGTGGGCAAGAAGGATGAAAACGGCAGCGCATACTACGACTGGCTGACCGAGAAAGACCTGCCGCAAAGTATCGGCAGGCTGTCAGCTTTCATGGGAAATGCGGGGGTCCTGTTACGTGCATATGTCTATATGCGCATGATCGGCCACGACGGAATGGAACGAATTGCCGAGTATGCGACGCTTAATGCCAATTACCTGGCGGCACGCCTGCAAAAGGCCGGTTTTGAGCTGGCATTCCCCGACCGACGTGCCAGCCATGAATTCATCATCACCTTGAAATCGCAGGCGAAAACACTGCAGGTCTCGGCGATGGATGTCGCCAAGGCACTGCTGGACCAGGGAATGCATGCGCCAACCACGTATTTTCCGCTGCTGGTACCCGAATGCCTGCTGATCGAGCCGACGGAAACCGAGACACGCGAGGCGCTCGACCGCTTTGTCGACGCCATGATGGCAATTGCCGAGGCGGCCGCAGCCGACCCGCAAAAGGTCCGGGGCGCGCCATACACAATGCCGGTACGCCGTCTCGATGACGTCAAAGCTGCGCGCAACCTCGATCTGGCCTGGCGAACCGAGACATAATTCCCGATTTTTGAGATCTGGCGCGGGTCCGTCACGGTTATTTCCGGCATAATAGTGATGCTCAAGTGAGGAGTCTCCACTTTTTGGGGAACCGGAGCGCGTCCCGGCAAGTCCACAGAGAAGGATAAGATCACGGGACTCTCAAGTGCCACGGATAGACAACTAGATGCAAAAATCGATACAACTGGCGGCGTTGGCCACCTGCCTGATTGCGCCGTTGGCGCAGTCCGAAGAGCCCGCGTGGACAGGCACTCTGGAGAGAATCTCCAGCGGGGTCGTGTCCATTCGTGTAGATAGTACACGCGCTTTTGATACCGAATGGAATACGTCCAGCCAGGCGACCGGCTTTGTTGTCGACGCCAAACACGGCTTGATCCTCACCAACCGGCACGTCGTCACGCCGGGTCCGGTAGTCGCCGAGGCCGTGTTTCTGAACAACGAGGAAGTCCGCCTGACGCCAATCTACCGCGACCCGGTGCATGATTTCGGTTTTTTCCGCTACGACCCGGCCGATCTCATGTACATCGAACCGGAAGAGCTGCCGTTGGTGCCGGGGGCAGCCGGAATAGGCCGGGAAATTCGCGTAATAGGCAATGATGCCGGCGAAAAGTTGTCCATCCTTGCCGGAACGATTGCGCGGCTGGATCGCAAGGCACCGGACTACGGCCGCGGCAAGTACAACGATTTCAACACGTTCTACTACCAGGCGGCATCCGGGACATCCGGCGGCTCGTCCGGATCTCCGGTAGTCAACATCGAGGGTGAAGTGGTCGCCCTGAACGCCGGCGGCCACAATTCAGCAGCGAGCAGCTTCTTTTTACCGCTGGATCGTGTAAAACGAGCGCTGCACCTGCTGCAGGATGACAAGCCGGTAACGCGTGGTACCTTGCAGACCGTATTCGTGAGCGAGCCTTATGACGAATTGCGCCGCCTCGGACTTAGCGGTGAGCTGGAGAAACTGGTGCGCTTGGTCAATCCCGATATAATCGGGATGTTGACAATACAACAGGTAATTCCGGGTTCCCACGCCGCCGGCAAACTCGAGCCGGGTGACATCTTGCTGCGCGTCAATGGCGAACTGGTCACCGAGTTCATACCGCTGGCCGCCATACTGGATGAACAGGTTGGCACGAAGGTGACCATCGAACTGGAACGCGGTGGACGCAGGATGTCACAAGATATTTCTGTCGTCGATCTGCACAGTATCTCGCCACATGAGTTCCTCGAGATCGGTGACGCGATTGTCAACAATCTTTCCTATCAGCAAGCGCGTCACTATAATCGGACCGTCAGCGGTGTGTATGTCGCAAATCCGGGATACATGTTGTCGCGGTCGGCGATTCCGCGGGGGGCCGTCATCTCCGAAGTCGGTGGCACGAAGATTGCGAACATCGCCGATCTCGAAACGCAGCTGGCAGCGCTCGCCGACGGTGATCGCACCACATTCCGTTACAACACTATCGAAGATCCGAGAAACAGTATCGTCCGTTCCGTGGAAATGGATCGAACCTGGTTTCCAGCGCGTTATTGTAGCCGCGACGACGCCACTGGCGTGTGGCCGTGCCGCGATCTGACGCCTGGTCCGGCCCCTTCTGCGCCGGAGTCGGGCAGCACTCAGTTTTCAACATACGCAGATCCGCGCGTCAATGCGATAGCGCCGTCGCTGGTCGTCGTTACATTCGATCTTCCGTATACCGTTTCCGGCGTTGCCGACCGGCACTATTATGGAACCGGGTTGATCGTCGACACCGTTCGGGGATATGTCATCGTGGACCGTAACACCGTGCCGGTTGCGATGGGTGACGTCAGCATTACTTTCGCCGGTTCGCTGCAGATCAAGGGACAGGTTGAATACGTGCATCCCTTGCACAACCTGGCTGTGGTGTCCTACGACCCGGCCCTGATCGGCGATACCCGGGTCAAGGCGGCCGAGTTCGACACTGCCGAGTTGCGCCCGGGAGATACTATCGCTGTTGTCGGTCTCAAAGGCGACCACCAACCGGTTCACCAGGAAAGCACGGTATCGTCGGTTGACCCCATGATATTGCCGTTGTCACGCACCTTGCGTTTTCGTGATGCCAATATTGAAGCCATATCACTGGTAAACGCACCGGGAGATATCGACGGCGTCCTGGTTAACGGGCACGGTCAGGTTGCGGCAATGTGGTCGAGCTTTGCTTATCAGTCCGGCAACGAATCGAGTCAATTCAATCGAGGCGTCAGCAGTGAGTTGGTCAGCGAGTTTGTCGAAGTCGTGCGCTCGGGTCGGTCCATTTATTCGCTGGAAGTCGAATTAGGTTATTCGCCCCTGTTTGCAGCGCGCAAACTCGGTCTGGACGAAGAGTGGCTGACACGTCTGGAGCAGCACAATCCGAAGGGCCGAAGGGCACTGACGATCAATCGCCTGGTTGCCGGCACGCCGGCGGCTGACAAGCTACGCAACGGCGACATGATCCTGGCGGTGGACGGACAGACAGTCACGACTTTCAGAGAGCTTGAAAGGGCGGTCCAGAAACCGCGCGTCAACCTTACTTTGTGGCGTGATGCCGAGGCG
>Ga0255058_10000940_pt1 | contig 16764 bp, 14 predicted proteins | sample Cases_109_9_MG_FD_188637 | JGI IMG/M metagenome (GOLD analysis project Ga0255058, IMG submission 188637) | Seawater microbial communities from Amundsen Gulf, Northwest Territories, Canada - Cases_109_9 | ecosystem: Environmental > Aquatic > Marine > Gulf | place: Canada: Northwest Territories... | reverse complement strand
CATTCGCTCGCTTTCGCTGAACGACAACGGCTCCTGCTCCAGCAGCGACGGATCGGCGGCGTTCGACAGCACACGCACCTTGACACCTTCCGGCCCGATCGCTTCCAGCGCGAGCTGATCGGCGACCGAAACAGCGAAGACACAGTCGAACTGCCCGAGGATCGACGCCTCGTACTCTCGTACGCGCGCGGCCTCTGCCCTCACGAGCCGCCTCGTGAACGGGTTCCGCTCGACATCCACCTGCCGTTCCCAGATCACGTACTCGGCGTTGTGTTCGTGTAGCAGCTTTAGAGCGGCGAAGTCCTGCGGCAGGTATTGGGCCATCAGCCAACCATCAACGAACACCGCCTCGAACGCTGCATCGGCCATCACCCGCTCGACGAGCCGCGACATCTCCGTCGACCGGTTGCGCTCGATGCTCAACGGTATCCGGCCGGCGTAGCTACGCGCGAGGCTCAGGATGTTGCGGCCTCGATTATGCTGCAACGAGTCGAACCCCGCGAAGCCGTTCGTCCATTCGCGCTGGTCATCGTCCAACTCTTCGCTGCGGAAGCAAACGGTGTGCACTTCGTGGCGCGAACGAAGATATTCGAGCACCGTCGCCGTCTTGATCGTTGCGCCGCTCCGCATCGGCTGCGGGAACTGGCTTGTCAGGAACAGGACGCGCATTCGCTTACGCCGCCCTCTCGGTCATCCCGCTATCGCGCGCCCTTCTTGCTGAAGACGAGGGCCACGGTACGAACCAATATCTTGAGGTCACGCGCGAACGGATGGTTCTGCACGTACTTCAGGTCGTAGCGGACTTTCTGGTGATGCGTCAGGTCGGACCGCCCGTTCACCTGCGCAAGCCCGGTCATGCCCGGCCGGACGAGATGGCGCTGCCTGAACTCCGGCGGCCAGTGCTCAACGATCGCCGGGATGTCCGGTCTCGGACCCACCAGGCTCATATCGCCCTCAATCACGTTCAGCAGTTGCGGCAGCTCGTCCACCGTGGTCTTGCGCAGCGCCCAACCCGCCGCCGTAGCGTTCCGAGGACGGCCCTTCGGGCTGAGAATGCGCTTGGTCAGATCGCCCGTCGGCAACCGGTCGCCGACATCTTCCTGCTTCTCCCGATGCACCATCGTCCGGAACTTGTAGAACCCGAACTCCTTGCCACCAAGGCCGACTCGCTTCTGCTGAACCATCACCGGCCCGCGGCTGTCCATCTTGATCAGGATCGCCGCGATCGCGAAGATCGGCCAGAGGATGCTCACGGCGATCGTACAGACGGCGACATCGAGAACGCGCTTCGCCGGCGGCGTCGGACCAACCTCGACCGAAGGTGGTATCCCCTCGTACTGAGGCGGTGGTTCGTCGACCGCGGGTTCTTTCGTCATCTGCCCCATGTTAGCCGTTTGCCCGCGATCCGGCCTCAGCGTCGCTCGCAGCCCGGAAGTGGTCCACTAGGGCCTCCCGCCACGGTCTCATCTCGATCGCGAGCCCGGCCGCGCGCTTGTTCGCGAGCGCCGAATACGGTGGCTTCTTGTACGGACCTCCGTACTCTGCCAACGTCGTCGGCTCGACCGTCGTATCTTCGAGGCCAGCGTTCTTGAGGATCTCATCCGTCCACTCCTTGCGCGACGCCGCCCCGGCGTTCGTCAGGTGGTAGATACCGTACTGCGGGTGGCCGATAAGATTCGCGATCGCTCCCGCCAGATCGACCGTCCACGTCGGTGAGGCGATCTCGTCCGTGACCACCTGCAACCGCCTCTTTTCACGGGCAGCCTGCACGATCTTCTCCGGGAAGCTCTCCCGCCCCGGTCCGTATAGCCACGACGTACGCACGATGTACACACGCTCCGTCGCGTCCTGCACCTCCGTCTCACCCGCAAGCTTCGACCGCCCGTAGGCGTTGACGGGGTTCGGCGCCGCGTCCTCCGTGTACGGCTCGCCGGTCTCGCCGTCGAACACCTCGTTGCTGCTGATGTAGACGACGACGGCGCCAACGTCGCGGCTCGCCTCGGCGACGAAGCCGGCGCCACGGCCGTTGACCAGAGTCGCCCGCTCCTCATCCTTCTCGCAGCCGGCTGTATCCGTCCAAGCCGCGGCGTGAATGACGACCGCTGGCATCACATCGCCGATCGCTTCAAGAACGGCGTCTTCGTCCGTCACGTCCAGGTCCGCGTGGCCGAGGGCAGTCACATCCTCATCGGCGAACGCCTGCTGGAGCGCCAGACCTAATTGCCCGTGGCCACCGGTGATCAAGATGCGCCGCCCCGATCGCTCTGTCATTTCACCACGCCTTGTTCAAGCTCCACCTGCGTGTACTCGACCTGCTCGTCCTTCAAAGTCGGGTCGTACGGGGGGTCGGGATAGTTGATGAGCCACGCCTCTTGGTCGCCGATGTTCTCAAGGCCGGTCGCCACGTCCTTCGGGATGAAGAGCCGCTTCGGTTCACCGCCGTCAAGGATGTGCTCCTCACGCACCCACTTCATAACGCCACCGTCCCGCGACTGGCTGTAAAGGGTGATCCGCATCTTCCCCTTCACACACATGTAGCGGGCGGCGCGAACGCGGTGCAGGTGGTAGCCCTTAAACGCGCCGGGCGTCGCGGCAGTGAGGTAGACCTCCGTCTTGTCACCATCCTTGAAAAGCTCGATCAAGAAGCCGTTCTCATCGCCGTCGTGAGCGTACGTTGTCACCTTCTTGGCAGGCTCCACGTGGATGCCTTCGATCATTCGCTGACTCCCCCGGACGTGTATGGCCGCGCTTCCGCCAGCCTCTGTCCGTATTGCTTTTCGTAGTACTCCTTGAACTCGCCCTCCCGCACAGCCTCCCACCACCATCGGTTCGCTTCATACCAGCGCACCGTCGTCTCGATAGCGGCCTCGAAGTCGTGGCGCGGCGACCAGCCGAGCTTGCCGATCTTCTCGTAGTCGACTCCGTAGCGGCGGTCGTGACCGGCTCGGTCTTCGACGAAGCGGATCAGGCTCTTCGGCTTGCCCAGAAGATCGAGGATCGTCTCCGCAACGTCGATGTTGTCGCGGTGGTTCTTGGCGCCGACGTTGTACACCTCGCCCGGCTCCCCTTCGCGCAACAGAAGATCGAGCGCCTCCACGTTGTCCTCCACGAACAACCAGTCGCGCTGCTGCCGGCCATCGCCGTACAGCGGCAGCGGCTGGTCTTCGATCCCGTTCGTCGTGCACAGCGGCACGAACTTCTCGAGATGCTGTCGAGGCCCTACGTTGTTCGCCGGCCGCGCCACGATGACCGGGAGCCCATACGTCTCGACGTAAGCGATCACCTGCATCTCCGCACCGGCTTTGCTCGCCGAGTAAGGACTGCGCGGCCGCAGCAGATCGGTCTCGACCGAGAACTCCCCATCTTCGACATCGCCGTAGACCTCGTCCGTGGAGATGTGCAGGAACCGTTTGAGCTTCGTGCTCTGTCGCGCCGCTTCCAGGAGCGTGTAGGTGCCATGCACCTCAGTCGTGATGAACGCCCCGGGCTCCATGAGCGAGCGGTCCACGTGGCTCTCCGCAGCGAAGTGCACGACCACCTCCGCCTGCTGCATCAACTCCCCGACCAGCGTCGGGTCGCTGACGTTCCCCTTCACGAAGCGATAGCCTTCATCGTTCTCGATTTCGCGCAGGTTATCAGGGTTGCCGGCGTACGTCAGATCGTCCAGATTGATCACCCGCGCGTCTCGTTCTTCGTGCAGCAGCCGCAAGATGAAGTTGCTGCCGATGAAGCCGCAACCTCCCGTAACGAGATAGGTCGTCATTCGTCCGGCATCTCGATGCGACTGTGGTCACCGAGCGTTAGACGGTAGCCCGCGCCCTCGCCGGGGCCGCCGCGCAGCTCGACGTTGCGCCCGACCATGCTCTTCACGATCGGCCAGTCTATGTCTTCGATAACTGTATTCTCCATCACCACGCTGTCCTCGATCCGGCAGCCCTTGATCCGGCAGCCACCGTCGATCGAAGTGTTCGGCCCGACGTCCGCGTCGATGATCTCCGTGTCCGCGCCCACGATCAACGGACCGCGCAGGATGCTATTCACCACGCGCGCTCCAGCTTCGACGATCACCGGCTCGTAGACGCGAGACGGCTGGTCCACCTCGCCGTCGACGCGGTGATCGATGGTGCCAAGCACCATCGCGTTGGCGTTGAGAATGTCGTCCATCTTCCCCGTATCGATCCAATAGCGGTCCAGCACCTCCGCATCGACACGATGGCCGCTGTCGATCAGACCCTGCAGCGCGTCGGTGATCTCCAGTTCGCCGCGGCCGGAGGGCTTCAGCCGATCGATGACGTCGAAGACTGCCGGCCTCAGCAGGTAGATGCCGATAACGGCGAGGTCGGACGCCGGATCAGCCGGCTTCTCGACGATCTTCGCGACGCGACCTTCGACGAGTTCGGCGATTCCGAAGGACTGCGGGTTGTCGACCTTGTGTAGCAGGATCTGCGAGCCACCTTCGTTGTCCCTGAAGCGCTCGACGTACGATTTGATCCCACCGAGCACGAAGTTGTCACCGAGATACAGCACGAACGGCGACTGGCCAAGGTATCCCTGCGCCGTCTTCACAGCATGCGCGATTCCCAGCGGCGCGTCCTGCTGGATGAACATCACATCCGCGCCGAACTGCCTCCCGTCGCCGACCGCCGACCTCACCTGTTCGCCGGTGTCCCCGACGATGACGCCGATGTCCGTGATTCCGCTCTCGACAAGCTGCTCGATCGCGTAGAAAAGCACCGGCTTGTTGGCGATCGGTACGAGCTGCTTAGCGTTCGTGTACGTGAACGGCCTCAGACGGCTGCCTTTGCCGCCGCTGAGGATGAGACCCTTCATACGGCCGGAACCACCCTCCGAGCCCGCTTGGCCGGTGGTTGTTGCCGTTGCCGTAACTGTTTCAGCCATCGTCTTACCTTAACGAGCGTTGCCGCGGCCGGTTGCGCGCATGCCACAACAACGCCTTTCCCTCCGGTATTATGCGCGCGATCTTCGTCGGGTGCTTGAGCAGATAGAACGGCCCGAAGAACAAGGCGTGCGTCGCCAGTGCCGTCGCGAATTGCAAGCCAGTACCCCGCTTGCGAACGAACATCAGCGCGTTTCGCCGGTACAAGAACTGGAACCCCGGATCGGGCTCCTGCGAACGGGCTGCCTTGTGCCAAATCTTCGCCTCCGGCACCCAGTAGCATTTGAGCCCTGCGTCGCGGGCGCGGGCGCACCAGTCCGTCTCCTCCCAGTAGCTGAAGTAGTCCTCGTCCAGCAGCCCCACCGTCTCGATCGCCTCGCGCGCCATCAACATGCAGACCCCATCCGCGTAGTCTCGCTCGGTAACCCCGATCCGGTCGCTTCGCATCTTCTTGCCGCGGCCGATCTGTCGCGCCGAACCGCGCCAGAGACTGGCGCTGCCGCCTGTCGAATACAGCACGTCCCGGCGGTCGTAGAAGTACGTCGTCGGACACGCCGCCGCGAAGTTCGGGATCTCCCTCACCGCATCCAACATGCGAGCGAGAAACTCCGGGTCGACGATAGTGTCGTTGTTCAGAAGCAGGACGTACTCCGCACCGTCGTCCAACGCCTGCCGGATCCCCAGGTTCGCGCCCCCCGCGAAACCCAGGTTTTCGTCGGAGCGAATCAGTTCCATTTCGCCAGCGAACTCGCCCTCCAGCCGCCCGGCTTCATCGTTCTCCGAACCGTTGTCCACCACCACGATCTTCATCGCCGGATACGAAACAGATTTCAGACTCTCGAGACACTCTTGCGTGTCCGCTAGGCCGTTCCAATTGAGCACGATTACGGTGACAGGCGGAGCGTCCGGCATCTTCGTCGCGTTAATCCTTATATGGAGGAGCGTTGGGAACCCAACGGGCCCGCCAGCATCAAGTGGCAAGCCTCGTCGCAAGAGTCGCCAATATGATCGACCTCGTGGTCAAGCAGGTCAAGTGAATATATAATGTGCCCGAACATGGACGACGCACGCAGGTATGACTCCCAGGTCGACCTCTCGGACGAGAACGCGTCCCACACTCAACTCGTACTGCTCACCGGCACGAACAAGAAGGTTCTCGAGGTTGGGCCGGCCACCGGCTACATCTCGAAGATCCTTCAGGAACGCGGCTGTCGGGTCACCGGAATCGAGATAGACCCCGCCGCCGCCGAAGAGGCAGAGCAGTACTGCGAGCGAATGATCGTGGGCGACATCCAGAGGCTCGACCTCCTGGACACGTTCGGAGATGAGCGCTTCGACGTCGTGATGTTCGGCGACGTCCTCGAACACTTGGTCGACCCTACATCTGTCTTGCAGAACATACAAAAGATCCTCGCGCCAGATGGGATCATTATCGCTTCCATCCCCAACGTCGCTCACGGCAGCATCCGGTTGGCCCTTTTGCACGGCGAATTCCGCTACACGGAGCTTGGCCTGCTCGACCGAACGCACCTCAGGTTCTTCAACCGCCAATCCATCGACGAGCTCTTCCGCGGCGCGGGATACCAGATCGACAGCTGGAAGCTGATTCAAGGCGACCCGTTCCGCACCGAACTCAATCTGCAAGAAGAGGACTACCCGCCGTACCTGAGAGACTCCATCAAGAACGACCCCGAAGCTATGATCTACCAATTCGTTGTCACCGCGCGGCCAGCGCCTCAAGCGGCCGCGACCACGAACGGCCCGGCGCCTGAAGTGAAGAATGGCGTCGCCCTTAGGGGGTTGTGGCAGATCGATAAAGATCTGCGCGAGATCGAGGCGGATCGCAAGGCCATCTCGGATGAGCTGAAGTCGACTGCGGCGGCAACCGTGCGCCTTCAGCGACAGGTCGAACAGAAGCAGGGCGAGATCGACGGCGTTCAACACCGCCTCCGCGAAATCGAGAACTCGACAGGGTGGCGCATGCTCAACCGCCTCCGCCCCGTGATCCGGCGGCTGGCCCCGATGGGGAGCCCGCAGCGAAACCTCCTCTACGGGACGGCGCGCGCTGTCTTCCGGCTCGGCGGTCGCCTCGCGGCGCCGCTCCGCCGTGGCCGCCCAATGATGACTGCAGACCAGGTCAGACCTTCGGAGAAACCCCAGGTCAACCGCCTCCGCGTCGGCTGTTACGGCGAGCATTGCTGGACCGTCGGCGGTGGCACCGTCCATGCCCTGCAGCTTTTGATTCCTTTAGCGGAGTTCTACGACGTCGAGCTCTTATTGCCCCCGGGAACCCCCCTCAGAGACCGCGATTGGTATCTGGAAAACCTGCTCATCGACATCGGCGACATCAAAGTCCGTCATCACACTACAGACGCCGAAAACGGTTACGACGTCTGGCTGTCCGTGTGGAACGAGCGCATCTGGCCGACGCGGACTCGTAAGCGCTTCAACATGGTCTTCTTCCCCTTCGTTCGCCTCGATGGGAGCGGCTGGACCCACATCACCAACGGCAACTACTCGGCGGGGCATCTCCGCGAACGCTACAACACGGACGACATCATCGTCGCCTACCCCACAGTCAACGCCCACGAATACAAAACCGGCCCCAAGGAGCCCATGATCCTGCACGTCAGCCGCTTCGCACTGCCCTCTGCTTACGCCGACAAGGCCCACATCATGATGATCCAGGCCTTCAAGCGCCTCTGCGAGCGCGGCCTCGAAGGCTGGAAGCTGGTGCTCGCCGGCGCCACCCTCGACGAGGGCGAGCGTACCTACGCGGACCATCTCGCCAAGCACTCCCACGGCTATCCGATCGAGTTCGCCCTGAACCTATCGGCGGAAGAGCTGCGCGATCTCTTCGCCCGCTCCTCCATCTACTGGCACGCGACCGGCTTCTCCGTGCGCGAGGCCGCCGCGCAGGAGCACTTCGGGATCACGATCGTCGAAGGGATGGCCTCGGGAGCGGTACCGGTTTCATACAACTCCGGTGGCCCGCCGGAGATCATCACTAGCGGCGACAACGGTTACCTCTTCGACACTCTCGAGGAGATGGTCGACCAGACCTCAGAGCTAGCGACCACGCCTGAGAAGTGGCGCCGGCTTTCAGACGCCGCACGCGAGCGTGCGGCTTTCTTCTCACCGACCGTAGTCCGCGAGCAGATGCTCGACGCCGTGTCAAAATCGCACAAAGTCTCCATCATCATGGGCACACACAACAACCTGCCCGTTCTCAAGCGCGCCATCGAGTCGGTCCTCCGGACCACTCCAGATGGCTACGAGCTCATCGTCGTCGACAACAACAGCGACGACGGCACCGGTACCTACCTCGCCTCGCTGGACTACCCTCACCTCAAAGTCCTGACCCAGCCGGACAACCCGGGCTTCGCCATCTTCAACAACCGCGCCCTCGCCGAAGCCACCCGTGAGTACGTTCTCTACCTCAACGACGACGTCGAAGCGCTGCCCGGCTGGCTCGAACCGCTAATCGAAACGCTCGACTCTGACGAGCGGATCGGCGCCGCCGGCTCTCGCCTCTTCTACCCGGACGGCAGGGTGCAGCACGATGGCAAAATGTTCAGCGCCGAAGACCGCTCCCCAAAGCACATCAACATCGGCGGAAGAGTCGTCGCGGACGAAGACCCGATCGAAGTCGATGTCCTGACCGCTGCCTGCATGCTCATTCGACGCGATCTAGCGGGCTTCTCGGAAGATTACAAACACGGCTACTACGAGGACACCGATCTCTGCCTCAGCATCAAGGAACGTGGATACGCTCTCGTCCTGCACAGGGGCAGCGTCCTCATCCACTACCACGGCATGTCATACGGACGCGATCAGAAGGCGTCCGAAGAAGCCCAGGAACGAAACCGCAAGTTGTTCATGCAGCGATGGGGCGACAAGCTGTCGCAGCTCACCTACCTCGCGTCGCCGGACGAAATGTCCGGCAAGGAGGTCCGCTGCAAGTCCGTCATCTCCCTTGACGTTGACGATCCATGGCCGCTTTCCCCGCGGCTGATTCGTTAACGGCGCCTCCGCGAACCGCTACGCAGCGCCTAGTCGGCATGCTCCCAGACGCCCTCTTCCTCGTTGTACACGAACCCAATGCCGCGGATCGCAAACGTCTTATCGCGGTCCAGACGTTCTTCGCTGAACGCCGAAACCCCCTTGCTGTCCACCGGTTGCGGCAAGCCTAATACGTCGGCTAGCGTCGGTCCGAAATCTTTGTGCTGGTACTCCACATCCATCACCACCCCGTGCTCCTCCACGCTCGGCGCGTGGATAATCAGCGGCACCCGCGGCGTGAACGCCATTGGCACCACCGTCGCCGACGGAGTAACCGTCCTCTGACCGTGATCCGAGGTCATGATCACCACTGACTCATCGAACAAGCCCTCGCGCTCCAGCTTGTCGATGAACTCCCCCAGCAGCTTATCGGCGTACATCGCCTGCGGACGATAGGGGCCAGCCGTTGAAAGTGCGTTGCCGTTTTCGTCGAACGCATTCGGATGGTGGGGCACCAACAGGTGCACGATATACAACCGCCCCTGCGCCGACTCGGCGTCGAAGTCGTCCATGAACGTGTTGAACTGCCGCTTCGTGAAGAACTGCCAACCCGGAGGATCAGCCGAGGGAAATGGCCACCCGAATCCATCCAGGATCGGGCCCATCGCCGGGTTGATTACGGTCTCCGCAGCCTCCGGGATCACCTGATAGAACGTCCTCAGCGCCAGGTTGGAGGCGACTCGCAACGGCCCGGTTTCCGTCAAATAGCGAACGCCGCGGCAGGTGATAGTCGTTCCGCACTCTGGAAAGTACTTCTTCTCCAGCACCGGGTACTGCGTGTACAGCCGCACATTGTAGTCGTCCGTCAGCAACCGCGCCGGCTCGACGATCGTCGGGACGGACTCAAAGCTCCAGAAGAAGTTACTCGTCGCGTCACTAAACGATACACCGCTATCCGCCAGCCTCGCTGCGTTCGGAAAACTCTCGCTATCCAGCTCCCCGTCCGGGTACATCGTGTCGTAGCCCAACCCGTCAAAGACGATGATGAACACCGGCGCCTTCTCAGCCGCCTCCTCAACTGTGGTCACCTCCTGTGCATACAGCGGCAGGTTCTCTTCGTCGGTCCGGATCTGAAACACGATAATCGCCGAAGCCGCTATCGCGATCGGCGACATGTAATAGAAAAACGTCACCAGCCCGCGATATCCCCGCCACACCAACAGCACGAGACCGGCAACAACCAGGAGATCCAGCAACACAAGCAGGACAACGCTGGCTGATCTGACGTCGTTCGTGAACTCGGTGGCCGGGTCCCAGAACAGTTGTACCTGCCGCAATATCAGCACCAGCGCCAGGCCAAACACCCCTCTGCGGAAATTGCGATGCCAGCGTCCGAAGCCAGGGCGCGACGCCAGGTAGCGGTCCGCACCGAGCAGGATCGCCGCCGGAATCACCTGCACGATGATGATCAGGTAGACGATGATCACCTTCGTCGGGCGCAAAGCATCCCACAAAGGCAATGCGTCCTTGATGAATTCGGTCGTCGCCAGGCCCATCACGGCGAACATGATGAGCGCAGCCTGAAGGATGTCCGAATCGCCGGGGAGGCTTTCCTTCGCCGTCAACGCTGCTCGATCCGGTAGAGGGTCCGCTGCGAAGCGGGAATGTTCACGCTCTCCTTGATTTCGAAGTGTCGTCCAAGCGCCGCTTCGAACGACTCCTGCGAATAATCGTCGAACACGTCACGCCGGTTCCGCAGGAGCGTCTGCACCATCGGGTCCGCTTTCGGAATGAACTCCACGACGCCCGCTCTCGTGACGCTCGCCAGCCATTCGGCGATCTTCGCGAACGGCACGTTCCCCGAGATCGCGAGGTGGTGGATCAGCGCCAGGCCAAGGGCGAAATCGGCCGGGCCACGGCTCTCGAGGCTCTGTCTCTCACCGTGCGCCCACCCCTGACCCGGCGAAGGGTTCAGCAGGTCCTCGATCAGCGGCAGGACGTTCTCGCCCGTCTCGCCACGCTCATACATCGCGCCGACCGTAGGTTCGTCGCCATCAATCGCGACCACGTACTTGGCTTGCCGCCCGGCGATCTTGCTGTACCGGCCAGTGTTGCAGCCCAGGTCCCAGACCATCTCCGGCTGCGCGTCACGTACGGCGCCCTCAACGAAGCGGTCTTTGAATTCCGTCGCCTCTGCCGTGTAGGAAGGACAGTCCGCCTCGTAATCCAGCCACGCCGAACTGCCGACGCGACGCTTCAGACTTCTGATCGCGCCCTGGAGGCGTTTCAACGTGCCAGCGATCACCTCTTTCGGTATCTTCCGCATCTTCGGCTCTTGCCCGTCGACCGCTTTCTGCGACGTTTGCCGCCGGTTCAGCGACGCCTGCAGAACGACATCCAGAAACACCGCCCGCCTGAACTTCCGGCGCAACGGCAAGACGCTGCTCAGGTGCGCCGGATCGATACCTTCGAGCGAGCTTCGCAGCAGCGGCTGAAACGGCATCGCCGTGAACGCCTGCATCAGCAACGGGTTGAAGAACATCTTGCAGAACTGCGTGTACGCCATCCACGGCGCACCCTCGTCGTACCGCTCGAACGAGCCGACGTCTATCAGCAGAGGCTTTCCGTTGACGAACTGGAAGTTGTACGGAGTGGCGTCCTTCAACATGAACCCCACGTCCAGAGCGGTCAGCGTAATCTCCAACTGAAGGAGCGCCGCATCCCGGAGCATCTCGAAAGGCCACTCGTAGGGATATGAGATGAACGGAAGGCGCGGATGCTCGACGATCAGATCGGCGTTCCGGGCCGCCGCGTACACCTCGGGCGCATCTCCGCGCTCTACCGGCCTGCTTTCGATAACGCGGCCGCTCTCGACGAAGGACGCGAGCAGACCGCTTTCAGCTAAGGCGTTGTGATCGTTCGCCGCATCAGCAGAGAAGTGCCGATAGACACGGCCGCCGGCGAGTAGAATGCCACTGTCCGGATCGCGGAACGAACCCGGATCGCTGACCACCGAGCCGTCGGTCCCTGCGGATGCGGTCGCACTCTCCGAGGGCTCCGCGCTCGGCACTGGCCTAGTCTTCACCCCCGGTCTCGGCGGAGACCTGGGCGGATGCGGCCGCTTCGTCCGTCGTTTCCTTCTCCCTGCGGAAGAACGAAATGAAACGCGCCCACATGAGCTTTACCGTGACGAAGCCACCGACGAGGAAACCCAGCAGAATCTGGAGGCCGATGCCCCCCGTGGTCGGGTCGATGTACAAAAACGCGAGACTCATTGTCAACTCCCGATTAAGGCCAACTGTTCGCGGCCCTGATACGCTGCGGCGGTCGTTATCATCTTAGTGACGTTGGGGCCGGAGTGGCAAATCAGCTCACTCGCCGTCATTCTTCCGGCACCTCCAGCGCGCTACTCGATACTCGGTTCGCCCTCGAACTCGCGATCAGCTCCGCCACAACAAAGAAAATCCCATCCGCAAGCAACGTGATCACCCGGTAGGCGAGAGCCGCCGTCGCCGCCACCGGATCGCCAACGATCGGCGCGGCGATCGCCGCGAGGCCTGCCTCGCGCACACCAAGACCCGCCGGCACGATGATCAGCGCGATCGCCAGTATCGTCGCCAGGTTGTACCCGCCGATCGCTTCCGGAAGGTCGCTGGCGCTCACGCCACTGAGGCTCGCCAGGACCACGAAAAACGATAGCCCGCTGATCACCGCCGCTGCGGCAAACGCCGCCGAGAACTGCGCCGCCTCGGCAAACGTCAGCTGCGTCCGTTCATCCGCGGCCCCCAGGTCTTCGGCAAGCGACTTGAAGCGCTTCGGGAGCAGCCGCCCCACGTGATCGAGCGCCCAGTGCGCCATGCGGTTGACGCGCGTCGCGAAGAACACGGCCGTGGGCAACGTTACCGCCAGAACGCCCAGCCCCAGCCAGAAATTGACCGCGCCCCACAGCCACAACCCAAGGCCGATCGCCGCCGTCGTAGATGCCATCATCGCGAACTCGTTGACCATGCTCGTGGCGACAACCCGCCGCGACACCGTGTCCTCGGTGTGGACGAACCTCGCTCCCAGCGCCCAGGCAACGCCCGGAATGTACCGCGCGATCCAGGCGCGCGCATACGCCCGCAGCAGGACTCGCTCGTTCAACTTGACTGCCGAGTTGCCGAGATGCCGGACCAACCTGATCCAGATCATACCCACCCCAAAAACCGGGGCGATCGCCAACGCCAGCGCCGCGATCAGCAGTATCGGCGTGGCACCATTGAATGCGTCGCGGACCTCGCCCAGATCCCGGTAGAGGTATCCAACGAACGCCCACGGCGCGATGATAAGGGCGGCGCGAAGCAGATTTAGCGGCGTGAGGAGAGAGCGCTTGTTCGGTTCGTCTTCTGAGGAACCCGCCATGCCTAGTTCGGCGTCATCTCCACAGAATGCGGCGCCGTACTCAGGTACTGCTCGATCATCTCTGAAGGAGCGCCCTCGCCGGTGATGCGGCCCGCCTCGATCAGCAGAACCCGGTCGCAGAACTCAGTCACCAGCTCCATACTGTGCGATACGACAACGATCGTCACACCCGATCTCTTGAACTCATCCATCCTCACCAGGCATTTTTCCTGGAAGTACGCGTCCCCTACTGAAAGTACTTCGTCGATCAAGAGTATCTCCGGATTGCTGTGAATCGCCACCGAGAACCCCAGCCGCACGTACATCCCCGACGAGTATCGTTTCACCGGCGTGTCCACGAACTCCTCCAACTCCGCGAACGCCACAATGTCATCGAATCGCTCCCGCGTCTCCCGCGCCGTCATCCCCAGGATCGAAGCGTTCATCTGGATGTTCTCGCGGCCCGTTAGATCGGGGTGGAACCCGGCGCCAAGCTCGATCAGCGGCGATACGCGGCCCATCACATGCACTTCACCCTCGGAAGGCGCCGTTACCCCGGCTATCAGCTTGAGGATCGTGCTCTTACCGCTGCCGTTACGGCCGACGATCCCCACGACCTCGCCGGCATCGATCGAGAAGCTGACGTTTCGCAGCGCATAGAACGCATCCGCGAACCCTTTCCTCTTGAAGAACAACGGCAGAAACTCCCGCAACGTCAGGCCTTCGGCCAGTTGGAACCGCTTGCTGACGTCGTCGAACTCGATCTCGCGCTTTCTAGATCCGGTCTGCAAACCCGCGCTCCATCTTCTTGAACAAGTAATAGCCCACGGCAAACGTAGCGGTCGCAATCAGCAGTCCCAGCAACACCTTCTCGATCCCCGGACTTTCACCGTAGAGGATCACCCGCCTGTAGGCGTTGATGAACAACGCGTTCGGGTTGAGATCGAAGATGATCTCGTACTTAGCCGGGACCAGGCTCACCGGATAGATGATCGGCGTCAGGTAGAACCAGAGGAGGAGGGCCACACCCACCAGAAAGCGCACATCGTGAAAGTAGAGATTGAGCGCGGCCAACGGGTATGAAAGCCCCAACGTGAAGATCAGGTGGATCGAAAACAACAGCGGCATCCAGACGGATGTCGTCTCCGGCAACCGCCCGTAGTACAGCATGAGGACGCTCAGGATCAACAGGCCGAATCCCAGCTCCACCAGCTTCGTAAACACCGCCGCTGTCGGCAGGATCTCCCGCGGGAAGTAGACCTTCGTCACCAAGCTCGATGCGTTCACAACGCTATCCGTCGCCGACGATATCGCCGACGAAAAGAAGATCCATGGCAGCAGGCCAACGAACATGAACAGCGGATAAGGCGTGCCCTCCGGCGCCGGGATCCGCAGGATCGTAGAGAAGACAAAACTCAGGATGATGATCTGGCTTAGCGGGTTCACCACCGCCCACGCGTACCCCAGGACCGACTGCTTGTACTGACCTCGCAGGTGGCGCACCGTCATGTGAAGCAGCAAGTCGCGGCGTTGCCAGAACCGCCCCAGGTACACCGCGACGTCCCGCAATCCAAACGAATGCCTTAGCGGGTGTCGGGTCCTTATCTGGAAATCAGCCATTAGTAGAAGCGCCGTTCCGGCCGGCACGATAGCCCGTGAACCGCCCGGCGCTCCACAAAATGTAAGCGCCCGTCATGGCGAACGCAACCAACCGCACAAGCTGCAGCTGCGTCCCCCTAGTAGAACGACTGCGCTGGACACGGCGAAGCGGCTACCGGAACCCCCGTCGGAATGCTCGCGATCCGTCCGTCTGACACCCGCCCAACGTTGTCCCACTCGTACCCGCACTCCACGAAGACCGTCACGCTCGTTAACAACCGTTTGGCGCCGCCCTCCATGATGTACACGGTGCCGGCGGAATCACTTATGAGGTATCCGTCGCCCAAAGCGTCCGCAAGCATCGGCCCCACCGGCAGCGAACCAACCAGGCTGTCCAGCGTCTGGTCTACGTCACCCCACTGGAGCCCGCGCGCCTCAAACGTCACCAGGTTCGGAACGCCTCGCCTCAGCCCTCCCTCGATCAGATAGACCGTACCCTGCGAGTTACGGACGAGAGCACCGTCCGACGGAACCCAATTCACACACGGCAGGTCCACCATCTCGGGCCCCTTCGGAATCGTCTCGAACGTCCCGTCGCCAATCGTGTGCACGACGTCGCCGCTGTAACCGCAGGCCTGTGCAACGAACGTCCCCACCGGGCGCGCAACACCGTTCTCCATCACATGAGGCGTCCCGCCGCTGTCTGTCAGCACGCTGCCGGAGGCCAGAACGTCGAAGAGAGCGTTGCCAACCGGGATCTGACTCACAATCGAGTCGTGGAGCCGATCGACGTTGGAGAACGAGTAACCCGCGGCCCCGAAGGTTGCAATGTTCGGTACCGATCGTCGCAGACCGCCGGAGATCAGGTACACAGTGCTCGCCGATCCGCGGATCAGATGCCCGTCCGGCGGCGATACCCTCGGGCACGACGAGCCATTCAGCGCCGGGCCGGTGTCGATCTGCGTCAACGTAGCGTCGGAGATCGTGTACGCCGCTCCCGCATCGTAGCCGCAGCCGTCCAGAGCCTGCTGACTGGCCGGCAGTTTCATCCCGCCATCCATGACGTAGAGACCAGACGACGGACTCTGGATCAAATTTCCGCTCGCGATGACGTCGGGCAGGACTTGCCCGGCCGGGATCTCCTCTACGTTCGAACCCGGGACCTGCAACACGTCGTCCCACTCGAACCCATTCGCCTCGAACGTCGCCGCGTTCGGGACCCCTCGCTTCAGACCGTCGCTCATAACGTACACGCCGGGACCGGAGCCCGTGATCAGCGTGTTGCTCGGATAACTCGATATCGTTACCGATATCCGTAACGGCGTACCTTTGGCATGCAGCGAGTCGATGATCACCTCACCGCTATATTCCCCCGGCGGCAGACCGTCGACATCCGCTGTGACGGTTACGCTCGACAGCCTGAGCCCAACGTCGGTCCCCAACGCCAGCCCCTGGTGCCGGGAGAGCACGATCCACGGCGCCGTCGCGGTGACGCGATAGGCCAGCACCCCCCTGCCACTGTTCAGGATCGAGATCATCGCATCACCGGTCGAAACCCCGGGGATCGCCACGATCTCCAGGTGCGAAGGCGACGCGAAGACATCCGGCAAACCGATGATGTCGTCGCGGCTGAAGGCCAGCGCTAATTCAGCGTCCGCACCAGCCCCCGGCGTCGGAGTCTCGTTCGTGCCCGGCTCGGCCGTGGAAGAAGGAGTATCTGTAGGCAGCGGTGGCGCCATCGGCGTCGGCATGTCCATCGGAGCGCAATTGGCGGAGAACGAGCAGACATTCCAGTTCGGGATGCTTAGCGGAACCGCAAAGTGAGGGTCCGAGAGATCGGGCAGCGTTGCCTCCTGCGGCTCCCACAGCCGCACGTCATCGACTTC
>Ga0255058_10000939_pt1 | contig 16768 bp, 10 predicted proteins | sample Cases_109_9_MG_FD_188637 | JGI IMG/M metagenome (GOLD analysis project Ga0255058, IMG submission 188637) | Seawater microbial communities from Amundsen Gulf, Northwest Territories, Canada - Cases_109_9 | ecosystem: Environmental > Aquatic > Marine > Gulf | place: Canada: Northwest Territories... | reverse complement strand
CGAGTATTCGTTAGTCAGTCCCGGTGGGTAGACCTTGAATAGCTGATAACGAAGGGCCGGATAGTACGCCAGCGTGCACAGCAAGGCTGTGACGCTTGCCAGCAGCGACAGCCGCAAGGCCCGGTTGCGCCCGTAATGCCCGAGCAGCCAGGCACCCCCAAGGAACAGCGCCCACGAGCCGAATACCTGTAGCCGGACCTGGAGCAGCAGCAATAACAACCCGAACAGCGCACTGACAGCCAGGAACAGGCTCGGGGGCTCCGTTTCGCGTATGACGCGCCATGCAAACAGCACGGCGATGACCGGTGCGGCCAGAATAAGCCAGCTGTAATTCGCCGACATGATAAAACTACCGTTTGGTTCGAACAACAGACCCAGCGGGCTTTTTACCTCGGCGATCTCTTGCAGCAGCACAAGGTCCCCGGCAAGGTAATTGCTCGCATTGATTATCATCAACGTGAGTGGCGCGATCAGCATAATTGCCAGCAATGTCACATAGCCGAGTAATCGCCGCGAGTATCGCTGCCAGGCAAAGACAGCCATGACAATTGCGGTGGCGAGAGACGCATACAGGTGAAACCAGGACAACGTTGCGTAAGAGAACTGCAAATCGCGGAACGGTCCGGATGGCAGTAGTACGAGCAAAGTACTCAGGAGTAATGTGCCCGCCAAACGTACTACGCTCTTCCGTGGCGGAGTGCTGCCGCGCATCCATAATATGAACAACGTCGCCAGTAGCGGTATTTGCAGTATGAAAAGACCGTTATGAAAGGCAGGCGCCATGCCCAGCACGACGCCGAGAAACGCCGCCCTGCGCCCGTTGTCAGGTTCCCGGAAGTATCGCAGACCGAGCAACAACGACAACAAACAGAACATCTGCTCCGCCGAATGATGGTCGAGCACGCCGACGCCGTAAGCAAACTGATTGAGTGGAAAAGCAGCGAAAGCGAGCAACGCGACCAGCATCAGACCTGCGTGCAACTGCAACTCCCTCGCGATCAGAACCAGTATTCCCGTATTCACGATCAACAGCAGCATGGGTAGATACGACAGCAGCGCCATCGGCTCGGCGTCCGGACTGAACCACAGCGCAACGATGAGCATTTGTGCGAGCAGGTAGTCATACGCCCAGGGCCATGTCAGCCAGCTGCCTTCAGGTACGTGAATCATGTTGTCGAACTGGTAGAAGCCGCGTTCGCCAACCGCGGCATCGAGAATACGCCGCGCATGATAAAAAGAATCGTTGCCGACTGGCGTGTATGCACCGTCAACCAGTGCTGCCGTCTTGATGCGCAAAGCGAAGAAGACCCCGACAACGCTGGCCGTAAGCCAGATGAGCACGCCCGAAATCCGCTCCTTGTTCATTGGCGGTCCGACAGTGTCGTTCGGGCTGATTCCAGGCGGAAGGCCCACAGGCGCGCACCCAGAAAATTGAACGCGAGTGCCGCCGCTGCGCCAGCCGCCAGCGCCACGATCGGCACCGTCTGCAACAGCGTGAAAACGTCCAACATCAGAAAGTACACGCCGAAATTGACTGCCAGGCCAACCGTCTGGACCGCGAGATAACGGCTGTATTCCGCACCCATGCGATTAATCGCATGGGTACGAAAGACGAAATGGCGGTTCAGGAACCAGGTCAGGGTAATTGCGATTGCCGCGGACCCTAGGCGCGAAACCACGAGACCACCGCCGGCGCTGAAAAGCAACTGGAAACTAAGCGCATCGAGAGCAAATCCCGCGCCGCCGACGGCCATGAAGCGAGCCAGCAAGCTGCGGGTTGATCGCAGAGTCATTCGCCGAAGCGGCGTGCGTCGGGTCCGGGAATGCGCAGGTAGCTCAGCCGTTTGAGCTCGCGCCTGCCGCGTGTGACCGTATCAAGAATCGTGCCGCTGGCCAGCGCCAGGAATGCCAGCAGCATCAGGCCGGTCGACAGGATGGCAGTCGGAATTCTCGGTACCAGGCCTGTATCAAGAAATGTAACGAGGATTGGCCACGCCAGCAGGACCGAAGTCGTGGAAAGGATCGCGAACAGCACCGAGAAAAATACCAGCGGGCGTTCTTCCTTAACCAGTACCAGGATGGTCTTCAAAATCCTGGCGCCGTCACGATAAGTGCTGAGCTTGCTGGCCGATCCCTCCGGACGCTCTTTGTAAACGGTTTCCACCTCGTCCTGCGGCATGCCGAGTTCCAGGGCATGCACGGTCAGCTCTGTTTCGATCTCGAAGCCACCGGTGAGAATCGGGAATGACTTGACAAAGCGGCGAGACAAGACACGGTAGCCGGATAACATGTCTGAAACGCGGCTGCCAAAACTGCGGGCGACCAGCTGGGTCAGCAGCCGGTTGCCGAACTGGTGCCCGAAGCGATACGCCTCGCCCGATGTCGGCACGCGCTTGGCGGTCAGCAAGTCCAGGCCGTTGGCAAACAAGGTATCGATCAGTCTCGGCGCCGCCGCGGCTTCGTAAGTATCATCGCCATCGACCAGTACATAGACATCCGCTTCGATATCGGCAAACATGCGGCGTACCACATGACCTTTGCCTTGCTGATGCTCTTTGCGGATGAGTGCGCCCGCTTCTTCGGCTACGTTGATCGTTTCATCGCTGGAATTGTTGTCGTAGACATAGATTGCGGCGTCCGGCAGCGCGGCACGAAAATCCGTCACCACTGTGCCAATCGTCGCGGCTTCGTTGTAGCACGGGATAAGCACCGCGACACGCACGCGACGATCGCCGACAACCGGATCACTGCGGCGCTCCACCGCCAATTGACTGGTATGATCTGCCATTTCTGCATTGTACATAATGTACTGGCTGCAGGATGTGATCTGTGCACGGTTGCTGTACGAGAGTGCAGCGCAGAAACAGGATAAAAAGCCCCCTTCAGGATCAGAGCCGCACATGAAAAGAGAAACCACCAACGCCATCCGTTTCGTGCTCGAGGATTTGTTGCCGCCAATCGTCAGGGACAGTGCGCCAATGCGCTGGCTTTTTCGCCTGCACTGGGGCCGACTGGTAGATGAGCTCGAAGAGTTTCGCGCCAACGCGCACCGCATCAGCGAGGCAGAATATGCGCGGGTCTATGCCGCCCTGCCGCGCGTGCACGAGGGCACGGATAACTCCGAGGCATGCATTCGGAAAATTATCGAAGCGACGTTGCCTGGCAGTGTCCTGGATGTCGGCTGCGGTACGGGCTACCTGTTGGACGCTCTGCAGACCGCGCCGGGCGCGGATGAGCGAGACTATACCGGTCTGGATTTTCAGATCGATGCAGCAACCCGGGAGCGGCTGCCGAAGATCAGATTCGAGGAATCAGTCGTTGAAAATATGCCGTTTGCCGACCATTCCTTTGACACAGTCATCTGCACTCACGTGCTGGAGCACATTCTTGATATCCGCACCAGCATCAGCGAATTGCGGCGCGTTTGCCGCAAGCGCCTGATCGTCGTGGTGCCCAGGGAGCGGGAACACCGTTTCACATTCAATCCACACCTGCATTTCTTTCCCTACCGGCACAGTTTTCTGAAACAGATGCTGCCGGTACCTGACAATGCAACCTGTGAATCGATCGGGCGTGATTTCTTTTACCTGGAAGAGCTGTCCCCGGCGGACTAATACGGCAGACTCCTAATGTTCGTCGGTCGTCGCCCGATCCGACTGACCGAGACGCCGATAGTAGTCGGCAACCACCTCGCGGTGTGCTTGCGGAATATCGTCAAGTGCGTTTGCGCGCACCCCGGCGCCCGCATCGACGGCTTCACCATCGTCGGTGCCAGCACCGGCGGCATTCCTGAGCGCCAGTTCCAGTTGTTCGACCAGCGACAACGCCAGCTGCGATTCGCGCGCAAGAATGTCTTCGTTACCGCTGAAATCTGCGGCACGGATCTCCCGGGCCAGCCTGCGCAGCTCGTCGATCTCCTTTTCGGCGACACCTTGCGCGCGCATGCCGCGAAACAGTGCAATGACATCATCTGAAATATTATCGAGGCTGTGGTCCATTTCCCTCTGACTATCGATGTCAGCCACACGCACGCCGCTCGATCGTTGCAGATCATCGCGTCCTCGATTCGCCGGAATGCCTTCATTCGCGTTGCCTTCTGCAAATCCTTGCAATTCCCGCCGCAATTGCTGCGCCTCGGCCAGGGCCTGCGAAAGACCACCCTGCTCACCGTCGCCTCTCTCACCAGCCGCTGTGCCGCTCATCGACTCCGCCCGCCGTAGATCCTCGCGCAATTCACGCAGCGCGTCGGTAATCGCGCTTTCACTGCCGGCGACATACACGGCCTCGCCCTGCTCGATGTATGCGGCTGCCACGGCCAGACGGGCTTCCACCTCCATCTCGCGAAGTTTGCGCATCGCTTCGTCGAGTTGCACTGATGCACGTGGCTCGTGGTCACGCAGCCGGCGCGCCGTTTGACGGGCATCCTGCTCCAACGTCTGCAGGTCCGCCTGCAGCTGACGTTTTTCCTCCGCCATCTCAAGCTCTTGCTGCAAGGACATGCCGCTGTCGAGTCGATGCAACTCGTTGCGACCGACCAACACATCGCGTATGGCGTCCTGCAATTGCTGCTCGAGTTCAGCTTGCCTGTCATGCAGGTTTCCGGCGCGTGCGGCGAGATCGGCCAGGGACCTCTTTGCCGCCTGTCGCTGCTCTTCAAGCGCACGGTCACGGGCCCTTTCGAGTTGCCGCTGCGCCTCAGCCGATGCGCGCTGCATTTGCCCGGTGTCAGCGCCTTCACGCATGGCTTCATCGACCTCATTCATGGCCCGCATCGCGCTGTCCAGGCGGCGCTGTAATTCATCTGAACGCCGCTGCTCCGGTTCACTGTCCGGCGATTGTCCGCTCGAACCCTGTGTGGATTGGCCGGCGGCCTGCTGCTGATTTGCGGCGGCTGCCTGCTGCATGCGTTCGAGTCGCTCGCGCAATTCCTCGAGGTCACGCCGCAGCATCTCCTGCTGCCAGCGTTGTGCAGGGGTCGGCAGCCGATCGCGATTCAGGTTTTCAGCCAGCTGTTGCTGGCGCCGGGCCAATTCGGACAACACTTCCCGCGCTTGATCGAGTTGCAGCTCGGTTGAGTCCGGCGACGCAGAACTGCCGGTTTCGTACTGGTTTTTCTCGAGATCCATCTCGAGTTCGAACATGTCGGTCAGATCACGACCTGCCCTTCCACCGCCACCACCACGGTTGTTCGCCTGCAGTGACACGCTGATGTCGGTGAAAGCAGCCTCGGCACGCAGCAAATGCTGCAGTGCTTCCTGTTCCGGCAGAATCGCCTGTTCCAGATCGACTTCTGCCAGGCGCTCCACAGCCGGCACCATTGCCGCGGCAGCCTTGATCAGATTGTCGACGAATACGGTGATTTGTTCATCGCTCGCCACCAGTTGCCGGGCGCGCGTGCGTTCGGCCAGCGTTTGCGCCTGCTCCTTCAGCGTCGCCTGTACCCGCGATAACAATGCAGCGTTGTCCGGAACATAGTCCACATCGGCACGCCGTTTGTTACTTTGTTCGCGAATCAGGTTCCAGGTGGAAACGATTATTTCGCGCTGGCGTTGCGAAATCTCATCCTGCCGGGCGCCCTGCTGACCGCCGCCAGCGGATTGTTGCGACTGCGAATAGCGCCGGTCGAAAGGCTGCACATCGATAAAGAATATATCCGTTCTGCTGCTATTGCCGCGGTCTGTAGCTGTCGCATAGTAGGCAATCAGGTCACCGGGCACCAAGGCCTGAGCGTCGTTATCATCTTCAGCGAGTGACTCGAGGAAAAACACGTGCTCGACTTCGGCTTCATTGCCATCCACGGGCAGTTCTGTCGATTGCCAGTCTCCGCCATTCACCGAGTAACGTAATTCAAGTGACTCGAGTGCAAAATCGTCTTGCGCAGACAGGCCGACGGTTACTTCCTCGATGCTACTGGCGCTCCAGTCGCGACCTGGCCGGGCAAATTCAATCTCGGGACTTTCATCGTCCAGCAAGGTAATGAAGTAATCGTCACTCAGCCGGATCTGCTCCCCGCCGACCGTTGCGGCAAGATAGTACTGGCCGTCTTCCTGCACTGTGAATGTGCCTGCTCCAGCGTCACCGGAGACAGCCAGCCGAATTGGCACATCGTCCAGCACCAGCACGGCCGGCGGCATCGGGCCATCCGAACGCACGGCAACCTCGACCTCGGTGCCGCCTATCGCACGCACATCGCCACCGGGATCGTGAACCTCCGGTTCGCGGTTCGCCCAGGACGGGTACCGATAGGTCAGCACGAGATTTTCAATACCGGGCACATCAACCACCTCGACACGGTATGTCTCACTGCGCACGTTGGCTGCCGACACATAATAGTGCAGCGGCTCGCGAATCGAGAAAAACGCAAACTCGAATTCATCGTCGGCAGCGGCCATCTCCACCTGCTGCCAGTCACCGTCACCGAAACTCGCATGCACGTAGGCACGGCCGGGATCGAATCCATGCATCGCCGCATGCACGCGTACCGTGCCGCCCATACGAATGCCGTCGTTTCCGGGTGTGACTTCAATACTTTGCGGCGGCAGCAGATCAGCCACTATCCAGCCGACCCACAGATGACGCACGCCGTAAGCGTAGTTACCCGGTCCGGCGATGGCGAGGATGAGCAGTCCTGCCAGGAAAACGGTGGCAACCGACAGAACGCGGCTGAATTCGCGCTGCGGTATCTGCTGTTCGACCGGATACTGTCGCGCGAGCTGCAGGCTGTCCTCCGCCAGCAAGTCGCGCAACGGGTGGTTCGCGTCCGTCATGCCCGTGTAGGTGTCGACCCGGCCGCCAAACGCCGGCGTCCGCGCCTCGATCTCCGCCGCCCCGCTGCGCTCGATACGCCGGTTTGGTATGACGATAAATCGCAGCGCGAGCGTCACCAGAGACAGGATCAACAGAATTCTTGCGGCGATGATCAGGTCGTCGGGGAATCCGCTGCGGACCGCGAGAACCACGGCAACGACAGTGATCAGTGCAGCCGCAACTGACATCATCGCCAGGCCACGCGCCGCCGTCAGTTGCTTCAGCCGCAACCGAAACAAATTCAGATAGCGCTCGATTTCCTGGGTCGCTGCCATTCTCAAACCTTCGCCGGCGTCGCCACAATCCGATTCGCGAGCAGCGATTCGCCGCTCACCACCAGTGCCAACAACAGCAGTAGCCAATGCCACAGCGGAAGAGGTTCTGCTGGCATGATCGTGCCGGCGGAATTTGCCGCTTCTTGCCGTCCCGTTACGGCTTCCTGCCAGCGCGTGAGGACAGCGGGCGCCACCTGCTGCAGCAGCGATTCACGCGGATCGACATTGACGGCGATCCGCGCCTCGCCCTGTGGAGTATAGACCTCATAAATGCCTGATTTATCCAGATGAATAAGCTGCGCCCGGGTCGTATCTGCGAGCGACAACACTGTTTGCCCGTCCGGATCCACGACCTGACCCGAAGCACTACCGATGAGCGTCAATGGCAATCGATCACCCGTGGTATAGATCTTCGACAGATTGCCGGCGCCCGACAGGTAATTGGCAACCTCCATCATGAAAGCGACGAATACAGGACGTAGGGGCAGGTCATTCCAGCGATTGTCGGCGCCGTTGGCAACCAGCAGCAGCCGTCCTGCACCGATGCGCTGCTCGAGCAGGAACGGATCATTGTTCTCCAGCCTGATCAGAACCCGATCGTCCGGATGCGCTTCGAGTGGCAGGCTGCGACTGACATTGACGCTATGCCAGCCCGACGTTGCCGTCAGCGCCGGATGTGCGCTATCAATCTGTCCGATGGACAGAAAGTCGCCGCCACCCAGGCTGGCAGCACCAAGACGCTGACCGCCGAGCGGCAGGCTGTCACTGGCAAACGCGCGGTCTCCGGCAAACGCCAATACGTTGCCGCCATCGCGCAGAAAGCGGAGCAGCGCCCTCTCGAGCACTACGTCCAGCAGGCCGATATCGTCGATCATCAGCCACGGATAGCGCGACAGGATTCGCGTATCGAACTGACCCGCCAGCTTTGGTTCGACCTGGAAGCGGCCCTCGGCTGACTCCAGCGCGGCGGACAGATAGGTGACCGCCAGGCCGGTAGTGTTCAGCGTTATCAACGGCACGGGCGCCGGCGGCTCGTTTTCCACGATGAAATACCATTGGTTGTCGACGTGCAGTGCATCGTCTACCAGCAATGACACGGCGATGCGATTGTCGCCAGGCTCGTATTGCAGTCCGGAGAACTGCGCCAGCTTTACACCGCCACCGGATACGGTCTGCGTCAATGTCTGCGTATCGTTGAGCACGAGGCGCACGGCAACTTCCTCAGTAATATCGGCGTCCGCAAGAATACCGATATCGAAGCCATCGTCCGTCTGACGAAAAAATTTCACGGACCAATTGACCGACTCCGACGGCGCAAGCGGATGCAGGACAAGTCGTGACACACGGGCCGGTACCAGATCGGCGAAGCGCGCCGGCATGCCGCTGGTTTGAAAGTCGCTGAATACATGCAGCGTTACCGGTGCCGGCAAGGACTCTGCATGTGCCTCGATCGCGGCCATTGCCTGGCCGAGATCGAGCCGCAAGAAGCTTGCCGCGAGTGTCGATACGGTACGCCGCCGCGCGGATGCCGTGTCCTGAAGTGCGCCGGCGACACTGACTGCATCGTCGGCAGTCAGAATCATCAGTGACATGCCGTCCGGTGCTGCATCAATGGCCTCGCGCACGGCCTGCCGTGCCTGTTCCATGACATCGGCTTGTCCCATGGACATCGACAAATCAACGAGGAGTAGTTGTGTGCCGGCGTTTTCGGCGGTCAGTGCGAGCGGTGGCCGCTCCCAGAAAGGTTTTGCAAACGCCAGCGCCAGGAGCAACAGTAACGCAACGCGTAATGCCAGCAACAAACGGTAGCGCAATTCCTTTTTCACATGAATCTGTCGCTCGCTTGCTTCAAGCAACATGGCTGAACTGAATTGCTCCCGCTCGGAACTCTTCGTCTGCAACCGATGCAACCAGATCGGCAAGGCGACCACCAGGGCCCCGAGCAAATAAAGTGGCGCCAGCATGCCCATAGTTATTGCCGCCTCTGCCGGAACAGCAGGTAGTTCTTGAGTGCGATATCGAGCGTATCGCTGGTGCTGAGCAGCACGTGATCGGCGCCGTTGCCGGCCGCCGCTGTGGCGAGGTTCTCGATATGCTGCCGCATGCGCTGCGGGTATTCCTCACGCATGAACTGCGGCGCCACTTCGACCGCCTCGCCGGTCTCCAGGTCCTCCAGTAGCACATTGCGGTCGAAACCCGGCTCGACTTCTCGCGGATCCAACACCTGGAACAGCACCACATCCTGACCCTGCCAGGCCAGAGGGCGGACGCTCGCGAGCAGGCTGTCCGGGTCGCAGTAGAAGTCCGAGATCACCGCAACCAGGCCACGTCGCGAGACCTGCTCGCGAAACTTGTCGAACGGTTTGTCAAATTTCGTACCCGTGCGGGCCACGGCTGAATCAATGCAGTGCAACACAGCCTGCATTTTTCCGGCACGCGTCGATGGTGCCCGATAATCGCGAATTTCCTCGTCAAATACGATGCAGCCGACCGCATCGTGTTGTCGGGTGGCGAGAAATGCCAGGCTGGCAGCAAGAAACTGACTGTAGCGCAGTTTGCTGACCGGCGGTCCGCCGAAACCCATCGACGCGCTGGCATCCAGCAGGATCATCAGATGGGAATTGGTATCGCCGAGGAAGCGCTTTATAACGGTTCGATCTGTCCTGGCAAATACGTTCCAGTCGATAAATCGGGGATCATCGCCTTCGTTGTAGGCGCGATACTCGGCAAACTCCTGGCTGAAGCCGAAGAACGGCGAACGATGCAGGCCAATGAGAAAGCCCTCGACCACCGAGCGTGCCACGAGCTCGAGGTTCTTGAGACTTGCGAGAATCTCGGGATGCAGCAATTCCCTGGCAGTGGCACGATCTGGCGGCATCGCGGACACGAGCGTCAGCCACGGACCGTTGCGAGCATGCCGGTCAACACGTCGTCGACTGTCATGCTGTCGGATTCCGCAAAATAGTTGCACAGCACGCGGTGTCTCAGGACCGGCAATGCCATGCCTCGGACATCCTCCTGAGTGACGTGGTAGCGACCTTCGAGCAATGCTTTCGCTTTTGCCGCGAGGTTCAGAAACATGGTGGCACGAACGCTGGCGCCGTAATTGACGTAGCGTCGCACGATTTGGGATGCTCCATCCTCGCCCGGACGGGTTGCTCGTATGACCTCGACTGCGTACCGGTTGACCGCTTCGGACACCGGCACCTGCCGCACCAGCCATTGAAACTGCAGAATTTCGCCGGCAGTAGTGCAGGCGCTGACTGCGGGAATATCGACCCTGGTAGTGAAGCGGTCAACGACAGCCAGTTCGTCGTCGGCATCCAGGTATTCGAGCAGGACGTTAAACAGGAATCGATCCAGCTGTGCTTCCGGCAACGGATAGGTCCCCTCGAGTTCGATCGGGTTTTGCGTCGCCAGCACAAAAAATGGCGCATCGAGCTGGTGCTTTTCACCACGCACGGTTACCGAGCGCTCCTGCATTGCCTCGAGTAACGCCGCCTGGGTTTTTGGCGGCGTCCTGTTGATTTCGTCCGCCAGCAGAACATTGGTGAAGATCGGACCTTTCACGAAGGTCCATGAACGGTGCCCCGTAGCGCTGTCCTCTTCGATAATGTCCGTTCCGGTAACGTCCGTCGGCATGAGATCCGGCGTGAATTGAATTCTCTTGAAGGTCAGCCCCAGCGCATCGGCAAGGGTGTGTACCAGCAATGTTTTGGCGGTGCCGGGCATGCCGGTAATCAGGCAATGGCCGCCAACGAGCAGGGTGATCAGCAAATGCTCGACCACATCGGCCTGCCCGATGATGACTTTGCCGACTTCGTGTCGCAGTTTTCGGCTTGTGTCCTGAAACTTGCCGATCAGCTCGCGTACTTCATCCGATTCGAATTCTTGTTCTTTAATGTCAGTCATCCGTTCTATTCCATCGATTCACTCATTGAAATGTTCACCGCGTTCCACACGCGTCAACTCCAGCAGCAATCGCTGCGCCGGCCGGTAGTTCGGTGCAATGTCCAGCGCCAGTAGCAAATTGCTGCGTGATTGCGCGACATCACCAAGTGTCCGGTACGCACGGGCAACGCGGAAATAAGCGGTCGCCTTGTCATGCGGATCGAGCGCCAGCGCCACTTCATACTCCTGCAAGGCCGCCTGGGCATCACCGACTTCCAGCAACAGGTCTCCCAGCGAACCGTGCAGATCCTGATCGAGGGGCTGCACCAGGTTGATAACCTGCAGCGCAGCGATCGCCTCGTCGATACGTCCGGCCTCACGCTGCCATTCTGCCAGCCGCCGCAGCGCAGCCGGATCATAGCCGCCGCGCGATTTGAACTGCTGCAGGGCTTTGATGGCGGCGTTCCGCTCACCCAGCTCGTCACTGGCGAGCGCCAGCGTCAGGTAGGGACTGTCCGGTTCGACATAGCCCGGAAAAATTTCCAGCAGAGTATTCGCAGATTCCATGGCTGCCTGCCAGTCTGTGGCCGCAAATTGCTCTGCCATGCGCTCCCGGGTCTGCTGCCAATCGTCGAATTGTGCGAGCAGCTGCCCGTGTTCCGCATCGACATAGGCGGCGAACTCACGATCAAAGCGGCTGACCGGCATACGCAGGACTGCCTCGATGACGCTGGCATCCCGTTCTCCATCCCGGTAATGCTGCAGCATCTCGGCCAGTTTTGTCGGTCCGAAGCGCCGGTCGATAAACTGACAGACCAGACCGGCCTGCATGTATGACACGATCACCTGCTCGGGATAAGCCGGCCGCAGGAAACCCTCATCCAGCTGCTCGATCGGCAGGAATCGCTCTTCCTGCATCGCGCCGTAAACGGACAGCGGTATGCGCACCCCGGGCGTCGGTCCGCTGCGCCATTCTTCCAGAACCGACACGCCCTCGCTGAACCAGCGCGGGACCAGGTGATTGCTCGCTTCGAGCGTAAAGACATGCGCCATTTCATGCCATAGCGTCGTACCCCACTGGAACTGCTCGGCCGGCCGGCCGGACGGTGAGTCCATCGCAACGACGTAGCCGAAGGTGGCACCCAGGATACCGATGCCCGGCATGCCAGCGGTGCGCACCGCGAAGTCCTCGTGATCAGGATACATCTCGATCACGACCGGCTCCGTCAGCTCGAAGCCATAACGCTTTGTGAACTCCGCGATACTATCTCTGGCCAGGCGAATGGCATACGGCGCGATGATGTCCGCTTCATCCTTGTGCAGACGCAGCACAATCGGCAGCACCGCAGATTCGGCGGGCAGCGGCGGATCATCGATCAGTCGGAAATGGTTGAACGAGTCCATGAGACGCAACGTATTGACGGCCCTCGGGCTGAACGGATCCAGCGAATAGGCTTTTTCCAGGTGACCGCGGGCGCGCGTCATCTGGTTGTCGCGCAACAGGTTGACGCCAAGTTCCTCATGCGCCCCCGCCAACCCGGGTTCAGTCTCCACGGCTTTCTGATATAGCTCGATCGCCTCCCGATAGCGACGAGTGATAACGTAGAAGTGTGCCGGCGTCGCATGGATCGCACCGAAATTCGCGTTGTATTCGAGCGACAGGGCCGTCCAGCGGCTATCGGTAATATTCTGCAGCAAGTCCGCAGCCGCCCGCAACGCATAGATTTCCAGCGGCGGCCAGTCATTTTCCCGGACCAGCGCCTCGGCTCGCTGCAGCGCTTGCTCCGCTTTGTCAGCGTTTTCGTTTTCCAGTGCAACGCGTGCAAGCAGCAGCCAGGCCCCGACCTGCGCTCCGTCAGCCGCTCCCGAATCAGCAAGCAAGACTTCAAGATAGGCATCCGCCTCGTCGTTGAATCCGCCAACCAGAAGTCGTGCAGCGCCGAGACTGGCAAATGCGTTCGACGGGTCGGCAGTCAGCGCTTCGCGATAAAGATTCATTGCCTCGCCGTCCTGATGCGAAGCAGCGTACAGGTCACCCCAACGAGCTCGGGTTGTGGCATCGTTGGGATGTCTTTGCAGCGCCTGCCGGAACAGTTGATTGGCAAGCTGCAGGTCGCTGAGCGCCCAGGCGGCTTCCGCGCGCACCGCGTTGGCAATATCGGATTGCAACAGTGCCCGGTAGCAATTGCCGGACTCCGTGATCAGGCCCTGCCAGTGTTGGCGATCACACTCGAGCAGCCTGGGCTCCGTAACCGCGCCATAGTGAATTCCGCGCGCGCTGGCCTGGCCCGGCGCGGCCAGTACCAGCACTGCGGCAACCACGGCAAGCGTCGAGGGTTTAATCATCGAGGCCGAGCTCCGCTTGCCTATCTTCGATCGCTTCCTCGGCCAGTGCCAGTTCGAGCATGCTTTCCAGCAACTGCTGCTGATACTGCCCTGCCGGCATACTGTCCCGCGCCAATCGCAGCACGTCGATCTGAGCGGCTATCGCGTCGCGCCTGCCGACCAGTTCCCGCAGGTCGATGTCGTCCACCGGCATCCGCGCCGCACCGAGCCGCGCCAGCTTGAAGCGGTCTGCGCGTTCGCCGTCGAGACGTGGATGCTCGGTCGCGAGCTGACCATTGCTGTCGAAATAGCGGGCGACCCGCCGTGCGGCAAAATCGAATGCCTCCTGTGCCGTGATAATCCGATTCTTGTCGATATCCGCGGACGGATCACCGAGTGCAACAGCGAAATAATTACCGAAACGCGTCGCATGGCGTTCGACTCCGCTGCGTGTCGCCGAGATCACGACGCGGTGCTCCGCCAGCAACGTCTCCACCGCGCCGCCGCTCGCGCTGCTGGTATTGATGAGAACCTGGTTCCTGCTCGGCAAATTGTCGAACGCTATGGCGAGATCCGCACCGGAAAGATCGGGACCCGGAATATTGAATTTGTATTGGTACTCGTCGTAACTGCCATGTCCAATGAGATAGACAACCACCTGATCATCGGCGTCGAGGATCGTGCCGAGCATCTCGAAGTACTTAAGCACCGCTTCGCGGCTGGCCTGATCCGAGCGGAAAACGTGAATGCGTGAATCTTCGGTCAACGATTGAGCGGCGCTGCTGGTGGCAGCGACCTGTTCTGCAAATTGCCCCGCAAATCGCTCTTCCCCGCCAAGACCTTCGATAATGACGACATTGAGCGCGCCGCAAACCGTCGCCGGCAATAACGCGAATAAACACAATACGATTTCACTCAGCAATTTCAAATGGTGCTCCAACGTCGGCGCAGCAACCATTCGCCAGCCTTTAACAAAATGAGCAACAGAAAGACTGCAGGGGCATCCCAAACCGTAGCATATTCCTGTTCGGTGACGCCGCTACTGGAGTAGCGCAACAGATCCGGCAGCGCCGCAATATTGGCGGTTTCCATATACCGCCCCCCGGTGGCTTCCGACAAGCGCTGTAACAGTGGACGGTTCTTTCGAAATCCGAAATGCTCTGCCTGCTCCACCTCATGGTGGAAAGCTCTGCGTACCGTCTGCAATGGCTCGTTGTTTCGCGTAGCAACGGCTTCGACAAAATGGGTCCCGGAAGTGACCGGCGTGAATTTACCGTGATATACGCCCGGCTCTTCGGCAGACGGCGCAAGATGTATGTTGTCCGCGGCACCATCCTCGTGCGAGACAACGGCAGTAACCTCGATTCCATCGACCGGCCTGAACGACTCATCGCGAAACTCTGCGCGCAGCAAAATATCCGATCTGCCGGGACCGGCCTCCGCCGTCAGCGAAACCCTGGCAGGCGCGCTGCCGACCATGGCTCGCAGCAACTGGCGCCAGACGGTCTCATGCCGCTGGTCGTCGAGGGGCAAACTCATTTGCCAGCGCCAGGTGCCGCCGCTGGCAAGTATGTAACTGGTGCCACGCCCGTAGTTTTGCCTGACCAGCAGCGGTAACTCGCCAAATTCCGTTCTGACAGTGAGCAGCGCGACCGCGGCCGGTTTCATGGCACCGATAAGCTGGTAATCCGCCAGCGCCGGCAGCTCGCTCCACGCCTGCCGGTTGGCCTTGGCGCTGCCTGCCAGGCGCAACATCTGGGTGTCATTTCCCTGCGGGGTCAGCGCTACCGGGACCTGCTTGCGATAAAAGGAATTGCGGCCTGACGCGGGTAAACGCGCAGGCAGTACCGCGGCAATCTCCGACTGCCCCCAACCGCCATTGCCCAGGCCATTCGGTCCGGCCAGCATCAGCAGGCCGCCGCCACGCTCGCTGACGAAATCACGAATGAGCTGCTGCTGCCCGGTCGTCAACGAAGCGGCTTCTACGCTGCCGATGATCAGTGCGTCGTAGGCGAACAGCTCGTCCCGACTTTGCGGAAAGCCATGCTGCAGTTGCTCCGGCGACGCCAGTCCCTGGCGATAATACTTGTTCGGACTGACGCGCAACAGCGATACGATATTCAGGTCACGGTCCTGGCTGACCGCACGGCGCAGGAATTTGTACTCCCAGCGTGGTTCACCCTCGAAGTAGAGGATTTGATATTCCTGCTCGGCGACCTCGATCAGTTTCGTCTGACTGTTGTTGCGTAACTCCTGCTCGCCCACGCGCGGCTCGAGGGAAAACGTCAGTTGCCGGTGTCCTGCGTCCGCCAGATCAATATCGATCCACGCCGTGCTGGTGCCGGCGTCCGCGCGCAGCTGGAGCGCTTTCGACGCCAGCAGACGGTCGCCGTCGTAAACCTTGATTCGGGTCGTAACGCCATCATCGTGCCGCACTGACACTCGTGCAGATACCGTGCTTCCCGGTAGCGCCCGGCCGGGCAGCAACACATCGGTCAGCTCCAGATCTTCGGGAATGCGCTCGCGACCGACGCCGATACTGTGCACCGGAACGCCAAAGCCGGCAATTTCGGCAAGTTCTTCGACCGAGATGCTGCCGGAGGTGTCTGCACCGTCCGAACTCAGGATCACCGCAGCCAGTGGACCGAAGCGCGCCTCGCGCAAGACGGCGCTCAGGGAGCCGGCAAGGGAGGTCCGGCTGCCCGCTGGCATTGCGGCGGCGAACGATTCAACCGATCTGACGCCGGCCGAAAACTCGTAACGTTGCATCGACAGCCGGGGCGCGTCGCTACTGTCAAGTGCCGCGTCGAGACTCTGTTGTGCCTGCAGCAAGCGCGACTGACCTGGCCCATAAGCCATGCTCGCCGACGTATCCAACAACAACGCCACGGAATTTTCACCGTCGCGCAACTTTTCCGTGCGTAATGCCGGTTCGAGCAGCACCCAGACGACAACGCCCAGCATGGCGAACTGTAAAGTGCCGATCACGATCAGTAGCGGTGTCCGCGCCGCGCCGTGCCTGCGCCACAGAAATGCAATTATCGCAATCCCAACGACGGCGACCAGTGAATACAAGACCCAGCCCGGCCACTGACCGAGATAGACCAGTTCACTGCGCGCGTAATAATCACGCGAGTATTTGAACAGGAACTCAAACATGCGCGTGCATGGCTAGTGCGTCATGGCGTAAATGACGTAGTTAATGCCGAAGCGATACGCCAATGCCGTCATATTTTCCGGGTAGTCGGGCCAGTCGGCGTGTTCCCAGGCATCGCCGATATCCATGTTGAAATTAATAGCCACCATCAGGCGGCCCTCATCGTCGTAGATACCGCGCCAGTGTGGCGTATAGCCGTCTCTTTCCCACGTGACACCACTACGGATGAACATACGCGAAGGAATCTGAATCCGATGGTCCAGGTCGTATACGACGTGAAATATCTCGTGGACTTCCGGGATATCGACGATGG
>Ga0255058_10000938_pt1 | contig 16774 bp, 12 predicted proteins | sample Cases_109_9_MG_FD_188637 | JGI IMG/M metagenome (GOLD analysis project Ga0255058, IMG submission 188637) | Seawater microbial communities from Amundsen Gulf, Northwest Territories, Canada - Cases_109_9 | ecosystem: Environmental > Aquatic > Marine > Gulf | place: Canada: Northwest Territories... | reverse complement strand
TCATATGACAGTTTCCGATTTGAAAAAACCCGTTATTTTGCTGAAATCCTGGGTAGTGAAAAAGAGAAATTTATTTTAGATAGCGTCAACCTGGATTCGCTTATAGAACATGTTACTGATGTTGCCTGGCCAATCTTCCAATGCAGGAAGAAAATTAAATTTATCAATAACAAAAAATTAAAACTCATTAAAAAACAAAAAGATCCCCAAGAAAAATAACCGTTTCCCCAATAATTTTTTATAGTCCATCTTCCATTGCTGGCTTGCCTAATAAATTTCCCCAGTCTGCTCTTCATGTCTTTTGGGTTTGCTCGGCTATAGCTTTATTAATAGCCATATACCCCATTTCAAACAAGAAACAAAAAATATATTATTATTTATTATCTTGACAATAATAAAAAAATATATTATAAATAGCAATAATTCATGGTCCTGAAAATATTTTCAAAAAGAAAGGAGGTTATATGAAAAATTCTGTAAGAATTGCTTCTGCCATCGTAGTGGTTTTTAGCCTTATTTTATTATTATCCCATCCCCTGGAAGCAAAATCTGGCGGCCAACCAGGCATAGTAAATATAAATACAGCAGATTCCGATGCGCTAACAACACTTCCAGGAATTGGGAAAGTAACAGCGGAAAAAATTATCCAATACCGGGATAAGCATGGTAAGTTTAAGGCAAAAAACGAATTGATTAACATCAAAGGAATCGGAATGAAAAAATTTGAGAAAATTAAAAACTTATTTGTTTTATCTGATGATGAAATGGCTCAGCCTGAATAAGCGCAAACTTACAAGAGTGGCATTTTTGCTATTAAAGAGGCGTGTAGGTTTGCTTGCTTGTCATTATGCTCCAGCAAAATCGTCTTGAGGATTACGCCATTGAAAGACCGAATGGCGTGATCCTTTTAAATGAATGTTGTTTTTCACATCCAATTCCACCAGAAACTCTTCCTCACTATAATAAACTCCGTTAGAGAAATATGCATTCTATCGACTATAGATGGCGGCATTGAACCTCCATCCACAAGGAATGATCTACATCACAGACAGGAATCGTTGGCTTTCTCTAACGGGGTAAAATCTATGGACAATTATTCTAAAATCGTCTGTTCATTAAATAAAGGCTCTAATTATATAAGTTTATGGCCTATAAGTCTCCCTTTAGTTAGATTGTAATGGAGCAAAAAAACCACGATATTTGGGAGAGCAAAAAATTTTACAAAGAAAAGGTTTGATATATTTTTTTACATAAGCTTATTTGAAAGGTAATCTATGGCTATTATTTCATTCCTGTTAAAGATGATAAAAAGGTCAGGGATTTTTTTTCAAATGTTGTAAAATCTTCCTTTTTAGTTTGCCCAATCTAACGGCGCCCAAGCAACAATATTACCTTCCTTTTTTAAAACTTAAAAAATTATTGAAATTGGCCTTATATTGACTGAGAGCGCTGCTTTTGCTATTATAAATTAGGTTTAAGGTTGGAATTTAGCGTTATCTGGGGGTCTGGGACATTATTTTAGTAATACCAGCGTAAATTATGTTCCTCGGCTTGTGATTTATATGGTGTCAGTAAAAAGAGCTAGGAGGAAAAAACTTTTTCCTCTTGGGAATATCCTTTCCCGATCCTTCAAAAACCTGGGGCTAGAGACAAAATTTGCGCAGCAGCAAATAATGGACCAGTGGGATGATATTGCTGGAGAAAAGATTGGTTCTGTATCCGCGCCGGAATATTTTAAATTTCGAACTCTCTTTGTAAAAGTCTCAGACCCTGTATGGCTTCAACAACTTGTTTTTCTGGAAGACAAGATTAAGGACAAAATCAACAAGCGCATGAATAAAGAATTGGTCCAAAAAATTTACTTTAAAGTGGGGGAATTTTCTGAAAAAAAAGCAAAGAAACCTGAAGAAAAAGAAAATAATCCTGTAAATTTTTTGGATTTTACCGATTTAAAGGATGAAAAAGAAGTGGAAATTGCTTTGAAAAATGTAAACAATTATGAACTAAAAATGGTCTTAAAGAGGATTTTGATGAAGGGCAGTGGGGTAGATAAAACCCGCTGCGAAAGAAAAAAAGCCTAATTGCAGTGGCGCACAAATTGAATTTGGCATAATAAACTAAATCCTATTTAGAGCTTTTTAAATTGCCAATGCATTCCCATAGAAAGAAAACCTAGCCTTATTGAATAATTTAAGGTGTTTTATCATGATGATTTTTAAGATTTCCCCTAGGATCTATACGATAAAAATATTAAGAATATTCATCCTTTGGTTTATGTTAGCTCCATTGTTGTCAGGATGCGCGTCTTTTCAAAAGGAGCCAAATGGCAGCGTCCCACTTCTGGTTTCCCAGCCTGAAAAAACCAAAAAAAAATCAACCAAAGAGTCTTTGCTTATCCAAGTACAAACCAATGCATATTATTATTATATGCTTGGCGAGTTTATGGTCACAAAAAGGCTGTATAAAGAAGCTTTGGAATACTTTCAAAAATCAATCCGGTATGATGCGTCTTCTCCTTTTCTTTATAAAAGTTTGGCTCTTGCATACTTAATGAATAGCCAAACGGCTGAGGCCATTCAGGCTTTTAATAATGCCCTTGATCTTGACCCGGACTTCACCGAGGCAAGATTAATGCTGGGTCATCTTTATTCTAATACTGACAAAAAGAATAAGGCGATAGAACAATATCGAAGGGCCATAAAAATAGATCCAAAAGGAGAAGAGGCATATGTTTCTCTTGGGTTAATATTTCTAAAGCTCGGGTTGCAGGAAGATGCCCTGCAAACTTTTGAGTCTCTAATTAAAATTAAACCCGATTCCTTTAGAGGTTATTATTATCTCGCAAAAATTCATTTTAATATTCAACTTTATGCCAAGGCGGCTGAATATTATAAAACAGCGCTGGAAATCAGTAAGAATTCTATCCGGGCTATTGAAGGTTTAGCAATGACATACCTGAGGCTCAATGATTATGATAACGCGATAGAAGCTTATAAAAAGATTTTAATATTTAATCCGAGGAATCAACATATTTACCAGATTTTGGGGGAAATTTATATTTCAAAAAATTCACTGGATAAAGCCTTGCAAGCATTTGAAGAAGCCAGAAAGGCTAACCCTAACAATGTGAATATCTTAGCTAAGATAGGGTTAATTTACTACGATCAAAAGGAATATGACAAAGCTTTGGAGTACTTATATACCGCTTACGAAGCTCAACCCCAAAATACAAAGATTCTCTACTATCTAGGGGCCATTTTTGAAGCCCAGGAAAAATATGAAAAAGCTTTAGAAAAACTAGAAATAGGCCTCACCGCTGAGCCAAAATCATTAGAAACTCGTCTATTGATGGGCAGGATCTATGAAAAATTAGGCGATAGGAAAAAAAGCATTACTTTGCTAGAAGAAGGGGCGCAGGAAGACCCTAAAAACCCTGAAATTTATTATTATCTCGGCTTGCTGCAATCACAATTCCAAGAATATAATGTAGCGATAAACTATTTTAAAAAAGCGATAGAGATAAATCCAAAAAATGAAAATTATCATTTTAATCTTGGAGCGGCTTATGAAAGATTAAAAAACTATGATGAGTCCATAAAGCATATGAAAAAAGTTTTGAAAATTAATCCTAATCAGACTAATGCCCATAACTTTGTTGGTTATTTATATGCTTATTTGGGCGTCAAACTCAGCGAGGCTGAAGATCACTTAACTAAAGCCCTGGGAGTAGAGCCAAATAATGGGTACTTTTTGGATAGCCTCAGCTGGATTTATTTTAAAAAAGGTTTGTTTCAAAAAGCCTTGATCGAAGCGAAAAGAGCGATAAAATTTGTTCCCGAGGACCCTACTATTTATTTCCATTTAGGAGAAATTTATTATGGTCTAAAAAAATATAAAGAGTCTGAAGCGGCGCTGGTTAAATCTCTTAATTTAAATTTCAAAGAAAAATCCCCTCAAGAAGACAACGGAATTATTCGAAGGAAATTAGGAAAGGTAAGAAAAATAATTTATGGGGCCCAGAAGTAATGCGATGTATTTCTTTGGCCAGCCTAACCCTCTTACCATATATAATGGTCTGTTTGTTAGACAGTTTTAAATTCTTTAGCATGATGGCTCCTGGCGTTCATGCAATATCCCCAAAGATAAATTGCTAAATCGATGTCGATGGGGTTTTAGAATTATAGATGACGCCCTTCTCCCCTTACTGTTGTGTATTTGCATAATCGGCTCTGAAACAGCCTGCTCAGGGTTAATTAAAAAATCGACCCAACCTTTAGAACGAAAAAGCCTCCCCCAAGAAAAAGCTCTTTTGGCTAAAATATTTGAGAAAAACTTTGAAAGGTCCAAAAATTTTAAAGATCTAAAGGCTTTTGCAGAAATCACCCTTAAATTTCCTCAAAAAAAATTAAAGAGGAAAAATGTTATTTTTTTAAGAAACGACCCTTCCATCCGTTTCGAGACTCTTTCAATTCTAGGCAGACCTTTTATATATTTTACCGCTAATAAAGAGACCGCCGCAATTTACTATCCTGACCGAAACATTCTTTACAAAGGGACTTCTTCTTCCCAAAATTTTGCCAAAAAATTTGGTATTTCAATTAGTTTGGAAAAAATTCTTATAATTCTTTCTGGTAATTTCATTGTCCCGTCAGAAACTCAGAAAATAGAACTAAATGAAAATAATGAGGGTTATTTATTAAAGTTTTTATTAAAAAATAGGACCAAAGAGGTTTTGCTGGATAAAGGAAATTTTTTGCCACAAAAAGTGATAGAATATGACAAAAACAAAAAAAATATAATTACTGTGCGGTTTAATAATTATACTAAAATTAGCGATTATTTTTTGCCATTTAGCATAAATATAGAAATTCCGCAAAAAAGCTTAAAAATTTTCTTTCACTATAAATCAGCAGAATTGAACCAGGGAATTGCAGATTCTTTTTTTTCACTCCCCATAAACAAGGGTGTGAAAGTACTGCCTATAGAAGCAAACTAAAAATAATGGCATCCTCCCGCAACAAATTAACTTTAAAATCACCTGCCAAAATAAACCTTGGCCTAAGAATAATTAAAAAAAGAGCGGATGGTTACCATGACATAGAAACAATTTTCCAGATGATCAGCATTTTTGATACATTGACTTTTAGACAATGCGGATCTGGAATTGTTTTTAAAACGAATCATAAAAATCTCCCTCTGGATGGGAACAATTTTGTAGTTAAAGCCGCAAAGCTCTTACTGCAGGAAGCTGAAGTTAAACAGGGTGTGGAAATATTTTTAGAAAAAACCATTCCTATCGGCGCCGGGCTGGGAGGGGGTAGCAGCAACGCCGCCTTTACTTTAATCGGACTGAATAATTTTTTTCAACTAAATTTAAACAAAAAAGATCTATTAAAAATAGCGCTGAAACTTGGATCTGACGTTCCTTTTTTCTTATATGGTTCCACAGCTTTAGGCAGGGGACGCGGAGAGATTTTGACTTCACTTAAGCTAAAAAAACACATTAATTTGCATGTAGTAGTGGTTTTTCCAGGATTCTTTATTTCAACTGGTTCGGTTTATGAAGATTTTAAATTTGGGTTGACATCAAACTCAAAAGATAATAACATTTTAGCTCCTTTCTTTGAGAAAGGTGATACTGCTGAGTTAGGATTTTGTTTAATTAATGATTTAGAAGTTATCGTATGCAAAAAGTATCCCATTCTTAGCAAAATAAAAAAGAAATTAGTTAAATTTGGAGCCATTGGCGCTCAGGTGTCCGGGAGCGGTTCCTCAGTTTTTGGCCTTTTCTTGCAGCGGGAGTCCGCCATAATAGCGGCAGAAAAACTAAAAATGAAGGATTGGCAAGTTTTTTTGGCCAAAACGATTGATTAATATTATACAGGATCGAAACAAGCTTTGGAGAGGAGATCGGTATGCAAGTTACAGAAGTAAGAGTTTACCCTGTTGATGAAGAGAAGCTAAAAGCTTTTGTAACAATAACCCTAGATGATTGCTTCGTTATCAGGGACCTCAAAATTATAAATGGAAATAAAGGGCTTTTTGTAGCTATGCCAAGTAGAAAGCGAAAGGATGGGACATATAAAGATACCGCTCACCCCATTAACAACGACACCAGGAAGATGATTGAAGATAAAGTGCTTGCGGAATATCAAGTTTCCCAGAATTTGCCGAAAACCGAACAACGGGATCCAGAGTCTGAAACCAAACAACAGGATCCAGAGTCTGAAATTGAAAAATAAAATTTAATCATAGAATTCTTCAAAAAAGGTTCCCAGAGTATTTTTCAAAGCGAATGTTATTATAACTTCCTCTTCTAAATATAGTGTGTGATGCCTCTCTATTTAGTTTATATGGGGCGTCGTCAAGCGGTAAGACACGGGTTTTTGGAGCCCGCATTCGGAGGTTCGAATCCTCCCGCCCCAGTTCTAATTGCCATTTATTTTCATAAAAATCATAAAAAAATATGAATAAAAAATTATTGTTATTTTCCGGCAGATCGAATTTGCCGCTTGCTAATCAGATTTGTAAGTACATAAAAATTCCTCTTGGAAAATGCGATAATACCAACTTTTCCGATGGTGAAATTATGGTAAAGATCCGGGAAAATGTCCGGGGAAGAGATGTTTTTGTTGTTCAATCCATCTGCCAACCAGGAAATGATAATTTAATGGAATTATTAATTATGATCGACGCTATAAAGCGGTCTTCAGCAAGTAGAATCACTGCGGTTATTCCTTATTATGGCTATGCGAGACAGGATCGTAAAGCGGAGCCGCGAGTTCCAATAACTTCCAAATTGGTGGCGGATTTAATATCCATAGCAGGAACACACAGAATTTTATCTGTTGATTTGCATGCGGGTCAAATCCAGGGATTTTTTAATATTCCTGTAGACCATCTTTATTCCATGCCAATCCTGGTGAAGTTTATTAAAAGCAGGAAATTAAAAGATATTGTGGTTGTCTCGCCTGATGCTGGCGGGGTGGAAAGAGCCAGGGCATTTGGAAAAAGGCTGTCGGCAAATTTGGCAATTATTGACAAAAGAAGATTAAAGCCCGGCGTTGCGGAAGCAATGAATATTGTGGGCGATGTTAAAAACAAAAACGTTGTTATTATTGATGATATGATCGATACTGCCGGGACGTTGACAGAAGCAACTAAAGCATTATTGAATAATGGAGCCAAAGCTGTCTATGCCACCTGCACCCATCCGGTGCTTTCCGGACCCGCTATTGAGAGGATCTCTAAATCCCATATTAAGGAAGTGATCGTAATCAATACAATTCCCCTAAATGGAAAAGAAAAAATTTGCAATAAAATCAAAACATTATCAATAGCGCCTCTTTTAGGCGAAGCTATTAAAAGAATTCACAATGAGGGATCTATCAGTTGTTTATTTGATTAAAAGGAGTTTTTTATGGAAACAATTAAATTATCTGGAAATTTGAGAACTACCACAGGAAAAGGAAAAGCAAGACAATTAAGGCAAAAGGGGTTAATCCCGGGGATAGTCTATGGCAATAAGGAGAACCTCCTGATTTCTTTCGACAGCAAAGAAATGTCCCTCCTTTTGAAAAAAACAGGGACCCATAATGTCCTGTCTCTTAATTTAGATAATAAGAAAGAAAAGATGGTTATTTTTAAGGAAGTTCAAAAGGATGTTCTTTCTAGAGATATTCTCCATGTGGATCTAATGGAAATTTCAAAGAAGAAAAAACTAAAAATCAATGCTCTAGTTGAAGAAGTGGGCACACCCGTAGGAACGAAAATGGGAGGCATCCTAACGCGTCTTTTGCGGGAGGTAAAAATTGAATGTCTGCCTGAGAACATCCCGCAGTCCATTAAAATAGATGTGTCTAACCTTGAGGTTGGACAAACTTTGCATATTGGCGATTTAAAAGCTCCTGAGGGCGTTGCTATTCTCAACAACCCTGAAGATACCCTTTTTGCGGTTAAATTGCCTGAGGCTGAAAAGGCCAAAGAAGAAGAGGCCGAAGAACCTTCAGCTGAGGAGGCCGCCCCTGAGGAAGGAAAGACTGAGGAAAAGGCCGAAGCCAAGACAGGCGCTTCAGCGGATGCCGCAAAGCAAAAGACCGCAGATAAGGATTAAAGAGTTAACGGAAATAAACACGGCATGTTTTAGGCGCCATCTGCTGTATGGTCCCGGATAAAAGCAGGTTTTGAGGCCCAGCTTGACCGATAGCTTTGGGCCCTCGATATAATTCTGAATTTATGCTCCATGGTTAATGTTCGGGGGACAATGATAAAATTTCCCCCGTATTTGGGAATAAAAAAGATTGAAATTAATTGACCGATAATCTATACTGACGCAACTTTATTCCCAGATTATTTATACTATTACACTATAAAAACTTGTTTTTTTTGCAAGTTTTGTCTGTTAGTTCACCGGAGCGGAAGCTCCTTTTGGCTGCGGCGCCTCACCGCTTTATGAATCTCCCACTTTCTCCTTCCTGAACACCAAAAGATATTTTCTTGAAGATCATTGCTGGTTTGAATAATGCTGGCAATCATTACTAAAAAATAAGACACAATGTCTTGTTTTAAGAAATAGTATTTATCGTTTCCTTTTAGCTTTCAATTTTTTACAAGGAGTATTTAAATTATGCAATATATAGCGTATCTGGCTCCCCTCCTGGGAATCATAGGCTTGTTTTCCGCAAAGAGAATGTATACTTTTGTGAATTCCCAATCCGCTGGTTCCGAAAAAATGATAGAAATTGCCGGTTTAATTCATGATGGAGCTATGGTCTTTTTGAAAAGGGAGTACACTATTTTAGGGTATTTTGTTGGAGTGGTTTTTATCCTGCTGGCTATTTTTATAAACCCATGGACTGCTGTGGCATTTCTTGCCGGAGCCGCATGCTCCATGCTGGCGGGTTTCTTCGGCATGTCCGCGGCGACAAAGGCCAATGTGCGCACTTCACAGGCGGCAAACTCTGACGGCCAGGCGAAGGCGTTAAAAGTCGCTTTTTCAGGCGGTGCGGTTATGGGATTGTCCGTTGCCAGCTTAGGGCTGATCGGAGTTGGAATCCTTTATTATTTTTTTCACAATCCCGCCGCAATGGTTATAAATGGATTTGCCATGGGGGCCAGTTCTATAGCATTATTTGCAAGAGTGGGAGGTGGCATTTATACCAAAACCGCCGATGTTGGGGCGGACCTCGTTGGTAAAATAGAGGCGGGAATTCCAGAAGATGATCCAAGAAATCCAGGCGTTATCGCGGATAATGTAGGGGATTGTGTAGGAGACACTGCTGGAATGGGCGCCGATATATTTGAATCATACGTTGGGTCTGTCATAGCCACTATCGCCCTTGGGGCCACAGGGGCTTTTATTGGAAACAGCGCTGATCCGGATATGGTGGCGAAAATGATGGCATTGCCTATCATTATTGTTATGCTGGGACTCCTCTCTTCCATTGTTGGCATAGAATCTATCAAATTGCTTGAGCGCCTCGATCCCGCTTCCGTTTTAAGATATTCTACCTTTATCAGCGCGGGAGTGTTATTGGTTTCTTCTTTAATCTTAATCCTATCAATGAATATTAACCTAGGAGTTTTCTATGCCTTAATTTCCGGTTGTATAGCAGGAATATTGATTGGTTTAATCACAGAATATTATACGGCTGGAAAACCTGTTAAAAAAATCGCTGAATCTGCATTGACAGGTTCGGCGACTCTTATAATTACAGGGCTGGCCATTGGAATGTCCAGCACAACAATCCCTATAGGGATTATTTGTGCGGCCACCTTTATCGCATTCAAATTTGCCGGACTTTATGGCATTGGGTTATCCGCGGTGGGCATGCTTGCCACTGTTGGCATTACCATGTCTGTGGATGCTTATGGCCCTATCGCAGATAATGCCGGAGGAATTTCAGAAATGGCGGAACTGGGGGAAGACACCCGCAAAATTACCGATAGCCTGGATGCCCTTGGCAATACCACCGCCGCAATTGGAAAGGGGTTTGCCATAGGCTCGGCGGCATTAACAGCATTGGCGCTTTTTTCCGCTTATACCAGGGCGGTGCGGCTAGATTCTATCGATTTAACGCAGGCCACCGTTGTTATCGGTTTGTTCATTGGCGGCGCCATTCCTTTTCTGATCGCTTCTCAAACCATGACATCCGTTGGAAAGGCGGCAGGCATATTGGTTCAAGAAATTCGGAGACAGTTCAAAGAAATCCCTGGAATCATGGAAGGAAAAAACAAACCCGATTCCAAAAAATGTATTGATATCTGCACCAGGGCGGCGTTAAAAGAAATGATACTTCCTGGGGTAGTCGCCATCAGCGCTCCAGTGCTTGTTGGGCTGGTTCTGGGAAAAGAAGCCCTGGGAGGAATGCTTGCCGGATCCACCGTCTGTGGCGTTTTGTTAGCTTTGATGATGTCCAACGGCGGGGGAGCGTGGGATAATGCAAAAAAATATATAGAATCCGGAAATCTTGGAGGCAAGGGCTCTGACGCCCACAAAGCCGCCGTGGTCGGTGATACCGTGGGAGATCCCTTTAAAGATACCTCAGGCCCCTCTATGAATATCCTTATCAAATTGATGTCCATTGTGTCTCTGGTGCTTGCTCCTCTTTTCATCTAAAATTTAGCATTCTCTTCATCTTTTTGGCGGGGCAAAGGACTCTTGCCCGCGCCCTGCCATAATGTTAAGGAGAAGATGGGATGAGTCGTGAAAAAAGCGAGATAGCCACAGGGTCATCCCTAAAGAAACTCTCTGCTCCATTCTGCATACCGCGCATCACGCTCCACCCGTGGGGTTATGCAACCCCGGAATTTTATCTTAGTAAGTAATAAAAAATCGCTTTAATTCCATTTATGGCTAATCCGCTACCATTTAAAATAGGGTCGATATGCCCCATGCATAAACCTATAATGTCATGAGGGATCAAATCTGCTGTTGACTTAACTATAAATAATGATAAAGCTATCAGCGGATCCGATACCAATGGTAGCGGAAACAAGAATACTTGCGGCCATTAGCCCAAAAATTGGAGCATTTTGACTTGAAAATAACCTTTTGATCCTCTATTTTAGATTCAGGAAGGGAAGGTTATGAAACGACTTATTTTCGCAATCTCTCTGTCGCGCCCTGTTTCTTTGGAAGCAAAAGCTCTCATTTCATTCCACTCTCTCAACTTTCAGGAGAACCGCTGAAATGGCATCGAAGGCGCTTGAGGTAAATCTCGCCCGCAGCCGCATTGATGTGACCGTTGATCAGAGGTATAAGATTTTGCAGGAGGTCATGGGGGAAAACTATGGCCTCAGGGAAGGGTTGCAGGTTTTTCTGGAGGAGATTTGCCATCCTTACAAGAACTGGAAATTTATCGTTGACGAGGCAAGGACCTATGCCCTTAATTATTTTTATGATTTCAAAACCCACCCCAAATGGCCCGAGGCGGCCAGACTCTATGTGGATATTTTTTTTCAAGCCATCGATTCTTCCAGAGAAAATGAAGTAAGAAGCAACGCCGCCGATAACCTCCTCTGTTTCATCCATAAAATTATAAACGATAAGAGCGAGGTTCTTTCTATATTTTTGCCCTCCCTGGATTATGCCTTTGAACGCATCAGGCTTTATCCAAAAGAGACCTTTTTTTTATTCGTGAACAGTTATTATCAACTGAACAAGATTGGCGAATGCTATTCAAAGGCCCTCCCCACAGGAAGGCGCTCCAGGGCTATTAATGAAATTTTGATTGAGTACTATCGATATACCTATAGTTATTGGCTAGGACAGAGCGACCCGCTTGTTTGGTTTGAAAAAGAATCCGGAACCGTTCATGATGACAGAGAACTGGCCAAGCTTTTTTCCCCCATCTCCCACAACCAGTTGAGAAACTATCAGAAGGAGTTGGAGAATATTGCGCGGGAAACAAAGGGGCTTCGGAAAGCCATTTTAGACCGCCTCATTAAACTCCCGGGATACCGTCAAATCGTCTCCATATACAGTAGCGTCCCTCAAAAACTCCTTGCCGCCGCTGGAGATAAAGGACTGGGAAATCAGTGGAAATTGATATGTTCGCTAAAAATAATGCATATTCAGGGCCTTTCCGCCATACATGAGGAGACCTTAAGAGAGATTAATCGGACCCTTGTCTGGCTGATTCAGCGCCAGGAACCCATGGTTATCAAACGATCCCTAGAAAATACCTTTGAAATCTTAAGAACAAGCTCTGGAAAATTTCCCGGCACAACGCTGAATTGTGTTTTAAATATGGGAAAGGGAATCTACAAGACGGATAATAGCGAGCTGGTGGAATTCTTTATTGATTCAATTGTTTCCCTGGGTTTTCAGTATCCGGAAATAAGAGGAGTCAGCAATGACTGGCAGATTCAGGCAAATTACGCCCATATTGAAAATATTCGCTCCTGGGCCCAACTTATAGGGTTGAATCCCAAATGGTCCAAAAAACTCCTGTCCTCTTTAATCATTAATCTTTCTCTGGGCGGGGTTTTGATCAAAGACAACGACCTTTTTCCCCGAGATATCACGCGGTTACTCAACAGCAGCATTAGCCCGGTATATAACCTGGTAAAACAGCTGGCCCGTCTTTTCCCCTCTTATTTTAACGAAATTGGCGCCGAAGGGACGCTGAGGGATCTCTCCACAAATATAGATGAAATCTGCCAGAGAAAGGACCCTCTTATCCATTTTATGAGAAAACAAAGCCACGTGGAGAGCAGTAATCAGATCATAGGGCTTATGGAATCCATTCTGGATTTTTGGAAAACCAGGGGCAAAGAAGGATTAAGGAATATTGTGCCTCCCACTACTTACGAAATGATTGAGACGGAAGGACCTTACATCGATGGGGTCCACAGGGTGATTGATTTTGTCTTTCGCGGCAGGGGCTATGAAAATATAACTGACCTGCTAAATTTTGAGGAGAAGAGCATCAAAACTATGGCGGGAAATTTCCCTGACTGCTCTGCAACAGATGTAAACAGGGTGGAAATGGCCATTGCTTTTTACAAGCTCCTTTACCAGAAATACCACCTGGCCTTTACTGAAATTGACAGTTATTTGTCGCAGCTATATACAAGCGGGTTGCCGGATATGGAAGAGTTAAAAATAGCTTTAAGCAGAAAAGGCAGCAAACCTAAACTAACAAAACTGCTGATGTACCTTGAAAAACTGAAGAAAATTATCCTTTCTCAGGAAGGCTTTGAAGTCCGGGAAGATATCTATAGGAAAAGACATTTTGCGGTTGACATCCCATCTATGTATGGGAGTTACAAGGAATTGAAATTTGACGCGCTGGGCCTGAGCTTTCGGCTGGAAAGACTGGTGAATTCCCTGTTCGAAGAGATTGTTGGAACCATCGATCTTGGGCTAATCACCAGAAGGACCTTTTCACAGATTTATGATTATTTAAGTCTCTTTAATCGCGCTCTCAAGCTGGATGGGATTTCCTCTTTGGAAATGGAGTTGCAACTGGATTTGCTTTCCCATTCTCTCAAAATCAGGGGATTTTCTTCCACGCAATTTTTAGATATTTTTCGCGGTTTTTCCCAGGCTGTTAGCAATATAGTGAATGATTTTTTTGACAACATCCATCAGAAAAACCTATTGAAGATACTAGCGCAAATGCCTACCGACAGGTTAAAAACCAAATATCTTCCACATGAAAAAAAAGGGGCCCCCGAAAAATTAGCGCATCGCGTGACAGAAATATTTTTACGAGAAAGGGTGGCTTCTTCCTTAGGGCTGCAGCAGCTTGATCTCTTTTTAAGCCACATTTTAAAAACCCTATACCAGCAATCGAACGAGCTTCCTAAAGATACCCTGAACTTGTTGCTGAGTTATGATCCTCAAAAGGTGGTAACGCCCATCAAGTCACCCAAGAAAAGTGTTTCAGATATTATTCATCTCAGCAACAAGGGACTCAACATTGTCAAGATTAAGTCCTTTGGTTTGCCCGTTCCGCCCGGTTTTATAATTACCACTGAAGCCTTTCGATGCCGTGAGATATTTGATCAGTATGAGCCCGCGAGAAAAAACATAGAAACACAGGTGGCCAAAGAAGTGGCAAACCTTGAAAAATTAACCGGAAAGGGTTTTGGCGATCCACAAAACCCAATGCTTTTATCAGTGAGGAGCGGTTCATCCATTTCTCTGCCGGGCATGTTGTACACCTTTCTTAATGTGGGAATCAATGAAAAGGTCATTCATGGAGCGCTTCAAAGGACAGGGAACGAATGGTTCGGGTGGGATACTTACCGGCGATTTCTCCAATCGTATGGCATGGCTTTTGGTTTGTTGAGGGATGACTTCGATACCCTTATTGATGATTTTAAAAAACGCCTGAGTATTCCCTATAAAAAGGATTTTACCGGGCGACAAATGAAGGAAATTGCCATGGCCTACAAATCCCTTATAAAAAGCAGGGGAATAAAAATAGAGGAGTCCCCATTGGACCAGCTTTATACAGCAGTGAGAAAGGTCTTTGATTCCTGGGGCTCGGCCAAAGCCCAAAGTTACCGTAAAATCATGGGCATTTCCGATGATTGGGGCACCGCTGTGACCGTGCAAAAAATGGTTTATGGCAATTTATCCGATCAATCAGGGGCCGGGATCTTTTTTACTCACAATCCTCGATGGTCAGGAGATACATTGGTATTATGGGGGGATTTTACTCGGGGAAACCAGGGGGAAGACGTGGCATCCGGACTGGTCAGAACTCTTCCTCTTTCAATAAAGCAGGCGGAGATAGAAAATAGAGAAGCGGGGTCGAGTCTTGAAGTCCTTTTCCCAGAAATATATCGCGCCCTGAGGAATTGGTCCAAGGCGCTCATTTACGAAAAAAAATGGAGTCCTCAAGAGATAGAATTTACCTTTGAAGGTCCCGACGCCAAATGCCTCTATGTGCTCCAAACCAGAAATATGTACATGAGAGAAAGAAAAAAGGTCTATTCCTTCGATATGGATCAGGAACAAAACCCCACGCTTCTTGGGCATGGAATAGGAGTAAGCGGAGGAGCCATGGCGGGAAGAATTGTTTTCAGTCTGGCGGAGATCCAGAGCTGGCGAAGATCGGAACCAGAAACGCCTTTGATTATGGTAAGAAATGATACCGTCCCAGATGACATTAAAGAGATAAACGAGGCGGATGGTTTGCTAACCGCTCGGGGAGGATCCACTTCCCATGCCTCCATTGCGGCCCACAGACTGGGTAAAACTTGTGTGGTTGGATGCGCGAATCTGGTTTGTATGGAAAAGGAAAGCTCGTGCTTATTTAATCATAAAATCATAAAATCAGGGGAGTGGGTCAGTATGGATGGTCTGGAAGGATCGGTTTACCTGGGGAAAATGAAGATTAAAGAAATGGAAAGAGCTTAATATGAAAAATTTATCCAATAATAATGAGGCGCTACTCGGTCTAAAATTAGGCATTAACGGTTTGGGAAGAATGGGAAAACTCCTGCTATGGCGCCATGTGGCCCAAAAGCGCTTTGAAGAATTGGTAATCAACTTTGGAAGAAAGGTGGGAAACTCTCTTCAGGATATTGCCCATTACCTGGAAAGAGATTCTACCTATGGTTCTTTAGGAGGTTACCTTTATGGATACAAAGGCCAAAGAGTCATTCAGGATGTGAATGAAAAGACCGGAACTATGGTAGTGGATGGCTTGAAGATTAAAATATTAAGAAATTCCAGGGAACCTAAAGATATCCAGTGGGGGGAACATGGAGTGAGTCTGGTGGTGGATACCACCGGGCAATTCCTGGATCCCACTCTGCCTCCTGATCACCCAAAGGGCTCCATAAGGGGCCATTTGGAATGCGGGGCCGAAAAGGTTATTGTCTCGGCTCCTTTTAAAATTAAAGATAAAACAAGCCTCATGCCCGATGACGCAATAACCACCGTTATGGGAATCAATGAAAATGATTACAACCCGCAAACGCACAGGCTTATTTCCAATGCATCATGCACCACCACTTGCCTGGCCCACATGATTAAACCCCTCCTGGATGCTTTTGGCCCACAGAGGATTTTAACGGCTTTTATGTCCACCATCCATGCGGTAACAAGCTCTCAGGCGGTCTTGGATAAAGCTCCAAAAGCCGGGGCAAGCGATTTAAGAAAAAACCGGAGCATAATGAACAACATAATATTAACCAATACCGGAGCCGCGGATACGCTGGCCCTGGTTATTCCAGAAATGAAGCAGATTGGGTTTCTGGCAGAATCTGTGAGGATTCCGAATACCACGGGATCGTTGATTATTTTGGTTGTGAACTTTCAGGAAGATCCTTCTGGAGAACCCATCAGGCGAAAGGTGATCAATAATATTTATAAAGAGGCGGCTGTCCGCGATACCAGAGGGTATCTTCATTATACGGAAGAACAAAATGTTTCATCCGATATTATCGGACTTCCCAGAGCGGCGGCAATCATAGAAGGACACGAAACACATACCCGCACCGCAGAGGCAAACCTGGATTTACAAAAAGTGGGTCAAAATGAAAAACAGAAAAGTTTATATGAGGGAAAACAAAACATAATAAAAATTCCCATTACTCAGGCGGTAATCTACGGATGGTATGACAACGAGCTGGGAAGCTATGCCAATATTTTAGGCGACCGCGCGGTATCCATAGCGGAGTTTATGTAGTTGCATCTTTGAAATTCAGGGCGCTATCTTTTCCTTTCTCACAGTCAATAGTCGACAGGCTGTCCGAGAATGTTTCCAGTTACAATGATGATATTTTTTGAAAAATTATTTACTCCCCTAAT
>Ga0255058_10000936_pt1 | contig 16797 bp, 14 predicted proteins | sample Cases_109_9_MG_FD_188637 | JGI IMG/M metagenome (GOLD analysis project Ga0255058, IMG submission 188637) | Seawater microbial communities from Amundsen Gulf, Northwest Territories, Canada - Cases_109_9 | ecosystem: Environmental > Aquatic > Marine > Gulf | place: Canada: Northwest Territories... | reverse complement strand
GACCGTAGCGCCGACGACGAGGTGCGCTACCCGGACATCGACATGGTGCTGACCCGCTGTTCCGAGGGTCGCGTGTACCGCCACAATGACGGGCAGCCCTACGATGAAGTCTGACAGGACCAACCTGGACAGCGTGCGGCTTGCCTGACGTGGCGTCCGCCGTCGAGCTGCCGCGGGGGGGCGCCGTCTTTCTGGATCATCTCGCCCACTGGGTACCGGACATACACGCGGCGTCGGCGCTGTTCGAGCGTCTGGGCTTCCTGGTCACGCCCTATGCCGAGCATGCGCACGCTGCCATCGGTGGCGAAGCATCCGTGCCCGCGGGCAGTGCCAATCAGTGCGTCATGCTCGAGGCCGGTTATCTGGAGGTGCTCACAGCCATCGGCGAAACACCTATTGCCTGCGAGGTGCGCGCGGCACTGGGGCGTTACACCGGACTGCACCTGGCGGCGTTTTGCACCGCCGACGCCGCGGGGCACCGCGAGCGGCTGGTATCGGCGGGATTTCCACAACGGCCCTGCGTGAATCTTGCCCGGGAAAGCGCCACGCCCGGAGGTGGTTCCTGCACCCTGCGATTCACGGTGGTGCGCCCCGAGGTGGGCTGCCTGCCGGAAGGCCGGGTGCAGTTCTTGACCCACCACACACCGGATGAGTTGTGGCAACCCCGCTGGCTCGAGCATCCGAACACGGCCCGTGCGCTTACCGACGTGCTCTTCTGCGTGGCCGACATTCGCGAAGCGAGCCGGCGCTATGAACGCTATCTGGCGCGCAGGGCCGAGGCCGTCGACGGTGGCTATGTGCTGCAGGTGGAGCGCGGCCGCCTCGCGTTGCTCGATGTGGAGCGGATTCGCGCGGTGCTTCCCGGGGGCGGCATTCCCTGCGTACCGTTCATGGCGGCATATGCTCTAGCCTGTGAAAATCTGGCCAGCACGCGAGCGGTGCTGCGCGCGAATGGTATCGACTATCGTGATCACGACCAGCGGGGGTTAACCGTGTCGCCGTCGCCGGCGCTGGGCGGCAGCATCGTCTTTACCGAGGACGGAGGGCTGCCTCCGTGGCTGTAGAATCGGGCAGGCAGTCGCGCAGATTTTCGTAGCCCCGGGCCACCAGATCGTCAAGGCTCGGCCGTACGCCCCGCCGCGCTTCCAGCACGCCGCCCACGTAGTCCAGCATTTGATGATATTCATCGCCAACCTGCCACAGACCGTTCGCCGACGCGATGCTCACCATCGGCGGCATGGGTGATTTGGCGCGGGCGCTTTGCTGCACCTGCCACATACCCAGGCGCACGTAGATACGCTCCGCACACTGGGACAGATTGGCGGCCACTGTTCGCGGCGTGCCGTGCATGAATCCCGGCGGCATGATCGTATCGCCACGATGGCAGGATCCGCAGCGATCGTAGAACGCCGCCGGTACGCCCGTGTCCGCCGAGACTTGCACGCTCGGATGTGCAGCGGGCTCGCGGTCGTCGGCGATCCTGACGGGTGGCATCGGCGGAAGCTCGTCGCAACACCACGGCGTCGGCGCGAGGCCGAGGGCAGTGAGCAGCTCCTGCATGGCGCGCGTGCCGTGAAATGGTTCCGTGGACGACAGTATCGAATCGTCGTCATCCGCCAGCCGGGCGATGGCGGCGTGCACCGGCGCGAAGTCGCCGATGGCCTCCAGGATCACGCGAGCTTCGAGCTTCTGCTCGCCGGCGGCATCGGGCCATTGCAGATCGAATACGGCGATGGCATTGCCGTCGGCGGTGCGCACGCGGGTCCGGTGTCGCCGCTGCAGCACTTCCAGGCGGACCCGCTTGCTTTGTCCGCGCCGCAGGACCGTTGTTTCGGTCAGCTGCACGTTGGTAAATAACTCGCCTCGGGCGAGTTCCAGGCGAACGAGGCTGCCGCGCATGCCACCGTTGCCGTCGTACACCAGATCCGCCAGCAGCTCGAAGGGGCCAGCGGGCGTGGCCGGTTCATCTTCACAGCGCACCACCAGCAGCTCTGCGCCGCCGAGCAGCTCCTGACGGGTGAGCGGGCAGACTCTCGTAAGCCGTTTCCGTTCAGCGTCTTCGCGCACCGCCTTGTCGTAGATGTAGGTATCGAGGCGTTTGATATCGGCGGCGGGCAGGAACTCGGCGAATCCGGTGATCATGCGTTGCCGATCGCGCGCCTTGTGCACCTGCCACACGGCGAGCGGCGAGCGGTGCTTCAATGGATCGAGCTCCGCCGATATATAGGTCGGGCGCGGACTGAGCAGCGGCTTGCGATTCGGGATGTTGGGGTTGGGTATGTTCAGGCCATCGGGCCAGTTTTGGCGCCAGTTGCGGGTGAACAGCGGACGAAAGTACTCTCTGTACGAGTTCGCGCTGGTATCGAAATGTGAATAGGCGCTGAGCCGATGTTGCAGCATGGCGGTGAACGCAGCGCCGCGACAACGGGCGGAAATTAATGCGGATTCTGGATTGCGGCAACCGTCGTGCCAGAGCAGCTGATAGGCGGAAAAAAGATTGGCGCGATCGGTGGCGTTGTCGATGGCCGCCGGCGATTCGGCGCAGCAGCGATCCACCATCAGGCCGTAGAAAATCTTGCGCTCTTCGGCCAGCGCTTCGGCGATCCGGGAATTGGCGTTGGTTTCGTCCCAGCCGGCCTCGGCGAACAGCGGCGCGCCGTTCTGGTGGCAGCTTGTGCAGATGGCGCGTTGCGCGTAGGCCACCCGCGGCGTTCCATCGGTCCGGTAGTCCGTGACCACCTGAAATTCGAAACGCGCCGCGTGCTGATTGTAGCTGATGATCTCGATGACGCCGCTTTTTTCCTGGTAACCGAGGAACAGGCGATCTTTCAGCATGATCGGTGGTTGCGCGTCACTGTAGGTGAGCGGCTCGGTGTCCACCGCCACCACCATGCGTGGATATTTGAAATACTCCGGTGCTGCCGCGTGGCGCTGCAGTGAGCGGCCGAAGGGGATGAGGGCCTTCTTGAGGATCGGCTGACGGCTGCCTTCGCCCCGCAACGGTGCTTCGATGCGCTCCAACAGACGCGTGAAGGGAAACGGCAAATCGTAGACGGGACCGCCCTCCGTCTGCTTCACGAACAACAGATCGAACAGCGATCGCCCGATAGGCGGCAAGTTCGGGCCCGGTTGGTCGGGATCGACGACCCAGGTGGAAGCCGGCGGTTCCTGGATTGACGGCGCCAGCGCGTAGACTTCCGTGCCCTCATCCGCGCCGCGGGCGGTTTCGGGCCATACCGAAAGGGTGAGAATCGAGGCCATTACCCACCCGACGAACAAAGTTGGGCGCAACAGTCACCTCGAAGAGGCTGGGATTGAGTCTGGTGTCAATTCAGTAGTGATTGTTCTCCGTGATGAGATCCACCCATTGCTGGCGTTTCGGCATCAGCGGTGGCTCGGGCAGAAACCTCGGGATCTCGGTAGGCTTGGCCACGGCATCATCGATGTAGCGGCCCGTCACCTCGCCGCGGCGGAAGAATAAATTGTAAATGCTGTACTGGGTGCGACTGCGTGTCCCGAACAGCGGGAAGCGTTGAGCGATGGACGGCATTGAGTAGAATTTTCTGTAAGCTCGCATGTGACCTTCCCGAAGTTGCTCGGGCGTGAGCTGATTCGGCTTGTAGACAATGTGTCCCTGGTCGTAGTTATCCCAGTCGTAGGACACCATGCGCTTGTCCTTTTGCATCTCGTACCAGGTCAGCGTGCCGGGATAGGGGGTCAGAACCGAGTACGCGCACATGTCGTAGCCGGCATCGATATTGAACTTGACGGTCTCGTCGAACACGGTTTCATCGTCGGTATCGAAACCGAACATGAACAGTCCGAAGACCAGGATGCCGTAACTATGGATCTTGTCCACCAGCTCGCGGAACTTATCCGGCTGGTTGACCATCTTGTGGACGCTTCTCAATGTGCCCGCCGAGATGGATTCGAAACCGATGCTCAACATATAGCAACCACTTTCGGCGGCGAGCTCCAGCATCTCGTCATCCATGGAGAGACGGCTCGTGACACCGGCTTGCCAGCGGATCCCGCGTCCCTTGAGTGCCTTCATCACTTCCTTCGGCCGCTTCGGTGTGCCGAAGAAATCCGCGTCGTTGAGCGCAATGTAGCGCGCTCCGCACGCGTCCACCTCGCGCATCACTTCATCGATGGGGCGATAGCGAAACCGCAAGCCATTCATCAACGGCTCGGCGCAGAAGGTGCATGCGTGATGGCATCCCCTGGAGGTTTGAATAAAGGTCCGGTTGACATAGCGATGGGGCTTCATGAGGTCATAACGCGGCATTTTCAGGTCGACCATCGAATGCAGCTCTTTCGATCGATAAATCCCCTTCATGTTGCCGTCTTTCAGATCGTCGAGAATGCTCTGCATCACCAGTTCCACTTCACCGACTACCACGGCATCGGCATGGGTCAAGGCTTCTTCGCGCATGAAGCTCGGGTGCACGCCGCCCATGATCACGGGAACGCCGCGCCGGCGGAACTCGTCGGCGATCTCGTAGCCGCGATTCACATAGCTGGTCATGGCCGAGATACCGACCATGTCGACCTTGGCGTCGAAATCGATCTCCTCGATGTTCTCGTCGGTCAGAATGACCTCGTACTGGTCTTGCGGGATACAGGCAGCGACTGCAAGCAGCCCGGCCAGCGGCGAGTAGAGCGCCCGGTTCATGTAGCTGGGACGGGTCGTGAAGGAATTCGTCTTCGGATTGATGAGATGAATGGTACGCGTGCGCATGCTATTTCCCTTTTACTTGCGGATTGAGGGCCGCGGCGTATGCTCGCCGTTTGAAAGATGGCCCCCCCCCCGCGGTCCCGAATTTGTGCTGGTGTCATCAACAATCTTGCGGGATATACCCCTGCATCGCAAGTGGGCAGCGCGCTCGTCGAATGCACATGAATTGTAATCTGATGTTGGGTGGTTATTCGGGGGCTATTCAGGGGCTATTCAGGCGAATGCGGATGCTCAGGCATGACGAACGGACAGACCGATTCGAAGGCGCGCGCCGCGCGCAGCACCAGGGCGTCGGCGTATTTGCCCGCGACGATCTGCATACCGATGGGTGCGCCGGAGGCGGTAAATCCGCACGGTACCGAGGCCGCCGGCTGCTGGGTGAGGTTGAAAGGGTAGGTGAAGGGGGTCCAATCACGCCAGCGGGCGTAGGGCCCGGTTTCTGGAAACTCCGTTCCGGCGGTGAAGGCCGGGATGGGTAGGGAGGGCGTCAGCAGCAGATCCCAGTCCTGGTGAAAACGCCCCATGCGCTCGCCGAGAGCCGCGCGATCCGCCATCGCCTGCATGTAGTCCGCGGTGGTGCAGGCGGCGCCTTCGGCGGCAATTTCCACCAGGCCGGGATCCATGTTCGCGCGCTGTTGCTTGTCGAAGCGCGCCAGCAACGTTGACGCGCCCACGTACCAGTGCACGCGGAAGCAATCCGCGGGGCTTTCGAAGGGCGCAGGCGTCTCTTCCACGTGGGCGCCGAGCTCGGCAAGCACGCCGGCGGCCTTCGCCACCGCCTGCGCCACTTCCGGGTCCACCTCCACATAGCCGAGATCCGGGCTGAAGGCGATGCGCAAGCCCTGCACGCCGTCTTCCAGCCCCAAGCGGTAATCCCGGCCGGTCGTCGGCAGGGCGTGCCAGTCGCGGGCGTCGGGCTCCGCCAGCACGTTCAACATCAGCGCGGTATCGGTGACCGTGCGGGTAATGGGTCCCACGTGGGCAATGGTGCCGAAGGGGCTCGCGGGCCAGGCCGGAACCCGGCCGAAGGTCGTTTTCAATCCGAACACGCCGGTGAAGCCTGCCGGTATGCGAATGGATCCACCGCCGTCGGTGCCGATGTGCAGTGCGCCGAGGCCCAGCGCGCAAGCCGCCGCCGCGCCGCCGCTGCTGCCGCCGGGGGTCAAATCGGTGTTCCAAGGATTGCGTGTGATACCCGTGAGCGGACTGTCGGTGACACCCTTCCAGCCGAACTCCGGGGTCGTCGTCTTGCCGATCAGCACGGCGCCGTGCTCGCGCAGGCGCGCCGTGACCGGCGCGTCGTCGCTCCAGTCCTGGTCCCGTGCCACGGCCAGACTGCCGCGAAGCGTCGGCCAGCCGGCGCTCAGCACGATGTCCTTGATGGTGGCAGGCACACCGTCGGTGAGACCGATGGGTGCGCCGCGCCGCCAGCGCGCCTCGGATGCCCGCGCCGCATCCATGGCGCGGGCGCTGTCGACGACGCAGAAGGCGTTGACCTGGGAGTCGAATGCTTCGATGCCATCGAGAACCGCCTGGGTCACCTCCACCGGCGAGATCTCTTTTCGACGGTAGGCGGCGACCAGCCGGGTGGCGGAAAGCCGGGTGAGCTCGGTGGACATGGCGTAGCTCCTCTTTGGGCGGCTCACGCCGCCGCGGCGTCGCTGGCGGCTCGAGGCCGATTGGCCGGGCGTTCGGGGACCGCGTCGAGGAGGCTGTGCGCGCTCGCGCGCTCGCTGGTGGCGAGCTCGGAAACGGCGCGCCGCCAGGCGCGCGCGCCTGCTTGTCCCAGATAGAGCCCCGTCAGATGCCGCGTGAGCCGTGCCAGGCGCGCGCCGCGTTCCAGCTCCCGTGCCACATAGGGGAGATAGGCTTCGACGATGTCGCGGCGCGAGGGCGCGGCGCGATGGTCGCCGAAGATCCAACCATCGGCGTCGGCCAGCATGTAGGGGTTGTGATAGGCCTCGCGCCCGATCATGACGCCGTCGAGCCGGGATAGATGCTGCCGGGCCTGCGCCAGACTGGTGACGCCGCCGTTCAAGACGATGGTCAAATTCGGAAAATCCTGCTTCAACTGCCGCACGATGTCGTAGCGCAATGGCGGCACGTCGCGATTCTGCTTGGGGCTCAGTCCCGTGAGCCAGGCTTTGCGTGCGTGCACGATGAAACTGTCACAGCCGTGCTCCGCTACCTGGCTGACGAAAGCGGCGAGGGCCTGGTAGGAATCCTGATCGTCGATACCGATGCGCGTTTTGACCGTAACGGGGATGTTGACGACGGATTGCATGGCGGCTACGCATTCCGCGACCCGCTGCGGCTCGGCCATCAGGCAGGCGCCGAAACTTCCGGCGCGCACGCGTTCGCTCGGGCAACCGACGTTCATGTTCACTTCGTCGAATCCATGCTCTTCGGCGATGCGCGCGCAAGTTGCCATGTCGCCAGGCTCGCTGCCTCCCACCTGCAGCGCGATCGGGTGCTCGGCCGGGTCGAAGGCCAGCAACCGTTCGCGGTCGCCGTGCAGCACGGCGGCGCTGGTGATCATCTCGGTATACAGCAGCGTGTGGCGCGTGATGAGGCGCAGGAAGTAGCGGCAAAACCGGTCGGTGCGCTCCATCATGGGCGCCACGCTCAGCCGATGGGTCGATTTCATACTATCCAGCCGAAGGGGGGATCGTGATCTGGGCGGAGTCTACCATGCGCTAACGCCGGCGCGGTTGAACCGGCGAATCGAGCACTCTACCATCGGTAGCACGCGCCCCCGGCGGGGTGGGGCGCAACGGGATTTTCAGGAGCACGAGCAATGCCGTCTTTCGATGTCGTATCCGAAGTGGACATGCACGAGGTTACCAACGCCGTGGATCAGGCCAATCGCGAAGTGCGCACGCGCTTCGATTTCAAGGGCACCGACTCCAGCTTTTCCCGCGAGGATGCGGCGATCACGTTGAAGTCCGAGTCGGATTTTCAGTTGAAGCAGATGCTCGACATGTTGCAGGGCAAGCTCAACAAGCGCGGCATCGATATCGCCTGCCTGGACATCGCCAAGCCCGAGCTGGTGGGCAAAGAGGCGCGCCAGGTGGTGACCATTCGCCAGGGGTTGGAGACGGATCTCAGCCGGCGGATTGTAAAAATGATCAAGGAGTCGAAGCTCAAGGTGCAGAGCGCGATTCAGGGCGATAAGGTGCGCGTTACGGGCAAGAAGCGCGACGATCTGCAGAAGATCATCGCGAGTCTGGGCGAAGCCAAGTTCGACATGCCGTTGCAGTACGTCAATTTCCGCGACTGATCCCACGTAGCTCGCCCGGCAGTGACACGTTTCGCCGACAGTGCGCTTTTGAACGACGCGGCGCGGCGCGCCAGCCGCTATCTCGAGGACCTGGCGCAACGCCCGGTGGTGCCGGCGGCCGCCGCGCTGGCGGGGCTCGAACGACTGGGCGGTGCGCTGCCCGAGGCGGGCATGGCGCCGTCGCAGGTGCTGGCATTGCTCGACGACGCGGGCTCGCCCGCCACCGTCGCGTCGGCGGGCGGGCGCTACTTCGGCTTCGTCACCGGCGGCGTGTTGCCGGCGGCTCTGGCCAGCGGCTGGCTAGCGAGCGCCTGGGATCAGAACGCCTTGAGCACCGTAACCTCCCCGGCCGGCGCCGTCATCGAGTCCGTCGCCCTCGACTGGGTGCGGGAAGTGCTCGCGTTGCCCGATAATTGCGCCGGTGCTTTCGTCACCGGCGCCACCATGGCCAACTTCACGGCCCTGGCCGCGGCGCGCCACGCGGTGCTGGCACGCGCGGGTTGGGACGTGGAAGCCGATGGCCTCTTCGGAGCGCCGCCGATCACGGTGGTTGTCGGCGAGGAGGGCCATGCCACGCTGTTCAAGATCATCGGCCTGCTGGGCCTGGGCCGTGAGCGCGTCGTGACGGTGCCCGCCGACGACCAGGGCCGCTTACGCGCCGATGCAATCCCGGCGCTCACGGGCCCCGCCATCGTCTGCGCTCAGGCGGGTAACGTGAACAGCGGCGCCTTCGACCGGATTGCGCAAATCTGCGCCCGCGCCCGGGTTGACGGTGCCTGGGTGCACGTGGACGGCGCCTTCGGTCTGTGGGCGGCAGCGGCGCCGGCCTTTGCCGGATTGCTGGACGGTGTCGCCGAGGCGGATTCCTGGGCTATCGACGCCCACAAGTGGCTGAATGTTTCCTATGACAGCGGCATCGCTCTGGTTCGCGATGCAGACAGCCTGCGGGCGGCCATGTCTTTTGCGGCGGCCTATCTGCCCACCGGCGCCACCCGCGAACCTTTTCACACCACGCCGGAGTCCAGCCGCCGGGCGCGCGGTGTCGAAGTCTGGGCGGCGCTTCGCAGCCTCGGACGCCGGGGGCTCAGCCGTCTCATCGAGAGCAACTGCGCCATGGCGGCTCGCATCGCGGATGCGCTGCGCGCCGCCGGTCACGAGGTGCGTAACGAGGTGGTGCTGAATCAGGTGCTGGTGTCATTCGGCGACGCAGAGTCGACCAATCGTGTCATCGCGGCACTTCAGGAAGACGGCACCTGCTGGTGCGGACCCACGGTGTGGAAGGGGCGCGCGGCCATGCGCATCAGTGTCTCGTCCTGGGCGACGACGGATGAAGATGTGGAGAACAGCATCGCCGCGATACTGCGCATCGCCGCGGTGAACCGGTAGCGTATGTAGGAGATCTGGAGCAAGAATATTATGGACGCGGAATTCTGGCACAACCGCTGGCGGGACAGTCTCATTCCTTTTCACAAGGAACGCGCCAACCATTTTCTGAAAAAGTATTTCGACACCCTGGGGCTCGGTGACGGCGACGATGTGCTGGTGCCCCTGTGTGGTAAGAGTGTCGACATGCGCTGGCTGCGCGGGCGAGGCTGCACCGTCACCGGTGTGGAGCTGAGTGAGATCGCGGCGCGGGATTTTTTCAGTGAGCAGGGAATCACCGCCAGTCGGCGCGAAGCCGGTGCATTTCGAATCCTGGAAGGCGAGGGCATCAAGCTGCTATGCGGCGATTTTTTCGCACTCAATAGCACGCACACCGCGAACATATCAGCCGTCTACGATCGCGCCGCCCTGATCGCGCTGCCTCGCGAGATGCGCGTTCGCTACGTGGAACACCTGGAGTCGTTACTCGCACCCGAGGTCCCCATGCTGCTCCTGACCTTCGAGTATCCAGCCCACGAGATCGACGGCCCGCCGTTTTCCGTGGACGAGGAGGAAGTGCGCGCGCTCTATGCGGGCAGGCGCGAGGTTACGCGGCTCGAGAGCCTCGATCGGCTCGAAGACGAGTCCCGGCTCGCCGAGCGCGGGGTGACGCAGCTCGAGGAGCACGCTTTTCTATTGACGGCGCTTTAACCGGCACCTGCTGGACGGCCGGTTCGCACGGGCAGGTTGGCTACCAACGATTCTTTCCCCAGTGCTCCGGATGTGCCCAGTGGCGGGCGTTCAACCAGTCCGGCGTAGCTTTGTAAGTGCCGAGGTCGAATCCATAGACTTCCAGGGTCGCCTGGTTCACAGTTTCGCTCGACCAGTGGGTGAGTCCCATGGCAATGAGTTTCGAGGCTTCCCACGGGTGCCCGCCGTCGTTGGCGCTCAGTACCACGCAGAAACGTCTGCTGTGGACATCGCGCAGGCGCGCCATCAGATGGGCGCCGGTTTCCGCATCGACCCGTTCCAACACACCCCGCACGATAACGAAGTCGAAGCGCCCGAGGCATGCGAGTGCTTCCAGCAGCCTTTCTCCGCCCAGTGTGCCGCGGGTGTCAAGGTGCTCGATACGGCAACCGGGATGGGTGCTCTGGTAGGCCGTCGTCAGGGCCCCGGCCCGGGGGCCGATGGCGAGTAGTGACGCCGGCGCCAGGGATCCCAGGCGGCGGGTAAGATCGGCTAGAGTCTGCGAACCCATACTCCGCTGTATGGCGCGTTTTCACGCCGGCGTCAATGGCATGTTGTGGCCAGATTTTGTCGTCGAATCGCCTCCGTCCGGCCCGCGAATCGCCCGCCGCCGGCGCTTTACTGAGCATCGGCACATTCGGCGGGAGATACCCATGCTGCAGATCGACGGACACAATCCCGTGGTCGATGGTCAGGACTTGACGCAGGTGGTGAAGGAGCTGCGCGAGCGCAACGAGGCGCTGCGCTATCTGACGCGCTGGCGGGCCGCGCGCGAGAGTCATCAGGTGCAGGCGCTACGCCGGTCCATGCACGCCATCACCGACGGCCTCACGGTCAGCATCCCGTTTCGCACCGGCGGTTGGTCCATCGAGCCGCATCTGGAGGCGCATCTGTGCGCGCTTGCCCGGGCGCTCATCGACATTCCCTGTCTGCAGGTGAAGCTCGAAGGCTTCGCCGATGCCCGGGGGGGCCGGCGCTTCAACCGGAAGTTGTCCATGCGCCGCGTGTATGCGGTGTGGACGATGCTGGCCCGCGGGGGGCTCCCCATCGAGCGCATGCGGCTCAAGGCCCACGGCGATCGTGGCGCCAGGTACGCCAAAGGCGATCGTGGCGGCTTTCCTTTCGACCGGCGTGTGGTCATCAGCTTCACCCTGGGCGGGGTGCCACGGTAACAATCTGCGGGCAGGCTGATTTCCTGGTGCTTTTTGCCGCTGGCACGCTTCTGATTCCCGAAAACCATGGCGACGCGAACGGGTGTTGTGCGAAGCCCCCCCGGACCTGGTCCACACATCGCGATCCACAGTATCAAGTTTAGCCTGCCGGGCCCGATATCTCGGGATGGAGACGCCCTGGAATCCGTGCCGCCGCGGTTGTAAGGAAGCTCCAGAGACGCCCAGTCAGGCCACGGCGGTGCGCCGTTTGTCGTTCTGGGACAAGGGCTTAGCATGAACGCTTCATCTGTGACCCGGGTCACCGAAAATGTGGGAATGCTATGCTGAAATTCTGGGACCGCACGGTTGGCCGCCTGAAGGACTGGGAAGCTAAGTTGTAATGCGACAAAGCCAACGAAGCATGAAAATGACTGTCAAGATGACTTTCGTTCTGCCGATACCAATTTTGAGAGGCCGCTAGTGGATTTAGAATTTTTCAATAAGCTGGACAAGCTCGACATGGTCAAGCGCAGCAGGAACCACGAGGATCTCGAGTCGCTCGGGGGTCGCTTGCGCCGGCGCCGGAAAGAGCTCGGGTGGACCCAGATGTACCTTGCCGAGCAGGTCGGGACCTCTCAGGCCGTGATCCAGAAGATCGAAAACGGGAAGAGCCTGCGGCCGCGGATTCTCGAGCAGATCGCAGGCGCCCTCGCCGTGAAACCCGCGTGGTTGATGTTCGGTGTCGAGGAAGTCGGCGAGCTGAACGAAGAGGCGATCGAGCTGGCCCGCGCGTGGTCCAGGCTCAGCGAGCCCCATCGTTCCGCCATGAAAGACGCCATCCTCAAGATCGGCACCGGTTAGCCCCGCGCCAAATACCCTCTACCCGTCGAAATCACGCCAGCGTCTTCGAAGCAATTTCGTAGACGTCTTTCGAGAGCCTGGCCGTGGCCAGGATGCGCTCGAGTTCCGACTTCATGAGCTGCTGCCGGCGGTTGTCGAACTTGCGCCAGCGGCTGAATCCCCCCATAAGCCGGGCCGCCACCTGGGGATTGATGGAATCGATCTCGATCACCCGATCGGCCAGAAACCGATAGCCGGCGCCGCCGGCGTCGTGAAAACGCACCTGGTTGCCGTGACAGAAGGCGCCGATCAACGAGCGCACCTTGTTGGGCTTCTTGAGATCGAAGGCCACGTGCCCCATGAGCGACTCAACCGATGCGAGCGTGCCTGGCAGATGCGATAAGGCCTGCAGGCTGAACCACTTGTCGAGCACCAGGGCGTCGTGTTCCCAGCGCTGGTGAAACTCGGCGATGGCCAGCTCGCGTTCCGGGCAGTCGGTCCGCGTGAAGCAGGCGAGTGCTGCGAGCACGTCGGTCATGTTGTCGGATTGCTGGAACTGCGACATGCACCAGGCGCGCGCCTGGGCGTCGCCCAACTCCATCAAATAGGAGAGACACAGGTTTTTCAGGCTGCGGCGTCCGGCGGATTCCGCGTCGTACCTGTAGGCTTCGTTGCTCAAGTTCGCTCGATAGACCTGGCGGAATTCTTCCGCAAGCTCGCTTGCGAGGCCGCGGCGCATGGTCTGGCGCGCGACGTGAATAGCGTCCACGTCGATGGTCTCTAAGCGGTCGGCGAGGTAGGCCTCGCCGGGGAGCATGAGCGCCTCGGCGATGAGGGCCCGATCCAATCGTTGCTCTGCCAGTGTGCGGGCAAAGGACTGCACGAAGGCGGTATCCACCTCGAGCTCGCGGCCGCTGCGATGATTGTCGATCTGGCGCATTATCGCGTTGACGGCGAACGCCTGGGCCGCATCCCAGCGATTGAAGGCATCGCTGTCGTGGCTGGCGAGAAAGGCGAGGGCGGGATCATCGCGGTCTGCGTCGATGGTAATAGGGGCGGACAGCCCGCGCGCAACGGATACCACGGGCGCTTCGCGGAGGCCGCGAAATCGGAACTGTTGCTCGCTCTCGGTGAGACTGAGCACCAACTCGTGGGCGCCGGCCTCGGGCCCGCCCTCCAGATCCAGACCCATGTCGCGTCCGGCGGAATCGAGCAAGCCGACCCGAAGCGGGATGTGAAAAGGTTGCTTCTTGGACTGCCCGGGTGTCGCCGGGCAACGCTGGGAGAGGCGCAGGGTGTAGGTCTTGGAATCCTCGTCGTAGTCACCGCTCACCTGCACCACCGGCGTGCCCGCCTGGCTGTACCACAATCGAAACTGCGATAGATCCTCGTCGTTGGCATCTTCCATCGCCTTGATGAAATCTTCCGTGGTCACGGCCTGGCCGTCATGGCGCTGGAAATACAGATCCATTCCCTTTCGGAAACCGCCGGCGCCGAGCAGCGTATGCATCATGCGGATGACCTCCGCGCCCTTGTTGTAGATCGTGACCGTGTAGAAATTGCTGATCTCCATGTAGGAGTCCGGTCGTACCGGGTGCGCCATGGGTCCGGCATCTTCCGCGAACTGGTGGGTACGCAGCACGCGCACGTCCTGAATGCGCTTCACCGCGGACGAGGTCATGTCGGCGGAGAACTCCTGATCACGGAATACCGTGAGCCCTTCCTTGAGGCTCAATTGAAACCAGTCGCGGCAGGTGACGCGGTTGCCGGTCCAGTTGTGAAAATACTCGTGGGCGATAACGCCTTCGATGCCGGCGAAGTCTCCGTCCGTGGCGGTCTCAGGCTTCGCCAGCACATACTTCGAATTGAATACGTTGAGCCCCTTATTCTCCATGGCGCCCATGTTGAAGTCATCGACAGCGACGATCATGTAAATGTCCAGATCGTACTCGAGCCCGTAGACTTCCTCGTCCCAGCGCATGGCTTTCTCGAGGGATGCCATGGCGTGGTCGCATTTGTCGGCATTGTGCTTCTCGACGTAGATCTTGAGCGCGATGTCGCGCCCCGAGCGGGTCGTGAAATGACTCTCCACGCATGCCAGGTCGCCGGCCACCAGGGCGAACAAATAGGCTGGCTTGCGAAATGGATCCTGCCACTTCACCCAATGGCGGTTGTCGTCGAGCAACCCGTTTTCCACGGGATTGCCGTTGGAGAGCAGGACCGGATAGCGGTCGCGGTCGGCGACAATCGTCGTCGTGTAGCGCGACATGACGTCGGGCCGATCCAGAAACCAGGTGATCTTGCGAAACCCTTGCGCCTCACACTGGGTGCAGAAGTTGCCGCTGGAGGTGTAAAGCCCTTCCAGGGAGGTGTTGGCCTGGGGGCGCAGGCGCACGCAGGTTTGCAGCGTGAACGCATCGGGGACGTCACGAATGACGAGCGAGCCCTCGTCCAGCCGATAGCGCTCGTCACCGGCGGGGGTGCCGTCGATGCTGATGGAGACGAGCTCCAGCTCCAGTCCGTCGAGGCTCAAGCCATCCGGTGACGTAACGAACGCGGGGTTTCGCATGAGCTTCAAGGTGGAGGTGACCAGGGTCGTTTCCTCGCCCAGCTCGAAGCGTAGATCCACGTCCTCGATGAGAAACGGCGGTGGAGAATAGTCCTTCAGGTAAACCGTCTTCGGCGTATCGGTCGTCATGATGCGGTGCCCGCGCGCTCCTGAATCAATGCTGGGGCGATTATACTTGGACTTGCACTCTGTAGGAGCGAGCCCCGCAGGGGGCTCGCTCCTACAGGCAGAGGTTAACGCGGACTCATGACCAGCGACGACGGTGACACACCGGTATCGAAGACTCAGCGCAAACGCGATGCGCTCGCGTTGCAGGCGCTCGCCGACGAGATGGTACGGCTTTCGCCCGCCGAGCTGGCCAGCGTTCCGCTCCCCGTCGATCTGCGCGACGCGGTGACGAGCGCCCGCGAGCTCAGCCGCGGGGCCTACCGGCGCCAGGTGCGCTATCTGGGGCGTCTGCTTCGCGACACCGATGTGGCTCCGATCAGAAGCGCCGTCGATGCCCACCGCAGCACCAGCCACGAGGACAGGGCGCGGCTCAAGCGACTGGAGCGTTGGCGCGAGCGATTGATGGAAGAGGGGGATGCGGCGGTCGCGGAGTTACTCGACGAGTACGCGCACGCCGACCCGCAGCAGCTCCGCCAGCTCCTTCGCAATGCCCGCAAGGAGCACGCGGCTGGCCGCCCGCCGCGCAGCTTCCGTCAGCTGTTCCGCTTCCTGAGGGAGTTGTAGATTGCCGGTTGCGCTCATCCGCCGCGCTTGGCTCCGCGCCGTGCTCGTGGTCCTGGGATCCATGCTGGCCGGGAGCGTGGCCGCCGATGCTGCATCTCCGCCACGGGAATCCGCCAGCGTCATCATGCGCGTGTTGGGCGCATCGCCACAAGGCTATGCCAGCGCGATCGCGCCGCGACCGTTCCGCTTTCCCGAGGACCACGGATCCCATCCGGAATTTCGAAGCGAGTGGTGGTACTACACCGGGAACGTGATCGCCGGCGACGGGCGCCGCTTTGCTTTTCAGCTCACTTTCTTTCGATTCGCGCTCTCGCCCCGGGCAACCCTGCGATCGTCGGCCTGGGCCAGCAACCAGGTTTACATGGCGCACTTCACCGTGACCGACATCGATGGCGATCGCTTTCACGCCGCCGAGCGTTTCAGCCGCGCTGCCCTGGATCTCGCCGGGGCAGTGGCCACCCCGTTTCGCGTCTGGCTGGGGAGCTGGCAAGCGGGCGCCAGCGGGGCGTTTTTCCCCCAGACCTTGCGCGCCGAAGACGGCGGCTACGCCATCGATCTGCGCCTCGAGCAGCGCAAGCCCGTGGTCCTCAATGGTGATGCGGGCTTGAGCCGCAAGAGCGCTGGCGCGGGCAACGCCTCCTATTACTATTCCATCCCGCGTATCGCCGTGAGTGGCCAGCTCACCACCCCGGGCGGCACCCGGCAGGTGGAGGGAGCGGCCTGGTTCGACCGCGAATGGAGCTCCAGCGCCCTGGCGCCTGACCCGATCGGCTGGGACTGGTTCGCCCTGCAGCTCTCCGATGGCCGCGATCTCATGCTTTATCGCCTGCGCACACGGGACGGCGGCACCGATCCCCACAGTGCCGGTACTCTGGTGGAGGCCGACGGCAATGCGCGCAGCCTGGCAGCCGATGATTTCCAGCTCGATGCGCTGGCTTACTGGCGCAGTCCGCGGGACGGGGCGCGCTATCCGTCGCGCTGGCGGCTGCGCGTGCCGAGCGCCGCCATCGATGTGGAGGTTACGCCGGAGACGCCGGATCAGGAACTGAATCTCGCCTTTCGCTACTGGGAAGGCGCATCCCGCGTGATCGGCACATCGGCCTCGGCCGAGGTCACGGGCCACGGTCACGTGGAGCTCACGGGGTATGCGCCCGGCGGCGCTGGGATCCCTCGTTGACGAATAAAAAGCGTGACTTTGGCGTCGGCGTCGATTGTTTAACGGCGCCGAATTTGCTAGCGTGTCCTCCCGTGCGAAGGCCGGGCCCCCGGTCTCGTGCACGGAGCTAAATGTCTCGATTCATATTTATTACGGGCGGTGTCGTGTCCTCATTGGGCAAGGGCATTGCCTCCGCTTCTCTCGCCGCCATTCTCGAAG
>Ga0255058_10000935_pt1 | contig 16806 bp, 14 predicted proteins | sample Cases_109_9_MG_FD_188637 | JGI IMG/M metagenome (GOLD analysis project Ga0255058, IMG submission 188637) | Seawater microbial communities from Amundsen Gulf, Northwest Territories, Canada - Cases_109_9 | ecosystem: Environmental > Aquatic > Marine > Gulf | place: Canada: Northwest Territories... | reverse complement strand
CCGAACGGGCCTGTAATCGTCAGTTTGTCGCCCGTCTTACGGTCGCAGATGTAGTTGGAGCTTATACCGACATACTCTTCGCCACTAAAATCATCGATGTAATTGCAACGTCGTACGACAATCGTTAATTCGCGCTTAGCCGCTGCCTTGGGGAGGGGCGTGTCTGCGATGCTGTAAAGCCGGTGGCGCACCGCGTCTCCAAACTCCTCGGGGCCTTTCACGAGCACACCGATACTTTGACCGATTTGGAAATCGAACTTCCTTTCATCGACTTCGAGCACCAGCTCCCGCACTTCTACGCCAGAGGCCTCATCCGTTATCCGTTCAGTCCTCGACACCGTCGCAGTGAAGCGCGGCTCTGTGGGGTAATCTTCAACGTGCATGATAGGCACTCCTCTTCGTTTCGTTATTTCCGGAGTCAGAATCAGGGTGCGCCGCAGTCCTGTCCGGGCCGCAGCCGCGGAAGCATCCGGCGTCCTCACATTCGGTGTCGGTGTGATCTTTGCGAATTCTTGCCCGCAGGGCGCGCCGCTCCGCGAACATGCGCAACAAAATCAGTCCGGCAATCAGCGCCGTTGCAATCAGGAAAGGCAAGAGCAAGCTCACCTCCCGAGCCCCGCAAAGCCCATGAAGCTCATGGAGAGGATGCCTGCCACGATCAGCGCTGCCGCGGTGCCCTTGACCAGTTCCGGCACATTGGCGAGGTCGAGTTTTTCACGCACCCCTGCCATCAGCACAAGGGCCAGCGCAAATCCGACGCCGGCGCCCAGCGCATAAACGACTGCCTGCGTGAATCCGTAACCACGGTTTGTCTGAAAAAGGGCCAGCCCCAGGATTGCACAGTTCGTTGTGATCAGCGGCAGATAGATGCCCATTGCCCGGAACGTGGTCGGGCTAAGCTTACGTATCAACATTTCGACGAGCTGGACCGTCGAAGCGATGACCAGGATGTAGGAAATAATCCTCAGGTACGGTGCGTTGATGGCGTCGAGCAGCATGTTGATCGAGAACGCACACACTGAAGCGACCAGCATGACGAAACTCACCGCGCCTCCCATGCGGACTGCCGTCTCCAGCCTTGCCGACACGCCGAAGAACGGGCAGATGCCGAGGAAGTAGGCCAGCACGAAGTTGTTGATCAGCGCAGCGTTGATGAAGACGGACCAGTGCGATGCGTCACTCATGACCTTGCCTCCTGCGTCCGTTTGTCCACTGCGGCCGACCTCTCCTTCAGCCAGTTAACCAGCAGCAGCCACAATGCCATCGCAAAGAATCCGCCGCTCGGGAGAACCATCACCGTCCATTTCTGGAATGTGTCGGCGAACAGGGGCACGCCGAACAACGATCCGCTGCCGAGAATTTCGCGCACCACGCCGATCCACAGCAATGCGACCGTAAACCCGACGCCCATGCCAAGCGCATCCATGATCGACCGGCCAAGTGTGTTTTTCGACGCAAATGCCTCGGCACGCCCGAGAATCAGGCAATTCACGACGATCAAGGCGATAAAAGCGCCCAGACTTCGGCTCAGTTCCAGGCTGATCGCCTGAATGATGTAATCAACGGCGGTCACGAAACTCGCGATGATGCAGATGAAGCTGACGATTCTTGCTTCGCGCGGTATGAAGTTGCGTAATGCCGAGACGGACATTCCGGACATCAGTAATACGAAGGTTGTCGCAAGACCCATCGTCAATGCATTGATCGCCGTATTCGAAACGGCAAGCGCCGGGCACATGCCGAGCACCTGCACGAACACCGGGTTCTCGCGCCAAAGTCCCTTGACGAACTCATCGGTCGTGCTGACTTCCCTTCCCAACATCTACTGTTCCTCAGATGTTTCGTTTGTGGCAAACGCCTGCGAATTTCTCTCGAGAACCGGCACCCAGGTGTTGGCACTGTCATTCAGAATCTGGCCGATCGCTTCGCAAGTAATGGACGCTCCGGTGATGCCGTCCAGTTCCCACGCTTGAATTTTTTTGCCCTGTTTGACAGTGACTATCGGATGCAGCAACGCATCGCCGTCCGACGTCAGCGTTGCGTCCAGCCTTTCGAAATTGGCGAGAAAGTGCGCTTCCGTTTCGATCCTGTCGCCCAGGCCCGGCGTCTCTTTACTGTCCAGCACCTTGAAACCGACGATTGCATCAAGATCGAACGAGTAGGAATAAAGCACTCGTATGTTGTCCTGATAACCCATCCCCTGAGCCGTGATGACTGCCCCTACCAGCGCGTCGTCTGTGTCGTAGCCGAGAAATACCGGCAATTCGAGTGTCTCGGTGGCTATGTCGAGGCCGCCGTCTTCGTCAGGCGCGACGGCGACGGTGGAATTCGCTGCCGGCAGGACCTCCGCAACTGCCTGCGCAAGAAAACGTTCCTGGTTCTGCCGAATGCGGTCCGCTGTGGTGTTGAACACCGTGACGATCAGCAATGCGCAAAGTGCACCGATGCCGACAATCGCGCGATACATGGACCACGCCGATGTCATCGGTTGCTGGACGGGATCCGGGATGTTCATCCTGCCCCCTTGCCGGTGCCGAATACCGTGGGCTTGATGAGCCGGTCGATATGCGGCGAGACGGCGTTAGCGAGCAGGATCGCGTACATGACACCCTCCGTCATGCCGCCCCAGAAGCGAATGACTACCACCAGGCCGCCTATGAGAAAACCGTACAGCCAGCAGCCCGCATTCGTGATCGGTGATGCAACCATGTCGGTCGCCATGAACACGGCGCCGAGCATCAGACCGCCGGAGAACAGCATGAACGTCGGCCTGGCGAACGACGCGGGATCATAGGAATTGAACGCCCAGGTGATGACTGCGACAGTCGCGAATATCGATATCGGTATGCGCCAGTTCATCATGTTGCGCGCCACGAGGTATGCCCCGCCGAGCAGGATGAGAATTGCACAGGTCTCGCCGGCGGATCCCGACGTGAGGCCGAGCAGCAAATCACGGTCAACGGCCTGGATGCCGTCGAACTTCATTAGAGCGAGCGGCGTTGCTTCGGTCACCGCATCGTAGGCCGGCTGCGCGAAGGGCAGCGCCAACGTGGAACTGGGTAGTTCGAAAAAACGGGAATCTCCGAGTGGCGCGGCCCAGTGTGTCATGGCCTGGGGGAACGCCGCCTGCAAAAATGCCCGCCCGACCAGTGCGGGATTGAACGCGTTGCTGCCCAGCCCGCCGAACAGGAATTTGCCCACCGCGACAGCAAATACGCCGCCAATGGCCACCATCCATAACGGCAGGTCCGGAGGCAGCGTCAAACCGTAAAGCAGCCCGGTGACCCCAACAGACCAATCGCCGATCGTGCTCGGTTGCCCGGTAACTTTGCAGAGAATTTGCTCAGTGAAGATGCAGCTAATGATTGCCGTCACAAGCACCAGTGCCGCGGCGGCGCCAAATGTGTAGACCGCGAACGCACAAACCGGGATGAGCGCAAAGACAACATTGCGCATGATCACCTCGACGCTGTCGCCGCTCGTAATATGAGGCGACGAGCCAATTTCGAGGTATTTCTTGAGCTCACTCATGCCGGCGCACTCAATTTTCTCAGCATCTTCTTGGCGAGACGGAAATACTGAACGAGCGGAATATGCGATGGGCAGACATAGGAACAGGCGCCGCACTCGAAGCAGTCCATCAGGTTAAACTCCTCCGCCATCTGGTCGTACTCTTCGTTCTTCGCCAACAGCCCCAGTTGCGTGGGATTGAGGAACAGCGGACAAGATTCGACACAGCGCGCACAGTGAATGCAGGGGTAGACTTTCTTGTGCCCCGTCGCCTCGCCCGTCTCGGCCGTCGTGAACGCGGTGATGCCCGACGTGCCTTTGGTTATCGGAATATCGAGGTTGGACACCGCAGGCCCCATCATTGGCCCGCCGAGGAAGACGCGTGAAATATTGCTCGCCGCACCGGTTTCCTGCAGCGCAAAGCGGACGGTTGTACCGATCGGAATTCGATAGTTACCTTTTCGCTGAATACCGGGACCGCCGATCGTGATCACCCGTTCCTGGATGCCGCGACCTCTTGGCAGCAGGCGCCCGATCTCAGCGGTCGTTGCGACGTTTACACAGATCGCGTGCACGTCGGCGGGCAGCCCTCCGGATGGTATCTCGCGGCCAAGCAAGGATTTGATGACCAGCTTCTCCGCGCCCTGGGGGTATTTGACCGGGCACACTCGTACGCTAATCGGTAAATCTTCAGGGCAATCCTGCTGCAGCTTTCTTGCCGCGTCCTGCTTGTTTGCCTCTACTGCGATGATCACTTCCCTGGCGCCGGTTGCACGCAGCAGGTATCTGACGCCTAAGAAAATGTCTGCGGTCTGCTCCAGCATGACCCGATGATCCGTAGTCAGGTAGGGCTCGCACTCGACACCGTTAATAATAAGAGTGTCCAGATGCTTTCCCTCGGGCGCCTTGAGTTTTACATGGGTCGGAAACGCCGCGCCGCCGAGGCCTACTATTCCCGCTCGCTGAATTGCCTTGATGATGTCGTCGGGACTGGCAGTCGCCACGTCACAGTGTTCGCCATCATTGACTTCCTGTGACGAAGCCGGATACGGCCGCAGATAAACGCTCGGTACCATGGCTCCGCTGATGCTTGGCGCGAGCGCAATTCTCTTGACCACACCCGAAGCAGGTGAGTGCATGGCAACGGACACGAATCCGTCCGGTTCCGCAATCGTCTGGCCACGCACTACCTCCTGGCCTTCCCGAACGATGGGAATCGCCGGTGCGCCCAGGTGCTGAGTCAAGGGCACCAGCAACTCGGGCGCAAACGCAAACCGGCGAATTGCCAAATGGCTGGTTTCGCCCTTGTGCTCGGGCGGATGCACCCCGTTCCTGAAAGAATCTTTACGCACTATGTCCAGCATTACTCGCGTAGACTCCTAGTTGAATTTCTGTCCCCGTTTGATCCACTTCGCCGTGTCTTTCGCGCTGCGGTCGCGGGGCAGGCCCGGGTGGATGACTTCAGCCGTGCATTTTTCCGCAGACTTGACCAGGTCCCGGTACGGGCCGGCTTCGGCGGACTTGATGAAGGCTTTCTTGTCGTCGTTGTACTCAAAAATCTGCGGATTGATGATGATGCATTCATCGCAGGCCGTGCACTCTTCGGTATCGATCCACGGCGCCATATATTCGCCCGACACCTCGGCCGCTGCCGGTTTCGGTGCTGCTGCCGGCGTCGCCGTCGCTGCTGGCTCCGGCTCGCCGGATTTCTCCACTGCCGCCTCGCCTGTACGCAGCACAGTGGCGAAATCCATTGACTGATCGCCGCCGACGAGGCCCATCAGACCCGATGTTATTTTCTGCACGACTTCCTGGCGGATCCGTGACTCCAGTTGCTCGTCGCTCTTCGCCTCTGTTTCTTCGGCGCCGGCGAGTGCCCGCAGCATGACCCAGAAGTCACGCCGTTCTTCGGCCGACTTGATCATGGGTTCAGCGACGAGCAGACGGCTGAGTTCCTGTTTCGCATCCAGCGCCCATACGTAGGGCACCTTGCCTTCGCGCTCGTCCTCATCGAGTTCCAGATAATCGCTGACGAGAGACATGTCTTCATGCCAGGCGTCACGTGGCACTTTTCTGAAGTGCTTGCGAAAGCGCGTTTCGGTAACGGCGAAGTCGACGAACGTCGTCGACAATTCCATTTCCTTCTGTATTCCCCGTTCGACGTAGTTGATCTTCGTTACGGGCCAGTCGCGATCGATAGCCGGGTTACCGTCCAGATCGAAGCATTCGGCTGCGGTGCTGCCGCGGTCCGGATCGTACGTAAATAGCGGATAGGCGCGTGACTCCACGGCGAGCTTCGCCTGGTGGTTACCCATGTCGTCACCGATGCCGTGTTCCGGCTGGCAGGATGTGTACAGATTGAACAGCGCGGGTCGCCGCGACAGCAGTCCCTGAATAAAGCCCTCGATCATGTGATTGGAATACGCCATTGTGCTTTGCAGGAAATACGTCGTGCGGTGCGCCATGGCGATGAGACCAATCTCCTTGCGCGCCTCTTCCTTGCCTTTGATGGCCTTGCCGTACTGGGCCATGTCCGAAATCTGCCCGAAGAACCCCGAAGTGCATGCCTGGCCCCCGGTATTCGAGTAAACCTGGGTATCGACAACGAGCACTTTGATCGGTTTGCCCAACATCATGGCGCGGGACAGATTCTGAAGACCGATGTCGTACATCGCACCGTCACCGCCAATGGCAACAACAGGAGGACAGAGGTGTAGCTCATCGTCGGTAAAATCCTGCCAATTGAAATAGCGAAAATCTTCTGCCTGTCGTTCCGGGTTGTACTGATCTTTGAGTACGAGCTCGGCAAGCCGAATTGTTTTGAAGCCGTCTGCCATCTTGACCATATGTCCTTCGAAGATGCCCAGGGCCATCGAGACGCTGTCCTGAAAGAGATGATTTGCCCACGGGAAAGGATATGGGTTAAACGGAAACGTGCTGCCCCAGACGGACGTGCAACCGGTGGCGTTCAGTATTCCCATGCTGGCGCGCCCTTTACCGGTTGTGCCGTTCTTATAACGCCACTTCAGGTCGCTCAGTTTCGCAATTAGTTCTGTGACGTGCCGCAGCCACTGCCGGTCGATGGGTTCGACCTCATGCGTCTTTTCGATCCGGTCCGCGATTTTGGCCAGCGTCAGATCATCGTCGTCATCTTCGTTCAGCAGGGCCTCTATTTCCTTGGCATCACTGATATCAATTTCACCGACGAGTTTCAGTTGTACGTGTTTCTTGAGCCGCGCTATGAGGTCTTCGATTTGCGCAACGTGTTTGACAACTCTCGGCTGCAGCAGCGACTCTACTGTCGCAATAAACAGGTGTATGACGGTCTTTTCCCCACATCCCAGGCAGGCGCCGTCGCCACTCGCGAATGGCAGATACGCGTCCTTGTCCAGGAGGATCGTCTCCAGCGCCCCGATGCCTTCCTCCAGGTTGTCGACACGAATATATTTCTTCGGCGTATTGGGCAGGTCGAGCCAGAAGTCCCAGTTCTTCCGCAGCGACTTGACGGTGTCGTCTGTTTGCGTGATCGGCCGCAGCGCATCGTCCTTACAGACTTCCAAACACTCCATGCAACCCTTGCAGGTGTAGGGATCGATCGTGATGCTCAGCAGGCCGCCACCGCCCGTTTGTTTTTTCTCCGGCAGCGTGAAATACGGCCGGCATAGCGCAAACTGGAAGTCGCCAAGTTCTTTGCGGAATTCGTCGAACTCTTCCTCGAGTTGTTTGCGGCCGTCATCCGGCAGGTCCGCATCGGCAATTGTTGCTGCGATCGATTTTTCGATCATCGCCTGCACCGAATCGGTCTCCTCGCCTGCGGTAAGCAGTTTGCGCAGCTTGCTTTCCATCTGGCGTACGGCGCGCGGTAGTTGCTCGGTCTTGCTGCCGCGCTTTTTCAGTCGCCGTACGACGGTGTCGAGAACCTGGCCTACTTCGTTGACCAGGCCGGGAATAGCGGTATCCGGACAAACTACGTAACAGTCTCCACAGCCAGTGCAGTTTTCCGGGATAAATTCGGGATGCTCGAAGCGAATCGACGTCATGTCCCTGAAATGCGAGGAGACCGCGGGCATCAGGCTCATGCTCATGAATGGGTCCGCTGGCACTGAATCGCCGTCGCCTGCTGCGTACATGCTGCCGGTCTGTGCCCAGAAGCGATGGATGTCCGACGCTCTCGATGCGGATTCCGGCTCACGTTTCACCATGACTGGAATCGGTAACTGGTCGTTGCCTGCGCCGTTGGATTTGCCCTCACCGAGATCTTTGTCCGTTATCTCAGTCACTTCCTCGAAGCCACGCCGGACGACGCGCATGTTGTCCTCGACGACACGTGCGCCTTTCGACCCGAACTTATCCTGCAGCTGCTTGTTGATGGCACTCAGCAACCTGGTTTCATCGAGCCCGTGTTTCTCGAGCAGCGGGGACGTCGCGAAGAACGCACCCTGAAACGCGATACCCTGCATGCGTAGCTGCAACTCGGGATCGGTGGCTTCGTCCCGGGCGATCCTGAAGGCATCGAGATAGAAAACACGGATGTCGTTGTCGACGATCGTTTTACGATACCGGATCGGTATCGATTTCCAGAAGTCCTCGGGTGACGCGGCGTTGCTTTGCATAACCAGCACGCCACCTTTGCTAAGGCCTGCGAGTGCATTGGTATGGCTGAAAACGTTGGGGTCGGGTGACAGTACGACGTCGACGTAGAAGTACTCGCAGTTGACTCGTATCGGCGTGGGTGCTGCGGACAGGTAATAACTGGTCGGCTGCCCTTTCTTTTCCGATCCGTACTTTGGATTTGCCTTAACGTGATAACCAAGCAGGTCGAACAATGTAATAGCGAGGTTCTTGCCGGTCGTCATGGCGCCCCAGCCACCAACCGAATGCATGCGTACGGTGATGCTGTCCTTTGGCATCAGGTTCGGATTCTCGCTGCCGTGCAAAGCAAGTTCCGCCACCTGCGGGTAGGCGTCCATTACTGACTGCTGATAGATCTCCTGCTTGGGCGTCATCATCGACTTGCGGACGAAGTCGATAGACAAGTAGAACATTCTTTTTTTCTGGCCATCAGGCAGCATGTTTTCGACTGCCGCGATAACGCCTTCGGGTTGCAAATCGCGGCTGCCAAGACCGAAGGAGCACGAGTAAAGTTCGGGCATGTCCTTGATGGAACTGTAGCTGGCCAGATCCGGATACGGCGGGCTATGCGACGAGCCGTTCGTGCCGCGGCCGTTCTCCAGGCTCTTGCTCAGGACGGCGCGAATCTCCCGGATCAAAGGCAGGTCCGCAGCCAGCGGCTGGTCGACACGCTCCAGCACAGCCGCGCCCTTCTTGCCTTTGAGAACCTGGCTGATGAGATCGCCGGGGAACGGCCTGAACATCAGTAAATCGACGACGCCGACCTTGACGCCGCGTTCCTTGCGCATGTAATCGGCCACCGCTTCGGCTGTCGGAAGCTGACTGCCCTGACCGAGGATAAGATAGTCTGCATCGTCACAGCGATAAGTCATCACGCGGCTGTAGCGCCTGCCGGTAAGCTCGTAGAACTCCTCGAACGCCTGTTCCGTGATCTCCTGGACATGGTCGAAGAAATACGGTCGCTGTGCGGCAACGCTCTGCATGTAGGCGTCCTGGTTCTGCACCACGCCGGACATGAGCGGGTCGTCCACAGTCCAGAGCTCCGGTATGCGCCTGCGCCTGTCTCCGTAGATGATTCTTTGCGCCGGTGTCGGCGTGTCTATCTCGTCATCGGGCGAGCCGAGATACTCCGCAATGAGTTGGCGCTCGGGAAGCATCAGCGATTCAATCAGGTGTGTCGTCAGAAAACCGTCCTGTCCGACAATGCCGGGCGTAAGCGCGAGCTCGGCGATGCGGTGTGCGATGATGTTGAGGTCTGCCACATGTTGCGCGTTCTTGGCGAACACCTGGAAGAAGCCCGTGTCGTCTACGCAGTGATAATCGTCGTGCCCCGCATGCACGTTGAGGGTCGCCTTGGTCATTGCCCGGCAGCCCATGTTCAGGACGTAGGTCAGGCGCTTGCCGACCGCCGCATACAGGGACTCATGCATGTACGCGATACCCTGGCCGGACGAGAAATTCGCTGCCCGCAGTCCGGTCATCGACATGCCGGCGGTCACGGCCGCCGCGGAATGTTCGCCCTCGGGTTCGATGAAAATGAGAGGCCGCCCGGAAATGTTGATGTGCCCCGCCGCAGCCGCTTCAGCCCAATATTCGCCCATCTGCGTAGACGGCGTAATCGGATAGGCGCCGGCACCGTCCGTGGACTCGCGCTCACACATGATCGCGGCCGTGTTGCCGTCCATCGCTGAACGAATGCCGGGGTATTTAAACGCGTCTTTCTTTTTGCTCATGGACGGAGATGCTCATTCAGGTTGCGGTGACGTGCCGCGCACTCTGGCGTATGACTCTGCGCGCCAGGCGGCCGGTAACAGGACCCTTTTCAACGTCGAACCAGACAATTGCGCCGGTTGGACAACGCTCGATTGCACTCCTCACGTTGTGATCCTCCTCATAATTAACAATCGGCAGGTTATCAACCATTGTAATCACGTTGGCGGGTGCATCGACGGCGCATTTGCCACAGGCATCACAAGCCACTTCACAGTCCTCGAGGGCCACGTCCCCCTTCTCCAGGTTCTTGCAGGCAACCCAAAGCCGGTGACTGACCACATGCAGCGAGAACAAATCTTTGGGACAGGCATCGACGCAGTCCCCACAGGCAGTACATGCATCCTCAATAACGATCGGCAGGTCGTGCTCATTCATGATGATCGCGTCGGGATCGCATACGACCTCGCAGTCCGCGAGCCCAAGGCATCCCCAGAAACAGCCTTTTCCGCCTCCAGCCACGAGCGCCGCAGCACGGCATGAACTGAGACCTTCGTAGCGGGCGCGGTTACGGGAGACATTGCTACCGCCGGCACAGGCGAGCCTCGCGACGACTTTTTCCTCGGCGCCCACGTCCACGCCCAGGAATTCGGCAATGTACTCCTGTTCATCTTCGCTGATCACGGTGCATTTACCGGGAAGAGCGCTGCCTTCGACCATCGCCTCTGCCAGACCCAGGCAGCCCGGGAACCCGCACGCACCGCAGTTCGTCTCGGGTAGCAGTTGATGAATCGCATCAATCCGCGGATCCTCATCGACGTGCAATTTCCTGTGTGCCAGCACGAGCAGGGAGGCAAACAGGAAACTCAAGGCTGCCAGCGCGGTTACCGCAATTACCATGCGCTCATACTCCGTCCATTCTCCTACCCACTTCATTTTAGTGGCGGTTTGGCGAAGGCCGCACTGTGGAAACTCCGTACAGAATTGCGTCCCTATACCGAATAGCGTCAACGTATGATAGTAACGGCCCGGGCCGGGATCAGCGCCGCACAGGGCGGTGTCAATGGGGCCAAGCTGGAGTTGTTTTGACGAAATCGATCGTGAAGCTCGCTCGACAGCCGATGGATCTGCCCCTGGCCCAGGTTCCATTGGGACAGGTGCACGTCATCGCAGAGCGTTGCAAGCAGTGCAGTTTCTGCATCGACTATTGTCCGACCGACGTCCTGATCTATTCGGACGACGTCAACGCCAAGGGATACCACTACCCCATTGTGGCGGAGGGTAAGGAGTCCGCCTGTGTGGACTGCTGCTTCTGCGACCTGATCTGCCCGGAGATGGCGATCTACACGACAGAAGTCTCGGACGACGAAGACAAGGGAGAGAAATCAGATGCCGGATAGCGCGGTCACGGCTAAAGCACACGCAGATCAGGAACCACGTGTCCTGACCGGCACCCATTTCATGCTCGGTGACCACGCCTGCGCCGAAGGCGCATTGGCAGCCGGCCTCGATTTCTTCGCTGGATATCCAATAACTCCGTCAACAGAGGTCGCGGAACACCTTGCACGCCGACTGCCGGCGCTAAATGGCCGATTTGTACAGATGGAGGACGAGCTCGGCAGCATGGCCGCCATCATCGGCGCATCGGCGGCAGGCGCGCGCAGCTTTACCGCGACCTCCGGCCCCGGATTCACCCTGATGATGGAAAACATCGGTCTCGCGGCGATGATGGAGCTTCCCTGCGTTATCGTCGACGTCCAGCGTGCCTCTCCCTCGACCGGCTTGCCGACGATGGTCGGCCAATCCGATATCTTGCAGGCTCGATGGGGTTCTCACGGCGACTACGGAATCATCGCCTACTGTCCCGCATCACCGCAGGAATGTTTCGACCTGACCTTTCGCGCTTTTAACGCGGCCGATAAATACAGGGTACCCGTGTTCATTCTGATGGATGAGGTTGTCGGTCACATGACCGAACGCGTAGTAATTCCGGCTGCCGATGAGCTGCCGATTATTCGTCGCAAGAGACCGCAAAATGCTCCTGGCGATATGCCGTTCCTGAGTTACGCGCCGGACGAAGACCTGGTGCCGCCGATCGCACATGCCGGCGAAGGCTACAAAGTACATATGACCGGACTAACGCACGATGAGCGCGGCTATCCTGCCATGAATGCGGAAACGCACGACAAACTCATCAATCGCCTTGTAGACAAGATACGACTTCACGCCGCGGATATCGAAATGTACGAGGAGATCGGTGTGGACGATGCCGACACGATCGTAATTGCGTTCGGCTGCACGGCGCGGTCGGCCCGGCACGCAGTCAACCAGGCCCGCAGCGAAGGACTGAAGTGTGGAATGCTCAGATTGATTACCGCATGGCCGTTCCCGGAAGCACGAATCCGCGAACTCATCCACCTGGGCAAGGTAAAACGATTCATTGTCCCCGAAGTAAATCTTGGCCAGTTGCGCCGTGAAGTCGAGCGGCTGACGCAACTGCCTGTCATATGTTTAAACCATGCCGGCGGCGCGATGCCCACACCGGATGCGATCCTGGAGTTGATCAGATCATGACTGTGACTGAGCAGACAATTCAACCTGCCGCAAACATACATCCGATAGACAGTCTGCTGCGGGCCGATCGCCTGCCACACATGCTTTGCCCGGGCTGCGGTATCGGTACCGTAATTCATGGTTACGTGCATGCGATCGCCGCATCCGGGATCGAAGAGGACAAGCATGTCTGTGTTTCCGGTATCGGCTGCAGCGGCAGGGCAGCGGGTTACGTGAATATCGACTCGTACCATGCGACGCACGGGCGTGCGCTGCCGTTTGCGCTGGGTATCGCCGTCCATAATCCTGACCTGAATGTAACGGTCATCAGCGGAGACGGTGACCTCACGGCCATTGGCGGTAATCACCTTATTCATTCTGCCCGCCGCAATGTCAATCTGAATGTAATCTGCATCAACAATTTTAACTACGGCATGACCGGCGGCCAGGTCGGGCCAACGACGCCGCTCGGCGCGAAGGGAACGACGGCGCCAGACGGCGCCGTGGAGCAGCCGTTCAATCTTCCCTACCTGGCGAAAGCAACTGGAGCTGTATTCGTTGCACGCTGGACCGTATTGCACGTCCGGGAGTTTCAGGATGCGGTATTGCGGGCAATGGAAAAAAGCGGCTTTTCTTTTATCGAAGTTCTGGCGCCATGTCCGACGAGCTTTGGCCGATACAACAAGCTTGGAGATGGCGCACATGAATTGGAGATTTATCGTGAGCGGTGTCGTATCGAGAACGGTGCCACGAATCTCGAAGATCTCGATATTGACCTGATCGACGAAAGCAAGTCGATAACCGTCGGCAACTTCGTCGATATCGAACGCAGAACTTTTATGGAGTGAATCGCGGCGCTATCACTATGTCGGACGTAAAGAGTATTTCCACAAGCGCGACCAGCCAGATCCGCTTCGGCGGCGTTGGCGGCCAGGGCATCGTGATGGTTGGCCGTCTGCTCGGAAAAGCGGCCGCCTTGTTCGATGGCAAGGACGCTGTTTGTACACAGACGTACGGACCGGAAGCGCGTGGCGGCGCCTCGAGAGCGGACGTCGTAATTTCGGACGGGCCGGTCGACTATCCGTACGTCACCGAAGCGGACGTACTGGTGGTCCTTTTTCAGGAGGCATATACGCGCTTTCATTCGTGTCTCAGGCCCGGCGGTACACTGATTGTCGATAGCGGGCTGGTTCAGCCCCTGGAAGATGGCGAAAATTTCTATGCTTTTCCCGCCACGAAGATCGCCGAGGATCTCGGCAACCGCGTGGCCGCGAATATAGTGATGCTGGGCTACCTCGTTGGGAAGACCGGCGTTGTCAGCCGCAAGTCAGTCGAAGAGGCTATTCGCACGACGGTCAAGAAGCAGTTCGTCGACATTGATATGAAGGCCCTCGACGCCGGCATAAGCCTTGCACAGAGCGACGGAGCATCATGACGGTCTCGATACTTGTCGTCGGTGGCGGAGTTGCAGGCCTTCACGCGGCCATGGAATGCGCAAACGGCGGGGCGCACGTTATCGTTGTCGAACGCGGTCCCGTGGTCGGTGGCAAGCTCGCGGCAACGATGACCGAGGAACAGGCGATAGGTGATCGTGCAGAGGGTGTCAGCACACCGTTGTTCGAGGCGCTGGCGGACAACGAAAACATCGAGATCATCACGCTCGCAAACCTGGAGAGCGTCGAGGGCGGGCCCGGCAATTTCACGGTGTCGATTCGCGAGCGCGCCCGCTTCGTCACGGATGCCTGCACACGGTGCAAACTTTGCCGGGCAGTCTGCCCTGTCGTACTGGCAAACGAATACGATGCTGGCCTGACGTACAGGAAGGCAATCTATGCGCCGCTGGCAGAAACCCTGCCAGGCGCGTGGGTTATCGACATACAGAACTGTCTCAACACACCGCCCAATTACCTGCCATGTCATCGGTGTATTGATGTTTGCGAAGACAATGCCATCTTCTTCGACATGCCGCTGGACACCGTCCATGAACGACATGTCGGCGCCGTGATTCTCGCACCCGGTTTCCAAATCGAGGATAACGAAAGTTTCGCGGAACTCGGTTACGGCGCACATCCGGACATCGTGATGTCGACGGAACTTCAGCGACTGCTGGAATCGCCCGGCCCGACAGGCGGCTATGCATCGAAGCCTTCCAACGAGGAATATCCCGAGAGCGTCTTGCTGGTGCTCGACAATTTATCGCACTTCGCCCTGTACATAGTTGCGAGCCAGGTACACCAGCTCCTCGAACAGGATGTCGAAACGGTTGCGGTTCTGGTTTTGTCGCAGCTGGCCCAGAAAAGTGAATACGCGGATGTACAGGAACTCGCCGCCAAGACAGGTGTACGCGTGCGCGGGGGTGCGATGTTCAAGGTGGAGCCGACGCCGGAGAATACCCTCAATGTATCGTATGAAGATTTTACGGATAATCAGTATGTATCGGAGACGTATGACATGGTCGTGCTCTGCTCCGACGTGGGGCCTCCGGATGGCGTTGCAGATCTGGCGCAAACAGCCGGCATCGATCTGGCGGATAACGGCTACATAGAAGTAACCGGAGCAAATGGCGCCAGCGTTTGCGCGTCTCAGCCAGGAATATTCGTGGCCGGCTGCGCAAGCGGTCCGAAAAATATCAAAGACAGTATTGCGGACGCGCACTCTGCGGCCGGCAGTGCGCTGGATCAACTGGACCCGAGATTACTGTCGTCCGACTCCAGACCGGAGCAAGAGGGACGGAAATCCGAAGCCGCCCCGCCTGTTTCTCATGACGACATGCGAAGCCAGATCGAGCAGTTACTGAATGCCCTTATCAGCCGGGTTGACAGTTGACTCATTGAAATCGACGGGATGCTTAATGGGCAGACATGTGAATTGATATATAATTACCAGCTATCGGCGTGCAAGTGATCGCTCATGCCGATGTGACGGGAGACAGTGATGCGGCGAAGATTAATAGAGACGCTAACCTATCCACGATTGTTTGTACTGGAAAATATCGGTCTCAAGGATTGTCCGCAGGACAGCCTTTTTGATGCTTCCTGCGATTGCTGTCGTGACTGTGACCTGCGGCAGGATTGTCACTGGCTGAGATGTCTGGACAATTTCACTGATCTTGCAAACAAACCTGTCCATACCCTTCACGCCTCTTTGCTGTACAGCATCAAACTGATCGAGGCGTGTACTCAACGTTTGCAGCATAACTCCAAAGCCTGCACTTGCGACTCCTGCACCTGGATGAAGGATGCCAGGCAACTGTCACGAGAATTCTCCAGTCAGTTCGTCTGGATGGTAGATCAAGACCCGCATATTGAGCGGTCCCGGTTGAGATGGTGGCCACGGGCGGACTAATCCGCGAAGCTGCCGTTGCCTTCGGCCGCTAATTCTCACAAGGAATAACGCGTCATTCGGGGCGTCCGGAACCGTTTATTGCATCATCCGGTGCTATGCTTTCAGTAACAGGGCAAGTGAAGGCGTTGCCGTGAATTCCGACCTTTTACGAGGATTCTACCTGGGAGATTTCATCGTCGACCCGGTAAAGGGGCACGTGGCCGGGCAGGCAGGCTCCGTGCACCTGCCATCAAAAGGTATGGAGGTGCTGCTGGTCCTGGCATCGAACGTCGGCACGCTGGTTACTCGAGAGGAATTACTCGAAGAAGTCTGGGGCGCGGGGCACGGCAGCCAGGAAGCGCTGAGCCACGCAGTCACTGAAATCCGCCATGCACTGGACGACCATGCGGACGATCCCAGGTACATACAGACGCTGCCGAAACGCGGCTATCGCCTGATTGTCGAAGCTGAACCAGTATCGGCACACACTTCTACAGTGACTCTCGGGTCCCAAAACGGCCCGGCAGTTGGCCATATCGGCCTGTTCGAAAACCTGAAACAACGCGGCGTGCTGGAGACTGCGTTCGCCTATCTCATTCTTGGCTGGCTGCTTATTCAAATTGCGGACATTGTTTTTAGCCAGTTTTTGCTACCGGCCTGGACCGGCACGTTTGTCACTGCCCTGGTTATCGCAGGGTTTCCAATTGCAATCATCCTTTCATGGTTTCTGGAATTTCGGGATGGTCGCGCGGTACTGCATAAACTGTCTCCAGAAGACGCGGATAGAAGGCGCTTCAGCAGAACATATATCTCCGTCATCGGCGCGTTAGCTCTCGCGGCGGTATTCGTCCTGGTCTACGACAAAAATGTCGGATTGCCGCAAGTGCAAATTGAGGCAACCGGCAGTGGTGTTTTGTTGCCGCCCATCGTTGATAACTCGATAGCGGTGCTTCCATTCTTGAACCTTGACGGCAGCGAAGACACGGAAGTGTTCTCGAACGGTCTCGCCGATGATCTGATAACGCGACTCTCGCGCGTACCCGGATTACTTGTGTCCTCCCGCGGTGACGCATTCAC
>Ga0255058_10000933_pt1 | contig 16839 bp, 14 predicted proteins | sample Cases_109_9_MG_FD_188637 | JGI IMG/M metagenome (GOLD analysis project Ga0255058, IMG submission 188637) | Seawater microbial communities from Amundsen Gulf, Northwest Territories, Canada - Cases_109_9 | ecosystem: Environmental > Aquatic > Marine > Gulf | place: Canada: Northwest Territories... | reverse complement strand
CGGCGTTGCGGCGCGCACTCGCGCACGAGCCACGACTGATTCTCACCGAGACACCTTCCAATCCGTTGCTGCGCATTGTCGATATCGAGGCGCTGTCTGCACTCGCGAAATCCTGCGGAGCGTTGCTGGCGGTGGACAATACGTTTCTGTCGCCCGTATTGCAGCAGCCGCTGTCACTCGGCGCAGACATAGTGACGCATTCCACCACCAAGTATCTCAATGGTCACAGCGATGTCGTGGGTGGCGCCGTTGTGGCCGCGACCGGGGAACTGGCGGAAACGCTGGCCTGGTGGGCCAATTGTCTTGGCATAACCGGTGCGCCGTTCGACAGCTATCTGACCTTGCGCGGCATCCGGACCTTGCACACGCGTATGAAGCAGCATGAGGAAAGTGCGGCACGGTTGGCCAGGGTCCTGAATGAACACGACGCTGTTGACAGAGTTTATTATCCGGGGCTGGCCGATCACCCGGGGCACGAGATCGCCTGCCGTCAGCAAAAGGGATTCGGCGGCATGGTGAGCTTCGAAATCGATGGTGGCGAAGTCGCGGTTCGAGCGTTTGTGGAAAGCCTGCAGCATTTTTCACTGGCGGAGTCGCTCGGCGGCGTGGAGAGCCTGGTCTGTCATCCGCAATCCATGACGCATGCGCCGGTCGGCGAAGATGCGCTGCGCGAGGCCGGTATCAGCCACAACCTGATCAGGTTGTCGGTAGGGCTGGAGTCCACCGAGGATTTGCTCGAAGATATTGTCGCTGCCCTGGGAGCGGCCTCGCGTGCCGTCGTGCTGCAGCCGGTCGCGGCCGCTTAACTGATCTCTTGCATGATCGCGTTGGTCATCTCGCTCGTGCTTAATGTGCGTTCGCCAGCTGCCGCCAGATCAGCCGTTCGGGCGCCTGTGGCGATCACCTGACGCACGGCAGTCTCAACGAGTTCGGCTTCCTCCTGCAGGTCCAGGCTGTGGCGCAGCAGCAGCGCAACACTCGCAATGGAGCCGCAGGGGTTGGCGATGCCCTGGCCTGCAATATCGGGCGCAGAGCCGTGGATAGGTTCATACAGGCCACGACGGGTCTCTCCGAGCGACGCCGACGGCAACATGCCCAGTGACCCGGCCAACATCGAGGCTTCGTCTGTCAGGATGTCGCCGAACATATTCTCGGTAACGATCACGTCAAACTCCGCCGGTCGCGCAAGCAGATGCATGGCGGCCGCATCGACCAGCATATGCTCGACACTCAGTTGCGGGAATTCGGCGCTCAGCGTCCTGTTGGTTACTTCCCGCCATAGCCGCGACGTCTCGAGCACATTAGCTTTGTCAACGGAACAGAGCTTGCCCTTGCGTTGTGTCGCGAGCCGGGCCGCAACCCGGACGATGCGTTCTATTTCATAGCTTTCGTAAACACAAAGGTCGCTGGCGGATGTTTCCGTGCGATTTTTCTCGCCGAAGTAAATGCCGCCGGTCAACTCGCGCACGACCATCAGGTCGACGCCGTGCAGTAGCTCTGCCTTGAGCGGTGACGCGCCGGCCAGTTCAGCCATGACCTGCACCGGCCGCAGATTTGCAAACACTTCCAGTTCCGCCCGTAGCCGCAGCAATCCCTGCTCGGGACGAATAGTGGCGTTGGGATCCGACCATTTCGGTCCGCCGACGGCACCGAGCAATACAGCGTCACTTTCATTGCAGCTCGAGACAGTATCGGCAGGGAACGGATCGCCGCTTGCATCGATTGCTGCACCACCGATGAGCATTTCCGGCATCTCGAAACGATGGCCGAATTTTTCGGCGACCGACTGCAGCACCGTTGTACCAGCGGCCGCAACTTCAGGTCCGATACCGTCGCCTGGCAAGATCGTAATCAGGGCGTCCAGCTTCTGTTCTCCTCAAATTCGGCAATCTGGTCTGCATGTTTTTGCAAAAAGCCCAGTTGATCGATGCCTTCTACGAGGCAATAGCGAGCGAAAGCGTCGATTGGAAACTCAATCGTCGATCCGTCCGGCAGGCTCAGTGTGGTGTCGACAACATCGATAATGATTTCACTCCCGGCGGATTCCAGCAGGGCCGAGTGAGTCGCGCCGTCGACCACAATTGGCACCAATCCGTTCTTAAGTGCATTGCTGCGAAAAATATCTGCGATCTCGGTACTGATCACCGCACGAAATCCGTAGTCCAGCAACGCCCATGGTGCGTGCTCTCGTGACGAGCCGCAGCCGAAGTTATGGCCGGCTACCAGAATGTGACAGTCGTGCGCGGCCGCAGTATTCAGGATGAAGTCTTTTTTCTCGCTGCCATCCGAGCGAAATCGCCAGTCGTGGAACAGGTGCCGCCCAAGCCCGTCTCGCGACGTAGTGGTCAGAAACCGGGCAGGTATGATCTGGTCGGTATCGACGTCGGTTTCTGGCAGTGCCAGGGTGCGCGATCTGATCTTTCTTATTGCTTGCATGGCTGCGCCCAGGCTCGCGTCACAGGTAGCTGCGCGGATCGGCGACGCGACCGGCAATCGCGGACGCGGCCGCGGTCAGCGGACTGGCCAGCACCGTTCTTGCGCCGATGCCCTGACGGCCTTCGAAATTTCGATTGCTGGTGCTGACGCTCAGGTGGCCGCTCGGCACCGTGTCGCCGTTCATGCCAAGACACATTGAGCAGCCGGATTCTCGCCACTGTGCGCCGGCGTCTTCAAATATCCTGTCGAGACCGAGCGATTCTGCCTGTTTCTTGATCTGCTGCGACCCGGGAACAACCAGCATGGTGACGCCGTCCGCGACCTTTCTGCCGCGCAGCACGTTGGCGGCTTGCTGCAGATCGGACAAGCGCGAATTGGTGCAACTGCCGACGAAGACCACATCGACCTGCGACTCAGTCAGGGGTTTGCCTGGCGTGACCTGCATGTAGTCGAGGGCCTTACGGAAGCTTAAATCCCCGGTGTCGGCCGGTACCGGGTCGTTTACCGCAAGCACCATGGCGGGATTGGTGCCGAACGTGATCATCGGCTGCAACTCATCTCCGCGTACGCCGACGATTTTGTCAAAGCTTGCCTCGGGATCGCTTGGGAGACTGCGCCAGCGCGCGACCGCACGATCCCAGTCGGCTCGCGCTGGCGCCCTCGGTCGCCCATCCAGGTACTCAAAGGTGGTGTCGTCTGGCGCAATCATGCCGGCTCTTGCGCCGGCCTCGATCGACATGTTGCAGACCGTCATGCGTTCTTCCATGTTCATGCCGGCGATGGCAGCGCCGCGATACTCAATGACGTGCCCGGTACCGCCGTCAATACCAATGCGGCCGATAGTCGCAAGAATGACATCCTTGGCGGTGACGCCTGGCTGCAGCGTGCCGCTGATATCGATGGCCAGGGACTTCGGCTTGCGCTGTAACAGACATTGCGTCGCCAGCACATGTCCGACTTCGGTCGTGCCAATGCCAAAGGCGAGAGCGCCGAATGCACCGTGCGTGCTGGTATGGCTGTCGCCACAGACGATCGTCTTGCCGGGCTGAGTGACGCCGAGTTCCGGCCCGATGACATGCACGATGCCACGGTGCTCGCTGTCGAAGCCGAATAGCTCGAGGCCGAAATCGCGGCAGTTTTCCTGCATTTTCATAACCTGCCGGGCAGCGTTTTCGCCAACAACGGCAAGGTCCTTGAAACTATGTACGGGTGTAGTTGGCGTCGAATGGTCCATGGTGCCAACCGTGAATTCGGGGCGTCTGACCGACAAGCCTTGTTGCCGCAACAGCGTAAACGCCTGTGGTGTCGTGACTTCGTGGATCAGGTGCAGGTCTACATAAAGAATCGCCGGCGTTTCCGGCGTCTCCGGCGCAACGATGTGCTCACACCAGACCTTGTCGAAAAGTGTCCGCGGTCGTTCAGCGCTCATGCGAGTGCACGGATCGTCCTCAGGAACCGGCAACGGCCGTGGCGGATGCCACATCGACGCCTTCGAGCCAGCCCTCTGTGTCTTCGGTGTCACCGCTGAAAAGCCCGAAAAACGCATCCTGCAGTTGTTTCGTTACGGGACCGCAGCGTCCCGTGCCTATCTCAATCCTGTCAACTGAGCGGATCGGTGTAATCTCGGCGGCAGTACCGGTAAAGAACAGTTCGTCGGCTAAATACAGCATCTCTCGCGGAATCGACCGTTCTTCAACAGTCAGGCCGAGCCGGGCGGCCAGTTGCATTACGGTATTGCGGGTAATGCCGGCAAGAATGGATGACGTTGCCGACGGTGTCAGTATTTGCCCGTCACGCACCAAAAACAGGTTTTCTCCGGCGCCCTCGCTCACCGTGCCATCTGTCGACAACGCAATGCCTTCGGCAAATCCCAGGCGTTTTGCCTCGGTACTGATCAGCTGGCTCGACAGGTAGTTGCCACCGGCTTTGGCCAGCGCCGGCATGGTATTGGGCGCAACTCTCTGCCAGCTGGAAATACAGACATCGACGCCCTGTTCCAGTCCCTCAGTGCCGAAGTAGGCACCCCATTCCCATGCAGCCACGGCAACATCGACCGGATGCTCGGGCTTCGGTGCCAGGCCCACATCGCCATAACCGCGCAACGCAATCGGCCGGATGTAAGCGCCGCCCATGAGTTTGTTGGTAACGACGACCTCCTTGCAGACACTGATCAGTTTATCGAGGCTGTACGGAACAGGCATCCGGTAAATTTTGGCTGATTCAAACAGGCGTTGAATATGGTCGGTGAGGCGAAATGCCCTGGGACCGACGGGAGTCTTGTAGACGCGAATGCCTTCAAATACGGACGAGCCGTAGTGCAGGGCATGCGACATAACATGCACCGTGGCCTGCTCCCAGGGGATCATCCGGCCATTGAACCAGATAAACTTTGCGCCCTTAAAACTCATGCACCTACTCCGCCCGGCAAGCCAGAAAATTGATCGCGTAGCTTAGCAAGCGTCCCGGTCTTTAGCATTAGCGAAGTTATGGTACTCACTAATGCTCAAATCGATGCCTGATTGATGTCCATTTGTCCGACGCTGTCGTCCAGGCCGCATTCACGCCGCCGCAGAATGCGGTTGATGACCTCGAGATACGCGCGGCTGCCTGCCTCGACGATATCCGTACTGGTTCCGTGGCCGCGATAACTCCGGTCGTTGTAGACCACCGTTACAGTCGCCTCGCCCTGCGCATCTTCGCCGACAGTAGCGCTGTGCAATTCAAACTTCTGCAGTACGAGATCGACACTGGTGGCTTCCTCGAGCGCCTTGAAGGCGGCTTCCACCGGCCCGTGAGCCGTCGCCGATTGCTCGATGACCGTGCCGTCGTCGTGCAGTAATACAATGGACGCCGCAGCTTCGCGCTCGGTGCCGGAATTGATCTGCAGCGATCTAAGGCTCCATGGCCCGGTGGAGGTGCTGTCGACGTTCATGATGATCGCCTCGATGTCGCCGTCATACATGTCTTTTTTCTTGTCGGCCAGCTTCTTGAACTCATGGAACGCACGATTGGTTTCGAATTCGTCGAGGTCGAACCCGAGTTCACTGACACGGTCGCGAAAAGCATGGCGGCCACTGTGCTTGCCGAGCACCAGGTTGGAGTGACTGATACCGACGTCTTCCGGTCGCATGATTTCGTAGGTGGAAGCGTGCTGCAACATGCCGTGCTGGTGGATGCCGGCCTCATGTGCGAAAGCATTTTCTCCTACAATTGCCTTGTTGCGCGGTACCTGCATGCCGGTGATGCCGGATACCAGGCGCGAAGTGGGGTACAGGCGGGTGGTATCTATGCCGGTCTGCAGCCTGAAGAATTCCACTCGCGTGTTCAGCGCCATGACAATTTCTTCCAGGGAACAATTGCCGGCGCGTTCACCGATGCCATTGATGGTGCATTCGATTTGCCGGGCACCGGCACCGATCGCGGCCAGGCTATTGGCGACTGCCATGCCCAGATCATTGTGGCAATGCACACTGAGCGTGATGTCATCGATCCCCGGCACGTGCTTTTTCAGGTAGCGGAACAGCGCATCGAACTCGGCCGGCACGGTATAACCCACAGTATCCGGTATGTTGACCGTCGTCGCGCCGGCTTCAATCGCCGCGCATACGACCTCCGCGAGATAGGAGAGTTCGGTCCGCGACGCGTCCTCGGGCGAGAATTCAATATCCTCACAGAGTTCGCGCGCCAGGCTGATGGCGCCCACCGCGCTCTTGATGATTTCTTCCTTGGCCATTTTTAGCTTGTATTCGCGATGGATGGCGCTGGTTGCGACGAAAACGTGAATTCGATGGTGGTCCGCGCCTTTGACGGCAGCGTGCACTTTTTCAATATCTTCCGGATTACAACGCGCCAGCCCGCAGATGGTTGGACCCTGATTTGCATCCGCGATCGCCTTTACGGCGTCGAAGTCGCCCGGTGACGCTGCGGGAAAACCGGCTTCGATAATGTCGACCTTGAGATCGGCGAGCGCTTTGGCGACGCGCAGTTTTTCCCTGAGCGTCATGCTGCAGCCAGGGGCTTGTTCTCCGTCTCTCAACGTGGTGTCGAATACCTTTACTCGATCGTTCGCCATGTAAGTGCTCCGTGGCCTGGTTGGACCACTAGTCGCCGTAATCCAGACTTGCCATTGGAAAATGCGGTACCGCATGCGGTGTATGCAACAGCGCGTCGGCCCGCATTGCCTGCAGCAAAGAAGCGTGGTCGATATTGCCGCCGGAAAGAATAAGCCCGACGCGTTGCCCGGCCAGCTGCTCCTTCATTTTCAGGGCGGCGGCCAGTGTCGCTGCGCCACCGCCTTCTGCCAGCTGATGAATAGTCTGCGCGTAGCAGCGTATCGCGGCACATATCTCGTCTTCGCTGACCAGCACGAAATCATCCAGGTCCTGCATCATGCTCAGCGTATAACGGACCGGAACGCGGGTTGCCAGTCCATCGGCAATGGTATTCGCCGCCACCATCGGCGCAAATTCGCCGGTATGCCAGGCGTGATGAAATGCTGGCGCATTTTCTGCCTGTACGGCGATCACGCGCGTCTGCGGCGATAGTGCTTTGATCACCGTTGTGGTGCCGGCCGCCAGGCTGCCGCCACCGACCGGTACGAACACCACGTCCAGCCCGTCCGGGCACTGCTCCAGCATCTCCAGCGCCACCGTTCCCTGGCCGGCAACAAGCTCTGCTCGCTTGCCCGGATGAATGGAGACCGCAGCGGAAGTCCGGGCATGCCGCACCGATGCATCCCACGCAGCATCGAAGTCGTGACCTCTGACAACGATTTCGCCACCCAGCGATTCAACGGCAGCATTCTTGTCCGGGCTGTTGCCTTGCGGTACGAATACGGTGCACTTCGCGTCGTACATCGAGCACGCTTGTGCCAGTGCCGCGCCATAGTTGCCCCGGGTGGCGGTGACTATGCCGCGTTGTCGGTCATTTTCGGCCATGGTGGCAAGCAGGTTGATAGCGCCACGAATCTTGAATGCACCAATGGTTTGAATGTTTTCCAGTTTGACGAAAGTCTCGGTGCCCGTGCGCTGAGACAGCAGCGGATGTTTGATCAGCGGGGTAGGGCTGAGGAACGGCTCGATAACTTTCCTGGCTTGCCTGACATCGTCGATGCTGATCGGCGCTGCTGGTGTGTCGGCATCGGATCCCCAGTCGGTAGAATCAGGATGTGTCTTTTCAGGTGTCATGCTCAGGCCTCCCTCTGATTGCTGCTAGCCTTCCAGCCAGTCCATGCGGCTTCTGAGATCGGCCCCGACTTTTTCGATCGGGTGGGTGAGGTCGGCGTCCATCATGCTGCGAAAATTCTTCTGTCCGGACTCGTTTTCCGCAATCCATCGACGCGCAAATGTGCCGTCCTGAATGTCTTTCAATACTTCACCCATTTTCCCGCGAACGTGTTCATCGACCACCCGCGGGCCGCTGGTCATGTCGCCATAGGCCGCCGTATCGCTGATGAACTCGTGCATCTTGCGCAGACCACCTTCGTGCAGCAGGTCTACAATCAACTTCAATTCATGCATGACTTCGTAATAAGCGACTTCCGGTTGATAGCCGGCGTTGACCAGGGTTTCGAAGCCGGCCACGATGAGTTCGGTGGCACCGCCACAAAGTACTGCCTGCTCGCCGAACAGGTCAGTTTCTGTTTCCTCTGCAAAGCTTGTCGCAATCACACCGGCACGCGCGCCGCCGATGCCCTGGGCATAAGCCAGCGCAAGCTTCAGGGCGTTGCCGGAACGATCCTGGTCAACAGCGACCAGGCACGGTACGCCATGACCTTCTTCATACTGACGTCTGACGAGGCCGCCCGGGCCCTTCGGTGCGATCAGAATCACGTCCAGATCGTCCCTGGCCTCGACCTGCTTGTAGTGCACGGCGAAACCATGTGCAAACAGGATAGCGGCACCATGGTCGATCGATGCCTCGATCGACTGATAAAGAGAGCGCTGCACCATGTCCGGGGTCAGAAACGCGATGATCGCTGCACCCTTGGCAGCATCCTGAGGGCTTTCGACCTGCAGCCCGTCGGCTTGCGCTTTTTTCCAGCTGGCGCCCTCCGGTCGCAAACCGACGACCACATCGTGGCCACTGTCTTTCAGGTTCAGGGCATGTGCCCGACCCTGGCTGCCATACCCGAGAATGGTAATCCGTTTGCCCTCGAGGCAGGAGGTGTCGACGTCTGCTTCCGAATACATTTGCATTGCTATCGTTCCCAATCAACGGCGTGATGCCGTCATATCAAATCCAAAAAAAACCCCACAATCCTGTCGGGATGCGGGGGTTTGCGTTTCTACTCTGCTGCAATTCCGCTACCCGCAATCACCCCTGATAAGGACCACAAGCAGAGGCTCCGGAAGAAGCACGGCGGCGGTAATCAAGAATTCTGGCGGACTCAGGTGCATATGAGCGGATCATGTTGCAAGCATCGGGTGATGTCAACCGTGTAAAATCAGTTACTTGTGATACAAAACCTGCGTACAAACGTGCTTGGGATGAGAGGTGCAGCAAAAGCCGATCGCTGACCAGCAGCGGTTTTGTCGCTTGCCGGGAGTTTGCGGATATTCTGGAAGTAACTTCAATAAGGAAATATAAGACTTTGAAAAACCAGATCTAAATGGTGACCACTACTTTCCCCATTGCACGCCTCATTGCCAGCGTCTCGATTGCTTTCGCGGCATCCTCCAGCGCGAAGGTGTCGGAAATGTGCGGTTTGAGGTCGCCGCGCTCGAACAATTCCAGCAGCTCTGAGGTGTTCTGGCGGTTGGCATCCGGTTCGCGCTCCGCGAACCGGCCCCAGAAAACCCCAACGACGGAACTGCCTTTCAGCAACGGCAGGTTGGCCGGGATTTGCTGAATGTCCCCGCTGGCAAAGCCGATCACCAGAATGCGACCGTTCCAGGCGACAACGCGCAAACATTGGTCAAAGAGGTCGCCGCCGACCGGGTCGTAAATGACATCGGCACCGCGCCCGCCGGTGAGCGATTGCACTTCGTCGCGCAGGCTGCTTTCCGTGTAGTTGATGAGATTTTCTGCGCCGTGAGACGCCGCCAGCTGCAATTTCTCAGCGGTGCTTGCAGCAGCGATAACGTTTGCACCCTGCAGGTGGCCCAGTTCGACTGCTGCAAGACCGACTCCGCCGGCAGCACCCAACACCAGCAGCGTCTCGCCGTCGCGCAACGCGGCACGCTGTTTCAGGGCGTGATAGGAGGTACCGTAGGTCACCATAAAGCCGGCCGCAGTGACAAAGTCCATGTCGTCCGGGATCGCGGCCACGGCCGCCGCAGGAACGCAAGCCTGCTCGGCCAGGCCACCCCAGCCGCATATTCCCAGGACCCGCTGCCCGGGCTGCAAATGCCGGACCTTGCCGCCAACCGCGACCACTTCGCCCGAGATCTCGGCGCCCGGCACGAACGGCATTGGAGGTTGTGTCTGGTACTTGCCCGCGATCATCAATACATCGGGGAAATTGACGCCGCAGGCCCTGACCGAGACTGCGACCTCGTGATCGGCTGGTCCCGGACTCGGAATAGTATCCACCACCAGACAGTCAGGGGGTCCGTATTGCCGGCAGAGTACTGCTTTCACTCTGGCGCACACTCCGATGTGGCTTGCGGGAAACGCCAGTCTAGCCCGGATCGTGCAGCGGTTGTTGCGGTGCCTTATATAAGGGTATGCTCCGGCGAACATTGCCCGCGACGGCACAACGACAGCAAGCGCGGGCCGCTTCGCAGGAACAAGCAGAATGGACTTCGACTACTCAGAAAAAGTGCTGCAACTGGGACAGCGTCTCGACGACTTCATGCAGGAGCATGTTTATCCGGCCGAGGAATCCTATTTTTCTACACTGGACAAAGCGGAAACACGCTGGTCAATTCCGCCGGTCATGGAGGAACTCAAATCCAGGGCGCGTGATGCGGGATTGTGGAACCTGTTCCTTCCGGACAGCGAATATGGGGCGGGTCTCAGCAATCTCGAATATGCGCCGCTGGCCGAGATCATGGGTCGCTCGATGATAGCGTCAGAGGTCTTCAATTGTTCCGCGCCCGATAGCGGCAATATGGAAGTGCTGGTTCGGTACGGGAACGCACAACAAAAGGAGCAATGGTTAGCGCCATTGCTGCGCGGCGAAATTCGTTCCGCTTTTGCCATGACTGAACCGGACGTCGCGTCGTCCGATGCCACCAATATCCAGGCAACCATCGTCCGCGATGGTGACTACTATGTGATTAACGGCCGCAAATGGTGGACCTCCGGCGCCATGGATCCGCGCTGCAAAATTCTGATCTTCATGGGCAAGACGAATCCAGATGCAGAACGCCACAGCCAGCAATCCATGATTCTCGTACCTATGGACAGTCCGGGTGTTCAGGTTGTCCGGCCGCTGACGGTGTACGGATACGACGACGCGCCACACGGGCATGCCGAGATGAGTTTTGTCGATGTGCGGATATCGGCAGCAAACCTCCTGCTCGGAGAAGGTCGCGGGTTCGAAATTGCACAAGGCAGGCTTGGGCCGGGGCGCATCCATCATTGTATGCGGCTTATCGGGATGGCCGAGCGGGCGCTCGAAAGTATGTGCAGGCGCGCCAACGAGCGCATTGCCTTCGGCAAAACACTGTCGCAGCAGGGCGTCGTACGAGAGGCGATAGCGGATTCGCGGATGGACATCGATCAGGCGCGGCTGCTGACATTGAAAGCAGCGGATATGATGGATAAAGCGGGCAACAAGGTGGCGCGCTCGGAAATTGCCATGATAAAGGTAGTCGCTCCGGCGATGGCATTGCGGGTCATTGACCGTGCGGTCCAGGTTCATGGTGGCGCCGGTGTGAGCGGAGACTTCGGCCTGGCGGCGGCGTGGGCCGGGGCCAGGACGTTGCGTTTGGCTGACGGCCCGGACGAGGTGCACCGCGTGTCGATTGCCAGGCTCGAACTGGGCCGGGCTGCGGCGGAGACAACGAATGCCCGGGAAATGCCCTTTCACCGGTAACTTCCACCGAGTGGGCTAATGTTGCGGCCGGACTGGCGATCTATGAAGCATGTGGTATTCTTGCCCAGCAAGGCGGGACCCGAATAGAAACGCCGGTGAGGCAGGAGTGCAGAATCGGTTGGGCGGTCCAAAAATTAAACAGAAAGGGTCTAAACCAGAATCAAACGCCGCAGCGAATGTGGAGAGGATCGCCGGCGCAACGGGGGATTGCCATCAATGGACTGCAGTCCACCCGTTTTTTGTGTAAGTATTCAAGCAAATACAGCGCATCCCTCTCGCGGAATCTAACTAAAATCGTCAATACTCGAGCGTAAGGAGTGTCCATGAAACGGTGCAAAAGCAGCAGTCGACGGATAACAACTGTGTTACTAACAGCAGCTGTTGTCGGCATTACCGGCAGCGTCTTCGCCCAGTCAGTCGACCAGATATTGCAGGCCGATCAACGGCGTATTCAACTGGCTCAGGCTTCACAAGAGCGCATAAATGATGTGGTAGAGAAGACCCGGTCTCTCTCTGACCAGTATCGGGCGATCAACAAGGAGATTGACGGTCTGCGGGTCTACAACCGCCTGATGACGGCACAAACCAACGGGCAGCAGGCAACGCTGGACGACATCGCATTGTCCATGGACCAGGTTGATGTCATTAATCGCCAGATTTTTCCGATGATGGAACGCATGATCGATGGGCTCGAACAATCGGTTGCCCTCGACGTGCCGTTCCTGATGGACGAACGCAACAAACGTGTCGCCACGCTGAAGGAAATCATGGAGCGATCGGATGTCAGCGTTGCAGAGAAGTTTCGCAAGGTGATGGAGGCCTACCAGATTGAAATGGATTACGGCTCCTCGAGCGAAACCTACCGTGAATCACTCGAAATCGAAGGCACGGTCAGGGACTACAACATGCTGCGTATTGGCCGGGTTGGCCTGTACTTCCAGTCTGATGACTCCCGCATCACCGGCAAATGGGATGCGGAAGCGGGACAGTACGTGTTGCTGGGTAACGAGCACCGTAACGAGATCAGAAAGGGTATTCGCATGGCGAAGGACCTGATTGCACCGGAGCTGTTGTTGATTCCGGTTGCTGCGTCTACACCGGTCGGGGAGACTTCATAAATGAAACGTATCGCAATAATAGTCGCCGCCGGGCTCTTGAGTTTTGGAGTGGCACAGGCCCAGGATAGTGCTTCGAGCATGGGCGAACTCCTGAAGCAGATCGAGCGCGGTCAGGCGCGTGATTCCCAGGAAGCGCGTCAGCGAGAGGCTCGTTTTGCCCAATCAAGAAATGAGCAGCAGAATCTCCTGAACCAGTCGCGTGCGGAGCGCAACCGTCAGGAGCGCAACAGTGAGCGTCTCGAGCAGCTTTTCGAAGACAATCAGGCCAGTATCGTTGCAGCGCGTGCAGCGCTGGATGAGCGTCTCGGTGCTTTGAAAGAGCTGTTCGGCGTGCTGCAGACCGTATCCGGGGATGCGCAGGGTCGCTTCAAGGAATCGCTGACCAATATTCAGTTTCCTGATCGCGAGAAGTTCCTGGTAGAGCTCGGCAGCAAAATGGCGGGCGCAAGTGAACTGGCGTCGATCGAAGACATCGAGAGGCTGTGGTTCGAGTTGCAGCGCGAGGTGACGGAGTCCGGCAAGATTGTGCGTTTTGTGCGTGACGTAACGACGGCGCAGGGTGAGATCATCAATACCGACATAGTCAGGGTCGGCGTTTTCAACATCGTTTTCGAGGACGGCTTCCTGCGATACGACTCCACGACCACCAATATCAGCGAATTGCAGCGGCAGCCAGAGCAGTCGCGATACACCAACTCGACCGCTGACATGCTCGATGCCACCAGTAGTCCGGTTACTTTCGGGCTGGACGTAACGCGTGGCGGCATCCTGGCGCTGCTGGTTGAGTCGCCGACTGTCAAGGAGCGTATCAACCAGGGCGGCATCGTCGGATACTGCATCATCGGCCTCGGCCTGGTCGGCCTGCTGATCGCGATCTGGCGCTGGATCGGGCTTTCGTCTGCCGGTCGTAAAGTGTCTGCTCAGCTGAAGAGTGACAGCGCGAATACAGATAATCCGCTCGGGCGGGTGCTGGCAGCGTATGAGTCGAATCGTAATGCCGACACGGAAACCATTGAACTCAAGCTCAGCGAGGCGGCACTCAAAGAGATGCCGGACCTCACCAAGGGCCTGTTGTTCATCAAGGTGATATCGGTGGTGGCGCCGCTGATGGGTCTGCTGGGAACGGTAACGGGTATGATCAAGACCTTCCAGGTCATCACCCTGTATGGTGCAGGTGATCCGAAGATGATGGCCGGCGGTATTTCGCAGGCTTTGATGACGACGGTTCTCGGACTGGTCGTGGCAATTCCGATGGTATTGATCCACACACTGGTCAGTGGTCAGAGTCGCAAGATCGTCAACATCATCCATTCACAAAGTGCCGGCATCGTTGCTCAGCACTCCGAGAAGCATGGTGCATAGGCTCGCCGGGGAGTTGCCATGCTTTGGGTAACTGATGCATTCGTGGCCATCCGGGACTTTATGGAACTGGGAGGCCCGATTTTACGCTGGATAGCGCTCACGATTTTCGTGATGTGGGTCCTGATCGCGGAGCGCTTGATGTTTTTCCGCTCGACCATGCGGACCATGTCGGCGGACATTCACGATCGTTGGGAAGCGCGCCCCGAACGCCGCTCATGGAACGCCCATCAGATTCGGGAAGGCATGATTTCGCAGTTTCAGATAGCGACCAGCGGGCCTATTCCCATGATTCAGACGCTGGTGGCACTGTGCCCGCTGCTCGGTCTCATGGGTACTGTGACCGGCATGATCAAGGTCTTCGAGGTCATGGCGGTTTCCGGTTCGGGCAATGTTCGGGCAATGGCGGCCGGTGTGTCGCAAGCAACCGTGCCGACAATGGCGGGGATGGTTGGAGCGCTCTCCGGGGTGCTCCTGGTCACTTTGCTTAGCCGCCGTGCGGCGCGTGAAGTGGAGTTCCTCGAGGACTCGCTCACGATGGATCACTAAAGGGTATTGGCAATGCGTAGAGCAAATGCAGGAATGGGCGCAGAAGAGGAAGAAAATGAAATCAACCTCACACCGATGTTGGACGTGGTATTCATCATGCTTATCTTCTTCATCGTCACAGCTTCGTTCATCAAGGAAGCCGGTATTGACGTAAACCGGCCCGATGCACCGACCGCTCAGCGGGTTGAAGATGCAAATATTCTTATCGCGATCAGCTCCAACGATGAGATCTGGATCGACCGCCGGCTTATCGACCCTCGTGCAGTGCGCGCCAATATCGAGCGTCTGCATGCCGAGAACCCAAAGGGGTCTGTGGTTATTCAGGCCGACAAGAAATCGACTAACGAGATGTTGGTGACGGTAATGGACGCCTCGCGATCAGCCGGTGTTTACAATATCTCGATCGCGGCCAATCCGTGACCGTAGCGGCTGTCAACAGGAACTGAACGCTGAATCGCGAGTCCTAAATCAAAGTGCAGCGGCGCTGCCGGGCTTTGATGCGGGCTCAGATATGCTAAATGTCGTACAGGAGAGCTAGATCATGATAGGCAGATATGCGTTTGCCATTGTCGTCGGGGTCGCGGTTACGCTGAGCCTGCTTTTCGTCATGCACCTGCTGATCGAGTTTGGTGAGAGCGCGCTCAGCACGCCGCGTGAACGCTACATGCTTGAGTTCGTACGCATCAAGCGCAACGAAAACGTCAATACCGAAGACATAACGCCAGATAAGCCGCCCAAGCCGCCCGAGGTGCCGCCTGAGGTGCCGCCGCAGGACATGGACAGCATCGATCCGAACGCGCCGACTATCAATGTGCCACCGCCGTCCATCAGTACTGAGGTCAATCTCGGCGGACCGGGCGGGATGAATATCGCTGAGGGTGACTATCTGCCGATCGTTCGTGTCGCGCCGGTGTATCCGGCCCGCGCGTTGTCACGCGGTGTCGAGGGGTATGTGGACATGTCATTCACGGTCACGACAACAGGCACGGTCAAAGATCCGATCGTGCTTTTTTCCACCAGTTCGCTGTTTGAGAGGGCTGCGACGCGAGCAGTACTGAAGTTCAAATACAAGCCGCGCGTGGTTGACGGGCAGCCGGTCGAGGTGTCGGGCGTCAAGACCAGAATTACGTTCAAGATTGAGGAATAAGCCTGGGTCGGAGACGCTAATTCTGACGTTGCGGAAAATGCGGGACTCAAGAGGGAATTCGCAGATATGAAAATCGAAACCCGGTTCGTGACCAGGATCTGGCTGCTGCTGATTGCAGCATTCCTGGCGAGCGGCAGCGTTATCGCACAGGAAGAGCAGGCGCGTCCCGAACAGAAGACCAAAAAGGCGCAGGCCGTCAGTAAGCAGGTCTATGACCGCATTCAGAAGGCGCAGGAGCAAATCGAGGAGGAAAATTACCCGGGTGCCCTGAAGATCCTGAATAGTCTCGCCTCGGGCGGCAAGCTGACAGAATACGAGCAGCAGAACGTTCTGAACTACATCGCTTTTGTGAAATACAGCACCGATGATATCACGGGTGCGATTGCTACCTACAGACGCATGCTGCAAATCGAAAGCATCGAGGAGCAAATCAAGAAGAGCACGATTTACACACTTGCCCAGCTCAGCACCATGGAGGAACAATACCAGGCAGCGCTGAATTATATGGATCAGTGGTTTCGGCTCGAGCCCAATCCACAGCCGGATGCATTCATCCTGTATGCCCAGAACCTGTATCAGCTCAACCGTTATCCGGACATGATCAAGCCGATTGAGACAGCGATACGGCTGGCCAAGGAAAAAAACAAGACGGTCAAGGAGGACTGGTATGTCCTGCTGAATTTTGCCTACTTCCAGCAGGAGGACTATAAGAAGGTCAAGGAAATTCAGAAAATCGTTATTCCGCTGTGGCCGAAAAAGCGCTATTGGTTCGCACTGGCCGGCGCGTTTACAGAACTGGGCGATGACATCAATTTGCTGACCTCCTATGACGCTGCCCATACCCAGGGCATGCTCGAGAAAGAAGCCGAACTGGTGACTATGGCGCAGCTTTACATGCAGCACGAAGTGCCATACAAGGCCGCCACGCTTCTGGAAGCAGAAATGGAAAGCGGGCGTGTGTCGAGAAGTGCGAAGAACTACCGCGTCCTTTCCCAGGCGTGGATGCTTGCACAGGAAGATGAGAAAGCGATCCCGACCCTGAAAGAGGCAGCGAGGTTGTCCGACGATGGTGAACTCTATCTGCGGCTCGGCAATACTCACCTCAACCTCGGGCAGTATGCCGAGTGCGTCGCCGCGATTCAGAGTGGTATCAGAAAGGGTGGTATCAAGAGTTCGGACAACGCCCAGATTTCGCTCGGGATGTGCCTTTACAATCAGCAGAAATACCGGGAAGCGATAGCAGCATT
>Ga0255058_10000932_pt1 | contig 16841 bp, 16 predicted proteins | sample Cases_109_9_MG_FD_188637 | JGI IMG/M metagenome (GOLD analysis project Ga0255058, IMG submission 188637) | Seawater microbial communities from Amundsen Gulf, Northwest Territories, Canada - Cases_109_9 | ecosystem: Environmental > Aquatic > Marine > Gulf | place: Canada: Northwest Territories... | reverse complement strand
TGCGCTCGTCGTGTGGGTCCAAAGCCCACATCCGACGATGCCCCATTTCATCATCCCTGCCCAGGATACCGACAACATCGTCTCGTATATTACGAGCTTGCGTGCAAAGCAGTGAGGGCCCTGCTGGCAGCTTCCCGGCCGGCTTCTGCCTTGCGAAGTGCTCCGACGATGCAGATATAAGAGGAGGTACGTTGCAGCGTGCAGAAGGCTTGAAGGAGAACAACAGCCCTTCAACTGCAGTGTGGTTAGAAGAATAAGGATGTCATTAGCGATTGATCTTGAGGGACAGAGCATCCGCTGAGAAGGAGGCATCATGACCAACCGAACGATCGCAGACATTGTCGCAGACCAAAACCCGCTTGTCCTGGCCGCGCACGAGACGGTACAGCAGGCCTGCAAGTGCATGTGCGAACATCGCGCCGGTTCAGTGCTCGTGATCGACGACCAACGGCGCCTGAGCGGCATCTTCACCGGCCGCGACGCAGTGCGTACATTTGCGGAAGGTAAGGTTGCTGCGGTGACGACGCTGGCGCAGGCGATGACGCCGAATCCCACCACCATCGCGCCCGAGAGCCGCGCAATCGACGCGCTGCGGGCGATGAATGATGGCGGCTTCCGTCATCTTCCAGTCGTCGAGAACGGAAAGATCTGGGGCATCGTCTCGCGTAGCGATTTCAAGGGAATGGAAATTGATCGGCTGGACGAGGAAACGCAGCTGTGGGAATGCATCCGCTGACGTGCGCTTCAAATGACCTCAAGCTCGACCTCGCCGACGAAGTGCTCGACGTCCTCTCGACGGCAAAGCCCGGTCCCTGGCGTCAACAACGCCAAAGACCCCGCGGCGACACCGTAGCGAAGCGCATCCTCAAGACGGCGACCCGAACTCAGCGCCCACACTAAGGCACCCAAAAAGCTGTCGCCGGCGCCGATCGCGCTGACGGGGTGAACCGGAATGGCCTTGGCAAACCAAGCTTGCTCCGAGGTGACCAACAAGGCGCCCTGGTCGCCAAGCGTCAAGGCAACGACCTTCGCCAGGTTTGCGTTCACGAGCTTGCGGCATGCTTCGACCCACGCCGCCTTGCCTTCCAGGTGCTCACCCACAAGCGAGCGCAGTTCGCGCAAATTTGGCTTGATGAGGTAGGCGCCTTCCGCCAAAGCGGCCTTCAGCGCGGCTCCGGAGCTATCGAGGATAAACTTCGCGTCCTTGGCCTTGGCGACCTTAGCGACCTCTCCGTAAACTGTGTCGGGTACGCCAGGCGGCAGACTTCCACTCGCAACAATGAACTCTGGTCTGGCATCGAGTGACACTAGAGCGTCGAGACACGCCCGCCATTCCGGTTCGGAAAGACGGGGACCGGGAACAACGAAGCGATATTGTTGCCCGCTCTCTTTCTCAAAGGCGGCAAAATTCTCGCGCGATTCCTCGCCGATTGGCACGGTTAAGCTTGGAACGCTTTCCTGGGCGACGAGCTTCCCGAGCAGCTCGCCGATCGATCCACCCGTGGCGTAGATCGCGACCACATCCCCGTCGAGCCTGCGAATAACACGCGCGACGTTGATGCCGCCACCACCGGCTTCGCGTTCGGCCGATATGCAGCGAAGCTTGTGGATTGGCTCGATACGCTCCACCTCAACAGAAATATCGACCGCTGGATTAAGGGTTAGAGTCGCGATTTTGGTCATGTCACTCGTGGAGTGGTGATACTCTCGTCTGCGCCTCAAAAGGAGGAAAGAGTGCCCCCTTTTCGTTGAGCGCTTGTTGATCGCAATCAACGACAACAAGTAGCTATAGAGGATTTCTGTTTTCAGGCGACGAGCATTCGCGCCATAAATCCGCAAGCTACTCATACGGGAGCGCCTGCCCCGTGATCGACGCACCGCAACATTCTGTCGGTACCGATCAGGATAAAGCCAGCGCCGAGGTTGCTACACGCTTCAGCCGCCTCGTGAGGGATCTGGTTTGGGAGCTCCACCCCCACATGCAACGCAGGGCGGCAGTGACCCTCGACAGCGATCTCGACCGCGACCTGGGTCTCGACAGCCTGGGCCGCGCCGAGCTGGTCCTGCGCATCGATCGCATGTTCAAGGTTCGTCTACCCGATCAGCTGATCGCCGATGCCAACACGCCGCGTGATCTTCTGCAGGCGCTTCTTGGTGCAGCGCCGGACAGGGCAGCGGCTTTGGAAGCACTACCGGCAACGACGATGGAGCTACCTGAGGTCGTTGCGCCCTTCACCGCAGAAACATTTATCGAGGTTCTTTCTTATCATGTGCGCTTGCATGGCGACCGTCCGCACGTGCTCCTTTGGCGCAGCGAAGACGACGAACAGACAATCACTTATGCCGAACTCGATCGCGAGGCCCGCGTCATGGCAGCCGGCCTTATCGAGCGCGGGCTGACACCTGGCGAGCGCGTCGCCATCATGCTGCCCACGGAGGCCGCCTTCTTCGAGGCCTTTTTCGGCGTGCTATATGCGGGCGGCATTCCCGTTCCTTTGTATCCGCCGTTTCGGCGGGCGCAAGTTGAGGACCACCTGCGGCGGCAAGGGGGGATCTTACGAAATGCCAGCGCGAGTTTTCTTATTATTGGCTCGGAGATCCGCAACGTCGGCCAGTTATTGCTGGGACTTTGCGAAGACCTTCGACGCGTGGAAACAGTAGAATCTCTGTCGCACGCGGGATCGATCGAGCAAATCGTACCGGCAGGACCGGAGACGATTGCGCTCATTCAATACACGTCCGGCAGTACTGGTGACCCCAAGGGGGTCGTCCTCACGCACGCAAACCTCTTGGCGAACATTCGAGCGATGGGCGAGGCGCTCGACGCAAGCTCGGCGGACGTATTCGTGAGCTGGCTTCCGCTCTATCACGACATGGGGCTAATCGGGGCTTGGCTCGGCACGCTTCACTACGGTGTCCCCACAATCTTCATGCCGCCGCTTGCCTTCCTTGCGGACCCGGGGCGCTGGTTGCGCGCCATGGGCCGGCATAGAGCCACAATCTCGGCCGCGCCCAATTTCGCATTCGAGTTGTGCTGCAAGAACGTGCGCGATGAGGACATCAAGGGGCTCGACCTCAGCTCCCTTAAGATGCTGGTGAACGGTGCAGAGCCGGTCAGCCCTGTCACGATCGAGCGATTCACCGCTCGCTTCACGAAGTTTGGGTTCCAGCCCGAAGCCTTGGCCCCCGTCTACGGCCTCGCTGAAAACGCCGTGGGTCTGACTTTCCCCCCAGTTGGCCGGGGTCCGATCGTGGACCGGGTTCAGCGCTCAGCGATTTCTCGCGACGGGCATGCGAAAACGGCCAGCCCTGGCGATGCGGCCGCGCTCAATTTTGTTGCGTGCGGGCGACCCATCGAGGGTCATGAAGTTCGCATTATCGATGACGCCGGCGCGGAAGCACCCGAACGCACCGAAGGCCGGCTCCAGTTCAAAGGACCTTCTGCAACGCGCGGCTACTTCCGCAACCACGAGAAGACCAAGGCACTTTTCGACGGCGAATGGCTGGAGAGCGGGGATCGGGCCTATATCGCCGGCGGAGACGTGTTCATCACCGGCCGCATCAAGGACATGATTATCAAGGCGGGGCGCAACATCTATCCCCACGAGCTGGAGGAGCTCGTTGGAAGCGTCGACGGGGTTCGCAAAGGGTGCGTGGCGGCTTTTGCGAGCACATCTGAGGATGCGGATACCGAGCGCCTCGTGCTGCTAGTCGAGACACGTCTCACCGAGCCCGACGCAATCGATGCGCTGAGGAGCCGGATTGTCGAGGCGGCCAAGACACAGCTCGATATTGCACCTGATGACGTGGTGTTGGCTCCGCCTCACACAGTGCCGAAGACATCGAGTGGAAAGCTGCGCCGCTCTGCGGCGCGCACTCTTTATGAGAGCGGTTTGCTTTCAAAGAAGGGCTCCGCGCTTTGGTGGCAGCTGGCGCGCCTCTCCCTTTCCGGGTTCGGCAACCGCATGCGCCGTCTGCGCAGATGGATCTTCGATCGCGTCTATGCGGGCTACTGGTGGACACTGCTGGTCGCAATCGCAGCCATCTCGTGGCCGGTTGTTGTCCTGCTGCCGAAGCGGCGGTGGCGCCATCAGGCGATCCACTTCGCGGCGCGCGCATTCTTATGGCTTACGGGCCTGTCGCCCAAGGTCCTCACGGACGAGCCAATCCCTGCGCGCAAGGTAACGCTCGCCGTCAACCATTCGAGCTATCTCGATGCGGTGGTGCTCTCAGCGGCTCTCCCAGGCCCGCTCTCATTTGTTGCGAAAGAGGAGCTGGCCAACCAGCGCGTTGCAGGGCGCTTCCTGCGTCGCGTCGGCACGCTGTTCGTACGCAGAGCGGACGTCATGGGCGGCGTCGAAGACACGCGGAGTATTCTGGAGGCATTACTTGCCGGTGAACGTATCGTCTCGTTCCCGGAAGGGACGCTCACTCGAATGCCGGGCCTTCTCGGATTTCAACTCGGAACTTTCTCCGTTGCGGTCGAGGCCGGCGTTCCGGTCGTCCCGGTCGTCATCACAGGAACGCGGTCAGTTCTACGCGGTGGACAGTGGTTTCCACGGCATGGTGAAATAGGCGTCCACATTGGCGAAGCGCTGCAAGCAGAGGGAGACGACTTCAGCGCGGCCGTGCGCCTGCGCGATGCTGTGCGCGCGCGGATGCTAGCGCTTTGCGGCGAGCCTGATCTCGCACTGGAGAAGGTATCGCTGGAAGCGCCACCGGCGAATACATCACAAAATGCCTCATGAAAGTGCAAACGGCAGCAATCAAGCTACGTGGAACGAAATTATGAACCGACGACGATCCTCGCTTGGCCTGTTTGGTATCTTTGGGCGATCTCAAGACCTGCGCCGGCTCGACCAGGCCCTGCGGTCGGTTGATGTCCATCCACGGCTCGTTCCAGAGGCCGTCAAGCTCACCATCGTAAACCTGCTGAAGGATCACGCGATCGGCAATGAACCTGCGCCCCAATCCTATAGGGCGGCAGCGGAATTGGTGGGCTACTGCATGATTGGGGCGGAGCCTTTCGCGGGGGCGAACGACGCGCATCTTGCGCTTCAGGTTGAAGGTCGAATAGACGCCGCGATGCTATCCGGTGACAGTCTCGATGCGCAGTTGATCTTGTTAACTTTGCACGCGCGCGTGATCCAGCCGAGCGTCGTCGATCGCTACGACCTTGAGAGTGCGACCGATTGAAGGCCGCCAAGGCCACGTGCAGCCTCCCCGGTCCGCCGCCCCCGCGCGCACCACTCCTTCTGGTGCATTGCATCCTTCAGGAGGGCGTGTCGCGCGCGGGAGGCTAAACTTCTGCGCTTTTAAGCGCGGTTAGTTCACCTTTTCAGCGCTCGAGGTATTGGTCGACGGATTGTTCATTGTCAGACCTTTGCTCCAGGCCGTCTTGGTATAGCCGTCACCGTCCTTAGCGATCTTGGTGGTCCAACCGTTCGTCCAATCGATGACCGCAGCACCGTTGTCAAACTTCCAGGTGCCTTCCATTACCTCGCCGCTGCGATTGCCCGTCGCTGACCCATTATCGCCTAATGTGATCTCGAAGGCCGTGCCAGCGGTGTCGGCCACCTTCCACTTGCCGGCGAAGTCGCTCGCGGTCGGCGGGCCAGAGCAAGCCGTCACAGCCAGAGCGAAGAGCGCCGCAAGCACGACTGTTGTCGCTTTTGCGATCTTATGCATGGGTATGGTCCTCCAAACGATCAGCAATTCACATCCAATACATGACAACGTCGTGCGCTGTCCTGCTGCCGACTGTCATAAGGGTCCCAACGCCTAAAGCAAGTCGCGATACAGGACGCGCTCGGTTATTGCGAGCACTGACAACTGCCGCGCACGACCAATCTTGCAACAAATTGAGGGAGCTGCCACGACTTGTAGCTGCGCAATGAGAATTAGCAAGCGAGACCTTTTCAATGAAACTGCGGCGCGTCCGAACCGGCTCCGACCTGCATCTGGAACTCCTGGCGCCCCAGGGATGGGTAGCTGCCGGCAAAGCGATCGCGCGCATTCTCCAGCCCTCAGGTGACGCTGCAGTGCGATGGGGGACCGACATTGTGGCGCTGCTCGGCGCACCAGCCGATGTGCGCGAAGCAATGGCCGTTGCCGCGCGCGACGTCGATCCCGAGGCGACCCGCGAGGCGGACGTTGTGATCCCGTTTGCGCCACGCTCCTACCGCGACTTCATGCTTTTCGAAGCGCACGCGATCAATGCCGCTCGCGGATTCGTAAACCGCTTCATGCCGCGCGCGGCGCCAATCGTGCGCACTTACGAAAAGGTGACCGGCACGACTTTCCCAAAACTGAGGCCGCATGCGCTGTGGTATCGCCAGCCCATCTACTACATGGGCAACCACCTAACCTTCGTAACCGACGCAGACGACGTGACAATGCCCTCCTACACCCGAGCGCTCGACTATGAACTGGAGCTGGGCTTCGTGCTCGCGCATCCGCTTCTCGATGTGCGTCCTGAAACAGCGGAGGCAGCGATTGGCGGATTTGTCGTCTTGAATGATTTTTCCGCGCGCGACGTACAGCTCGCCGAAATGGCGTCGGGCTTGGGACCGCAAAAAGCCAAGCACTTCTGCAACGCCATTTCCAAGGTCGTCGTGACGGCCGATGAGATCCTACCGCGCTGGCGCGATCTCAAAGGCCATGTGCGCCTCAATGGAGAGCGCGTTGCCGAACCGGCAACGGCTGGCGCGCGTTGGTCGTTGGGGGAGAGTCTTGCTCACGCCTCTCGCTGCGAGCCGCTTCAACCCGGCGAATTCTTTGGCTCTGGAACCTTGCCTAGCGGCAGCGGCATCGAAACCGGCCGCCTGCTTGAAGCTGGTGACACAATCGAGATCGGGATAGAGGGTATCGGCACGCTCACCAACCGCATCGTCGCGGGAGGGGCCTCGTGAAGATCATAGACCTTTCAAAGCCCATTCAATTCAACGCCGGCGACCCGCGCTTCATGCAGGTGCGCATCAAGCACAAACCCCATGGTGCCGCAAAGCTGCTCGTATGGCTGTTGGGCCTGCCGCGCCGCCTCTTTCCCAAGGACTTCGTAGGCTGGGCCGATGACACCATCACCAAAATGGGTGTGCACGCGACCACCCATATCGACGCGCCGTGGCACTACGGCCCAACGTCGGGCGGCCAGCCGGCGCAGACCATCGATGATATCCCGCTGGAAAAGTGCATCGGCCCCGGCGTCGTCCTCGATATGACGCACAAGGCTGATGACGATCCCATCACGGTGGCAGACATGGAAACCGCGCTCGCCAAAGCCGGCGCCAGCCTCGATGAAAACACGATCGTTCTCATCCGCACCGGCCGCGACACGCTCATGGGCACCAAAGCGTTTTGGACCAGAGGAACGGGGATGAGCGCGGCAGCGACCGAATGGCTGCTCGACCGCGGCCCGACAGTGATGGGGATCGACCAGTGGGGATGGGACCTGCCGTTTCGCGCGCAAATCGCCAAGGCGAAGGGCACCAGCAACGATACGCTCTTTTGGGAGGCCCACCGGGTCGGGCAGCGCCGGCCTTTTTGGCACATGGAGCAGCTCACCAATCTGGGGGCGCTCCCTTCACACGGCTTTGAGGTGATGGTGTTTCCATTGAAGATCGTTGGCGCCTCGGCGGCGCCTGCGCGCGTCGTGGCGGTTATTCGCTAGAGCAAGATCGTTCTTGATGACATCGCTTAAGCCCTCGCCTGACTGGTCTCCTGCAGATAAGTGAATCTTGCTCTAAATCAAAAGTGTAGAGACTGATTCACGTTTCACTTGGCAACGCTTGAGCCGCGTCCAAGTGAAACGATCAGGCTCTAGAGCAAGATCGTTCTTGATGACATCGCTTAAGCCCTCGCCTGACTGGTCTCCGGCAGATAAGTGAATCAGGCTCTGGAACGCGTCGTCAACGTGCGCTGCACGGCGTCGTGCCAGGCGGCGAGCTTGCGCCGGCGGCTGGAAGCGTTGAGGTTCGGCGTGAAACGCCTATCGAGCGCCCAACGCTGAGCAAACACGTCCGGCGGCGGATAGAAACCGCACTGCAGCCCAGCGAGGTAGGCCGCACCTAAGACCGTTGTCTCCAAGATTGTCGGCCGGTCGACGGGCGCATCGAGGATGTCGGCGAGACATTGCATGGTCCAGTCAGACTCGACCATGCCACCATCGACTCGCAGCACCGTCCGCGAAGCGCCGGACCAATCCCTATGCATGGCTTCGAGCAGATCGTGAGTCTGAAAGCACGTAGCTTCGAGCGCCGCTTTGGCCAGCTCGTTGGGGCCCGTGCTGCGCGTCATGCCGAAAAGCGCGCCGCGGCAGTTGGCATCCCAATAAGGCGCACCTAGCCCAACAAAGGCCGGCACCAGCACCACGTCCTGCGCCGGGTCGGCCGCTTGCGCCATTGGACCCGAAGCCGCTGCATGCGGAATAACCTTCAGTCCGTCGCGCAACCACTGCACGGCCGCGCCGGCGACGAATATGCCGCCTTCGAGCGCATAGGTGCGCTGTCCTTCCAATTGGTAGCCGATCGTAGATAGCAGACCGTGGCTAGAAGCGATGACCTCCGTGCCGGTATTGAGCAAGGCAAAACAGCCCGTCCCATAGGTCGATTTGATCATGCCGGGTTGAAAACATGCCTGCCCGATCGTCGCCGCCTGCTGGTCGCCGGCGATGCCGCGAATGGGAATGGGCGCTCCAAAGATCTCGGGATCTGTCTCGCCGAATTCGCAGGCGCAGTCGCAAACTTTGGGCAAAATCGAGCGCGGTACGCGAAAAATTTCAAGTAGCTTGTCGTCCCACGCTCCGGTGTAGATGTTGAGCAAGCAGGTACGGCTCGCGTTGGTTGCATCGGTCGCGTGCACGCGGCCACCGGTAAGACGCCAAAGAAGAAAAGTGTCGACCGTGCCAAAGGCAAGCTCGCCGCGTTCGGCCCTCTCGCGCGCACCGCGAACGTGATCGAGGATCGCGGCGATCTTGGTGGCGGAAAAGTAGGGATCGATCTTGAGACCCGTCTTCTCTGCCACAATCGCCTCGTGGCCCGCGGCACGCAGCTCCTCGCAGACATCCGCCGTACGCCTGTCTTGCCACACGATGGCTTTGTAGATCGGCTTGCCCGTCGCGCGGTCCCACACGAGTGTCGTCTCACGTTGATTGGTAATGCCGATGGCAGCGATGTCTTTCGCGTGCGCGCCGGCTCGGGCCAATGCAGTCCGTGACGTCGACAAGACAGAGCGCCAAATATCCTCAGGGTCGTGCTCAACCCAGCCGGAATCTGGAAAATACTGAGGGAATTCCTCCTGCGCGTGGTTGGCGACCTCTAAGCTCGCATCGAACACGATGGCGCGGGTCGAAGTTGTTCCTTGATCGATCCCCAAAACGTAACGCGCCATCCACGCCTCCCGCTTCCGCCGTACTCCGGTCACTGTATCCATCGACAGATGACCCGAGCCTTAGTAGCAAGCCTTCAAATCCGTTCCTACCAGAGACCGAACCAGCCAAATCAATGACCGCACCATCGCCAGCCGAGGACAGCCCACGCGCGCCACTGATGTCGGCGCTTACCGTCTACTTGCGTCCGCGCGTCTTGATCGTACTGCTGCTGGGCTTCTCCTCCGGACTGCCACTCGCGCTATCGGGCGAAACGTTGCGGGTTTGGATGGCCGACGCCGGCGTCGATCTGGGCACCATAGGGCTCCTAACGTTGGCCGGTCTGCCTTACACGCTGAAATTTCTTTGGGCGCCCGCCGTGGACGCGTGGAACGTCCCGTTTCTGTCGCGCCGCCTGGGACGGCGGCGCGGTTGGCTTATCGCCTCGCAGCTTTTGTTGATGGCGACCATCGTATTCCTTGGCACACGCGACCCGTTATCGGCTCCGCTGATGGTGGGATTTGCAGCGCTCCTTGTCGCCTTCGTGTCCGCGACGCAGGACGTCGTCGTCGATGCCTTTCGCGTGCAAAGCCTACCAACCGACGAGCAGGCCGCCGGCATGGCGAGCTACGTCGCCGCCTATAGGATCGGCATGCTGGCATCGGGCGCCGGAGTGATCGGATTCAGCGCGTGGCTAGAGTCGCAAGGCTTTGATAAGGACGCGATTTGGCCGATCGCTTACGCGGCGGCAGCCCTCCTCGTGCTGGTCGGGCTGGCAGCAACGCTACTCGCACGCGAGCCTGCTGGTCCATCGAACGCGGCGGCAGAAGACAACTCCGGCGCACTCAGTCGTCTCTATGAAACGTCGAGAGGTGCCTTCTCGAATTTCTTCATGCGTGATGCAGCGATCGCCATTCTCGCCTTCGTCGTGCTGTTCAAACTGTGTGATGCATTCGCCGGCACCATGACGGCGCCGTTCGTGCTCTCGCTCGGCTACAGCAAAGCCACCTACGCCGCGATCGTCAAAGGCGTGGGGCTCGGCGCGCTCTTGATCGGTGGGTTCGCCGGAGGCGCAGTGGCTCGCGCATTGCCGTTGGCAACGGCACTGTGGATCGCCGCGTTCTTGCAGATGTTCTCCAATCTCGTGTTCGTTTGGCTTGGGTGGCAGCCACCGGGGCCCTGGGCGCTGACGGTTGCCATTGTCATTGAGAACTTCGCCGGTGCGATTGGCACTGTGATTTTCGTCGCCTACCTCTCAGCGCTGTGCCGCAACCCGCTACACACGGCCACCCAATACGCACTGCTGACGGCGCTCGCCTCCACGGGGCGCACGCTGCTCTCTTCAGGTACGGGTTATGCCGCAGAAGCGCTCGGCTGGCCGGCCTATTTCGTGTCGACCACACTTGCGGCTTTGCCGGCGCTTTTTCTTTTGATGTGGCTGCAAAACCGCGGGCACTTCTGCACGCTAGAGGCGGACCAAAATGGCATCTCGTAGCGCAGTCTTGGCTGAGGCCTAGAGCCTGATCGTTTCACTTGGAAGCGCGAATTGCGTCCAAGTGAAACGTGAATCAGTCTCTACACTTTTGATTTAGAGCAAGATTCACGTTCTTGTCGGGAACCTTCTGGGGTTGGTGAGTGATGCCATCAAGAACGATCTTGCTCTAGTCGGCGTCGCCTTCCACGTCGTTGGTGGAGTCAGACTGGAGCTGGCCATAGTTCTGAATACCAATCTGCTCCAGCAGCCCGAGTTGCGTCTCGATGAAATCGATGTGCCCTTCCTCATCCTTGAGCAGATCCTCAAAGAGCTGCATCGAGACATAGTCATTATGCGAGCGGCATAGGTCGCGCGACTTGGAGTAGTGTTCTTGCGCGGTGTACTCGCCCTTCAAGTCGCACTCGAGAACCTCCTTTAGGTTCTCACCTATCATCAGGGGCGCGATCTCCTGCATCTTGGGGAAGCCCTCCAGGAAGATGATGCGATCGATCAGCTTGTCGGCGTGATGCATTTCCTCAATCGATTCTGCGCGCTCCTTCTTCGCGAGCTTGGTGAACCCCCAATCGTCAAGCCTGCGGTAGTGCAGCCAGTATTGATTGACAGCGCCGAGCTCCAGCTTCAGCGCATCGTTCAAGGCCTTGATGACCTCTTTGTTGCCTTTCATGGCCGCCCTCCATACCTGACGAAATAGTTAGCTAGGAACCGCTGAGCCGAATGGCGGGCTGGCCGCGTCGGGGCTCAGGACGGGCCTCGAGCGAGGCCGCTGCTCAATTGTGGTGGGAGAGAGGATGTGAATCCAGTCAAAAATCTCTAAGCGAAAGCTCAGGCGACTTTGAGCTGACCGTCTTGCGCGTTGGGTTGGGGAACGGGCTTGTCGTCGGTTCCAGCGCGGGGCGCTCGGCGCCCAGTGAATTCGATGAGCTTGCTGCGCGCCGTGGCGCCCACATCCGGACAGATGAGCCCCTTCTTCTCAAGCTCGTTCACTTTTTTATAGATCGTCTCGACCGCGAGTGGGGCACAACTGCAGCAGTTCATGCGTCTACTAAGCTGCCGATAGACGACGCCAGGAGTCGGAATTGGCGCATTAGGCTGGTTGAGGATTTCGACAAGCGCATCCTCGATGTCGCTATCAGAGATCATTGTACACGAGCAAACGATCACAGCACCAACTCCAACGCCTTAGTCGTCGCACGCCGGTTAGGCCGCAGCAGCATTGCGGCTTCTAAATCCTTAGACCTGACTAGGCTATTCATCACGGACTTTTCCGAATTAGGGGCCTAACCCGCGAGGCTCCTCACGATACTTATATAGACTCCCGATGTCATGTTTTGAAGAGAACGGGGCGGCTGTCAAGGGACGCAAGGCCACAGCTGAGCCCGACCTAACGCCGCTCAAAGATAATTCGCGATTTGCCCTTAATGCGCGACGGCATGCTGGGCTCCACGCCGCCCACGACTGGAGCCTGCCTCGGCGGCCCGCGCACGTGTTTTTTTGGGCCTTTTGCTGCCGCTCGAGGCCGGCGCATCCGTGATGAAGGGCTGTCCGGCGGCCACCATATCTGCCAGCGTGTGTTGATCGAGCACGCTGATGAACGCCTCAAGCGCATCGTCGACAATCTCATTAAGGCCAGCGTCCTGACCCGGCGCCTTCCCTCCGGTACCCGTAAGTTCGATTGAGCGGACAATGTCGCCGATGCGGATCTTGGCCGCTGGGCGGGCGAGACGCACACCGCCCTTGCGCCCGCGAACGGAGCCCAGGAAACCACCCTTGTTCAGCAAATGCACGATCTTGAACGTGTTTTGCTGCGTGATATCGAGCCGGCGCGCAATCTCCGCAACCTTAACGAGCTCGTCCTCAGACTTTGCACAGTGGACGAGAATGCGGACGGCGTGACCGGTGGATTTGTTGAGTCTCATGGGAAGCTGGGCTGTGCGCGGACGCTGTTGTTATTCGGCTGATACGTCAATTCGTGCAGTTTTGGCAAATACCGTTTTTTGAGCCCCGGCCGGCGCCGAGCGGTCAATTTCGTAGTCCGGTAAAGCATCGTAGCAGCCTCGCGGCGCGGAGGGCAGCATAAACAGTCGCCCAACGTGCAGCCCTGGCTAAGCGGCAACCTAGGGACGCTACGGCAAGCCGACAGCGCTCTCGTCATGAACTTGCGGCCCACATAGCGCCCAAGTTGAACCTATGTGGTGAACTCCACCCCCGCCTCCCCTCGGCCGCAGGGACCACAAGCCGTTGTTTTCAATGCGGTTACTGGCCTAGCGCTGACAGCGCTCGAACATTTTTTAACACCGTTCCCCCGGAAACAGCGCCAGAGGGCCTACCGCGGCAAGATCAGCATCAGAAAACGAACGCCAACCAGGAGACCCGTCATGAACAAGCTGCTGATCGCCGTCGCCGCCACATTCTTTGCCATCGCGACCTTTTTCGCCGCGCCTGCACAAGCCGGCTTTAACGTCAAGATCGGCGGTGCCCCGTCGCAGTTCTCGACCGTCCATAAGGCTGGCTGGGGTGGCTTTCGCCGCCGTGGCTTCCACCACAACCGGTTCTATCTAGCCCGCCACCTTGCCGCCAAGCGCAGAGCTCTCGCCGCCCGCAAGGCCCGTGCTAAGGCCATTGCCAAGGCAAAGGCCATCGCCAGGGCGAAGGCCCGCGCGAAGGCAAAGGCCCTGGCCGCCGCAAAGGCTGCAGCCGCTAAAGAGGCCGAGGTTGCAGAGGCCACTGACACCGAGAATTCCTCCATCTCCTTGTCGGACGAGGTGGCAGAGACCAAGACGGATGAGACCAGGAAGATCGCAGCCGTTGCGGAAGAGCTGGGCTGTAAGAAGTTCATTCCCGAGGTCGGAATGACGGTGACGGTGTCCTGCGAGTAAACCGGCACCCGCCTTATGACACCCTGGAAAGCAGTGCGATCCCGGCTAACTAGCTGGGATCGCGATATTTTTCTGAAAAGATCCCGGCTTCGAAGACATTTTCGAGAAAATTTTCGGTTTGTTCCAGCCGGAACAGCGCAATCGGGCCCCTCCCCGCATGATCAGCCTCAGAGACGAACACCAAGCTGAGACGCACCGATCAATCGACGGAGGACACAATGACCCGCACAATTCTCGCCATCGCCACTGCTTTTCTTGCCGTCATGACGGTTTTTGCCTCGGCTGCGGACGCTGGCTTCAAGGTCCGCCTTGGTTTCGGCGGCCCGCTCCCGGCCTTCACCGCCCACGGCCCCTCTAAGTCCTACGGCCAGAAGCGCTACACGAAGAAGCGCAGCTACAGGGCCAAGCGCAAGGCACGCACTGCCACGAAGCGCATCGTTAAGAGAAAGACCACCGTCGAGACGGCCAAGACCGCCCCGATCAAGACGGATGCGGAGAACGAGAATTCGACTATCTCCACGGCGTCGCTGGACAAGAACGAGACCATCGAGACCGAGGTAACTGTAAAGGACGAGCCCAAGGCCTCTAGGAACGTCGGCTGCAAGAAGTTCTTCCCGACGGTCGGGATGACCCTCACGGTGCCCTGCGAGTAAGCCAGCACCTAGAGCAAGATCGTTCTTGATGGAATCGCTCGCCAAGTCTGGGAGGTCTCCGGCAAGAACGTGAATCTTGCTCTAAATCAAAAGTGTAGAGACTGATTCACGTTTCACTTGGTCGCAAATAGCGCCTCCAAGTGAAACGATCAGGCTCTAGCCCGAACCGGGCCCGATGGGCCCGCACGGAACCTCAAAAGTGAATGTCCTCCGCAAGCGGCCGGCAAATGCCGGCCGCTCTTGCTGTTGGGGTTAGCGCACCGGACTCAGGATGCCGCAAACAAAAGTTGCAGAATTTCTTCGTCCTGTTCCGTCCGGAACAGCGCCAACAAGCCCGTCCCCGCATGATCAGCCTCACAGATGGACGCCAACAACACCAAGACCGGTGGCTCATCGCGGATCACTCTGGGACGACAAAAAGTAAGAGGACGGACATGAAAAAGGTACTGATCGCGGTTGCCACCGCATTTATCGCTCTCACGACAATGTTCAACTCGGCGGCAGACGCCGGCTTCAAGGCACGCATCGGCTTAGGCGTTCTTGCCCTGGCCCCACATCTCATGGCTGCCCACAAGTCACACAGCGCCAGCAAACGTAGATATAGGAAGCGCAGGTATCAGGCCGCTAGGCGCCACCGCGCGAAGAAGCGCCATTCCAAGGCGGCAGCCATCGCCAAGGTTGAGAAAGCTCCGGTGGCCACGACTGTCGTAGAGAACTCGACCATTTCCACGGCGATGGTGGAGACGACGGAAAATGACACACAGACGGTGTTTGAAGAAGAAGAGATAGTTGCACAAAACACTGCCGAGGTGACGCCTGTCGCCAACAATGGCGACCAGCTGGGCTGCAAGAAGTTCTTCGCGGCCGTCGGTATGACACTCACGGTGCCCTGCGAGTAAGCTGGGTAACAAGCCTAACACGAAGAGCCAGGTTGGCCGGCTCGAAGGATCATGACACTCTCTCGATCCCGATCCCCCGATCGGGATCGAGACTTGAGAACGGCCGCCGCGGCCGCCCATGAACAAATAGGGGCAAGGGAAGCGCGATGCAGGCGAATATCGATACCGCAGGGCCACTGGCAACCGAGAGCGGCGGAGACAAGCCTACGACCGTCAAGATGGCGGCCAAACTCGCCTACCGAAATCTCTTTCATGACCGCCTGAGCCTTACCGTTACGCTCACCGGCATCGTCTTCTCGGTCGTGCTCATTGCCGTCCAGTGCGGCCTTTACATTGGCTCAGAGCAAATGATCGCCGCCATGCTCGACAAATCGGAGGGCGACCTATGGGTCGTGCCGTTCGGCACCAAGAGCTTCGATGATCCCTCCTTCCTGATGGGCCGCGAAAAGTATGCCATTCTCTCCACACCCGGCGTCGAAAGTGCCGAGGAACTCGTGGTGGCCTTTGCCGCGTGGCGCAAGCCAAAGGGCGGCCTCACGGCCGTGCTGCTTATCGGGTCGGACCACATGGATGGCAGCTTAAAGCCTTGGAACATCGTCGACGGCAGCCTTAACGGCCTACGCGCACCCTCCGCCGTCGCCGTGGACGACACTTATTTCGCTGACCTCGGCGTGACCAAGCTCGGAGACGCCGCAGAGATCAACAATACGCGGGTGAAGATTGCCGCAGTGACGCACGGCATTCGCTCCTTCACCACGCTACCCTACGTCTTCACGTCGCTGACGCGCGCACGCACGCTGCTTGATGCGCGCGCGAACCAAGCCTCCTACGCGCTCGTTCGCTTAGCGCCCGGCGCCGACCCCGAAAAGGTGCGCGCCGATCTCACTGCCCGCCTTCAGGACCGGGAGGTCTTGGAGCAGGCCGAGTTTCGCAAGCGCAGCGTGGACTACTGGTTGTTCGGGACCGGCGCGGGCGGAGCACTCATCGCCGGTGCGACACTGGGCCTGATCGTCGGCATCGTGATCGTCGCCCAGACGCTTTACTCGAGCACCAAGGACCACTTGCCCGAGTTTGCCACGTTGCGTGCACTCGGCGCCTCGGCGGGTTACATTCACAAGGTCATTCTAATTCAAGCGCTACTGAGCGCGGTGGTTGGTTATGGCGTCGGCATGATCCTAACGATGTTGATCATTTGGGCGACGCAGGAAACGACGCTGACGATCGTCATGACGCCAGGTCTCGCCATGCTGCTCTTCGTGTTAACGATCGGAATGTGCGGGATCGCCGCGATCTCCGCTATCTTCAAGGTGACGCGCATCGATCCTGCGGGGGTCTTCTCAAGATGAGCGTGACAGAAGAAGCGGCGACAGCGCCCAACATACTCCTGGAGGCGAAGGACATCGTCCAAGTGTTCGGCTCCGGCGCCGGCGAGATCACGGTGCTGAAAGGCATCGACCTGCAGCTCCGCGCTGGAGAGCTGACCTTGCTCATGGGCCCGTCAGGAAGTGGCAAGACCACGCTCTTGTCGATCCTGGGATGCATCCTGACGCCGAC
>Ga0255058_10000931_pt1 | contig 16843 bp, 17 predicted proteins | sample Cases_109_9_MG_FD_188637 | JGI IMG/M metagenome (GOLD analysis project Ga0255058, IMG submission 188637) | Seawater microbial communities from Amundsen Gulf, Northwest Territories, Canada - Cases_109_9 | ecosystem: Environmental > Aquatic > Marine > Gulf | place: Canada: Northwest Territories... | reverse complement strand
TAACGATTGTCGTACGACGTTGCAATTACATCGATGATTTTAGTGGCGAAGAGTATGTCGGTATAAGCTCCAACTACATCTGCGACCGTAAGACGGGCGACAAACTGACGATTACAGGCCCGTTCGGCATACCCTTCAATGTGCCCGACGACAAGAGTGCCAACTTGCTGCTGATTGGGCTTGGCACCGGCATCGCACCATTCCGGGCGCTCGTCAAACACATCTATCAGGACGTAGGCGGATGGAAGGGCAAAGTGCGCTTGCTGTACGGCGCGCATTCCGGCCTGGAGTTGCTCTATATGAACAGTAAGCGGGATGACTTCGCCCGTTACTACGATGAGGAGACCTTCGAAGCGATCAAAGCATTGAGCCCGCGTCCCAACTGGGCCGACCCGATCGCCTGGGATTATGCGTTGGAACAACGGGCCGAAGAGATCATCAACATGCTGTCCGATGATCACACATACGTCTACATCGCCGGCCTTCAGCAGATTCGTGATGCTTTGGACAAGCTGTTCGGCAACCTGAGTGTCTCGGCCATTAGCTGGGCGAAGAGGAAAGCCAAACTCATCGAGCAAGGCAGATGGGTTGAATTTCTGTATTGAGAGATAAACGCCGCTTATAATTCACCAAGCCACTCAGTTATGTAGTCAGCCTGGAACGCGAAGAACGGGTTGTACCTCGTGCGCAGGAAGTAGTCCGACGTGAGCTGCAGTACGCCCTGTTCACCACGGGGAGCCAGCGCGCCAAATACAACACCGGGGTTGTCATCGCTACTACCCGAGCCGTCGCCGTACACCTGATCGTCGGCACGAAACGGCACGGCGATATGCGACAGCGAATAGATCTCCACCGGCCAGTTCAAATTCGTCCTGTTTGCTCCCGACATCGTCTGGCCTGCCGCCAGGGTCAATGCAATGACTTCAAGACTGTTTTGGCTGCGATTCCTGAGGATCGTCACTCCAAAGTTCAGCGGCGCCGCCGATTCGAAATAATCTAGCGGATCTCCAGGCAGGTTCTTCATCAGGTGCAAGAATGTGCTGCTGCGATTGATGTCGTATACGACCAGCTCGCTGCCGTTGGCCGGCAGCTTGTCGTACAGGTTGCTCACAATCGCGCTCGCGTTGACCGTGTTGTCGACGACAGACTGGAACGTCAATATCGGCGGCAGTTTGGCAGCTTCAGCCGGCAACCCGAGCTGCTTGTGCGTGCGCTTCGAGACTTTGTAAATTTCCCACGCGGCTCGCTTTGGGAAGGACGTAAACTTGAATGGATCAATTTCCGGCAATATCGAATGCCACTTGAATTTTTCGAAGTAGGGCAGCCAGGAAACAGCCGCATGCCAATTCGTGAAAATGGCGAGAGGCGTTACCGAAATGGCCGGCGACAATAACACCAGACCGTCCGGGCACGGCAGATCGGCGATTTCGCCGCATCGCAGCGCGTAGTCAACCGCCATCAGGCCACCGTTTGAATAGCCGACAAGCAACAGTCCGTGGTCACTTCCCGGGAGTGTTATCGCACGCCTGACCGCTATGCGCACCGCGGCGGCCCAGTCCTCCCACCGGACCTGTAACAGCCCACTTACGGCGAAGCCGTGCCCGGGCATGCGCGGGATGACCACGTTGTAACCGGCATCCACCAGTGTCCGCGCGGTCGATAGCATCGAATAAGGTGAGTCAGTCAGCCCATGCAGCAGAACGGCAACACCGCGCGGCGCCGCCGCCGACATCTCGTAGGAGCGATTCCAATTGGCGTGATAGTTGTCGGGAAATGTCAGGCTGTCAGCCGAGAAGCGATCGACGACACTGTCCGGTCTTGCGCCGCTGTCAATCTTCTCTGCCAGCTCGATCGCAAGTTTGTCTTCGATAGCCAGGTATGCCGACCAGTCGGTTTGACTTTCCTGTGACGCGTCGAATTCATGTTCGAATTCGATGCGGTATTCGGGGCCCAGTGCCGCCATACTCCTGGAATCGAAAGCCCGAACGAAATAGATTGTCAGCAACAGGACGGCCAGGACAACGACGATCCATTTGCTGATTTTCACGACGATTGACACGGCAAAAAGTCTAACATGGCGGTGGATCGCGTTGCGGGGTCACATCGGCGATGAACGGAGCGATTCAATGCAAATCTGGTCTCAAGCTGGCGACATAGCTGCGCAGACGCCGCAGGACAGAAATCGATACGTTGATTTTCTACGCTCGATTTCGATCCTCGTCGTCATCTTCGGGCACTGGCTGATTGCTACTGCATATTTCGTTGACGGTGCGATGACGACTGGACACCTGCTTAAAGATCAGCCGCAGATGCAATGGCTGACATGGATATTCCAGGTAATGCCGATCTTTTTTATTGTCGGCGGCTATTCGAACGCTGTCTCCCTGGAAAGCGCGCGCCGTAAAGGAGTCGGATATGCAGCCTGGCTTTCCGCAAGACTGAATCGGCTGGTCGCGCCATTACTGGTCCTGCTTGTTGTCTGGGCCGCGATTGCGGTGATCATGAGCTTGATCGGTGTTAGCCAGGCGATTATTCAATTGGCCTCTCGGGCTTCGTTGATTCCGACCTGGTTCCTCGCGATTTACATCATGGTCGTCATACTTGCGCCGGCAACCTACAAGTTCTGGCGACGCTTCGGTTTCGCCTCACTCTGGTTTTTCGTTGCTATCGCAGCTCTTACAGACGTCGCTTTTTTTGTTGCAGATATGCGCTGGCTGGGTTGGAGTAATTACTTCTGGGTCTGGCTCGCAGTTCACCATCTGGGCTTTGCGTGGCGAGATGGTCGCATGGGCGGTGCGCGGCAACTCGTGTTTTATTCGGCGTGTGCGTTTCTGGTCTTGTGGTTGTTGGTTGTGCACGGCCCCTATCCATTGGCAATGGTCGGCTCTCCTGACGAAGGGTTGAGCAATTCATCGCCACCGAAGATCACACTACTGGCGCTCGGAATATTTCAGTTTGGTCTGCTGTTGGCTGTCGAGAATCCGATGAGACGCGCACTGATGAATTTGCGATTGTGGACGGCAACGGTGTTGATCAACAGCATGATCATGACCGTATTTCTCTGGCATCTTACAGTGATGGTTGTTTTCATTGCCTTGTTGTACCTTCTCGGCGGGCCGGGTCTCGGGATTGATCCCGGCACCACACAGTGGTGGATTTCACGACCGATCTGGATAACTGTATTGCTGATACAGCTGTTGCCGGTTGCGCTGCTGCTTTCACCACTGGAACGACGTTCGCGCAGCACCGCATCAGCCATACCGTCGGCGCCAAGGCAAGTAGCCGGAGCGATGATGATCTGTCTTGGCGTCGCGTCGCTGGCGAAGTATGGGTACGGTGGTGGGCCATTCCCGAGGCTGGACCTGGTGTCATTTGCACTGGTCGTAGTCGGCTCGGGTATCAGCGGTCTACTGCCCCGCTTCGTCGGGCAGTCGCGATGAGGTAACCGGCGCCACCACTTGCGATGAACGCTTCGAGGTCTGTCAGGATCCGGGCAGGGTCGCCCCAATCGGCAGGCAGCATCGTGTTGGCTTCGGCGGCGGTTGTTGCCAGGACCCTAAAACGATGTCGGACGCGCTGAATCATGTCGGTCAGCGTCCAGTTCACCGTGCGAATTCGAACGTATTCAAATCCCGCCCGCGTTAAGGCATCGCGATAACCGGCCACGGATGGTGCCCCTGCAACACAGAGGACATGCCCCAGCAAGCCGTCAAGACTATCCGGGACAGGAGCATCGAGAAAGAAGTCCGAAATGCCGATACGTCCGCCCGGCTTCAATACCCCATGAACCTGTTCAAGGGCGTTGTCCATATTTTCGAACAGGCACAAGCTGCACTCACAAAGGGAGACGTCGAAAGTTGCAGGTGCAAAGGGCAATCTCTCTGCCTCGCTTCGAACGAACTGCGTTCTTGTTTCCAACCCGGCCGTACGAGAGGCTGCCGCGGCGTGCTCGAGGTTGATGGCCGAGTAGTCGCATCCTGTCACCATTGCGCCAAAGTCAGCAGCAATAACTCGTGCCGAATTTCCATTCCCGCACGCGATGTCAAGAACACTGGAGTTCGGTGACACAAGTGCTGCGCTCGCCAGCTGCCGTGTTAGTTTTGGGCCGCCCGGATGAAAACTCTGTCCCAGTAGATGTGCAACGATCGGTAGCTCGTAAAAGCCTGCGCAACAGCTCGCTAAGGTCTGGCCCGAAGCGCTCACGATGGTCCGCCTGCTGAGCCCTGGTAACGGGCCAGCGAAACCGGCCCGTTCAGTGGCGCGAAGTCACGATTTCGTAGTGGTTCGAGAAGCTGCGATTCCAGCTCGTCGCGATACAGCAGATTATAAGTGTCGAACGGAATAACCCGTTTGCCGTCGGGATGGACGATGTGCACACAGGTTTTGCGTATTGAACGCAGATCAAAGCCGCGGGCATCGATGAACTCGACAATTAACACACGAAAAACGTTCTCGTAGCCCAATTCCTCCACGGGGGAACGACCGAGCTTGTCTAGAAATCCACTCATCGCATCCGTCTGCGATGTTACCGAGTGGTGTGTGGAAAACAGATTGAGGAAGTGCTCCCGAATGGCTGGCTCCCTCTCATAGGTGATCGTTGCTCTGCCGGCCTCAATAAGAAATTCGGGATCGACGAGACCGGTGAGCGGCACCAGGCCCGAATCCAGCTTGAGTGCGTAAGCCATTGCGAGGTGATCCGGGTGGCATGGAACCGGAATGAGATCTTCCGGCGCAAACACGGGGCACTGCTCGAGTATCCTGCGGCGAATTTCTGTCAACGTTAAGCGGTCGCGCTCCGCATTGTACCCGGACTCGTATCCTTCGAGACGGCCGGCCGCCTGCACCGGTTGAAACGTAACGCCGCGCACGCAAGGCTGCTGTGTCCCGTACTCGATGATCTCGCCCATCTCGTCGTCGTTGAGTCCGCGCCGGACGGTTGCGACCAGCGTTGTGTGAATACGCAATTCGTTGAGTCGGTCAATGGCACGTTTGTGGGTATTTCTGAGGTCGCTGCCTCTGAGCGACTTCAGTACGTCGGCACGAAAAGAGTCGAACTGGAGATAGACTTCCAGGCCGGGAGTGAACTCCGCGAGGCGTTCCGCGAAGCCCGGCTCATTCGCGATGCGCACGCCATTGGTATTCACCATGAGGTGCCCGATCGGCCGCTCCCGCGCCAGTTTGAGAATCTCAAAGAACTGCGGGTGCACAGTCGGCTCGCCTCCCGAAATCTGGATGACGGATGGCTCGCCTTCGTTGGCAACGGCCCGGTCCAGCATGCTCTCAATCTGTTCCAGGCTGCGGTGTGTCTGCCGCTCCGGCCCACTGCCCGCATAACAGGTAGGACACCGCAAGTTACAGTGATCCGTGACCTCTATGAGCAGCGTGCAACCATGCTGCTCATGGTCCGGACAGATGCCACAGTCGTACGGGCAGCCGTAGCGCACCGCCGTATTCGGCGCGATAACCTGCTCAGGTGTCTTGATGAAAGTTTCCCTGGCCAGCTTGTAGTAGCTGATATCGTCGGCCATCAGCACTCGCTCAGGACCGTGCTCAGGACATCGCTTCAGCATCCACACACAGCCATCCTGGAACACGATCTTCGCGTCCACGCGTGTCAGGCATGTACTGCAAATCGAGATCGTGGAATCGTAGTACTGGTAAGGTCGCTGCTTCGCTGCCACTCGACGGGCTCCCGGTAGTGTCGCACTTGCATAGCCATAATAGTGGCACGTTGCGCACGCCCCATTATTACGTAGACCCTGGACAAGCCGGATAAATTACCATAGTAGAGGTAAAGTACGATGCCAGACGGCTGCACCCACCGGGTACGGCTCACCGCAACGAGGATCCAGTCGTGCCGCAAGAGCTTAGTGACAACGAAGCCCGAGTCATCGGCTGCCTGATCGAGAAGTCCATCGTCACGCCGGATCAATACCCGCTGACGCTGAACGCGCTGACCAACGCGTGCAATCAGAAGTCCGGCCGCAATCCTGTGATGGCCTTGCAACAAGGCGAGGTGCAACACGTCATACGCGATCTTGAGAGCAAACACCTCGTGCGCATGGATGAGAATTTCAAAAGCAGGACGGAGAAATACACACAGCGATTCTGCAATACACGCTACAGCGATCATCAATTTGATCCGCCACAGCTTGCCATCGTCTGCCTGCTGTTGTTGCGAGGCCCGCAGACGCCGGGCGAGTTGCGAGCGCGTAGTGGCCGCTTGCACAGCTTTGCGGACAACGCCGAAGTGGTGCTTGCAGTAACCAGTTTGATCGAGCGCGACGGCGAAGCGCTGCTGGTCAAGCTGCCACACACACCAGGGCGAAAGGACGCAGAGTACATGCACCTGTTTTCAGGTCCGGTAGACGTGGAAGCGCATGCTACCCAGGCGCAAGCGGCAAAGGGAGCAGGGTCTTCGGAGCGAGTCGCCGTGACGGATCTAGAAGAACGGATTAGCAGGCTGGAAGCGGAGGTTGCGGAGCTTAAAGAACGAGCGGAGTCACGGTCGGGCTAATTGACGAGACCAGTCCATGGGCGACCACTTGCCTTCGAACCAGACTGTTCCTGTTAAATACACGACCTGTGTGGATCCTGAGTGGCCGCTTTGCGGCTGCGAGCAGGCGGCCACTTGTTAGGTTGGCGACAGGCCGCTGACGACCCGGAGCGGACTTGTTCGCTCTATACTGCACGGCATGATATGCAGCACTTTTGCACGATCATTATTGGTTAGGCAACCGCACAGGACTCATCGGAGGTGTACCTGATGTCAACAGATCTCATCCTACTCGTCAGTATTGTTATGGGTCTTACTGCCTATGGTTTGATTGCCAAGTGGTACTTAATGCCTGTGCTTCTTTCGCTGCCTCAAGCAAGGGCGCTGGTGCCTCTTCTTCTTTTCCATTGCTTTCGCTTCATTGGGCTCGCTTTCTTGATCCCGGGTGTCACCTCTCAACCGCTGGACTCGAGATTTGCGAATCCGGCCGCTTATGGAGATTTGCTTGCTGCTTTGCTGGCTTTCCTGGCCATCCTTGCCCTACGTCGAGGGTGGCGAACCGCGATTCCCTTGGTCTGGGTATTTAGCCTGGAAGGGACCCTTGACCTCCTAAACGCCGTTACGCAAGGTCTGCGGTACACCGAAGATGGGGCTCTTGGAGCTACCTTCTTCATCCCGGCGATGGTAGTACCCGCTCTTCTTGTTACCCATGTCATGGTCTTCATCATCCTATTGAGAGGGGATTCCAAGAAGAATCAGGCATGAGATGAGTCAGGTGCCTAACAATTCGCTACAACGGCCGCCTATGCCGAGGGACATGAAAAATGGGAATTAGAGAACGACTCCGGCGGGAAATAACCGTAACTGTGCTTCAGAGGCAGTGCATCATCATAGTCACCTTACTATCCACACTGTGCGCTCTTAACGCTTGGCCCAGGTTTCTTAGCGATGCGACAAGTATAGAGTGGTATTTGTACTTGATTCCGATCTTGATATTTGCATTGCCGCTATTCGTTAGGCGGTCTTAGTTTGTCAATTCTGAGTGCTGCTACCATCGCGTGATGGACAATAGAGAAAAAATGCAGGGACTGTTTGTGATCATTGGTATTGCGATTGACGGAATGCCTGTAACGATATCCACCATGGCAACGATATGAAAAATAATGACGAACATATGGAAAGTAATGAAGTGTTGTTTTCTGAATACTATGCGGCCGCCCAATCATTGAAGAGTGCCTGGACTCGGTTGGCCAGCACCTATGGCTGCATAATGGTTGTTTTGTCACGAAAAACGTTGACGATAAAGCTCCATCGGTTTGCAAATTGGTTGATCAGTCCACTTGGCTTGGATCTATGTCATGAAATACCCATCACCAGTATCAGAGGTGTCACAGAGAAGGGGAAATGGTTCAGCTATGGCAAAGTAGAATTGCATTTTGAGACAAGGGAGGGGGAAGATAAAAGAATATTGCTTTACTTGAAGAACTATGACGAATTTATTGACAAGGCAACCAAGGATACTGCGCCGTCGCGATCGTGATGCAGAAGCTGTTCGGCCTAAAACAAGAGCGTCAGCTGGCGGTCGAGTAGACGTCGCACTCGGGGGCGTTGACGCATTGGAGGGGCCGCGAAGTCCGCCCTGCGGGAGTTAGTCGCGAATGATTGCCGCCGCGGTTGCGTATAAGCCAAGCGCGAACAGTACGACCACCGTAAAGCCGAACTCTATTGCCAGTAGCGTTGCCAGGGAAGCGCCCATCACCGAGGCAAAGCCGTTGATGCCCCAGGCCCACGGAATGAAGTCGGGTACGCTGATTGCGACCCGATTCAGCCCGACCGGGAACGGCATGCCCATACAGAATGCGAGCGGCGCGATAAGAAGAACCGATAAACCCATCTTGACACTATCGGCGAGCCCCATCAGTTGTTGAAAAAGCATCGGCAGCAGAGCCATGTACAAAAGGGCGATGATTGATATGCCGGCGACCGCAATACTCACGGGCGAGCGGTCACTTTGCTCAACTCGACGTGCCAGCTGAGCGGAGAAAGCGCTGCCGAATCCGGCGAACACGAGGAAACCGCTGAGCACAACGGCGATGGCGTACAGCGGATGACTGAGGAACAGGATAAACTTTTGGATGAAAGCCATCTCAACGAAGAGAAACGCAAGACCGAGCAAAAAGAAATAACTGCCCATTCGGGTGCCGGTTCCTGGAGGCCAACTGCGTTTGATGCGAGACAAAGGCAGCAGGATCAGCAAGACACCGGCAACCGCAGCCTGAACGATCGTTGCGATCAGAATCAGGTAACTCCATTCGATCAGGCTTGCCCCACCGCGTTTTCGCAGAGCCATGACTTCGGGCATGGCGCTCCACTTAAAGAAGTGAAAGAAGTAAGGTTTATCGTCCGTCGCCGGCGCTATGTGAAACTTGTAACGCTCGACGAAGTCGTCCGCATCTTCACCCAGCAGCGCGGTGATACCGTCGTAAAGAAAGGCTTGATCGAGAAGATTAAAGCGATTGGCAGCGTGTGCCGGCATCGAAGGATAAAAAGCCGTGTCGAAGGAGTGCGAGCGGGCAAACTCTCTGATCACAGCGGTGTCGTCTACCGAGAATTCACCTTGCTTCACCAGCAGCGTGCTCGTGTTCCAGTTCCGAATCATCGCGAGTTGCCGCCCGGGTTCGGCACTCCCCATCTCTTGTAATGCCTCCACGACGGTGGCGACGAGCTTCAGGTTGTCCCGCGGCGGAAGCTTCAGCCATCGTGTGATCGCAAGAATACCGCCCGGTGCGGTGTGCTTCACGTATTCCTGAATGGCTTCGACGGTGTAGAGATAGCTTTCGTTGAGCGCCTGCACGCCCGAGCCGGAGGCAGCGAACGAATCCAGCAACGCGACCTGGATGAGGTCGTATTGATTCTTGCTTTGTGCGACGAAACCGCGCGCCTCCTGAGTATGAACCGTGATCCGTTCATCGTCATACAAATGCCCGGTGAAGTCTGCGTAAGTGTCTGTTACGAGGTTGGTCATCTGCGGATTGAGTTCCACCGCATCGATACTGCCGGCGCCGTTGTATAACGCAAGTAGCACATCGGCCCCGCCGCCAGCGCCCAAAATCAGCACATGAGGTGTGTCGAGCAAAGCATATGGCAAAGCAGCCGTGACATCCCCCATGTAGCCGAGGGCATCGAGATTTCCGTCGAAACGCGTGATCGCAGTCATGCTGTCGCCATCGGTAAAAACGGCGAGTTGCTCCGGCGGCTCGAAACTCGTGTTGAAACTCAAGCCCGGCGCGTAACGAAAAGGTATCCGCGGGCTCTCGACCACCGTCAACAGCCCTAATGGACTCGATGACACCATCAAGACGTTACTGCCGACAACCTGCATGGCCTGGTTCAGTCCTTTGTACTCGGAGATCCGCATGTCGAGCCAGCCCTGCGGCAGGCCGAACAGGAGGGCCACAAGACAGGCAAGCTGCATGGCGAGCAGTGGCTTGCGTGCCGTCGACATGAGGCCCATCGATGCAGACGCGAGCAGCGCAATAATTGCCAGCACGATCACCGTGTCTTGTGGCCATAGAAAAAACAGCGCCCCCACAATCAACATTGCGCCAAGCCCTGCGCCCAACAGATCAAAGAAGTAAATTCGGCTGATGCAGGACCGGCGACAGGTGAAAGCGAGGCCGATGCAACAGGCGGCAAAAAAGAACGGTACAAAGAAGACGAGATAAGTGACGGCGAGGTAAAAGTACTGCCGCGGATTCCAGACGATTTCCAGGGCGTTGAACGGTACTCGCTGCCCGAACACAAAACACGCGACCATCGTGACACTGAACAACAGGCCACTCAGACTGAAGAATAATTCAAATCGCGGCTGGAGCAAGTGCTTAGCTGTAGCGATAAAGGTACCGCTGGCGCCATAGCCCAGGAGTGCCAGGCTGATAATCATGTAAGCGAAGTGATGCCACTGCACGATCGACAGCATGCGCATCAACAGGATTTCGTACGCAATGGCTGCCGCGGAGATGAGTAGTGTTGCGAGAAACAGTGGCCGCACGTTGGCGTCGCTTAGCGCTCGCGTGTCAGTGGAACGAAACGAACTGCGGCGATCTGCCGGGTGACGATTTCGTCGTCATCGGTTTTCTCGAGTAACAGCAACTGCTGGGTCATGAACCGCCCGCCGACCGGGATAATCATGCGGCCGCCGGGCCGCAGCTGTTTGAGCAGCGGAGGAGGTACGTGACTCGCGGCCGCCGTCACGACGATCGCATCATATGGCGCATGCTCCTCCCAGCCGTAGTATCCGTCACCGAGCCTGGTCGTGACATTGTCATAACCGAGACGTGCCAGGCGAGCTGCGGCCTGATTGGCGAGCGCCTCGATGATTTCGATGCTGTAAACGTGCGTCACGAGGTTCGCGAGAATCGCTGCCTGGTAGCCGGAACCGGTGCCGATTTCCAACACGACGAAGTCACGGTCAGGCTCGATGAGATCGGTCATCAGCGCGACGACGTAAGGCTGCGAAATCGTCTGTCCATGACCGATCGGCAACGGGCGATTGTCGTACGCGAACGGCTGCTGGCGCGCCGGAACAAATTCGTGGCGTTTCACTGTGCCCAGGGACCGCATGACATCTTCGTCCAGCGCTTCTTCCGCGGTGTCGCGGGCAAGCGTCGCATAATATTGAACTTCATCCACCATGGCTGCTCTCGCCATCGAATATTCCACCTCATCGGCAGTCGCCGTGAATGCCAGTAGCAGGGCACAATAAACTGCATTTCTGCAGTTAATCACGCTAAATGAAACCTGGGCCGGCAAAACAAATCAAACGCCAGGCACCGCTTTCATCGCGCTCGACAACAGCGATGCTCCCGGGCCGGAACTCCACCAGTGGCTGTTGGGGTGAGCCGGTTACGGCTTGCGAGAGAACGCGCGCCACGAACGGCAGGTGGCTGGCAATGAGTGTGTCCTCATCAACAGTCTTCAACCATTTCAGAAACGCCTCCGGCGGGTCATTGGGCCCAAGGCCTTCAGCGGGACGTATCTTGCTACCGGTCTCAAGCACTGACCCCAGCAATTCCGCCGTCTGCCGCGCCCGCAATTTGCCGCTGTGCAATATCCCCGACACCGTGACGTCAGCACCCGCGAGCCAGGCCGCGAGCCGCGTGATATCGGCTCGTCCCTGGCCACTCAATGGCCGCTCCGGATCCACGTCTTTCGTCAAGGCATCACCGTGCTGGACGAGATACAGTCGCACCCTCGATACCGAAACTAGTGCACGATGTAGACGGTATCGTGATCCCTGGCGTATCTATCCGTGGCGATACCGACGATGTCCCCCGGCTTCGCCACATCAACGGACTCGTGCTCGAGTTCCATAGAACGAATCTTTTGTATGAAGTTTGAGGTGTGGCCCTCGATATGGATCATGTCACCAATGTGCAATTCGCCATCCGTGATCTTGACAGTTGCTACATGCAGGTGATTGTAATAATGAGTTACGTCGCCAATTTTCTTCTCAACCATTGTCCTGTCTCCACGTTGTGCCCTGCAGTACCTTTAGTATAGCCATTGTCGCGCGACTCGACCGAAATGGGTCTCGTTTCGATTTACTCCAGGAATAGCCACGAGCCGTAACCGACGACACGGCTCCTGTCGCCCGCCGTATCGCCCGAATTCCGAAGATCGAGCGTCGTGACTGTCATGCCGCGACGTCTCGCTGCTATGAGTAGACCGCCGATTGGCGTGGCGCCGCAGGCGCCATGGTGATCGATGCGATCGGCCTCGAGGTTTTCGATCGCCTGACAGGTGGCATGATCCATGCTGCGGGCCTTTTCGTAGGTCAGGTAGTGGCTCAGGTCGGAGCTGACGACAATCAGCGTTTCCGGCCCGCCCCACAGAGCATCGATGACTTCGGCCACGGTCTCCGGTGCTGCATCACCCACAATAAGCGGCACGACCGAGAATGACTCGATGACGCTTTGCAGAAACGGCAGATGAACCTCGAGGCTGTGCTCGAGTTGATGTGTGGCGTCGAAAACCGTCACCTCCGGCATGTCCAGGGCGCCGATCGCTTTCTTGTCGAGCGCCACATCGCCCAAAGGCGTTCGAAAAACATCGGCAGCGCTCAATGCCAGGCCCCTGAAAGCGACTCGGTGGGCCGGGCCCAGCAAAATGACGCGTGTGTACTGCTCACGATAGGCGCGCAGGGCTGCGTACGCCGTGGCAGCCACTGGTCCGGAGTAGATATAGCCGGCGTGCGGCACGATCAGTGCCTTCGGGGCAGGGCCCGGCAAAACCCGCACATCCCCGAAAAACGCGTTTATCGTCGTGCGGAGCTCACCGGCATTCCCGGGGTAGAACTGGCCGGCAACGGCGGCTTCCCGGATCATAGTCATGGCCGAATTTCCTCGCGTGACATTGTCAATTTTAGCTCGTTGGACTACCGTTCACATGAGTAAAGGTAATGACCCAGCCAAATACAGGCACCGCGGAAGACGTCGAGACCGGCCACGTATCGGGACGGTACTGGCACAAGATCGACGATGGTCGGCTGCAATGTGACGTTTGTCCCCGCTTCTGCAGGCTCAGAGAAGGTCAGCGCGGACTCTGTTTCGTCCGCGCCCGCGCGAATGACGAAATTGTGCTGACGACCTATGGCCGTTCCAGCGGCTTTTGCGTCGATCCCATTGAGAAAAAGCCCCTTAATCATTTTCTGCCCGGCACTCCGGTGCTGTCGTTCGGCACGGCCGGCTGCAATCTCGCCTGCAAGTTCTGCCAGAACTGGGATATTTCCAAGTCACGCGAGCTGGACAGGCTGCAGGCCAGCGCTTCGCCACAGACGATTGCGGCACGGGCAGTCGAGGAAGGTAGCCGCAGCGTTGCGTTCACGTACAACGACCCGGTGATCTTCCTGGAATATGCTGTCGATGTGGCCGAAGCCTGTCGCGAGCACGGCATCAAAACCGTGGCAGTAACGGCCGCTTACGTTACGGAAGATCCCCGCGAGGAATTTTTCCGGCATATGGATGCCGCCAACGTCGATCTGAAAGCGTTCACCGAGCGTTTTTACTGGAAGGTATGCGGTGGGCACCTGGAACCGGTTCTCGAAACCATCAAGTACCTGAAGCACGAGACTGATGTCTGGTTCGAGCTCACCAATCTGCTGATTCCCGGCGAGAACGACTCGGAAGCCGAAATCGACCGGATGACGCAGTGGGTCATGGAGCACGTAGGACCCGACGTGCCGTTGCATTTCACCGCCTTCCATCCCGACTGGAAGATGATGGACAAGCCGGCCACGCCCTTACAAACATTGATTCGGTCTCGCGACATCGCACTCAAGAACGGACTCCGCTATGTCTACACAGGCAATGTCCACGACTTCAAAGGCGCCAGTACCTACTGCCACAACTGTGGCGATATCCTGATAGGACGGGACTGGTACGAACTCTCAACCTGGAATCTGGCAGCCGAAAACAGCCAGGGCAGTTGCAGCAACTGCGGCACAGCGGTCGCAGGTGTCTTTGACCGCTTGCCCGGACACTGGGGAGCGAGGCGCCTGCCGATACACATCGCTGCCTGAAAAACGACCCGCTTCTGTGTCCACTTCCACGTAGATTCCGCGGATTGCAGCGCCGTCATGGGGTCCGGTACGGTTCGTGGGTGTAATACTTGGGCGCGGAGTCGAGTCTGATATGCAGCCAGTAGACGCCAAGGCCGGACGTACTGACCCAGACAGGCTGTGCACCTAGCTGCCGCTCGAGAACCGCGCCGACCATTGTCCACAGCCGATGTTGCTGGTCGTCGGGCGCTTGACGCGCGAACGCGGAAAGCTGCGAGTAAGCGGATAGTGGCCCACGCGGGCACGGGACGACAAGAGTTGCGTCACCGCCGAGATTCGAAAACTCGATAACTGACGCGCCGGGTTGGGCCGACGCAAAGTGGTTCGCGAATGCCTGCTGGTCGGCGCGAACGCCGACGAGTTGTTTGCTGTCCACAAGAACGAATGCGAACTCCCGGCTGATCGTTGCGCTGGTGACCGGAGGCGTCTCCCAGAAATAGGCAGGGAACGGCGCGTCGACAAGAATTGATATGAAAAAGCAGCGAAACGACTGATCGTTTTGCCAGTGGTCCACGACGTCCGACCAGGATAGCGGCCCGCCGTCCCGGAGCAATCTAAATTGCAACACGCGGCCTTTATCCAGTTGCGTGATTTCAGTGCCGTAGGAACTCGGCCGGCCGGCACTTTTCGTCACTCTCTCAATCATGACAAAGGCGGTCTGCTCTTTGTCAGGCAAAGCTCGACCAGGTTGTCGATAATTGCGGTGCCGGCACACATGACACTGTCGGCGCCGCCCCAGTAGATCTTCAGGGTTCCATCATCCTCAGCGATGGCGCCACAGGTGAAGACAACGTTGTGGACGTAACCGGTAAGTTCCCACGAATCTTCCGGTGACAGAATCCAGTCGTCCGCAACCCCGAGCACTTTTGCGGGGTCGGCAAGGTCATGCAGCGCCACGCCCAGCCGGTACACGGCGCCGTCCATGGTCGGGAAAACACCGTGATAAATGTTCAGCCATCCCCTCGCCGTTTTGATGGGTGTCGCACCCGGACCGATTTTCATCTGGTCCCAGTGATACGGGACAGGCTGGATGACGGGCACCGAGTCTCCCCAATGAATCAGGTCCGGCGACCAGGATAGCCAGATGCACCAGGGATTGATTTCCGAGTGTGGCCGATCGAGTCGCGCGTAACGACCTTTGAAGGTGTCAGGGAATATCACCACGTTGCGCATATCAGCTTGACTGATTAACGAAATCCTGTCGACGGTTTCGAAGTCGTGAGTGACTGCAAGTCCGATTCTTACGCCAAACCTCGAATAAGCACTGTACGTAATGTAGTGCTGATCACCCATCGAACAGATTCGGGGGTCCTCGACACCGTACTCCTCGTGTGCGGCGAATCCGATTTCGCTGGATGGCTCCATGAACGGTTTGGAATCCGCATTGAACTTGTAGCCGTCGTCGCTGCGTGCGATGCCAATAATCGATCGCCCGTTCCGCAAGTGCGAACGAAACAGCAGGATGTACTGGCCGTTAAACCTGGTTGCCGCCGCATTGTGAACCGTCTCCACGGGGTAGGGAATGTCGTGTTTCGTGAGGATTGGATTGCCCTCGTACCGCGCCACCAGTGGCTCATCTATCATTGCGCGCCTCCCTGTCTAAAACTTGCTCGTAAACACGAACATAATCGCGTGCCATTCGTGTGCTCGTAAATCGCCGTTCAACATGGCTGCGGCAATCCGATCGCCTGATTGCCTTGACCGTTGATATCGCCTTAACCGCGCCTGCGACGTCGTCAACGATGTAGCCCGTTTCGCCATGTCGAATCAGTTCCGGCATCGAGCCACGCCGAAACGCGATAACGGGTGTTCCGCAGGCCATGGACTCGATCAGGCTCAACCCGAAGGGCTCGTCGAAACTGATCAGGTGCAATAACGCCAGCGCCCCGCCCAGGATGTCCGCTTTTCGGTCAGGCCCGACGGATCCAAGATACTCCACAGTCGCGCCGTCAATATGGGGTTCCACTTCGGTCCTAAAGTAATCGTGGTCCTGAATGATGCCGGCAATCACCAGCTTGACGCCTGCGCGCTGCGACACTTCGATTGCCTCGCGCACACCCTTGTCCGGATGGATTCGACCAAAAAACAGGAGGTACTTACCCGCAGCGCCGGAAAACGGGAATTGGGCGGCATCAATACCGTGATGAATTGTGGCGATGTAATCGAGTTGCGGCGACCTATCTGACTCACTGATCGCAACATAGTGGCCGTGAGCGTTGTATTTCTGGTAGACGGGGATAATCGCAGGTGACGAGAATCCATGGATAGTGGTTACAACAGGCGTTTCAACCAGGCCTGAGTAAGTCAGTGGCAGGAAATCGAAGTGATTATGAATCACGTCAAAATCGGCTGAACGCTCGAAGATCTCTGAAATATGCAGACACTCGGCAACCTTGGGGTCAATGGAAGAATCCTCGGAATAAGGGCGCGGGCATACACTGATCAGTTCCGCCCTGGTTTCGGAGTCCCCGGTGGCGAAAAGCGTTACATCCAGGCCCAATCGAACCAGCTCTTCTGTGAGAAGGCTCACGACATATTCCCAGGGACCGTAGTGGCGGGGCGGGGTCCGCCATGAAACGGGGCTGAGGACGGCGATACGAATGACCATGCTCCGGTTGCCATTGTTCAGAAGTGAGATCTGGAACGCGAGCATCTACCGAGGCTCGCGGCTATAATCCCCGAGATCTTTTCCCGGGCCAGTGACCTGTGAACATTGTTAGTCAGATGGC
>Ga0255058_10000930_pt1 | contig 16846 bp, 13 predicted proteins | sample Cases_109_9_MG_FD_188637 | JGI IMG/M metagenome (GOLD analysis project Ga0255058, IMG submission 188637) | Seawater microbial communities from Amundsen Gulf, Northwest Territories, Canada - Cases_109_9 | ecosystem: Environmental > Aquatic > Marine > Gulf | place: Canada: Northwest Territories... | reverse complement strand
CGGCATTATTCATCGACTCGACAAGGATACGACCGGGCTGATGCTGGTTGGCAAAACCCTGCCGGCACACACGGCGCTGACTCGCGCGCTCGCGGAACGCGACGTAGCGCGCTATTACCTGGCGATCTGCAGGGGTGTGCTGACAGGGGGTGGCACGATCAATGAGCCTATCGGGCGACACCCGGTCGATCGAACCAGGATGAGCGTTCGCCAGGATGGCAGGCCGGCCGTAACACACTTCACGGTCCGGGAACGCTTCCGGGCGCACAGCCTTGTGGACGTAAAACTGGATACAGGTCGTACCCACCAGATCAGAGTGCACTTCGCGCATCGTCGACATGCGTTGATTGGTGATTCGGTATATGGCGGCCGCCTGGCTTTGCCGGCCGGTGCATCGGAGCCTCTCATCGACGAGTTGCGCGGCTTCAAGAGACAGGCGCTGCATGCTGCACGTCTCGAACTGGTGCACCCGACCAGTGGTGCCGAACTTGATTTCGAAGCACCGATCCCGGAGGACCTGGTCAGGCTGATAGGCGTGCTCCGCGGTGATAACAATGAGCGTTGACCGGATTCACGCGGGCTGGCGGGCGCCTGCGAACATTGTGGCCGGCACGACGACGCGCGCGGGTGGCACCAGCGAGCTTCCGAGCGAGCCACTGTGGCTTAACCAGGTGCACGGTGCGACGGTACTGCGATCTGATGATCCGGCGTTTAGCGGCGACCCACCAGACGCGGACGCAGCAGTCAGCTTCAAAGCAAACGAAGTGATTGCAGTGCGGACCGCCGATTGCCTGCCCGTCCTGCTTTGCACCACCGCGGGTGAAGAAATCGCAGCGGTACATTGCGGCTGGCGCGGCCTGGCAGCCGGCATTCTGGCCAATACAGTCGCGGCAATGAAAGCGCAGCCGGCCGACTTGATTGCCTGGCTCGGCCCGGCCATATCCCAGGCAGCTTACGAGGTAGGCGACGATGTTCGCGAGGCATTTGTCGCAGCGGACGAGGCGACCGCGGTGTGCTTTGTACCGAATGCCCGTGGCCGCTGGCAGGCGGATTTGTATGGCCTGGCCCGCCTGCAATTAGCAACGGCAGGGGTAAGCCATATATACGGCGGCGGATTCTGCACATTTACTGATTCCGACCGATTTTTCTCCTACAGGCGCGATCGCGATACCGGCCGCATGGTGTCGTATATCTACCGACGGTAGGAGCGGGCCCCAGCCCGCGACCTCCCAGATTCGCAGGCCGTCGCGGGGTACTTGTTTGCTCGCTACTCGCTGCCCTCAACACGGGGTTGCGCGGGCTGGGGCCCGCTCCTACAGGCCTTGAAAATCCTTGCGTAGACGTCATGTATGGGGGAGTTTCAGGATTCCCGGATTAGGGCGGGGTACCCCATGCGAATGGACAAATTGACAAGCAAATTTCAGATGGCGCTGGCCGACGCGCAGTCGCTGGCCGTGGGCCAGGACCACCAGTTCATCGAGCCTGCGCACCTGATGGTGGCGCTGCTGGATCAGCAGGGAGGTTCCGTGCGCGGTCTGCTGACCAAGGCGGGCAGCAACGTCAACCTGCTGCGTTCGCAGCTCGGTGAGGCGATTGATCGCCTGCCGAAAGTGGAGGGCGCCGGCGGCGAAGTGCATGTCAGTAATGAACTTGGCAAGCTCTTCAATGTAACGGACAAGCTCGCACAGAAGCGCGACGATCGGTATATCTCGAGCGAGCTATTCGTATTGGCCGCGCTTGATGATCGATCACCACTCAAAGCGATTTTTGAGCAGGCTGGCGTCGTCAGGGGCGCTGTCGAAAAGGCGATCGATGACTTGCGTGGCGGTCATCAGGTTAACGATCCGAATGCCGAGGACACGCGCCAGGCACTCGAGAAATACACGGTCGATCTGACGGAGCGTGCCGAACAGGGCAAGCTTGATCCGATCATCGGTCGCGACGATGAAATTCGTCGCACGATCCAGATTCTGCAGCGGCGCACCAAGAACAACCCGGTCCTGATCGGCGAGCCCGGTGTCGGCAAGACCGCAATCGTGGAAGGGCTTGCCCAGCGCATTGTGAACAATGAAGTGCCCGAGGGCCTGAAAGGCAAACGCATCCTGTCGCTCGACATGGGCTCCCTGATCGCAGGCGCGAAGTTCCGTGGCGAGTTCGAGGAACGCCTGAAAGCCGTACTCAGCGATCTGGCCAAGCAGGAAGGCCAGGTCATCCTGTTTATCGACGAATTGCATACGATGGTTGGCGCAGGCAAGGCCGAGGGTTCCATGGATGCAGGCAACATGCTGAAGCCGGCGCTCGCCCGTGGCGAGCTGCATTGCGTGGGCGCGACCACGCTCGACGAGTATCGCAAGTACCTGGAGAAGGACGCGGCGCTCGAGCGGCGATTCCAGAAAGTGCTCGTAACTGAGCCAACAGTTGAAGACACGATCGCGATCCTGCGTGGCCTGAAAGAACGCTATGAGGTTCATCATGGCGTTGAGATCACGGACCCTGCGATCGTTGCCGCGACGACCCTGTCGCACCGCTACATCAGCGATCGGCAGTTGCCGGACAAGGCCATCGACCTGATTGACGAGGCAGCGTCGCGCATTCGTATCGAGATCGACTCGAAGCCCGAGGCGATGGATCGGCTGGAGCGGCGCATTATCCAGCTTAAGATTGAGCGCGAGGCACTTAAAAAGGAGTCTGACGACGCGTCGCGCAAGCGATTGGGCGACCTTGAGTCGCAGCTCGGCGAACTCGAAAAGGAATTCTCGGACCTCGAGGAAGTCTGGAAGGCCGAAAAAGCGGCTATGCAGGGCACGACACATATTAAAGAAGAGCTCGAACGGGCGAAGCTCGAACTCGAAACGGCGCACCGCGCTAACGACCTCACGCGAATGTCCGAGTTGCAGTACGGACGCATTCCTGAACTCGAAAAGCAGCTTGAGGACGCGCTGCAAGTCGAAGTCCAGGAGACCACGCTGCTGCGCAACAACGTCACCGAGGAAGAAGTGGCAGAGATCGTCTCGAAGTGGACCGGAATTCCTGTATCGAAAATGCTCGAAGGCGAGAAAGAGAAGCTCCTGCAGATGGAGTCTGTCGTGCAGGAGCGCGTGGTGGGGCAAAGCGAGGCCGTCACGGCTGTAGCGAATGCCATACGTCGCTCGCGCGCGGGTCTTTCGGACCCGAAGCGTCCGATCGGCTCATTCCTGTTCCTGGGACCGACGGGCGTCGGCAAGACCGAACTGACCAAAGCCCTCGCGACTTTTCTCTTTGATACGGACGACGCAATGGTCCGCCTGGATATGTCGGAGTTCATGGAGAAGCACTCCGTAGCACGGCTGATCGGGGCGCCCCCGGGCTACGTGGGCTACGAAGAGGGCGGCTACCTGACCGAAGCGGTTCGGCGCAGGCCCTATTCCGTCATCCTGCTCGACGAAGTCGAAAAAGCGCACCCGGACGTCTTCAATGTATTGTTGCAGGTACTCGATGACGGCCGCCTGACTGACGGCCAGGGCCGCACAGTCGACTTCCGCAATACCGTCATTATAATGACGTCGAATCTTGGCTCGCAGATGATTCAGGAGATGTCCGGCGAAGATCAGTACGAGGCGATGAAATCCGCGCTTATGGAAATCGTCGGCAGCCACTTCCGCCCCGAATTCATCAACCGCGTCGATGACGTCGTGGTGTTCCATCCACTCGGTCGTGATCACATCCGCAAAATCGTGGATATTCAACTCGGCTACCTGCACGAACGCCTCGCAGAACGAGACATGCGTATTCACTTGTCGGATGCGGCTCGCGACAGGCTCGCCGACGCCGGCTTCGATCCTGTCTATGGCGCGCGGCCACTCAAACGGGCGATTCAGCAGCAGGTGGAAAATCCGCTGGCGAATGAAATTCTGGCTGGTAGATTCAAGCCCGGCGACCTGATCGAGGTGGTGGTCGAGGACGACCAGCTGGACTTCCAGAACGCCGCGTAGGAGCTCTGTTGGAGCCCGCCATGCGGGCGAACTTCGATATCGCCCGCATGGCGGGCTCCAACAGCGCTCCTGCGGGTATAATCCCCAGTCCCCCGAGAGGGGTTCGAGAATTTTGGAGAGTAATGCATGCCCATTTACGGCTATGCCTGCAAGAATTGTCACCACAGATTGGATGCGTTGCAAAAGATAGCGGACGCTCCGCTGGTCGATTGCCCGGCGTGTGGCGAGCCGCAGCTCAAGCGGCAGCTTTCGGCACCGCGCTTCCGCTTGAAGGGGAACGGCTGGTACGAGACCGATTTCAAGAAAGACAATCAACGCAATCTTGCGGGCGACCAGGACGCGGCGAAACCGGGCAAGAAGGCCGACAAGAAGGCCGACAAGAAATCAGACAAGAAAGCCGAGACGAAGTCGACGTCAAAATCCTCGTCCAGTTCTTCCGGCAGCAAAGCGAGCGCAGCATGAGCGTGTCCCGATGAAGTGGCTACGCCGCTACCTCGTTGCGGGCATCCTGGTCTGGGTGCCGCTGGCAGTGACATACGCATTACTGCGTTTTGTTGTCGGTCTCATGGATCGAACGCTGCTGTTGCTGCCGCAGCAGTACCGGCCAGAGATTCTGCTGCAGCAGTTGTTTGGCACCGAGAATCCGATTCAGATTCCCGGTCTCGGAGTGATTCTGACCATCCTGGTTTTGATAATCACGGGTGTCCTGGCGGCGAATATTGTCGGGCGCGCATTCGTTGGCGGTTGGGAATCGCTCCTCGATCGCATCCCTGTCGTTCGTTCCGTTTACTCAGCGGCAAAAAATTTCGCTGAAATCGTATTCTCGGATTCAAGCCAGTCTTTCAAGAGAGTCTTATTGATCCAGTATCCTCGCAAGGGTCTTTTCAGCCTCGCGTTTCAGACCGCAACAGAACTTGGCGAAGTGCAGGGTCGCACCGGCGAGGAGATCGTGTGCTGTTTTGTGCCGACGACGCCGAACCCGACGTCGGGCTTCATTGTCATCGTGCCGAAGAAAGACGTGACCGTACTGGACATGGAGGTCGATGAGGCGCTCAAGATGATCATATCCCTTGGTGTCGTCGTCCCCACCTGGCACAAGGATCCGACCGGGCAATTGCCGTTCGAGTAGGAGCCCGCCACGCGGGCGAAAACCAGAGTCGCCCGCGTGGCGGGCTCCAACAACTTGCTCTATGGCGCCCCAAGCCGTACCATTCCGCCTCTTTTTTTCAAGGCCTTCTGGCCGGAAAAGCACCATGCGTAGCCATTATTGCGGACAAGTTGATCAGTCGCTGATCGGAAGCGAAATCTCGGTCTGTGGCTGGGTCCACCGGCGACGGGACCACGGCGGCGTGATTTTCATTGACCTGCGTGATCGCGAGGGCCTGTTGCAGGTCGTATTTGATCCGGAACGCGCAGAGATTTTTGCGGCGGCCGAGCGCATCCGCAGTGAATATGTGCTGGCCGTAAAAGGGCTTGTTCGTGAGCGCCCGGAAGGCACGATCAACCCGAATATGCCGACGGGGCAAGTCGAAGTTCTCGTGCACGAACTCGAGATCCTGAATCGCTCGGAAACGCCGCCATTCCATCAAGACGAGCAGGCCGGCGAAGAGCTGCGCCTGAAGTACCGCTACCTCGACCTGCGACGCAACAACATGACCTCGAATCTGCTGCTGCGGCATAAAGTCACGAAGGCGATGCGTAACTACCTCGACGGCGACGGCTTTGTCGACGTTGAAACGCCGATGCTGACGCGTGCGACGCCTGAAGGAGCTCGCGACTACATCGTTCCGAGCCGCACACACCCCGGTAAGTTTTTTGCGTTGCCGCAATCGCCGCAGATTTTCAAACAGCTGTTGATGATGTCCGGGCTCGATCGCTACTACCAGATCGTGCGCTGTTTTCGCGACGAAGATCTGCGCGCTGATCGCCAGCCCGAATTCACACAGCTGGATATCGAAATGAGCTTCGTCGAAGAGAACGACATCATGAGCACGATGGAAGGACTCATGCGACATCTCTTCAAGGAGGCGCTCGATGTCGAGCTGCCGGAAACGTTTCCGCGCATGAGCTACGCCGAGGCAATGGATCGCTTCGGTTCGGACAAGCCCGATCTGCGCATCGACCTCGAACTCGTCGAAGTATCGGATCTCGTGCGCTCGGTCGAATTCAAAATATTTGCCGGGGCCGCAAACGACCCGGACGGTCGAGTGGCTGCCCTTTGCGTGCCTGGTGGAGCTGGCCTGAGCCGCAAGCAAATCGACGACTTGACGGCCTATGTTGCGCGATACGGTGCCAGGGGCCTCGCTTACATCAAGGTCAATGACCTCGATGCCGGCCTCAATGGACTGCAGTCACCGATTCTCAAAAACCTTCACGATGACGCTGTTTCCGGGATTCTCGAGCGCACTGGCGCAAACACCGGCGACCTGATTTTCTTCGGCGCCGACAAGGCACGTGTGGTTAATGATGCGCTCGGCGCGCTGCGTGTCAAAGTAGGCGAGGATCGCGGTCTTGTGAAAGAGGGTTGGGCGCCGCTGTGGGTTGTCGACTTCCCGATGTTCGAGAAAGATCAGCAGACCAAGCGATGGACCGCGCTGCATCATCCGTTTACGGCGCCATCCGTTAACGATGCCGATGCGTTGCGCGCTGATCCTGGTAATGCGGTGTCACGTGCCTATGACATGGTGATGAACGGCTCGGAGATTGGCGGTGGTTCGATTCGTATCCACGACCAGAACATTCAGTCCGCAGTTTTCGACATTCTCGGTATCGGCAAAGAAGAAGCGGACGAGAAGTTCGGCTTTCTGCTAACGGCGTTGCAGTATGGTTGCCCGCCGCACGGTGGTATTGCGTTCGGTCTCGATCGCATCGTCATGCTCATGGCCGGCGCCGAGAGCATACGTGACGTAATCGCGTTTCCCAAAACGCAGTCGGCGCATTGCCCGCTGACCAACGCACCGGGTGAAGTGTCCAGCGAACAGCTTCGTGAGACGGGTATCCGTGTGCGCGCCCCGCGGGCGTAGGAGCTGCGCTTGCGCTGCGACCCCATTTGGCCGACGTAAAAAAAATCGTATTGCTGCATGGCGTCTGGTCACACGGCACCGCCTTGTTGCTATTGAGACGTCACCTGCAAAAAGAGTACGGCTTCGACGTCCGGATATTCAACTACCGATCGTTGCAGCGCACGCTCGACGAAAATGCGAACGCACTCGCCGACTTTATCAATGACAATGTGCTGAACGACTCACACCTCGTCGGCCACAGCCTTGGTGGTGTCATCCTGCTGCGCATGCTCGCGAACGACTCCGCGGCAATCACCGGGCGAGTTGTTTGTCTTGGCTCACCGCTGCGCGGCTCACGCCCGGCGGATGTAGTTGATTCACTGGATTGGGGCGATGTGTTGCTTGGGCGTTCCGTGGCATCCGGCGTGCTCCGGAATACGGCGAGCGAGTGGGCGCACGGAGCCTGTGAGAAATACGACGTTGGAGTTATTGCCGGCGATGCGCCCTATGGCGTGGGTCGGTTCTTCGCGAATTTCGACGGGCCCAATGATGGCACCGTCGCCGTTGCCGAGACGCATCTCGAGGGCCAGAAGGATCATATCGTCCTGCCGACGAGCCACAAGGGCCTGGTGTTTACGCGCGCGCCGGCCGATCAGGTTGCAGCGTTCCTGAAACGCGGCCACTTCTTGCGGGAAGACTCGTAATCTGGGAGAGGTATTTTGCCGCGACCCTCAGCGGTCTGCAAATAGGGATCGCGGCTGAAGCCGCTCCTACAGATCTTTTAATCGATACAGCGCGGCCAGCGCTTCGCGCGGCGATAGTTCGTCCGGATTCAGGGAGTCCAGTTCCTCGCGGAGCAAGTCCGGCTCGTCATCGACCACTTCAAGCGCCAGTGATGCCTGTGGGTGATCGCTTTGTGCGGCTCGTTGCGCTTCGAGCGACCGCAGGTAAACCTTCGCTCGCCTGATGACGCTTGGCGGTACGCCTGCGAGCGCGGCGACCTGCAAGCCGTAACTCTGGTTCGCCGGGCCTGGCTTCACAGCGTGCAGGAAGACAAGCTGGCCTTCGTGATCCGTCGCGTCCAGATGCACGTTGATGCAGGCCGGCAGCTCCTGCGCGAGCGCTGTCAGTTCGAAATAATGCGTGGCGAACAATGTGAACGCCTTCGCCTTCTCGCCCATGTAGTGTGCTGCGGCCCATGCGAGCGACAGTCCATCGAAGGTGCTGGTGCCGCGGCCGATCTCGTCCATCAGCACCAGGCTATGCTCTGTCGCGTTGTTGAGTATGGTCGCTGTCTCGGTCATTTCGACCATGAATGTAGAGCGACCACCGGCAAGATCGTCGGACGCGCCGATGCGGGTAAAGATGCGGTCGATCGGGCCGATTCGAAGTCGATCCGCCGGCACGAAGCTACCGACCAGTGCGAGGATCGCAATCAATGCGGTCTGCCGCATGTAGGTTGACTTGCCGCCCATGTTCGGGCCCGTGATGACGAGCAAGCGCTGCGCATCATCGAGTGACACATCGTTGGCGACGAACGGCGTATCGATAACCTGCTCGACGACGAGGTGTCGGCCACCTTCGATCTGAATGCAAGGCGTCGGGGAGATTTCCGGCCTGGACAGGTTTAAGGAAGCAGCCCGTTCTGCGAAACAACTCAGAACGTCGAGTTCAGCGATCGCGTGAGCCGACTGCTGCAACTCGGCAAGATGCTCCAGAAGCTGGTCGAGCAAGCTGTCGTACAACAACTTCTCGCGGGCGAGGGCACGTTCGCGCGCGCTGAGTACCTTGTCTTCGAACTCTTTTAGCTCGGGCGTGATGTAACGCTCCGCACCCTTTAGCGTTTGGCGTCGCAAATAATCGTCCGGCGCTTTGTCCGCCTGGCTCTTGCTGATTTCGATGAAGTAGCCGTGCACGCGGTTGTAGCCGAGTTTCAACTTCGCGATGCCCGTACGTTCTCTTTCGCGAGCCTCGAGATCCAGAAGGAACTGGTCGGCGTTGGCTGCGATCCCTCGCAAGTCATCGAGTTCGTCGTCGTAGCCACTCGCAATGACGCCGCCGTCGCGAATCACCATGGGAGGGTTTTCGGCAATCGCCTTGTTCAATAACTCGCACTGGCGCCGATGTTCTGAAATTTGTTCGTGTAAATCCTGCATCAGCGGCGAATCGACCGTCGCCATCGTGGCGCGCAATTCGGGCAGCCGTGACAGCGCCGCGCCGAGCTGTCGCAAGTCGCGTGGTCGCGCGGACCTGAGTGCAACGCGGGAAAGAATGCGCTCGACATCGCCGATGCCCTGCAAAGATTCCTGCAAGACCTGTGTGCGCGAACTCGTCAGCATCGAGTCGATTGCCTGGTAGCGGCCCTTGAGTACGTCGGAGCTCTGCAACGGACGTTGAATCCAGCGCCTGAGCAGCCGGCTTCCCATGGGGCTTCGACAGCGGTCCATGACGCCCGCCAGCGTATGCTGTTGATGGCCGGTCAGGGACTGCTCCAGCTCGAGATTGCGGCGTGTCGGGCCATCCATAATTACTGCATCGCCACGGCGCTCGACCGTGATTGCATTCAAGTGCGGTAACGAGGCCTTTTGCGTGTCCGACACGTATTGCAGCAGCGCGCCGGCAGCGGCAACGCCACGCGGGAAATCCTCGCAGCCGAATCCGCCGAGGTCCCTGGTACCGAATTGCGCGCACAGCAAGCGTGTCGCGCTATCGAGTTCGTAATGCCACGGGGGTCGCCTGCTTACGCGCGGCCCATCAACCAGGTTTTCGAGTTGCGTCGCATCTTCGTCGATAATGAGTTCGGCCGCCTGCAGGCGTTCCAGTTCGCCAATCACTGCTTCAAGGTCCGGAACCTCGGTCAGGCGAAAACGACCACCTGCCAGGTCGAGCCAGGCAATGCCAAAGCCGCCCTTGTCTGCAAAAACCGCGGCAACAAGATTGTCGCGATGCTCGGAGAGCAGCGCCTCGTCTGTCAGCGTGCCGGGTGTGACAACGCGTGTTACCTGACGTTCGACCGGGCCCTTGCTCGTTGCCGGATCGCCAATCTGCTCGCAGATCGCGACTGACTCACCTTTGCGCACCAGTTTAGCGAGGTAGCCCTCGGCTGCGTGATAGGGGATACCGGCCATCGGGATCGGGTTGCCGCCGGATTTGCCGCGCGATGTCAGCGTAATGTCCATGAGTGACGCGGCCTTTTTCGCATCGTCATAAAACAGCTCATAGAAGTCGCCCATGCGGTAGAACACCAGCATGTCCGGGTATTCGGCCTTGATCGCCAGGTACTGGCGCATCATCGGTGTGTGAACGGAGGAGATTTCGGCGGTCATTTCTTTTATTTGGGCCTTGTGTTGGAGCCCGCCATGCGGGCGATATAAGAAATCGCCCGCATGGCGGGCTCCAACAGTATTATATGCCACATGAAAATACTGCATGTCGAAACCGGGCGCCAACTTTACGGCGGGCCGCAGCAGGTAATCTACCTGATGGCGGCGCTGCAGGAGCGTGGCCACCACTGTACGCTCGTGTGCCCGCCCGGCTCGGGTATCGACTCGGCGGCGCGCGAGCAGGGGATTCCCGTGCGCGGCCTGTTTTGCGCGGGCGACCTCGACCTGCCGTTCGCCTATCGCCTGACGCAATACATTGGCGAATCGAAGCCCGATATCGTGCACTGCCATAGTCGCCGTGGCGCGGATGTGCTCGGTGGTCTCGCGGCGAGCTTTGCCGATGTGCCGGCCGTGGTGTCGAGGCGTGTCGACAATACCGAGATGCGGATTATCGCCGCGCTGCGCTACCGGTCGTTCAGCAAGGTCATCGCAATTTCGGAAGCGATCGCCGACGTATTGCGCGACCGGGGTGTTGAGGACGACCGGATAGAGGTCATTCGCAGCGCCGTCGATTCGGCGCGCTTTGCGCAGAAACCCGACTGCGGGGCCTTTCGTCGTGAATTCGGCATCGACGACGATACGTTTATCATGGCCGTGGCCGGCCAGCTCATTCCGCGCAAGGGACATGGATACCTGCTGGAAGCGATCGCCAACCTGCGTCGCCGCCATTCGTCGCTTCGCCTGATCATCTTTGGTGAGGGCTACCTCAACAATCAGTTACGCGCGCAAGCTGAATCGCTGGGTCTGGGTGACTGCGTGCAGTTCGCGGGTTTTCGCGAAGACCTCGATGATTTTGTGGGCTGTATCGACCTGTTCGTCCACCCCGCACTGGCGGAGGGCCTTGGTGTTGCGACGCTCAAGGCACAGGCAGCCGGCGTAGCTGTGGTCGGATTCGCAGCAGGGGGGCTGGCGGAAGCGGTTGAGGATGGCGAGACCGGAATCCTGGTTCGGCCGGAAAACGTAGGCGAGTTGGCGGATGCGATCGAGGCATTGATCGGCGATGAGCAACGACGGCAAAAAATGGGACGCGCCGGCCAGGAGCGTATGCGAAATGAATTCTCGATCGCTACGATGGCGGACAGGCACATCGAGGTTTACGAGTCGGTATTGAATGGTTGAAGACATCGGCATCCGCGGGCTGGCGGAATCGCTCGTAACGGCGCTGAATGATGCGGGCAAAACCGTTACGACGGCCGAGTCCTGCACGGGCGGCTGGATTGCCAAGGCCATCACCGACATTCCTGGCAGCTCGGCTGTTTTCGCCTACGGCATCGTGAGCTATTCCAACGGGGCGAAGGAGTCCCTGCTCGGCGTGCAAAATACGACACTTGCAGAAAATGGTGCCGTGAGCGAGCCGGTCGTGACTGACATGGCCGAAGGCGCGCTGGCGCTGAGTGGCGCGGATATCGCAGTTGCGGTCAGCGGAATTGCGGGGCCCGATGGTGGCAGCGATGAAAAGCCCGTCGGTACAGTCTGTTTCAACTGGGCGGTTCGCAAGCCGTCCGGTATTTCAGCCGACAGCGAATCGCTGTGTTTCGACGGCGATCGCAACGAGGTTCGTGTCCAATCTGTTGCGCATGCATTGCGCGGTGTCCTCGAAAGGCTAGAATCCTGATCCATGGACGATGAGCCACAAACAATGAGCGACGACCTGATGAGCGAAAAACGCATCTTCTTCGCCTTGTGGCCGAACGATCAGCAGCGCGATCAACTCAGAAATGTTATCAGTCCGGCGGCCAAGCTGGTTGAGGGGTCGGCCGTTTTTCGCGGCAGCTGGCATGTCACGCTCGCGTTTATCGGCGAATATCCGGAGTACCTGATCCCGGATCTGCAGGCCGCGGCACAGGACGTACCGTTCGAGCCCTTCCGGATGCGTTTCGACAAGGCCGAATTCTGGCCACGGCCGAAAATCGCGGTGCTCGCGACGCAATCGGTGCCGGCGGAACTGGAACGACTGGTTGCTACGCTGAACGGAGTATTGACTGACGCCGGCATTGTGGCCGAGTTGCGCAGCTTTCGCCCGCACATCACGATCGTTCGCCGGGCGCGTCCGTTCGAAACGCAGCGATTGGCGCAGCCGGCGCTCATTGAGTGGTCAGGCTTCGAACTGATCGAGTCAGTGTCCGGGCCACGTGGCGTCACGTACCACCCGCTGAAACAATAGCTTCGGCGCGATTCCTCGTGTTTCTTCAGCAATTGCCCAAATAATGCAGGTGGCGTCGCTACTGGCTTGTGCGGTAATATACTGTATATAATCACATGTAAATTCCTTACCTACCGGATGGCGTAAAACAATGGATGACAACCGTAAGAAAGCACTCGCAGCAGCACTGGGGCAGATCGAAAAGCAATTTGGCAAGGGCTCGGTCATGCGGCTCGGGGATGACAGTTCGGCCAAGGGTATGGAGGCGATTTCGACGGGTTCGATCGGGCTCGACGTCGCGCTTGGCATTGGTGGCCTGCCGAGAGGCCGTGTGGTCGAGATCTACGGCCCTGAATCGTCCGGCAAGACGACGCTGACGCTGCAGGTAATCGCCGAAGCCCAGAAGCTTGGCGGGACGGCGGCATTCATCGACGCCGAGCATGCGCTGGATCCGAATTATGCCGAGAAACTGGGCGTCAATGCGGACGAGCTGCTGGTCTCTCAGCCCGACACGGGTGAGCAGGCGCTCGAAATTACCGACATGCTGGTGCGCTCCGGCGCCATCGATATCATCGTGATCGACTCGGTCGCGGCGCTGACGCCAAAAGCGGAAATCGAAGGTGAGATGGGCGACTCGCACATGGGCCTGCAGGCCCGGCTGATGTCGCAGGCGCTCAGGAAGCTGACCGCAAACATCAAGCGGTCCAATACGATGGTGGTTTTCATTAACCAGATCCGCATGAAGATCGGCGTCATGTTCGGCAGCCCCGAGACGACCACGGGCGGCAACGCACTCAAGTTCTACGCTTCGATTCGCCTCGACATCCGTCGTATCGGCGCGATCAAGAAAGGCGACGAGGTTATCGGCAACCAGACCCGTGTCAAGGTCGTGAAAAACAAGGTGTCGCCGCCGTTCAAGATGGCCGAGTTTGAGATTCTTTACGGCTATGGCATCTCGCGCGAGGGTGAGCTCATCGACCTCGGTGTGCAACACGGTATCGTGGACAAGGCGGGCTCCTGGTACAGCTATGGCGAGGATCGCATTGGCCAGGGCAAGGAGAATGTGCGCGAGTACCTGAAGCAGAATCCGGCAACCGCCGATGAAATCGAAGCCCGGATTCGCGCCGAACTGCTGCCCGACACGAATGCTGTCGCAGAGTCAGCGCCACCGGCCGACAAAGAAAAGACTACGGAAGAGGCGTGACGGGCGAGGTCGATCGGTTTTCTGATCTTGCGGAAGCGCGGAAAAAGGCGATGGACTACCTCGCCCGACGCGAGCACTCGCGTGCCGAGCTGTGCCGCAAGATGGAGAAATTTGGCTTTGAGGCGGACGTGGCGCTCGATGCCATCGAGCAGCTGCAAGAGGATGGCCTGCAGAGTGACCGTCGTTTCGTGGAAGCCTTTTTGCAGTCACGTATCAGCCAGGGCAAAGGACCGGCCCGTATTCGAGCCGACCTGTCCCAGCGCGGCGTTCGCGAGTCGATGATTCAGGAGATTCTGGACGAGGTCGAGCAGGATTGGTTCGCGCTGGCCCGGGATACACGGCGCAAGAAATATGGCAATGACAAGCCGGTCGAGTTCGAGGCGAAAGCCCGGCAGATGCGGTTTCTTCAATATCGAGGATTCGAGCCCGAGCAGATTCAGGCTGCGGTTTCAGCACACGACGAATAACCGTAGAATCCCCCCAGTGAAAACCATGACGAGCAATGAGCTACGCCAGGCATTCCTGGAGTTTTTCCGTGAGCGCGGCCACGAGGTGATTGCGAGTTCGCCGCTCGTGCCTGGCAACGACCCAACCCTGTTATTCACGAACGCCGGCATGGTGCAGTTCAAGGATGTATTCCTCGGCGAGGACGAGCGCAGCTACAAGCGAGCGGTGACGTCACAGCGCTGCGTTCGCGCCGGCGGCAAGCACAACGACCTCGAGAATGTCGGCTACACCGTGCGTCACCATACGTTCTTCGAGATGCTCGGCAACTTCAGTTTCGGCGACTACTTCAAGCGTAAGGCAATCCAGTACAGCTGGGAATTCCTGACCGAAACACTGGGCTTGCCGGCCGAGAAATTGTGGGTCACCGTTTACCATGATGACGACGAAGCGGCGGACATATGGCTCAAGGAAATGAATATCGATCCCGATCGCTTCGGACGCCTGGGCGACAAAGACAACTTCTGGTCCATGGGTGACACGGGTCCCTGCGGTCCTTGCTCCGAGATCTTCTATGACCATGGCCCCGGTGTTGAAGGTGGCCCGCCCGGCTCGCCGGAGGAGGATGGCGATCGTTACATCGAGATCTGGAACCTCGTGTTCATGCAGTTCGATCGCTCGGCCGATGGCGAAATGCTGCCGCTGCCAAAACCATCTGTCGACACAGGCATGGGCCTTGAACGCGTCGCTGCCATCATGCAAGGCGTACACAGCAACTACCAGATCGATATGTTTGCCAACCTGATTCAGGCGGTTGCCGACACGCTTGGCGTCGACAACAATGGCGACAGTTCACTCAATGTGATTGCAGATCACATTCGTGCATGTTCGTTTCTGATCGTCGATGGCGTGTTGCCCGGCAACGAGGGCAGGGGATATGTTCTTCGACGAATCATTCGCCGTGCGATTCGCCATGGCAAAAAGCTTGGCTACGATGAGCTGTTTTTCCACAAACTTGTTGCACCACTCGCAAAAGAAATGGGAGACGCGTATCCCGAGCTTGTCAAAGCACAAGCACATGTCGAAAAGGTGCTCGAAAAAGAAGGTCGCCGCTTTGCCGAGACACTCGATCGGGGTATGGAAATTCTCGAGGAGGCGATCGGCAGTCTCAAGGGCAAGAAGATTCCAGGCTACGTCGTATTCAAGCTATACGATACCTTTGGTTTCCCGGTGGACCTGACCGCAGACATTGCACGTGAGCGCGGACTCACGGTCGACCAGCCCGGCTTTGAGAAGTCGATGGGTGAGCAGCGCGATCGTGGCCGTGCCGCCAGCAAATTCGGCGTCGCTGACAGCGGAGCATTCAAGTCAGACGTCGAGACCACTTTCCTGGGCTACGAGAGCACCGACGATGTCGGCGAAATCGTTGCCCTGTATAAGAGTGGCGATCCGGTCAAAGCCTTGTCCGCGGGTGACGATGGGGCCGTGATTCTCTCGTCGACGCCGTTCTATGCCGAAAGCGGCGGCCAGGTGGGTGACACTGGCATTCTTGCCGAAGCAGGCAGGATCTTCCGCGTCGATGACACACAAAAGAGTGGCAAGGCGAATGTGCACTTCGGTGCGGTCGAAGCGGGCGAGTTCAAGCTTGGTGACAAGACCGATGCCATCGTCGATGCCGATCGACGCCAGGCAATCGTATTGAATCATTCGGCCACCCACTTGATGCACGCAGCGCTCCGACAGGTGCTTGGCGATCATGTTAGGCAGAAAGGCTCCCTCGTTGCGCCCGACAGATTGCGCTTCGATTTCTCGCACGACGGTGGTGTTACAGACGAACAAATCGATGAGATCGAAAATCTCGTTAACGATGAGATTCGTGCCAACGTTGCTGCGGAAACACGATTGATGAACTACGACGAGGCAATGCAGTCCGGTGCGATGGCTTTATTCGGCGAAAAGTACGGCGACGAAGTGCGCGTGCTGAGTTTCGGCGATTTCTCGGTCGAACTCTGCGGTGGCACGCACGTCGAGCGCAGCGGCGACATCGGTGTGTTCAAGATTATCTCCGAGGGCGGTGTTGCCGCGGGCGTGCGTCGTATCGAAGCCTTGTCCGGCAAAGGCGCGCTCCGATGGATAGAAACCCGTCAGCGCGCACTTGACGAAGTCGCTGCATTGGTGCGCAGCCAACCTGACGAGGCGATGGCCAAAGTGCAGGCTTTGCTGAAACGGTTCAGGGACCTCGAGAAGGAATTGGCGGCCGCGAAGCAGGCCCTCATCACGGGACAAACCGGCGATCAATTCGAGAACGTCGAGGAGATTGCGGGCATCAAGGTACTGGCCACGCGCATGGACGGCGCTGATGCGAAGACGCTGCGCGATGCCGTGGATCGCTTCAAGGACAAGCTGCAAAGTGCCGTGGTCGTCCTGGGCTCGGTCGAGAATGGCAAAGTCCGGCTCGCAGTCGGTGTGACCAGGGACAATATCGGCAGGATCAAAGCCGGGGACCTGATAAAGCCTGTCGCCGAGCAGGTCGGCGGCAAAGGCGGCGGACGCCCGGATTTTGCGCAGGCCGGGGGCAATAATCCCGACGCGCTCGACCAGGCCCTCAAATCCGTCCCGGCGTGGGTCGCGGCACAACTGGCCTAGACTTATTGTTAAATCGAAAAAACGGTCCAGATGCTCCAGAAACAGCGCTGGCG
>Ga0255058_10000929_pt1 | contig 16847 bp, 14 predicted proteins | sample Cases_109_9_MG_FD_188637 | JGI IMG/M metagenome (GOLD analysis project Ga0255058, IMG submission 188637) | Seawater microbial communities from Amundsen Gulf, Northwest Territories, Canada - Cases_109_9 | ecosystem: Environmental > Aquatic > Marine > Gulf | place: Canada: Northwest Territories... | reverse complement strand
GGACCGGTTGCCGCTTTGCCTTTCTCTCAAGTATTCAATACTTTCACCTGCATAAGCATCTGTTTTTCCTACATAAGTATCTTTAAGAATACGGGTAAATAATCCTACAAATTCCACTTTTTCTTCAGGTGTACGTTCTTCCCAATGTTTCCCCAATGCCCTCTTAGACATTTCTTCAAAATCAAAGATGTAGGAAATCTCTGCCCATAGTTTTTCCCGCCGTTCCGACATCTTGTCTTCACTGCTCAAGGAAGGGTCCCTTAGAACTGCCATACCTCTATCTATAGTTTCCATGACAATATCTCCCGGCTCCCCTGCCCACAGAAAACCGGATATGAATGTTGTGAAGAAAAAAACAAAAACTACTTTGAACGTAAATTTACGACAACTCATTATTAAAGCCTTTCGATATTCATAATTCTTAAAGCATTACTTCAATAAAAAACTACTTATTTTTTGCCTTTCCCTTTATCATCTACCTTATCAAAAACGAAGCTTCCTATTAATTTTTCCAGGTCTATCGGTGGTTCCGTGTCAAATATCAACCCTCCCGGTTCTATCATAACGCCTGAACTCCCGGGAGCAAGTGATATATACTTTTCACCAAGAAGTCCCTTAGTGCGAATAGAAGCAATAGCGTCATCATGTATTTGTATATCATCTCTAATAATCATGTGAACAATAGCATCATAATTATCCAGTCTGATATCTTTTACCTTTCCTACTTCTACTCCGGCTATTTCTACTACTGTATTCTTATTGAGTCCTTTGACAGACGTGAAGGTTGCCGTTACCGGATAATAATTTCTGCCTCCAAAATTGACTTTTCCTAACTTTACAGAGATGTAAGCTAAGCAGATTATACCAACAAATATGAAAATGCCAACAGCAATTTCAGCATCAAACTTCCTTTTTGTCACGGTAGTCATAATACCTTTGCTTAAATACCTAAATTATAAGAACACATTTATGTTTATTGCACAGAAAGAGGCCCTTCCAATTCTCCGTGTATGAACTGGTGTATTATCGGGTCTTTCGATTTCTGTATTTTTTCAGGAGTATCTTCAGCAAGAATCCTGCCATTATGTAACATTGCAACACGATCCACTAAGGGAAAAATTGCCGGGATCTCATGTGTAACTATAATGGCAGTAATGTTAAGACGTTTCTGGCAAGATCTGATCATCTTGTGAATAGCCTTGCCAATCAAGGGGTCAAGGCCGGTTGTCGGCTCGTCAAACAATATTATCTCCGGGTTCATGACCAGGCAACGTGCAAGAGCCACCCTCTTTCTCATTCCTCCGCTAATTTCAGCCGGATTTTTGTTTTCCGAACCGGTGAGTCCTACCCTGGCCAACTCTTCAAGCACTTTTTCCTGAATTTGAGATGACTTCAGCCTTGTCTTCTCTCTCAAAGGAAATGCCACATTCTCAAATACTGTAAGGGAATCGAAAAGAGCCCCTCCCTGAAAAACAATACCAAATTTTTCCTTTAATCGTCTTAGCTCTCTTCCTCTAAGCTTACTCACATCCTTGTTCTCAAGTAAAATCTTGCCTTTATCGGGTTTCAAAAGACCCATTATGTGCTTTAAAAGTACCGACTTGCCTCTGCCACTCCCCCCGATTAATGCCAGAGTTACCCCTTCTTCTACCTTTAAATTGATCCCGCGAAGCACTTCCTGTCCATTGAAACCCTTGTGTAAATCTACAACCTCAATCATGAATAAAAAATCTTTTTAACCTATTAATATAGAAGTCATAAAATAATCCCATATAAGAATCATAACGGAAGAAAGCACCACAGCCTGCGTGGTTGCCCTGCTTACTCCCTCTGCGCCATATCCCGTAAAATATCCCTTGTAACAGCTTATCCACGCTATCAAAACGCCAAAGCTCAGAGATTTATATAATCCCTCAAGTATTTCACTGGCGTCAACAAAATCTCTGATTCCCCCGAAATATGTGCCGCTGGACAAACCCATAAGACCTACACCCACTGAATATCCTCCGAAAACACCGACTACTACAAAAATAGCGTTTAGAAGAGGAAGCGATATAATAGCAGCAAGCAGGTTTGGAATGATTAAGTATTTGTATGGATTCAAAGCCATAGCGTCTATGGCATCAATTTGCTCAGAAATCCTCATAATACCAATCTCTGCAGTCAAAGCAGAACCTGCGCGCCCCGTAACCATTAGTGCGGAAATGACAGGCCCTAACTCTTTAATCAAAGACAACGCTACTACCGAACCCAACTTAGCTTCAGCGCCAAACCTGACCAACGTGGTGTAAATCTGTAACGCAAGAACCATACCCGTAAAAGCACCTGTCAATACAATGACTAATATAGTCTTGACGCCTATAAAATTAATCTGTTTAACAACCCTATTCAAAAGGTATGGAGGGAATACCATCAAGAAGAAAGATTCAGCCAGAAACAATCCCATCCTACCTAATTCTCTTATGAATCTATGTGCAGAACCTCCAATAATTTTAAATGGAGTAAAAATTAAGTTCATTTATATTTATGTCTTTCTTGTCCTATTTATGATAGTGCGTAATTAAAACATTTATGGTGAAAATTGTCAAGAAGAGAAATATAATTCTTTAAATAGTTTCCCCTTTTTGTCCTCCTGGTTTGTTTTGCGTATTTGTGTGTAATTAGCAGAAATGGCAAAAAGCTATAAGTCCATAATTATTTTAAACTTACCGAAAGACTGTATAAGGACAAAAAGCGCTTGACATAATTGGGATCTATGGATATAAAAACAAAAGCATTGTATACTGGATACACGGCCAAAACAATTGATTTATTCCAATTGCGATCTTTAAGTTCTTTTTGATTTTAACAACATTCATTTTAAGGAGATAAAAATGTATTGCAGATTCTTTTATTTATCTTTTACGTTACTCTTTATTATTAGTTTTAACGCATATGGAGATATCTTAAGATTAAAGAATTTTGACGAAAAAATTGATGCAAAAATTATCGAAGTCAATGATGAGTTTGTCAAGGTTAAAATACCACAGGAAGAAATTGGCTCAATAAGCGTTGAATCGGAGAAAGACAGCAAGTACACCGATACTGTTTTCGTAAGTGTTAATGGTAGGGAGTGTAAGGTTGTTTGTAAGATTGTGCAAATTGCAAAGGAACCCGCGAGTATCACGTTAAAAATTCCCAGAAAAAAGATTTCCGGAATACAAATAGCCTTTCCCGGTAGTGGAGACGATGTGGGAAGCGGCGGTAAAGGGCAATCACCCCTTGACACTGAAAGATTAAAAGAGCAAATAATGGAAGAGTTAAGGCGGGAGTTTGAGAAAAAACAAGGACTGGAAGACGCGACACTTGAAGAAAAGATAAAAGAAGAGTTAAGCGCCGAATTAGAGAAAAAACGGAAAATAAGGGAAGAAATCTATGAAGAAAAGAATTTTGGAGGAATAAAAGGCCGTATGCTTTACAAAGACAAACCTCTGCCGGGCTGTCGGGTAAAAGTAACGGTATTGGATACTTGGGGGTTTTTTGGCAATGCAAAGGAAGGTTTAAAGTTCGAAACTATTACAGATGAAAATGGACGTTATCATTTTAAAAAAGTGCCTCCCGCAGGATATAAACTATACTGGAAGCCACCTACTGAATCTTCCTGGATTAGAAAGATAAAGATGGAACCTGATATATACGTAGAGGCGGGAGAAGTTTCTTACATGAGTGATAGGGAAACAAATGTAAGAACTGCAAATTAACGGTTTTCTCGTTACTAACTAACCTGGTATATCATTACGATACCAGGCGCCGTTAATAGATTAGAATCTACCGCATAACCCCTTAAGTTAAAGGTCGTCTTAAGGTATTGACAAACATATACCCTTTTGTTAGTATGAAGTTTTAAAGAGAAAAATTAATATTTCACATAAATTAATTTGGAGGAAAACAAATGCGTGGCAATACAATTGCGATTCTGATATGTGTCACCCTGATTTCAGTCCTTTCTGCCGGTTGTACGACAACGCAACAGGGCGCCGGGTATGGGGCAGTTGGCGGGGCGGCTCTTGGCGCCGGTATAGGAGCGTTGACCGGCAGTCCTGCTATGGGAGCAGCAATAGGTGCAGGAGCAGGCGCTTTAAGTGGTGCATTGGTTGGGGACCATCTGGATCAAAAAAGGGAAGAAGCTGAACAGGCTGAAATGCAAAGACAAATTGAGATGGAAAGAAGAGCTGGTTCCGGCCAGGGCAAAAATTACATCGAAGGACATTATGAGTTTGTAAAGAAGAGGAAATGGACAGATACATCAAAAAAGGAGAGGGTCTGGGTAGAAGAACGTTATGAAGGGGATCGAAGGATTGAGGGACATTACGAAGACAGAATGGTGCCTTCAGGCCACTGGGAAGAATATGAAGAAAAGACCTGGGTACCCGCACATAACGAATAAGAAGTTCGTACTCGCAAGGCATGGCTCTCTATGACCACACGTAAACCTATACTCTTAGTAAAGCGTTCATAAAACTTTTGAGTTCCGACTTGTCCTCCACAGTGCTAAGAAGCGAGGGCACATTCGGGTTAAGATGGGAGTACATCAGTGTCGCCGTAAATTGACAACAACACCAGGTTCTTGTATCGTAAGTAAAAATACATTTGCATCCTTTTAAAATTTCCCATCCAGCACATTCTGAGAAGTAGAAAATCCATACCCACCTGCCCTGCCTTGTAATTCAGGCGGGAAGGACGTGGCCTTGATTTTCCCCTGATTGAGGGTCTGGTATTAGCATGATAATCTTTCAGAACTAAACTATACTTTGCATCAACTTGCGTCAAAAGCATTTCACAACCCCCTTAATCCCCCTTTTCTAAGGGGGTATCTTGTTCGCACTCTTAGAGGGCTTTAAGGAAATTCCCCCTTAGAAAGGGGGGGGCAGGGGGTTGTTTACAAATAATAGACTTTGGCTTAATGACATTGAACGAATACTCCCTTTTAACTTTGTGGCAACAATATGAAAAAATATAAAAAGCTAATCCTCACATTTTTAGCCATAATACTTTTCTGTTGTATCCTCGGACCAATTGTAAAAATGCCTTTGGATTATTTGCTGGAAGAGAGAAATCTCTTTACAAAAACTTTTGATTATAAAGAAGGTGTTTATGATTTTGGTAAAATAATGAGACGGATATTGATGTTATCTGCGTTAATAGTGTTTGTCTTATTTGGAAAATCACTAAAAATACTCCCTCTGATTTTATCTGCTATAAAACTAAGGCATGGTTTTTTGAGGCAATTTTTTCTGGGACTTTTATTGGCAGTTTTATCGTTGCTGTTCTATTACTCTCTTGCAATTCTTTTCGGGGCGTGGATTATACATATAGACTTTTACTCAGCCGGGGTTATAATATCAAAGCTAATCGAATATACATTACTAGGTTGTCTCATAGGCTTTATAGAGGAAGCATTTTTTAGGGGCTTTGTCTTGCAATCCTTTATGGAAGATATGCCATTACCGATTGCAGTATGTACAACTAGTATAATTTATTCTATTCTACACTTTTTTAAGGCTGATGTTTATGTTACAACAGGATTTCAGGCATTTGTTGGTTTTACTACGATAGTACAGTTTTTCAAGCCTATTTTTCTGGATTTTGTTAGAAACTTGCCATCAATTGTTGGCTATTTTCTTGTTGGTGTAGTGCTTTCCTATGCCTTTATTCGAACAGGGTCGGTATATCTTTCAATCGGTTTACATTCAGGGTGGGTTTTTATGATGAAGGCAGATGGTATGTTCCTTGTTCGGATTAGAGAGAAATCAGGTTGGATATTTGGCGATAGCAATTTAGTAACAGGAATTATTATATGGATTTTTTTATTATGTATGTTATTTGTTATCAGGAAAATATATAGTAAAACACATCTATTGGAGCAAACATAAATGGAGAAAACACTAAGAGAACTTGCTGATTACGTAAACGGAGAAATTGTCGGAAACGAGAACATAATTATAAAAGGTGTAATGACAATTGACGAGGCCGGGGAAGGGTATATTACTTTTGTGTCTAACGAAAAATATATAAAAAAGATCAATCAAACTAAGGCATCGGCAATTATTATATCACCAAAAATAAAGACCGAGGGCAAAAACTTATTATTAAGTGAGAATCCATATTTGGCGTTTGCAAAGATATTTGACTTGATGATGAGCCCTAAAACAGTATATCCCGGATCAATAGATGATTCTGCTAAAATAAGTGAATCCGCTGCAATAGGCCCCAATGCTACCATCTATCCGTTTGTTTACATTGGTGATAATTCAAAGATTGCCGATAATGTAGTGTTGTATCCGGGTGTTTTTATAGGAGACGACTGCCAGGTAGGGAGGGACACGATAATCCATCCAAACGCCGTAATCTATAAAGGGACCATAATAGGTGAACGGGTAACGATTCATAGTAACGTGGTCCTTGGTTGTGACGGCTATGGATACGCTCCCGACGGGAAAAAATACTTTAAGATACCTCAAGTGGGAATTACCGTAATCGAAGATGATGTTGATATCGGCGCCAACACCACGATAAATCGAGCAGTACTGGGAGAGACAAGGATAGGAAGGGGAACAAAGATAGACAGTGAAGTAATGATTGCCCACAACGCAGAAATTGGAGAGGACACACTAATCACCTCACAGGTTGGCATTGCCGGCACTGTTAAAATTGGAAATAATGTGGTCCTGGCAGGTGGGGCAGGTGTTGCCGGCCATACTAAGGTCGGGGACAATGTGAAGGTTGGTGGCTGGTCGGGAGTTATAAAGGATTTACCTCCAAACGGAACATATTTGGGAACGCCGGCAATAGGAATTGAAAAAATGAGAAGGTGTTACATAGCCATACAAAAATTACCGGAAATGGTGAAAACAATAAGAAATTTACAGAAAAAGATTGAACAATTAGAAAGGCAGACGGAAAAATGGAAAGATTAGGCCTGATTGCCGGTAACGGCCGTTTTCCTGTGCTTTTTGCCCGGAGCGCAAAGGCTAAAGGCGTAAGCATAGTTGCTGTTGCTATTGAAGATGAGGCGTCCCCTGAAATCGAGAATTATGTTGATAAATTACATTGGGTTGGTGTTGCCAGGATAGGCAAACTGATAAAGACCTTAAAGGATGAACAGATTGAAAAGGCTGTGATGGCTGGTGGACTGACGAAGTCCCACATTCACTCAAAGCTCAAGCTCTTAAAATTCAGACCGGACCTGAGAACGATTAACCTTTGGTACAAAAAATTAAAAAGCAAGCATGACCATTCTATCCTGGAAGCCGTTGCAGATGAATTGGCTAAAGATGGTATACAATTAATAAGTCCAATCAGTTATGTGGAATATCTTATGGCAAAAAAAGGCTGTTTAACAGAGAGGGCTCCTACTGAAAGGGAAATGGCTGATGTCGAGTTTGGTTGGAATATTGCAAAGGAAATTGCAAGGCTGGAGATAGGACAATGCATCGTAGTTAAGGATAAAATAGTTCTGGCAGTTGAAGCAATTGAAGGGACAAATGAGACTATCAAGCGCGGAGGAAAACTTGGACGCAGAGATGTCATCGTAATTAAATTAAGTAAGAAGGACCAGGATTTACGCTTCGATGTGCCAACCATAGGTCCAGAAACTGTCAACCATTTAAAAGAAGCGGGAGTGTCTACCTTAGCGATAGAAGCAGAAAAGACTTTGATTCTTGATAAGGAAGAAACAATTGAATTGGCTAATAAAAATAACATCTCAATATTTGCTTTATAGCAGTTGGCTGCTTTATAGCAGTTGGCGCCATTTACATCGGCGGACTTTTTCCCGTACGTCTGAATGACTATCTTCGATTATGAAGTTCGATAAGATTAACCTCGAAAAACAACTCAAAACCACCCCGTCGCTAATTCGGAATGAACTGTGGGGATTTCCACTTTTCATGTCGCTTTTCGCCGTCACCTTCACACTGCTGATACTGTTGATCTGGATATACCAGCAGGAGATGGGGACCAATATCTTTCCCGTCGCGGCCCTTTTTATTTTCCAGTTCGCAATATTCTGGCTGGTCGACCCTCTGTTGAAAGAGCGATTTCCTTCGTTTGTGTCCAATGTCTTCCTGATCGCAATCTATCTTATTGTCGCACAGATTCTGATGCTGGTCAGCGGCGGCCTTCACAGCCCTTTCTTCCTGATTTATTTGTTCGTGATATTCACCGGCGCCATGTCGTTCGGTCTGACCGGAGCTCTCATTGCCACCGGATTGGTCGCTGCTGCTTATGCTACTTTCATTGGAGCAATAATGGACCTTGCCGTTTACCTGTACCAGATCATAGTGCTCTGGATTATTTCATTGATGGTTGGCTTCCTGGCAGAAACCAATCGGAGAGTGGGAGAGCGGGAAACCTTGCAGAACCTCCGGATAACCTCCTTATCCGAGATCGCTCGATTTATGAGAGAACATTCCAAGCCATCGGACGTTGTCGAGGCCGGCCTCGAAGCCGCACTGAGAATACTGGGCGCCACGTCGACTGCACTGGTTAACAATGAACGAATTATATTTCTGTGTGGAGAACGGGTCAGGAAAGATCAGTTACTAACGGCGGACAAGTTTCCTTTTGTTTACATGGGAGGAGATCATATGATTCATATTTATCGCCAAAAGAACCCCCTGGCATCTGACGAGATACGGATTATGGGGCTTTTGAGCGAAAGGATGCAGCTGACCTGTTCCAGTCTTCACGACAAGGCGCAGTTGGAGGCAATTCGCGAGGAGAAGGAACGCGTGCTCGACTCTATCGGATCGGCCGTAATCACAGTAAAGAAAGACAACACGATCGCGACTATCAATCGAAGGGCTTGCGAGATTCTGGCCGCTTCAAGCGAGGAGCTTCTGGATCGAAAGATCACGGATTCTCCGTTGCAAGTTCCTTCTTTGTCCGATTTCGGACGAGAACCCAGGGAAAGTCGTGTCTTCACAATGAAAGGGGAAGAGGTGCCGGTGGAAATCACCGTTATTCCACAGCTTGACGACACCGGTAAACCAATCGGCTGGATTGCGGTTTTCGATGATCTGAAGGAAGTTCGAAGTTTAAAGGCAATCATTCGCCGCTCGGAGTCATTGGCAGCAGTAGGCGAGATGGCTGCACGGGTAGCTCACGAAATCCGAAATCCATTGGGCGGGATCCTGGGATTCCTTGGTCTTGCAGAGAAGAAAGCCCAACCTGAGATTAAGATGTACCTTTCGGAATCGAAGGCAGCGATCAAGCGGCTTGAGAATACTGTACGGGACCTATTGACATTTTCCAGACCGGTCTCGGGAACGCAGGGAAAATTTCAACTGATTGACGCCTGGACCACCCTGGAGCGTAGAGAAACAGTTGTGGAAACTGAATCTACGGAGCATCTTCACACTACAATTGAGCCGTTGGAGCATAACATGACGACTACGATTCTCCGTGGTGATATTGCACTGTTTACACAAGTACTGGACAATCTCCTGCGAAACGCCAAGGAGGCTGCCGGTCTTCAAGGTGAGGTGGCCGTTCGTGTCTGCCGGGGAGAATCTAACCTTTGGATCGAGATCGACGATACCGGGCCGGGCTGGCCGGATTCGGTTTCGGACAAGCTTTTTGAACCGTTTATATCGACCAAGGAAAGTGGGACGGGACTGGGGTTGGCCATCACTCAGCGTATCGTGGAGGAAGTCGGGGGAAGTATAAAATGCTTCCGCACAAAGGATGGAGGAACATCGGAAATCACGAGATTCCGGGTATCCTGGCCCCGGACTTGACCGTGGTTCAAAGGAAAGCTTAGGCCTTTTCGGCATGGTAGAGCACTGCCGGCCAATTAACAGATGGTAATATAGCGGGACTGTAATGATGACAAATTCGCATATACTTATTGTGGAAGACGATCCAACTCTTCGATCATTTCTCAACGAGGTTGCAAAAGATCTCGGATGTCTGGTGGCATGTCTTTCCCGGGGAGACGCGGCTTTGTCGCGCGTTTCCACAGAGGCGTTCGGGATTGTCCTTTCAGATGTGAAACTTCCCGGAGCGGATGGGCTTCAGATTTTGAAAGCGGCAAAGCAGAGGAATCCGGAATGTGAAGTAATTCTGATGACAGCCTTTGCAACCGTTGACATGGCTGTCGAAGCCATGAAGGCGGGAGCGCACGAGTTTTTGCAAAAGCCTTTTACATTAGAGTTGGCAGAAGCTGTCATTCGGGGGGCGCTTTACAGGATTGCTTTGAGGCAGGATGTAAAAGCTCTTTCCCGGCAAATTCCCCTTCAAAATCTCATCGGTCGCGATACCGGTTTGAAAGCTGTTTGTGAGATTGTTGCGCGGGTGGCGCAGGGTGACGCAAATGTCATGGTCTTTGGTGAGAGCGGAGTCGGAAAAGAATTGGTTGCCCGCGAAATCCACCATCTTTCACCTCGATCGGAACGGCGCATGATTACGCTGAATGTTGCGGCCATGCCTGAGACGATGGTCGAAGCCGAGCTGTTTGGGCACGACAAGGGAGCTTTCACCGGTGCCTTCCGGGACCGGGAGGGACTGTTAGAGTTGGCAGACGGCGGCACTCTCTTTCTGGATGAAATCGGTGATCTTCCGGCATCGATCCAGGTCAAACTACTCAGGTTTACGCAAGAAAGGACTTTTAGAAGAGTAGGTAGCAATCATGAGCAGCGTGTGGATGTGAGAATTATTTGTGCCACGAATCGTAACTTAAACGAAGCGATCAGTATGGGGGAATTCCGGGAAGATCTCTTTTACAGGCTCAACGTTGTGCCGTTGACGGTACCGCCTTTGAGGCAGAGAATCCAGGATATTCCTATTCTTGTTGACTATTTTATAGAAAAGGCCGGCCCGAAACATCGAAGCCAAATTCGATCGGTAGACCCTGCCGTGATCAAGGCTTACCAGAAATATCCCTGGCCGGGCAACGTGAGGGAACTTGAAAATGTTATCTCTCGTGCAGTCGCACTTACTTCGGGCGAGGTCCTTAAGTCTCCTTTTCTCGATTCCGCCACGAACAGGTCTGCTATGGACCTTTCTGCCCTCCTGGAGGGAGAATCGACACTTCCGGAGCATCTGGAGTCTATCGAACGTGAAGCGATTGAAACCGCTTTGAAGATGGAGAATAATGTGAAAGCGCGAGCGGCCGCCCGCCTGGGCATCAAGAGGACGACTTTGATAGAGAAGATGAACAAACTCGGTATGGGTAAGTGATGCAGAGTTTTTCCATCGTTTTCGATGGTTGCTTGCCTTCAGGTTAAAATATCAAAAATTTGACGCTTTGTGTGTCATATTTTTGACACAACATAAGTTATTGCAATGTATTGTGTTACGAGAGACTTTGCCCCTTTTTGTGCTTTTGTTTCGTGATAAGCGTTAGAAAAACAACGTTTAGATCATAATTTTTGTAATATTGTAATCACTCGCATTCGCTTGTAAGTATCAAGGTGGCAAAAGGTTATGATTTGTTTTGGTTTTATTTGCGGCTACTGGCACAAGGTTTGCGAAGTAAAATAAAAACATTTTCCATTATATTATATTTTATATTTGACAAATAATAGTTTATTTGCTACAAAATAAAACCATTTATATGTTTAATTAGCAAAGTTTTAAAACTTTTTTACAGGAGGCTATGTATCATATATATTTTTAAGGATTTATCTTATTTTTTTCCAGATACATTTTATGAAAGGAGATATGGGTGTCAAAAATAAAAGGTTCAAATAAAGGATTTACCCTTATCGAGTTGCTAGTCGTAATAGCCATCATTGGAATACTTGCCGGTATATTACTTCCTGCATTGTCAAGGGCAAGAGAATCGGCCCGCAAGACACAGTGCGCCAGCAACCTCAAACAGATTGGTTTAGCATTAATCATGTACTCAAATGAGAATTATGAAGCATTTCCTACTCAAACTTCGGGTTCCAATCGTGTCATGACGGCATTTAGCATGCTTTACGATGATTATATTCCGGAAAGAATGGTATTCAAGTGCCCTAGTGATGGTGCTGTTACAAGAACTTCGAATTCAGCCATAGTGCAGGGTTCTGCTTTTACGACAATTCAAAGTAGTTATGCATTTGAGGCCTTAGCGAAAACCCAGGCAGATAATCCGGGCTGTGCGCTTTCATCAGACCGGCCTCCATCTACTGTTAGCGGAAACTTGGGGCCCGACTCGCCAAATCATGGAGGTACTCCCTCGGTAAATGGTGGCGGTGTTGCCGGTAGAGGGCAAAATGTTGTTTATCTTGATGGTCATGTAGAGTTTGTCGCAACTCCAGGCGCAGGATGGTATGATGCTTCAGGAAACAGGGATAACATTTGGCAGGTTATGACGGCAAACACGTCCGGATCAGCTACTGACTCTTATATTTTGCATGATGGTGCATAATCCAGGATAATGCAGTATGACGGTGCTAATAATTTTTTAAATTCATTAATAGATAAGCAGCTTTTATGATATAGTTTATATTTTACTATACCTCGTAAAAGCTGCTTTTTTTGTACCTTGCCGGTGCATCATAAAGCATTCTTTCCTTTCGGATTTTTTAAAATTGTTTTAAAAGTAGTAATGTGTCCATTCGGTTATCCAGATATTTATTTGCACTTTTTCCTACCATGTTGTATATTTCCGGTTTGATGCTATTCATGTTTGTAAACTGAACCGGGCACTAAAAAATCAGGGAATTACAATCGTTCTTTCAGCCATTTGTTTTGCTAACTGGTATAACGATTCCAAAACAAGGATGCAATTACCTAGCACAGCGTAGCCGCAACCAAAAATAAAAAATATGAAAAATCCGAGTGTCGAATATCCCTGCCCGACCGATTGGCAGGCGGGGAAGGAAATCCGAAATAAATACGAAATTCGAATATCAAATGTCCAAAACTTTATTCACTCTTACGCAATATAGAGCCAAAATGCGGATTCTGTAGACCTCTTTTTCTCATTCTTTTCGTGCCTTTCCTTGCTCATTAAATGGAAATATGTAAACATAAAAAAGGTTTTACTCTTATTGAACTACTAATCGTAATAGCCATTATCGGCATGCTTGCCGGCATAATGCTCCCCGCATTATCAAGGTCAAAAGAAATGGCCCACAGAACACAGTGCTTAAGTAACCTAAAGAATATTGGTTTGTGTTTAGACATGTATTCAGATGCGAATGATGAATTGTTTCCTACTAACACAGTTGGTTTATCCAAACCCGCTATGTGGTCCCTCAACTTACTTTATCCTGATTATGTTTCGGACAGACGAATATTCAGATGCCCTAGCGATCCTTTAGTTACAGTTACTACTAACTCTGGCATAGTCGCAAATGATGCCTTTGACGCGGACGAATGTAGTTATGGATATGATAGAACACATAGTCGAAGTTCAGGAGAATTTGGAGTTGCAATTGTTTCCGATCGTCCACCCGCCGACCCTATTGTTAATACAACAGACAACTCACCAAATCATGGTGGAAGTGGCCAGAACGTGGCCTTTGTTGATGGCCATGTAGAGTTTGTCGCAACACCAACCTCGGGCTGGCGCTTTCCTGATGGTTCAAGAGACCACATTTTTTTAAACGCAGATTTAACAGCCACTAATACAGCGGGTGGAACTGATACAGCCATTATACACGATGGCTAATTGTTGTCCATAAACACTCCCACTTTTATCTGATCTACAAGAGCACCTTTGCCTACTTCTTTAAAATTGTTTTTAATAAGAACAGAAAATTTGGATTTATTTTCTTCCGTGATCCTTAAAGAGAATCATCCATTCTCCAACACCGGGAAATTCAGGACCTTCGATAATTTAACAGTCTTTTCCAATAACTTCAAAGCTGTCCTTTTCGACATCTTTGTCCCGATAGACGAATATTTTTATAAAATACTTTGTTGATGTGTCAGCATTATCAAATTCAAATTCAAATTCATGATATAAGAAATCTATAAACGCACCAAGGGTTTCAAGTTGTTCAGAAACTTTTGACCTCACCCCTTCTCCAGGCATCTCTTTCGAACTAGCGTCTGCCTTTCCAATAATAATTGGACCATTTTCAAGTTTTGAAGCATCAATATATGGATAGATAGTTATTATATCCTCTGGGGATGCCATAAAGCCTGTAGATCTACCTTAACAAACCGCATTTTATCTGGAAAGTCAAAGTATCTGTATTTCATTTGGAATAGAAAACTCCGTTTCGTTTCAGATTGATACTTAACTTTAACCTTGGTAAATAGTGTTTTTTTACAAAAATTTTTAATGATTCACACACATTTATTTCCTGTAACGTCATAAAAAGTTCTAACACCGCCTTCTCGTTTCAGACCGGAAAATTTATTTCTGTAAATTTATAAATATCCTTAGCTATTCATGGCCATTTAATTTTTCAATCTTAATTGCACATGACTTGTACTCTGGTATCTTACATATCGGATCGAGCGCATTGTTTGTCAAAAGATTTGTCATTGCGTCACGGTTATGGAACGCCATGAATATAATACCCGGCTGCGACCTGTCAGTTACGTGTACCTTTACCTCCATCTTCCCTCTCCTGGAGCTCGCAAGGACCTTTTCACTGTCCTTTATGTTAAACCTCCTGGCATCATATGGATTTATCTCCAACGTTTCGTCCGGCCATTGGTTAAATATCTTGCTCGATCTCCGCGTCATAGACCCATTATTATAATGCTGCCTGCGACGGCCGGTTGTAAGGATTAGCGGATACTCATCGTCAGGTAGTTCCGCTGATGCAATATGATCCATGAAATTGAACTTGGCAAGGCCATTTGGCCTGTTAAATTTTTCTACATACATGATTGTGGTACCGGGATGCTCTATTGTGGGGCACGGCCATTGGATGCCGTCAGGTTCAAGCTTTTCATAATTCACTCCACCAAACATAGGTGCGAGGCTTGCCATCTCATCCCATATTTCAGAGGGTGAAGGATAATCCATCTTTATGCCGAGGGCATTTGCTACCAGGCTTATTGTTTCCCAATCCGTCTTACCACACAATGGCTCTATTGCCTTTCGGACCCGCTGAATCCTCCTCTCTCCATTAGTAAACGTGCCGTCTTTCTCCGCATGGCTTGAGCCGGGAAGCACTACATGGGCAAGTTCTGATGTCTCTGTCGGTAATATATCCTGGACCACAAGGAAATCCAGTTTCTTGAGAGCGGCTTTCACATAGTTGGTATTTGCATTCGTCATTGCAGGGTCTTCACCAAATACGTAGTACGCCTTCAGCTTTCCTGCATGCATTGCGTCGTCCATCTCTGTACAGGTTAAACCTTTTTTATTATCCAGTTTAACTCCCCATGCCTTTTCAAACTTTTTCTGAGCACCCTTATCTCCAACCATCTGGTAACCAACATATTTATCAGGCAGCGCTCCCATATCGCATGCCCCCTGCACATTGTTCTGCCCGCGGGTTGGATTTATACCAACATGAGGCCTCCCAAGATGTCCTGTAACGGTGGCAAGATTTGCCAGAGACATTACATTATATGTGCCAGTTGTATGCTCTGTCATACCAAGACTATAAATAATCATTGCTTTGTCCGTAGTTGCATACATCCTGGCAGCTTCAATAATCCTGTTTTTTGCAACTCCGGTAATGCCCGAGACGTATTCGGGTGTATATTTCTTAACACCCTTCTTTATATCATTGAAGCCTTCCGTACGGTTCTTGATGAATTCCTTGTCTTCAAGTCCTTCTTTTAATATTACGTGTATGATCCCATTTAACAGCGCAATGTTTGTACCGGGTAACAGGTTCAGCCAAATATCCGCACTATCGGCAAGCTGGGTTTTCCTTGGGTCTCCAACGATTAGTTTCGCTCCATTATTAAGCGCTTCCTTTACCTTAAGTCCAACAATCGGGTGGGCCTCGTATGGGTTGGCGCCAATCACGAATAGTAATTCGGCGTCAGGGATCTGGCCAAATGAATTAGTCGCAGCTCCGCTGCCATAACACGCCGCAAGACCGGAAACACTTGCGCTATGGCATACCCTTGCGCAGTTGTCAACGTTGTTTGTACCCATCATTCGACCCATCTTCTGGAATATGTAATTTTCCTCATTTGTACATCTCGAGGAAGACAGAAACCCTAAACTGTCAGGACCATATTTATCTTTAGTCTCTTTAAATTTTTTAGCAATAAGTGATATGGCCTCATCCCAGCTGGATTCTACCAGTTTTCCACCCTTTCTAATAAGAGGGGTAGTTAATCGGTCTTTGTGATGGATATGCTCGTAACCGAACCTGCCCTTTACACAGAGGCTGCCTTTGTTATTTACCGGGGCTTTAAAGCATTGTGAAATGGAAACAACTTTATCCTTTTTTACATTAAAATAATAATTACATCCTGTACCACAGTAGGTGCAGGTAGTCCTTACCTTTTTAAACTGCCAGGACCTCCCTTTACCTTTAGCAGATAATTCTTGTAGTGACCCGACAGGGCATGCATCAAGACACTGGCCGCAAAGTTCGCAATCTCCTACCTTAGAAATATTGGTTTTGCTCGGTATGCCTAATGCCGTGAATCCATTAGCCTTAAATCCGAGGGCATAAGAACCCTGAATCTCTGCACAGGTCCGTGAACATCTCGCACACATAATACATTTATCACGGTCCCACTCTATCACTCCATTATTGGGCTTCTCGGCAAACTTTCGTATTGTCTGCTGGCTCCACTCTGCGTGCACTTCAAACTTATATGCGTAACTTTGAAGTTTACACTTGCCTGTTCTTTCACAGGTCATGCAGTCATTCGGATGGTTTGCAAGGACCAGCCTCAAATTGTTTCTTCGAAGCTCTGCTATATTATCGCTCTCTGTTGTA